>Ga0180436_10000398_pt1 | contig 45531 bp, 34 predicted proteins | sample SS_ome_2_FD_132434 | JGI IMG/M metagenome (GOLD analysis project Ga0180436, IMG submission 132434) | Hypersaline lake sediment archaeal communities from the Salton Sea, California, USA - SS_3_S_2 metaG | ecosystem: Environmental > Aquatic > Non-marine Saline and Alkaline > Hypersaline >...
CCGGCAGGACGGCCGGGGACGGGCTCTGCACCCCTCACGCCACCGAAGCCCGGGTGCTCTATCAGCGCAGCAGCACCATCCTCTGGATCTGGCTCCACTCCCCGACCTCTGCGCGACAGAAGTAGATGCCGCTCGCCACGGCCCGACCGTACGAGTCACGGCCGTCCCAGACGATCTCGTGGACGCCGGCGTCCATCGAGCCGTCGTGAATACCGCTGACGAGGCGTCCCGCGATGTCGAAGACGTCGACTCGCGCATGCGCGGGCTGTGGCATCGAGAATCGCAGCGTCGTGACATCGGTGAACGGGTTCGGCGCACCGCGGCCGAGGGCCAGCATCGAGAGCGGCTCGTCACCAACACTGTTGCCGCCGTCGACAGTCGCTGTCAGATGAACGGCGAGATCGCTCAGAGCTCCCCCGCCGCCGTGAATGCCCGACTCGTCGCGCGTGCTGAACGTAAGATCCGCATCGTACTGCGTCGTACGCGTGATGGAGGTGTCGTCGAAGTGGATGCCGAACTCGGCCTCCGTCCCGCCGACGTCCTGTTGGCTGAACCCACCGACGATCGAGAAGCGACCGTCACCCCCGACGATCTCCGCGTCGTAGACCTCGAGCAGCGCCTGAAGACTGTCGTATCCGAGGTTGTGGACCGCCACGCTCATGTCGGCGAATTCACCGACCTGGTGCACACCGAAGTCGAGCGTGTCGAGAAGCACGATTGCCGAACCGCTGAGGCTCGGTGCGGCGTGATCGATCACGGTGCCCGTCAGCGCAACGTACTGCGTTGCGTTCTCGGCGGCGTTCGACGTCACGGTGAGATCGCCCGACTTGACGCCGATGGTGCCCGTCGTCATCGCGATGATGTGATCGTCCGTCTGCTCTCCATCGAGGTAGAACGTGCCGCCGGGCCTCTCGAACCCGACCGGCGCGGTGAAGGAGTACGCGAGCTGCTCGGCCGGATCGAACGCCGCGTTCCCGACCGTGAGGTTCTCGTTGGCCGCGGAGGCGATGATCGCGCGGCCGAAGTCGAGCGATGACGCGACCTCGAGGATGGCCGGCAGCTGAAGCTCCAGGTAGACCGGTATGTGATCGCTCGCATAGAACAGCGCATCCGCGATGGCCGCGCTGACGACCTGGTTCGTCGGGTCGTTGATGTCACCGTTGAGGCGATATCCGTCGTTCCCGTACGCCGTGTGGGATCCGACCACGTAATCCATACCGCTCCCGTCCTCGAGCGAGGCCGAGATAAGCAGCTGGTCGAAGCGGTCGTCCATGCCGCCGCCGGTGTAGCTGCTGACCGATGTCTCCCGCGGCGACTGCGTGTGGATGTGGCGGAACGTGTAGCTGTCGTGCCACGTGCCGGGCTGGTTGATCGGATCGAAGCATCGGCCGTCGTTGTCGGCCTGCGACGCGAGAAGAACCTGGTAACCGGCATCGCTGCTGGAGTAGACATTGAGATCGCCGCCGAAGATGAAGTTCGTCCCGGCCGGGTAGTCGTTCATGTGCGCACGGATGTCGATGCATTGATCCTCGCGTGTGTCCTCGTCGCTGCTCGAACTCCCGGCCTTCAGATGCGTCGAGAGGATGTGCAGCCGCCCTGCGTCCCCCGTGTATCCCTCGAGCTGCACCGTGTAGTCCATCGTCCACCGCACGTCCGTGTAGATCGTCTCGGAGGTCACCGTGTCGACGACGCTGTTCTTGTAGAAGATCGCGTTGTCGGTGTCGGGTCCGTTGACGAACAGGGCGGCGCCGTACTTCCCCGGCACCGTCGCGTTGAGGCAGTACGTGAGGTAGTTGTTGACGCCGTTCTGGCTCTCGATCTCCTGGACGATGATGATGTCCGGGTCGAGTTCGTCCATCAGAAGCTGGTGGTCGTCGTACCTGCCTGCGATATCGAAGCTCGGCCAGTTGAGGATGTTGTAGGTCACGACGCGGATCGCCTGGGCCGGCGGCGCGGCCATGAGCATCACGGCCAACATCGCCAGCGCCATCTGCGGCACCTTCTTCAGGGGTCGGCTGTTCATCGCGGGGTCCTCCTTGCGTGAAATGTATGGCTCCAAACTCCATTGTAGCACAATCTTATGAGTTTCTCAAGCACTGAGCGCCCTCTCACCGTAGAGACGCGATGCGCCGGCATGGGGCGAGACCCGCCCCGCACGAGACGGGATGCAGCCTGACAACGGGCGTTTGCCTGAAGCGAGCGGCTCACCTACACTTGTCGTCATGTCCTACGCTGCGTTTCTCATCCAGGCCGTCCTCATCTCGCTCTCGGGCGTCATCGCCCCCGGCCCGCTCACCGTGGTCGTCGTGGGCAAAGGCTCCCGCTCACCGTACTCCGGAGCCATGATCGCGGTCGGACACGCCGTCGTCGAGTTCCCGTTGATGATACTCATCCTGGTCGGGCTCGGCCCCGTCCTCGAACACGTCACGGCCGCCGCGGTCATCGGACTCGCCGGTGGACTGGTGCTCCTTTGGATGGCGTACGGACTGCTCCGATCGCTCCGCGCGGGCGCGGAAGAGGAGAGATACCGGAGCACCTCGCCACTGGTGGCCGGCATCCTCATGTCCGCCGCAAATCCATACTTCCTCGTGTGGTGGGCGACCGTCGGGGCAACCCTCGTCTTCCGCGCGTGGGAGTACGGCGTCTGGCAGTTCATCCTGTTCGGGGTCATCCACTGGTCGATGGATGTTATCTGGTACTTCTTCCTCTCATCCGCGTCGTACCGCGGGACGAAGCTCCTGGGCGACCGGTTCCTCATCGGGATCCGTCTGCTCTGCGGGGCTCTGCTGCTGTTCTTCGGGGTCCGCTTCATCCTCGATGCCGCCCCGACCCTGCTGTAGAGCCCGTGTCTCAGCGCGCTACGGTCACCCGGAAGCCCCCACCGCACAGGCTCTTCTGAGCCGCCGCCCATTGCCCCTATCTTTGCGTCTCTTGCCATGTTATAATGATAATGATACTCGAGAATCTACGATGTCGACGTGTATCCACGGAGGACTTGCCATGACCCAGCTGTTCAGACGCGGCCCGCTGACGGCGGCCCTGCTCACGCTCCTCGTGCTCCTTCTCGCCGTACCAGCCGCCTTCGCCAAGGATCCGGTGCGCGAGAATCCGTATGACGACTCGCTCCCGGTCTGGATGACCGAGGAGGAGCTGACGCGGGTCGACGAGATCGGCACCTACCAGCAGCCGACGGCGGCGCCTCCGGGACCAGTCAGGAACCCGGGCGAGTTCGAGCCGATGACAGGGGTCATCGTCCGCTATCCGTTCGGCAACCCGACGAACCTCCTCGCCGAATACTCGCAGGACACGGAACTCTGGGTCATCTGCACGAGCTCGAACCAGAGCTCCGCGTCGAGTTCGCTCTCGAGCGCCGGCGCCAACATGTCGAACGTCCACTTCTTCAACGCGTCGACCGACAGCTACTGGACCCGCGACTACGGCCCCTGGTTCATCATCAACGGGAACGACGAGCAGGGCATCGTCGACCACGACTACAACCGCCCGCGTCCGAACGACGATCTCATCCCGAGTCTCCTCGCGACGTCGTGGGGCGTCCCGGCGTACGTCATGGATCTCCAGCACACCGGCGGCAACTACATGTCGGACGGCCGCGGCGTGGCGTTCTCCTCCGAGCTCGTCCTCGATGAGAACTCCAGTCTCACCGAGGCGCAGATCGGCGACATCATGGAGGAGTATCTCGGTATCACGCGGTACGAGGAACTCGGATACGTCCAGACCGGCGGCATCCACCACATCGACTGCTCGGCGAAGCTCCTCTCACCGGACAAGATCCTCTACAAGCAGGTTGACCCGGGCCATTCGGACTACGCGCGCATCGAGGCGAACGTCACCTATCTCTCGCAGATCCAGAGCTCATACGGCACGCCCTACGAGATCATCCGCATCTACACTCCGAACGACGAGCCGTACACGAACTCGCTCATCGTCAACGACAAGGTCTACGTCCCGATGTACGGCACGCAGTGGGACGACGACGCGATCGCGACCTACGAGGCCGCGATGCCCGGCTACGAGATCCTCGGCTACACGGGCGCGTGGCTGACCGACGATGCCATCCACTGCCGCGCGATGGGCGTGACCGACCGATACATGCTCCACATCGATCACGTCCCGCTTCTCGACACGGCGAGCTCGTCACAGGACTACCAGGTCGAGGCGTACATCCACGACTACAGCGACGCGGGTCTCAAGACCGATTCTCTCCTCGTCTACTGGAAGAACGATGGGATGGGAAGCTACTCGTCCGTCGTGATGACACCTTCGGCGCGCGCCGGCACCTACGCCGCCGACATCCCCGCGCAGTCGGTCGGCAGCGAGGTCTCCTACTACGTCTTCGCCGCCGACAACTCCGGCAGACGAGAGACGCATCCGTACGTCGCGCCGGGTGACGCGCACAGCTTCGAGGTTCTCGTTGATACCGAGGCCCCGGCGATCGTGCACGCCCTGATCGCGGACACGCCGACGGCCAGCTGGCCGCCGACGGCGAGCGCGACGGTGACCGACAACATCCAGGTCGGCGCGGTCATCCTCGAGTCATGGATCAACAGCGTGCGCCAGGTCGACGTGACGATGACGAACGTCGGCGGGACCTTCACGTACGAGGGCGCCTTCCCGGGCAGCGTGGTCGAGGGCGACCTGATCGAGTACCGAATCCGCGCCGAGGACGCCGCGTCACCGGCCAACGTGACCTATGACCCGACATCCGGCTACCACAGCTTCGACATCGTCGACGCCATCCCGATACTCATCGTCGAGCTCGACGGCTCGCCGATCTCGGGCGGCGCCATCACGACGATCCTCGACAGCAAGGACGTGAGCTACTACTACACGACGTCGTGGCAGTCGGATATGGCCGGCTACGAGGCCGTGTTCATCCTTCTCGGCGTCTACTCACAGAACTACTCGCTCTCCACGACGCAGGCCAATGAGCTCGTCGCATACCTCAACGCCGGCGGCCAGGTCTACATGGAGGGCGGCGACTGCTGGGCGTACGACTCGGCACGCACTGTCTACAACGGGTACTTCGGCGTCAACGGGACCAGTGACGGGTCCGGTGACCTCTCAACGGTCAATGGTGTCGCGGGGACGATGTTCGACGGCATGAGCTTCGCCTACACGGGCGGGAACAGCTACATCGACCATATGTCCGCGACGGGCAGCGGTGTCGTCGTCTTCCGCAACCCGGCCGACCTTCAGGGCTGCGGTGTCGCCAACGACGAGACGAGCTACCGCACGCTCGGATGTTCCTTCGAGTTCGGCGGTCTCACTGACGGAGCCACACCATCGACGAAAGCCGATCTGCTCACGGAGATCCTCGACTTCTTCGAGCTCATTGACACCGCGGTCGACGGCCCGTTCGATGGAACGAGATTCACGCTCGAGCAGAACCGACCGAACCCGTTCAACCCGACGACGACCATCGCCTTCGAGCTCCCGACTCGTGGCGAGGCCGAGCTCGCGGTCTACAACGCTGCCGGCCGCCGCGTCGCCACGCTGGAGTCAGGTATGCTCGAGGCGGGCCGGCACACCGCGACGTGGAACGGGAAGAACGCCGACGGCAAGGCCGTTGCGAGCGGCATCTACTTCTTCAGGCTGACACGTGACGGCGAGAGCATGAACAGGAAGGCCGTGCTACTCAAGTAGCGCGGCAGGAGCGACGCGACAGCGTCAACCGGATTGACAGCCCCGGCGGCCCGGGCGCATGATGAGCGCTGGCCCTGGGGCTGTCTGTTTCAGGCACGGAGTTCGCTCCATCACGAACGCAGAGTTCGCTCCGCTGCGAGCGCGGAGTCACAGAGTCACCTGCAGTCACAAGGAGAACGCGATGTCCGGAACAGCTCGAGCGTTGGCGTTGACCATCCTCGTTGCTGCGGCGCTGTCCGCGGCCCTCCCCCCCCAGGCTGCGTCCGCGCAGGACCGGTATGACAACACGTGGATGAAGGACTTCATGATGGATGCCCCGTGGCGTGTGAGGGACACCGGAACGGCCATCCCGCTGACGATCATCCTCAAGGACTGTGACGCCGATGACATCAGGGAGCTCCACTGGATCCGATGCTGGGATGTCACGAGCGGAGAGGTCATGCTCTGGGACCACGACTTCGGGGACGAACAGCTCGGGGATGATGCCTACGAACACAACTTCTGGACCTACATCACGACGGTGACCGAGGGACATCCTTCGCTCCCGGACGGGACGCCTCTCACGCCTGCGAACCTGGGGTACTCGGCCGGTGACGCCATCCAGCTCAAGGTCAGCGTCTACTACAAGGACGACTGGTTCAACTACACGGAGACACGCTACCTCAGGGTCCGCGTGGCGCCCGCGGACTACCCGTGGCCCGACGGCTGGTACGGCGGTGACACGCACTATCACACGCTCTACACGAACAACATCGCCGAGTACGGCGCACCGGTCCCGGCCGTGGCGATGACGGGCGAGGCCATGGGGCTGTCGTGGCTCACAACGACCGATCACTCCTGCGATCTCGACGAGACGGGCGATGGCTCGTTCTCGTATGCAACCACGCACTGGGAGTACACGATCCAGAACGAGGGCGGCACGCAGACGACCTATCGCGACAACACGTCGTTCGGCTCATCCTGGAACGCTCTCGGCGACGATGTCGCTCAGGCGAGCTCGCCGGAGTTCCGGATGTATCGCGGAGTCGAGATCAACCTCGCCTCGATCGACGGTGACAGCTACAACAAGACGCTTCACTGCCTCTTCTACAACGACGCCTACATCAGTTCCCCACTCTCGGGCGCGCTCGGAGAGCGGCCCGTGAGCCCGACCCTGCCGGTCGGACTGGACGCGCTCGCCGGCGAGGGGTTCGCGTACGCCGCGCACCCGCTGTCGGACCTCGGCGCCGAGTGGGGCGGCATCGACTGGACGGTCAACGGCGCCCTGTGGGGCGATGAGGATCTCGACCACGCCGTCGGACACGCGAGATTCAGCGGGATCGAGGCATTCAACACGCGCCCTACGAGGTTCTCGAGCGACCAGATGAACCCGTGGGCCGACTTCGACGCGGGCGTCACGCCGGACGGTGCGTACCCGCAGGAGCTTCTTGAGGGCATCGCCGTCTGGAACGGACTCATCGCCACAAACCTCGACCCGCTCGAGAAGACGTTCCTCGCCGGAGGGAGCGACGCACACGGCGACTTCAACTACACACCTATGCTCTCGCTCGACAGCTACGCGACCGACAACGCCATCGGCAAGGTGCAGACGGTGGCATACGTGCCGGGGCCCTACGGTTCCGGTTCGCTCCCGCCGATGAGCGAGATTCTCTCAGCCTATCGCGCTGGACACACGATCGTCACGGACGGCCCGTTCGTCACGCTCGGCGTGGACGCCACGGGCGACTACGACCTCGACGACCCGGACGATCTCATCGTCGGAGAGGACGGGACCTGGGACGCGAACTTCCCGATGCCGCTCATACTCACGTGGGCCTCCACAGCGGAGTTCGGACGGCTCGCCGAAGTGAAGCTCCTCGGCATCGATGCCGGAGGAGCGAGCACGCTGGCCCAGTTCGACCCGCGCGCGACGAGCCAGGGCTTCGGTGGCACGAGCGTCATCGAGTTTCCCGCCGGGAGCTTCAGCGGGATGCGCGCGTTCCGAGTCGAGTGCTCGACCGGCACGACCGGCGACGACTACCGCGCCTATGCGAATCCCGTTTGGGTTGAGTTCGATGCAACAAGCGTTGCACAGGGCGATGAAGCCACATTGCTGGCGCTCGCGACCCGCTCGAACCCCTCACGCGCTTCCGCGAGCCTGAGCTTCACGATCCCGGCAGCCGGGCTTGTCGAACTCAGTCTCTACGATGTCCGAGGGCGCTTGGTGAGAACGCTGCTCCGTGGAGAACTCGCGGGCGGCGCGCACGAGACGGTCTGGGACGGTATTGATGAGGCCGGGACGGTAGTAGCATCCGGCGTCTACTTCGCCGCGCTCCGACACGATGGCGAGACCGCCACGGCGAAGCTCATCCTGCTGCGCTAGGACCGTACGTCGGAGATCACGCGCCAGGGACATCGGAACAGGCGCGGACAGAGTACATCAGAACCGCCCCCGGGACCCTTCCCGGGGGCGGTGTTATCTGAGTCTTGGGGCAATGCGGAGTCGCGCCGGCGACTCCCTAGCCGCTGCCTTGGGCATGCATCCTTACTTCAGAAGCACCATCTTCACGGCGTCATCGAAGCTCTCGGACTGCATCCGACAGAAGTAGACGCCGGAGGCGGTGCGTCTGCCGTGGTCGTCCGTCCCGTCCCACACCGCGGACATCACACCGGGTGCCTGCTCGGCATTGACGAGGGTCGCGACACGTCGACCGGCCACATCGTAGACCTCGATGAGAACGTGCGCCCGCTCGGGCACCGCGTAGCTGATGACGGTGACCGGATTGAACGGGTTCGGAACGTTCTGCGAGAGCGCGAACCGCGCCGGGAGTCCCACCGGCTCATCGACGGCAGTCCCGACGCCACCGGTACTCGTCAGCGCGATATCGTCGACGTACCATCCCTCCTCCGTCACGTATCCATCCGAGACGAAGCGGAACCGGATGCCCATCGACTCACCGACGTATGCCGAGAGGTCGAACGTCACCTGCGTCCAGTCAATGGACCCGGACCAGCAGGGCGTCCCCTCCGGAAGCGGATTCGCCGTGTTGTCGTTCTTCAGATGGCTGTACCCGCCGTCGGGTACGAGCGTCTGCCAGGTCACGCCACTGTCGATGGAGTACTCGACGAGACAGCAGTCCCATGCGTAGGTCGCGTCCTCTTCCTCGGCCGCCAGCCAGTGCCAGAAGCTGAGCTCGGCGTCGGAACCGACACAGACCGTCGGCATCGTCAGAACGCCGTCGGCGGAGTTGCCGTAGACGGTCGAACCGGGACCACCGAACTTCCAGCTGTTGCCCGCCGAGTGGTAGCGGTACGAGTCGATATGCCATTGGTCGACGAATCCCGCGGTCACATTGTCGTGGGTCCAGCTGCCCTCGCCGCTCTCAATGTCGTCGGCGAAGTTCCCGCCGCCGGTCATGATCGTGAACTGCTCCTGAGTCAGATAGCCCCACGCGGCGGTCACATCAAGGTCGAACTCTATCTCGTGGTACTCGGGGCAGTCCGGGAGAATGGTCACGACGTATCCGCTCCCAAGCGGCGCGTGCGTGCCGACATTCAGGAACGGCAGCCCCGCGCTTGCCTCGTAGACAACGGCGTATGGGTCGCTCGTGCTCAGCGTCGCCCCGATGAGCGAGGAGCGCACGCTTCCCGAGTTCTCGAGTTCGAGCGTGATACCAACCGTCTCACCGGCCTCGAGGCAGCCGTTGCCGTTGCCCCCACCCGGCGCATCATCCGTTTCCACGTCGTACACCGAGAGGACCGGAGCCACCACGTCGATCGTGAAGTAGCTCTGCCACGCATCCACACCGTCGTCGGCCTCGATCTCAAGACCGATCTCGGTGCCGTCCGGACAGTCGCCGGAGATGCTCACGACATAGTCGAGCTGGCTCGGAGCACTCGCCCCTTCGGGGATGTCGCCGTAGCCGCTGAGACTGTCGGTCACCGTCGCATAGACGCTCTGGCTCCGCAGCACGGCGTTCACACTGTAAGCGGTGTCGACACCCACGTTCTCGAGATGAACCACGAGTTCGAGCGTCTCACCGGCACCGGCCAGACCGTCCTCGTTGCCGTTGCTGCCGCCGTCGGCGTCATCGTCGAGGTCCGCGCTCTCGTGAATGCAGTACGCTCCCGCGGGCGGGATGATGGGCACGTCGGCCGAGTAGCGGTAGTGGTTCGTCTTCGTCACCGTCACCCGCATGGTTCCCGGCACGGTCGCCGGCTCGAGCGGAACGCTGACCGGTGAACCGGTCCCGTACGCGGTGCCGATGATCTCTCCGTCGACCGTCAACGCGATCACCGAACCATCGTCCGCTGTTACCGTGAAGCTCGGAACACCGATCATCATCGAGGCGTCGTGGCTCACCGTGAGCGCCTGCGGCACCTCGGAGAACAGCGTTGTGAACGCGTCGCCGTGCATATGGAAGAGGTAGTGGGTCACCTCCTTGTCGCCCGTGTTCCACGGCCAGTTCGACGCCTGCAGGTAGTACTTGCCGGACGCGTTGGCGAAGGCCGGTCGCAGATCGGGCGGGCCGACCTCGCGGTTCTTCGTCGGATAGCCCGGGTCGAAGTCCGGCCACATGCTGTCGTACATCCCGAAGACGTAGGCGTCGTTGACGAAGGAGTAGGATGACTCGGTCGCGGCGATAAGACCGAGGGCCCCGTACTGCTGGCGATGAAACGCCTCGGTGAAGCACTCGCCGGCTATGTTGTACTGACCTGTCAGACAGTTGATGGAGAACACGAACGTATGGTCGTCGTTCGAGAGCCCGCTGAGGTCTCCGGTGTCATAGTCGGGTTCGCCCCACCCGCTGTTCCCGCCGTGGTCCCGATGCTGGAGGATGAATGCGCCGCTGTTGATGTCGGCGTTGAGCCGCGCCGCGTTGCCGCCCCAGTCGGTGAGATGCTCGGGGGTCTGAGGGATGTAGCCGAGTCCGCTCGGACCGAAGTAGTCGACGAGCATGTCCGTGTTGGCGCTCGTGGACCAGACCGTCCCGGGGGTCCCGGAGTAGATCGCGTACTCGCGTACCGGTGTCTTCCCGAGTTCGTTGGCGAGATACCCGTAGACGATCTCGCTGCAGATCGTGAACCATCGCTCCGTCTGCCAGCCGCAGGCCACGATCGGGTTCTGGTAGAAATCGGGGTTCGTCGGCGGGTCCCGCTCGTAGAGAATCGCCTTGAGCACGAGCTGCCTCAGCTCGAGCGCCGTAGACGCGGTCATTCTCGCAGTCACGATGTCCGGCAGGTGGTCGTTGTCGACATCGGCGTAGATGTTGTCTGATATGCAGTAGTTGTTGTAGACGGGGGACGTGATGCCGCTCGTCCCTCCATTTGTCGCGTAGTCGGCGAGGAACAGGATCGCGGCCGGCGGCGTTGCCCAGGTGTTGTACGCGTTGTCGACCCAGGTCTCGATCTCCGCGGCCGTCGCACCGGTCTCCGTGAGCGTCACGATGCCCGTGTCGATGCCCTGGTGCGTACGCCACTGAACGAGGCTGTCCGCCCAGTCGGTGTAGGACGCATCGTCCGGGCAGATGATGACGTACTCGTACTCGGTGTCACGCGTGTTGGGCGCTGCGAAGACGGGCTCCGGAAGCTGGTCGTAGTTGGCGAGGTTTGACTGAAGGATCGGCTCCCAGTGGCGGCTTCTCAGTCGCTCGTCACCAAACACGCCTGTGCCACCCTCGAACGTGACGCGCACCGACAGGTCGGTGTAGACCGTGAGCTCGCGCGCGACCGGGTTGTACTGGAAGGGCGTTATACCAACCGTGACGACGTCGACGCCTCGCATCTTCATCGGCTCGGAGAGCCGGACCGGCTCCGCCGGATACTGCGCGTCGACCTCGTAGATGCGCGGATCGCGAATGTGCGTCAGCGGCTCGTCGCTCAGCTCGAGCGGGATATCGGGCGCAGGGAGGACGTCGATGTCATGGATGACGTGCGTGCCCCTCGTGATCACCTCGAGCCGGGGTGTCGACCCGGCCGGGATGGCGAGCATACGGCCGAAACCCGGCAGGTTCGGTGCTCCCTCGTCCCCGGGGATGATCACGCCGGAGAGTGAGACCGATGTGAAGAGCTCTCCTCCGAATTCCACCTCGGCGAGCGTGAGCTCGTCCATGCGATAGTCGAGCACCGCAAGTGAGGGGGTCGACGCCGCGAGCGCGACATCCTCATAGCCGGCATTCTCCTCGAAGACGATCGTCTCGGCAGCGAGCGCAGCTGACGGGACAAGAACCACGGCGAGCAGACATGCGGTCATCACGGTGGCGGTCATCCGCCTCGCGAGCACAGGTCGCATCCTCTCCTCCTCATAGGGTTCGTGACCCGCGAGAGTCACGTGGTGCGGTCGTGTGCGTCGGCGCGCGAGGTATGCCCCCCCAAAAAAGCGCCGCGGCCGCTCTTGGTCGCACGAGCACATTATGACTATTATACCACGAATTCGGCAACTTGGACAGAGGCCGGTCAGCCGCGCGACGGGCCTGTCCTGCCCGGGCGTTTCCCTCCGCAGTCCGCAATCTCAGTAGCGCACCGACCAATGCGGCTCCCGACAAGCGACGACGGCCCCCGGTGAATCCACCGGGGGCCGTCTCTCTGTGCTTTCGGACAGGCGGAGTCGCGCAAGCGACAGCCGACTACTTCAGCAATACCATCTTGACCGCGTCCTCGAACCCCTCGGCGGTCATGCGGCAGAAGTAGACGCCGCTCGCCACCTGGTGACCCGTGTCGTCACGGCCCTGCCAGATCACGCTGTGGAAACCCGGCTCGACATGCCCATCGACGAGCGTGGCAACACGCTTGCCGGCAATGTTGTAGACCGCGAGCTCCAGATCACCCGGTCTCGGCGCGCCGTAGGTCACGGTCGTCACCGGGTTGAACGGGTTCGGTGCAACGTTGCCAAGCACGTAGGACATCGGCGCGTCGAACTCGTCGTCGACGCCGGTCCACGGCGAACTCGCCAGAACCTTCACGCACCAGTCGTGAAGCGTACCGAGGTCGGAGCCCGCGTTGTCGCTGACCCAGATCTCCCACTCGCCCATTGCGTTCTCGCCGATAAGATCATCGAGAGAACCGGGGCCGCCCACGGCCAGCTCGCCTGGGTACCACCCGACGAGGTCATCCGCGCTTCCGCCGGAGCGGTTGTGGAGCGTGACCGCGGTGCCCTCGGGCGACGTGATCCGCACGATCAGATCTCCGACGTAGGTGTGCGTGAGGTTGATGTAGATCTCGACCTCGGAGATCGTCGCGTCGTCCGGGAACGTCATGGAGTCGTACACACCGGCCGGGGTCGAATCCGGAATAGGAAGCTCCGGGCTCTCGCAGAACTCGTAGGTCGTCACAGGTGTCAGAACGAAGTCGATGCCGCCGACGTGGGAACCGCCGACAATGGCGATGTCGTCCACGGCCGCAGTGCCCCAGTCCACCTTCTCCGCCGTGACCATGTAGGTCCCGTCGTAGAGATCCTCGATCAGCCAGCTGCCGTCCTCGGCCGTGAACGTCGAGAACCCGCCCGGGGCGACGGTGATGGCGATCCCGCTATGGTCGGCCTCACCGGCGAGCATCGCTGTCCCGGCCATGCTGCCTTCCGGGAGGCTCTCAGCGGCCAGTAGATACGTCACGGTGTTCTCGAGCAGTTCCACTCTGCCGACCATGTCGGCCGCGCCGTAGTTGAACGAATAGAACACGATCTGGCCGCTCGCCGGGTCGGGCGTGTCATCGTAGACGAGCACACTCGGAAGCGTGCCGTAGCTCGCCCATGCCATCACGATGTCGGCGTCGGCGGTCGGGATGTAGGAGTCAGCGTCGCCGTAGCCGCTGTAGCCGATGGCGACATCACCCATCGCGTTCGGGAAGTTCGTGATGGGGTGCGTGGTGTCGTAGACGGTGAGACTCGCGCCGCTCGAGTCGTGCTCCCAGTCGCTCGAGTGCAGCACGTTCGCTGCGAACGTCGGATAGCCGGGGTAGCTCGACGCATCGTACGAGAGCTCGCCGCCCTCGATCAGCAGCTTTCCTCCCTCGGCGACGAACGCCTCGAGGTTCGTGCGATAGGCCGCATCGAGCACCGGCGTCGTGCTGTTGCCGCTCGACCAGATGATGAAATCGTAGTCCTCCCACGACATTGGATCGCTCGTCGCCGCGGTCTCCATGATGACGTCGTACCCGAGTGCGATGAGGTCGGTCTCGAAGTCCTGAGCCGCCGCATCCTGCGGTCCGTCGTACGTATCGAGCACGGCGCCGGTCTTGTCGATCTTGACCGTCTCGTCCTTGGCTCCACCGTCCTGGATGACGAGGAGGTTGGCGAGCGTCTGCTCGAGGAAGAACTGCTCCGTCTGGCTCGGCGCATCGATCGACACGCCGCGCGTCTCAGGGATGTGATGATACGCGCGGACCTTGAATGTGTAGTTGAAGTAGGGAAGCGTCACCTCGAACCGCCCGCCGACGAGCGAATCCGAGAAGACCTCCGTGTAGAGCTCGCCGCTGTCGGCGCGGTAGACCTTCACCGAGGCTGTGAGCGGGTTCATCGTTCCGACCTCGAATACCGAGCCGCGGACCAGTCCCGACGGCGCCGTATCGAGCAGGAAGTCCACGTCGTTGACGTCGTACTGGATGAAGAGCTCCTCCTCGTGCGTGAGGTATCCGAACTTCATCACGTAGACATCGTAGTAGCCGATCTCGAGTTCGTCCTCGACCACGTACGTACCGTCCGCGATCGAGAGCGCTTCGAAGATCGGAGCGGCGGAAGCCGTATCTGCACCGGCTGCGTAGCCCTTGACCTTCGCGCCCTCAAGCATCCCGCCGCCGTTCTCGGCAACCGTACCGGAGATCGTGCCGTAGACGACCTCGACCAGGATGTCCTCGAGGTAGACGTTGAAACCGCTCTTCGCGACCGCCGCGTTGACGGTTCCCGTCTCGGTGCAGGTGTCGAGAATGTCGACCGTCATCGCGCCGCCGGAGTTCGCCGCGGCGTCGATCCCGCAGCCGGAGGCGAACAGGTCGAAGTCCGTTTCGGACGTCGTGCCCGTGATAGTGCCCTCGTAGTACGGCGCGAGGAACCCGTCCAGACCGATCGACGGCACGCCCGCCTCGATGTCTGCCGACGCGAAGTCGGCGGCACCGGTGACAGGGAGCACGTCGGACAGGCAGTTGTAGGTCTCGCTGATCCGGCTGCCGAGCACGGTCAGGTCCTCGCCGTACGGGGCGGTGACCGTGAGAACGACCTCGCCGTTGATGTCGGTCGTGCCGACGATGGGAGCGATGCCCCAGCCGTCGATCGTGATCACGACATCCGGCTCGAGATTGCTCTCGTCATCCCAGACCGTGAAGGTCACGTCGGTCGTCGTGTTGACGGGAACCGTGTCCGGGACGATCGTGTAAGTCACCGGATAGATGACCGGAACGTCCTCGGAGTAACGGTAGTAGTTCGGCTTGGTGACCGTGAGCTTCATCGTGCCCGGCATCGTCGTCGGGATGACGGTCATGTCCATCGGGGCGCCCGTGCCGTCGGCGACGCCGATGATCTCGCCGTTGAACGTCAGCGCCACGATCGAACCCTCGTCCGCCGTGACGTTGAAGGTCGAGGCACCGATGGGAAGCACGCCCTGATGCGCGACGGTCAGATCCTGCGGGACCTCGGTGTACATCTGCGTGAAGGCATCGCAGTGCGCGTGGAAGAGATTGTATGTGACCGCCTTGTCGCTCGTGTTGTACGGCCAGCTCGACGCCCAGAGGTAATGCTTGCCCGAGGCGTTGCCGAACGCGGGCCGGAGCACGCCGTTCGGCTCGTTGAACCGGCGCTCGACGGGGTAGCCCGGGTCGAAGTCCGGGAACATCTCGTCATAGAGACCGAAGATGAACGTGTCGTTGACGAACGAGTAGGAGACCTCGGATGCCGCGATGAGACCGAGCGCTCCGCCCTCCATGCGATGGAAGGCCTCCGTGAAGCATTCGCCGGACCAGTCGTACTTGCCCGTCAGGCAGTTGATCGAGAAGACGAACGTCAGATCCGTGTTCGAGAGACCCGAGAGGTCGCTCGACTGATAGTCCGGCTCGCCCCACCCTGTCTCTCCGCCGTGATCGCGATGCTGAAGCAGGAATGCCCCGGAGTTGATATCGTTGTTGATCCGGGTCGCGTTGCCGCCCCAGTCGGTCAGGTGGCTCGAGTCCACGGGCAGGTAGCCAAGGCCGTCCGGACCGAAGTACTCCTCGAGCATGTAGGTGTTCTGGTTGGTCGACCAGATCGAACCCGGCGTGCCGGAGTAGATCGCGTACTCACGGACGGGCGTCTTGCCGTGGACGTTCGCGAAATACCCGTAGACAACCTCGGTGCAGACCTGGAACCATCGCTCGGTCTGCCAGCCGCAGGCCATGATCGGGTTCATGTAGAAGTCGGGATTCGTCGGTGGATTCTGTTCGTAGCTGATCGCCTTGGTCACGAGCGTCTCGATGTTGCTGGCATTCGCCGTCATCCGCGCCATGACGATCTCGGGAAGCATGTCACCGTCACGGTCACCGTAGATGTTGTCCGAGACGCAGTAGCCATTGTAGTAGGGCGAGGTGACACCTGTCGTCCCCCCGCTTGTGACGTAGTCACCAAGGAGAAGAATGGCGACCGGCTTCGTCATCCAGTTGTCGTACGCATTGTCGATCCAGTTCTCGATGTCGGTCGTCGTCGCACCGGTCTCCGTGAGCGTCACGACACCTGTGTCGATGCCCTGCTCCATCCGGAACTGCTTGATCTCCTCGGCCCAGACCGTGTAGGTCGGGTCGTCCGGACAGATGATGACGTACTCGTACTCGGTGTCGCGGGAGTTCGCCACGCGGTACTCGACCTCGGGAAGCGACTCGAAGTTGACGAGATTCGCCTCCAGGATCGGGTCCCAGTAGCGACTGCGATACTCGTTCTCTCCGAACTGACCGCTCCCACCATCGAAGGTCACGCTAATCTCGACGTTCTTGTAGACGGTGAGCTCGCGCGTGACGGGATTGTACTGGAACGGCGTGATGCCGACGGTCGCAACGTCGACGCCGCGCATCTGGTGGACCTCCGAGATGCGTGCGAACTGCGCCGGGTAGAGCGCGTCCGCGTCGTATATCGCGGGGTCCTTGATGAGCAGCATCGGGGAGTCGTCTGTCTCCAGGGGGATATCGGGAGCCGGAGCGATGTCGATGTCGCGGATGATCTCGGTCGAGAAGGACACGATCTCAAGCCGCGGTGTTGCGCCCTCCGGAATGGCGATCATGCGGCCGATCCCCGGAAGGTTCGGCGCGCCCTCGTCGTTGGGGAGTGCCAGCGCCGAGATCGAGACCTGCTGCATCACGCCTGCCTCGGTGTCGACACCCTCGATGCTGATCTTCTCCAACGTGTACGAAAGCTTCAGATGGGAACTCGAGAGCTCTTCGACGGCCAGCCCACCCTCTCCCGCGTACTCCTCGAACACGATCGTCCGAGCGGGACAGGCGGCGACCATCAGAATGAGCGCAGCCACAACCCACGGAGCGACTCTCATCGCGACCTCCTCCGGCGACACACACTGACACACGGACCGGCGCCGCTCCCCCGCGACTCCGGCCCACCGAAAAATCAGGCGATAATAGCACCGCTTGTGCAGTTTTTCCAGTGAAAGGAGGGTTCTGGCCGTACGCCATAGATTGTGCCGCGTGTCAGGTTGGTATCACTCGCCATCGCGTTCGAGCGTACGCCTGATGTAGCGGCACCAGAGAGCCGCGGCGGGGTTGTGCGCGAGGACCCGGTCCTTCGCGATGAGCGTCGTCACCGGGGCGCTCGAGCGAGCTGTGAAGACCACGTCGTGACCGACGCAGAGACCGCAGATGATGTTGAGCTCGGTCCCGGCCTTGTTGAGAAGATCGGCCTGACCGGCGGAGTTGCAGATCGCCTCGAAGCGATCGTCGTCGATCTGCTCATACTTCATGTTCTGCTTGTCGATGCCGCCCGCCTTGCAGCAGACGGACACGACGTCGAAATCCTGAGAGAGGATGCGCTCTACGACCGCCGCCTCCTCTGAGAGTCCGATACAGAAGGCGACGCCCAGCTTCGTGTATCCCATCTCCTTCGCGAAGAGAATCAACTCTCCAAGCCGCGTCTCGTGGCAGTAGTGGCGGCCCTCGATGGCGGTCGCGGCGCGGTGCATGCGCCTCAACTCGTCCGGAAGGGCGTCTGCGGTCGCGCCGGCATCCGTATCATCGCGATACAGACCGAGGTGTTCGTCGGCATGCCCGAAGCAGTCAGTGCCTTCGGAGCAGATGTGAGCATCGCATCTCGCGCAGCGCGGGTCCGTGTCAGCCAATTCGCCGTCCCATCTCCTCGGCGATACCTCTGCCCCACTCACGAGCCTGCTCGAGCACAGCGCCGTCCGGAACGAATGTGTGCTTCATCGGCTCGGTCACGACCTCGATCTGCATCTCGCCGAGCGCATCGGTCAGCTGACCGATCGCCTCGCCGCTCCAGCCGTACGAGCCGAAGACACCGCCGATGAGGTTCCTCGGCTTCAGACCCTTGAGGTAAGCCAGGATGTCCGCCATGCGTGGGAACATCTGGTTGTTGATCGTCGGACTGCCCAGAACGAGCGCCCCGGCTCCGAGTATCTCGGTCGCCACGGTCGCCCGGTCTGTTCCGCTCATCGGCAGCAGTCTCGAGCAGGCTCCGCCGTCGTGCAGCCCCTCGGCGATCGACCTTGCGAGCTTCTCGGTACTGCCCCACATCGTGTCGAAGGGGATGACGGCCTTCATCGTCGGTTCCTGCTTCGCCCAGCGGGCGTACTTCTCCACGATGCCGGTGATGTCCTTCCGCCACAGAGGCCCGTGGTCGGGCGCGACGAGATCGAGAGCCAGATCCAGCTCGCCGAGCCGCCCTGCCAGCTTCGTGACCATCGGCGAGTACGGCATCAGAATGTTTGCGAAGTACTTCCCCGCCTCGTAATCAAGCACGAACGGATCAAGCTGGTCGTCGAACCGCTCGCAGGTGGCGTAGTGCATGCCGAAGGCGTCCTGCGAGAACAGGACCCGATCGTCAGCCAGATAGCTGAACATGCTGTCCGGCCAGTGGAGCATCCTCGTCTCGAAGAACCGGAGCTCCATGTTGCCGAGATCGAGCGACTCGCCGTCCTTGACGACGTCCACCTCCGGACGACCCGGGAACTGCGCAGCGATCGTCTTCTGTCCCATCGGTGAGGCAACGATGCGCGACGGCTCGACCATGTCCGCAACGTCGAGAAGACATCCGGTGTGGTCCATCTCTGAGTGATTCGAGACGATAAGGTCGATGTCGACCGGATCGATGACCGATGCGACGCGCGTGAGGAACTCCTCGCGAAACGGCGCCTTGACGGAGTCGATGAGCGTGACCTTGTCCGCCATGACGAGAAACGCGTTGTACGTCGTTCCCCTCGGCGTGGAGTACCCGTGGAAGTCGCGGCTCACCCAATCGACCGCGCCGACCCAGTAGACGTGCTCGCTGACCTTGACGGCCTGGAAGTGCTTCGGCATCAGCTACTCCTCCTTGGCGGGCGGGGTGAACACACGCTGGCCCAGCTCCTTGTCGAGCATGTAGAGCGCGTTGCCCGTCTTTCCGACCATCTTGACCTTCTGGAGAATGCCCTCGGCCGTCGCCTCTTCCTCAACCTGCTCGTCGACGAACCACCGGAGGAAGCTCTCGGTTGCATAGTCATCCTCGCTTCGCGCGAGCTTCACGAGCTTGTTGATGAGGCCCGTCACGAGCTGCTCGTGCTTGAGCGTCTCCGTGAAGACATGCTCGGCCGATTTCCAGGTCGCGGTCGGCGCGTCGATCGCCTTGAGGATGACGCGGCCGCCGCGCTCGCAGACATAGCCGAAGAGCTTCATCGCATGCCACTCTTCTTCCTGATACTGCGTCCTCATCCAGCTCGCCATGCCCTCGTAGCCCTCGGACTCGAAGTAGGCGGACATGGAGAGGTACAGGTACGACGAGAACAGCTCGGCGTTGATCTGCGCGTTGAGCGCTTTCTCCATCTTCTTGCTCAGCATCGTCCGGTCCTTTCAGAAGGGCCCTCGCTCACACCTGCGAGCAGAGGGCGACAAGCATGTCGCTGCAGTCGGGTCTGATCCCCACTCTCGTCAGCGAGAAATCGTATCGTACAGGATCCTCAGGCGCAAACTCGCGAAAGGACCTCGTCACATCGAGAGCCGTTCGAAGATCCGCCTGTGCTCTTGTTGTAACCCCCAGCTGCCGTGCGATCCGATGCATGTGCGTGTCAAGCGGCACGATAAGCATCGCGGGATCGACGGTCTTCCACACACCCGGATCGACGTCGTCCTCCCTGACCATCCATCGCAGGAAGAGATGCAGTCGCTTGCAGGCGCTCCCGCGCTCGGGAACCGGCAGGAGACTCGCCGGACGCGCCCCAGCCGCGGATGCCAGCTCCGCGACGAAGCGACAGAGGGGCTGAGCGGTTGTCTCGTCGTCAGATCCTACCCCCGCCGAGAAGCAGCGCTCCAGCGAACCGTACGCCCGCACGAGGCGCCCCGCGCCGACGAGCAGGTCCCCGATCTCATTCGAGTCCGTGAAGCGGTGCTTGATGCCATCCACCGATCGGCGGATCGTCTGCGCCGATTCGTCTGTGACGAAACGCCTTGGGTGTGGGCCGAGTCTTCCGAGTACGGCTCTCGCGCTCACGAGGATCTGCGCGACCCGGCCGTACGCAAGCGCCGACGCCACGAGCCCCACGATCTCCCGGTCCTCCGGCGTCGCATACTCGTAGATGAGCTCCAGCGGGTCGGGGTGAACGAACTCCCGGCGGTTGAGCGTTCGATACATGCGATCGAGGAGGTCCTTCAAGCTTCCCTCCTGGGGCGACCTCCGCGAGATCCGGCTCGTCGGTCCCGGCATCACCCTTCCAGGTTGAACTCCCGGGTGTCAAACCAGTACCCGGTTCCGGTCAGCTCATCGATCTGCGCCTTCACGAGCGCGAGATGTCCGCGTTCGATCTCAAGGAACCGGGCGAACATCGGCCGGTACTCCTCGGGAAGCTCATCGACGACCTTCTCATAGAATGCGCTCGTCGACTCCTCGACCTCGCTCGCCTTTCGGAGCGAACCCAGCTCCGAGCCGCTCGCGCCTCCAGCAAGCCCGTCCTTCACGGTGTCGATGCCACTGGCTATCGCGTCACGGTTCGGGACGGTGCTCCGTATCTCCGCGCCGCAGACCGCTCCCGTCTCCTTCCACTCCTTGAGCCTCGCGACGAGGAAGTCGACATGTTCCTGCTCCTCATCGGCCATGAGCCGGAAGAATCCTTCCCCGGCCGACGCCTCGGCCGCGGCGATCGCGTCCCGGTAGCAGTCGCGGACCTTCGTCTCGTACTCGATCGCTGTCCTGATGGCCTCTTCGATGGTCACGTCGTTCCCGCCTTCCGATTGCCGCCGCTCCCGCACCCCGGCGAAGCGTGGGTCCCCGACCGGAAGAGACCCGACCGGCATGCCGGCCGGGCCATTGTCCGGTGTGCAGTCTCTTCGTCGTCCGCTCTACGCCTTCCACAGCCCGTGCAGGTTGCAGTAGGCCCGGACCATGTCGTAGTCCGCGATGCAGCAGAACGACGCCTCGGGGGCGCCGCCCGGCTCGAGATACTGACGATACGACCGACCGCCGGAGACCGCCTCGATCCACTCGATGCAGTGCTCGTCAGTCATCGGATGCGCCACCTCACCGACCGTGACCTTGATGCCGCCGTCGGACTTCTCGACAACCGGCACGTGCTTCTCGACCGCCGCGTCGACCGTGTTCTCGGTCATCTGAATCATCGGCTCACCGCAGCAGACGAGTGTCCCGGCGCCGCCGTGCAGAACCTCGACGATGTTCCCACACTTCTCACACTTGTATACCTCAAGCTTGGCTGCCATGTTCGTGCTCCTTTCGAGCGATGTGAGTTTACACGAGCTTCCGTGCTGCGTCCAATACGGGCTCGTAGTCGGGCTCGTCGCTGAGTTCCGGCACTATCTGGGCGTGCTGAACGATGCCGTTGCGGTCAACGACGAAGACGGCCCGGGTCAGAAGTCCGATCTCCTTGATGAGCACACCATATGCCGATCCGAACCCGCCCCGGTAGTCGGACAGAGTCACAACTCTGTCGATCCCTGCAGCTGCGCACCAGCGTGACTGCGCGAACGGAAGGTCCATGCTGACGGTCAGAACGACGATGTCGTCGTCCAGCTTCGATGCCTCCTGGTTAAATCGACGAGTCTCCGCGTCGCACACACCCGTGTCGAGCGAGTGTACGACTGAGATGATGCGCACCTTGCCGTCGTAGGCCGATGACTCGACCTGCGTCATGTCATTCGCGACGACCGAGAATGCCGGTGCCTTGTCCCCGACCTTGATCTCGTCTCCAAGAAGGGTCAGCGGATTGCCCCCAACCGTCACGATCCCTGTTCTCTCTGCCATTGTTCTCGTCCTCTCGTTGCATCGGGTCAGTGCAGTTCATTCCAGGACGGCGCCCGTCGCGCCGCCTCCTCGAATCCCGCCTACCAGTTTTCAGCCAGAAGCTCGAAGTGCGCCGTCGGATGCGCGCACGCCGGGCACATCGCCGGCGGCTCGGTCCCTTCGTGCAGATAGCCGCAGTTGAGACAGCGCCAGACGACGGCCGTGTCGCGCCTGAACACGCGCCCCGCCTTGATGTTCGCGGCGAGGTCGTTGTAGCGTTTCTCGTGCTGCTTCTCCGCAACGGCGATGGCCTCAAAGACATCGGCGATCTCAGCGAAGCCCTCCTCGCGCGCGGTCTTCGCGAACGACGGGTACATGTCGGTCCACTCATAGTTCTCTCCGCCGGCCGCTGCCTTCAGGTTCTCAACGGTCGATCCGATGACGCCGGCCGGAAACGCCGCCGTGATCTCGAGCTCACCTCCCTCGAGAAACTTGAACAGCCTCTTGGCGTGCTCGCGTTCCTGGTCGGCGGTCTCCGCGAAGATCTCCGAGATCTGACGGTACCCTTCCTTGCGTGCCTTGCTCGCGAAATACGTGTAGCGGTTCCTCGCCTGCGACTCACCTGCGAATGCTTTGAGCAGGTTCTGCTCGGTCCGGCTACCCTTGAGACCCATCATGTACTCCCTTCCCGCAGGCGGCGTCCCGCTCACCCGCGCACTCGGTACAGGTACCTGTGAATGTCAGACTGTGGCCGGTGACCTCATATCCGCTTGCCTCTGCCGCAACGCGCTCGAGCGCCTCCTGTGTCTCGATCGATGCATCGACGAGCCGTCCGCACCCGCTGCAGCGCACGTGATAGTGCGGCTCCAGCACGGCGTCGTAGTGACGCTGGCTGCGCCCATCCTCGATGACGCGGATCGCGCCGCTCTGCGCGAGCTGCTCCAGGTTTCTGTAGACGGTGGCAAGACTGGTGCGTGGCAGACACTCTCGAACCCGGCTGCAGATCTCTTCGGCCGTCGGGTGATCGCAGGAAGCACGCAGCGCGTCGAGTATCGCTCGACGGCTTGGAGTCATGCGAAGACCATCTGCTCCATTCATACCACACCCCGGAGTGAGAACAGGAATGATTCCTACCTTCCACTGTGATAGATGCGGCCTGCGTGGCAGGGTTTCGGCGACGCGGACATTATACTGCTCTCTTGACAGGCGGCCCGGACGGGCGCATAACAGCAGATGCATAAACTATTGCAGAACCTCACCTTCCGGTCCCCAGTGAACGCCCGGACCGGAACCGCCCAGGAGGCCTCGCGATGGCAGACCAGCGCCGGTCCCGTTGGCTCTTCGCACGAACACTCGCATTGACATCACTCTGCCTGCTGAGAGCGGCCGTGGCGCTCCCGGCAGCCCCTGTACGACCGATGGCCACGTCATTCCCGGCCGCCACAGGATCGGTCATCGTTCCGGTGGAGCCGTACGCATTCGTCACCGAGCGGATCGCCGGAGACCGAGTGAACGTGCTGACACTCGTTCCTCCCGGGCGATCGCCGCACACCTACTCCCCCACACCCCAACAGATCGCCGCGTTCGCAGGGGCCGACGCGCTCTTCGTGTCAGGATTAGAACTCGAACGCGGCCTGGTGCCCAGGCTCCAGGCGCTCGACCACGACCTTCTCATCATTGATCTGCACTCGGCCGCGACTCCCGAAGCCGAGACGAGAGCGCCGGACGTGCATGGACACGACAGCGGCCACGACCCGCATGTCTGGTTGGACCCTCGCACCGTCATCCGGCAAGCCGGCCTCATCGCGTCGACGCTCTCAGAGATCGATGAGCAAGGAGCGCACATCTACGCCGCCGGACTCGACTCGCTCACACACGACCTGGAGCTTCTCGACGCAGAACTGCGGTCTCGACTGAGACCGCGCTCCGGTTCCCGGTTCTACGTCTTCCACCCGGCTTTCGGCCACTTCGCAGAGGCATACGGTCTCGAACAGGTCGCCGTCGAGACCAACGGCAAGGAGCCGAGCGCCAAGCGGCTGGCCGAACTCGTGGACATGGCCCGCCGCGACAGGACGCGCGTCGTCATCACGCAGCCGCAGCACTCAGGTGCCACGGTTCTGACGCTCGCCCGCGAGATCGATGCAGCGATCGTGTCTGTCGATCCGCTTGCGTTTGACCTGTTCGCAACGCTCCGGGCTCTGGCTGACGCAATCACATCGAACGCGGAGGATGGGCGACTGTGACACGTTCCCGGGCTGAGAGCACCAGCGCGGCCCCGGCTGCGAGGTTGAAGGACGTCACGTTTTCCTACGGCCGTCATGCCGTTCTCTCACACGTCGATCTGACCATCACCCGCGGTGAGTTCGCGACGGTCGTCGGACCGAACGGCGGCGGCAAGACGACGCTCATCAAGCTCATGCTCGGACTTTTGTCGCCGGACAGCGGGAGGATCGAGGTTCTCGGCGCAAGTCCTTCCTCGTCTCGGGCCCGGGTCGGATATGTGCCGCAGCACGCCCACGTCGACCAGAGCTTCCCCGCTCGGGTTCTGGACATCGTACTGATGGGACTCCTCGGGGCGCGGGCCGGCATCCACTACTCGGTGGAGGACCGTGACCGCGCCGCGGCCGCGCTCGCGTCGGTACGACTCGCGGACCACGCAGGGAACCGGCTGGGCGAGCTCTCCGGCGGACAGCGTCAGCGCGCGCTCATCGCCCGTGCGCTCGTGGCGGAACCGGAGCTCCTGTTGCTCGATGAGCCGACCGCGCATCTCGATGTCTCAATGGAACACGGGCTTCATGACCTGCTCGGTCAGCTCCGTGACCGCGTCACGATCGTCCTGGTGTCACACGACATGGGGTTCGTCTCCGACTACGCCGCACGGGTCATCTGCGTGAAGAACACCGTGGCCGTTCACCAGACCTGTGAGCTCACCAGCGACGTTGTTCGCGAACTCTACGGCAGAGAGGTAAGGATGGTGCGGCACGATGAGTGAGTTCATCTCCGCGGTCGCTTCACATGTATTCCTCCGCAACGCCTTACTTGCCGGCGCGATGGCGAGCGTCGCCTGCGGGGTCGTCGGGTCGCTCGTCGTCGTCCGACGGGTCACGTACATGGCCGGAGGCATCGCGCACTGCGTACTCGGAGGGATCGGAGCAGCCGTCTACCTCAATCGCGTGCACGACTGGGCATGGCTTGAGCCACTCCACGGAGCGCTGGCAGCGGCTCTCATCGCCGCGTTCGTAATCGGATTCGCGGCCACGCGCGCGCGAGAGCGCACCGATACGGTGATCGGTGCCGTCTGGGCCATCGGTATGTCGTCTGGTGTGCTGTTCCTGGCGAGAACGCCTGGCTATGGTGGGGACCTCATGAGCTACCTCTTCGGCAACATTCTCGTCGTGTCCGCGCCCGAACTCTGGCTTCTCGCCGCGCTCGATGCCGTGCTCGTCATCGTTGTCGTGCTGCTCCACGACCAGCTGTCTGCCGTGTGCTTCGACGAGGAGTTCGCGCGCGCGCGCGGACTGCATGTCGACGCGCTCTTCATCACGCTGCTCGTCCTGACCGCGCTCACCACCGTGCTCCTCGTGCTCGTCGCCGGGATTGTGATGATGCTGGCACTGCTGACCATCCCCGCCGCGATCGCCGGTCGATTCGCGGACCGGCTGTCGCGGATGATGGTGGGCGGGGCTGTTCTCACAGCACTCTTCACGTTCATCGGCCTCGCCGCGAGCTACTCCCCCGAACTCCCCGCCGGCGCGACCATCGTCGCTATCACGGGCGCCGCATATCTCATCACCATCGCGCTCACCCGACCGCACGGCGGACTCCGCATCAGCCGCTGATGCGGCGAGACGAACACCGCCGCCTGCCCGGACGGCAAGCATATGGCACACCCGCCAACAGAACTCCGCCCGATCCGAAGACCGGGCGGAGTCCGATGTTACCGACTGTTCGGAAATCCCGAACAGACTACTTGATCCTCAAACTACCTGTAGAGCGACTTGATGGAGCCCCAGGTCTTCTCCTCGACCGGCGACGTGCAGCCGTAGCCGTCGATCGTGAGGTAGTAGTCCGAACCGCAGACGTAGCCGGGATCCCACGCGTCGGTCGAGACGAACACCACACTCTGGCCAGCAGGCAGCGTGTAGCTGAGCGTCGTGTACGTGCACTTGGCGGCCGTGACCGAGCTGTAGAAACCGGCCGTGGCGCAACCGCCGGACATGTCGACGAAGCCGAGAAGCAGACCGGCCTCGGACTCGGCGCCGATGGTGATGGTCTTCGGCGTGTCGAGGGTCAGCATGTACCAGTCGGTGTCGCGGTACGTCAGACCAGCGTACGCGTGGACGCCGGTGGTGCCGCAGATCACGAGCGTCTCGTCGGTGGGAGGACAATCCACGACCGAGTAGACCTCAGGACCGTTGCAACCGGAGTTGAACAGATCCTCGTACTCATCGTAGCAGTCGACCTCGCCCTCGAGCATCGCATCGGGCGGGCACTCGACGATGCACTCCTCGACCTCGTAGATGTCGAGAATGTAGTCGCCACAGGCACCACTGTAGCCGTCGATGACGACGTAATACGTGTTGCCACCGATGAGCTGAGCATCGGTGATCCACGACTGGTACATATACGTGTTGAAGTCACCACACGCGGCTGCATCGTCGACACACGCGAACGGCGCACCCGGCGTGTAGACGTTCTCGTACACGAAGATCTTCGTATCGTACGAGGACATGCACAGGAAGAAGTCGACGAGCACGTCGGTGGCCGGCGTGAAAGCGTAGACGCAGTCAGGCGCCGTGGAGCCAGTGTACGGGCAGACCTCATCGTAGTCGTCGATGAACACGCAGGTGTTGCCGGCATCGGTAAACGGAATCGCCGGGACGACGGTCGCCGTGGCAATGTCCTCACCACCGACGCGGCCGTCCGGAATGTTCACACCCTGCACGACGTTGTTCTTCTCAGGCATAACGTTGCTCGGCGTCACGGCGAGAGCGCACACGCTCAGAGCAAGCACCAACACAACAGCAAAGCTAGCGAACCTCATTGTTCTTCCTCCTCAATGGAGACCAACAACAGAACGAAACGAAACACGAACAAGTCCTCTGTCCGCTCCCCCCTTTCTCACCACAACATTGTCACAGTCCCAAATCCTTGCCGCTCGCAACGCGGTCCTGTCGCGACGGCGACGTCTCCCGCCGTTGACAGTGGTTTTGAACGGTTTGCCCACGTACGGGGAGTATACCAAGTTTTGGTGGCTCTCGTCAAGCATTTTTCGACGCGCGGTCAAGAATCTGTGTCCCTGTAACCCGTGTTCCGCCCTTGAGATATGAGCGACGGTTCGCCCTGAGTCGCTCCGTATGGTACCATCCCCATCATGACTCTACTCCTGACGGAATCACGGTGACCGCGCGCGGGCGATATGCCATCCCCGCAGACCGGGCTCGCGTCGAAGAGACGATCGAGAGGAGTCGCTTCGTTACGACCGTCGGCCACGCATCGACCGTCGAGGATGCGAGGGCGTTCGTCGCCGCGGTGAGCGCGGAGTTCGCGGACGCCACGCACAACTGCTGGGCGTTCGTCGTCGGTCCGCCCGGCGACACGAGCCGCGTAGGCATGTCGGACGACGGCGAGCCGCATGGAACCGCCGGGCGTCCCATGCTCCACGTACTCATCCACAGCAATGTCGGTGATGTCGTGGCCGTGGTGACGCGCTACTACGGTGGAGTCAAGCTCGGCAAGGGCGGACTCGCGCGCGCGTACAGCGGCGGGGTCAAGCATGCGCTCGGCGCACTCCCCACACGAGACCTCGTCGCGACGTCGTCCTTCGATCTCGAGCTCGACTACGCGCCGCTTGAGACGGTGCGCAGATCGTTCCCCGACTTCGAGGTGAACGTTTTGTCCGAAGCGTTCGGAGAACGCGTCGTCCTCCGCATAGAGATCCCGGATGAGCACATTGAAGCGTTCATGAAGGCGGTCGCCGGCCTGACGAGCGGCACGGCCTCGGTGACGCGGATCGCATGTCAAGACGCATCACCCTGAGACGGGAGAGAGATCATGAGCCGCGCAATGAGGAGCGGAATGCGGGAATCAGGACCGAACTGCCGTCCTGCGGGAGCCGCCGTCGCGGCGTCGCTCTTCGGCCTCCTGATCCTGACGATACCGACTCTGACGGCCACGGCGACGGAGCCTGCGACTTCGAGCGAGTGGTCGTGGCCGCCGAGCGAGACCATCGCACTCCAGGTCAACGACAATCTCTCGCGCCACTTCGAGGCCGACGCGATCCGCGCCTACATCGACGCGACTGACGATGCTCATCGCCAGGCCGCCGAGTTCCTGCTGGCCTGGATGCCGCCATCCGATCTCGGTTCGCTCTCGGCCGAACTGTTCGTCAGAAACGTCGACCTCGCCGTCGAGGCGTGGCGAACCGCGCCGTGGAGCAACGAGATCGATCCGTACACCTTTCACACATACGTCCTCCCCCACCGTGTCAGTCAGGAACCTGTTGAGGACTGGCGCGGCCGTCTTCGCGAACTCGGACTCCCGCGAGTCGAGGGGCTGTCCATGTCCGAAGCCGCGCTCGCCATCGGGAGGATGACGCGGGAGTGGGCGACCTACCGGGCGAGCTCCCGGCGCGACCAGGGACCGGTCACGACGATGGAACGGGGCCTCGGGCGCTGCGAGGAGGACATGATCCTCACGATCTGCGCGCTTCGAAGCGTGGGCATCCCCGCGCGGAGCTGTTCCACGCCGTGGTGGACGACCGTCGACAGCAACCATGCCTGGGTCGAGGTCTACGTGGGAAGGGAGGAGGGGTGGCACTACATGGAGTCGTGCGACGCCTCCGTCTGTCTGGACCGGACATGGTTCACCGAGCGCGCGAAGCGGACGGGCATCGTGCTCTCGGTCGGCTACGGTGAGGCTCCGGTACCCGACGAGCTCGCGGCCACCGTGCATTCGATCGACGAGGGCGCCGTCATCCTCAACTCAACGGACGTGTACACGACGGCCGGCACGCTCGTCGTAGCCGACCCGCGCGGGGACACGCAGTCGAGCGGAACGGTCAGCCCCGCAGGGGCGGGCGACGGTGCCGACGTCACGGAGCATTCTCTGGAGGCGCCGGGAGATTCTGACGAGCCGCGCGCACACATTCACATCTACAACTACGGCGGACCCACGCCCCTTGTCTCGCGCGATTTCGGTGACGGGGTCCGGCTCGGCCCGGGCGACTATATCGTCACGACGGAGATAGACGGAGAGCCGTGGGCGGCGCACGCGACGGTTGTCGGCGGTGAGACAACCACTGTGGCTCTCGCACCCGGACTGGATCTCTTCGACTCGCCGATCTGGATGCGCTACCCACTCCAACCTGAGAGTGAACCCAGCGACTGCCACATCGACCGTGAGGATGCCTCCTGGCTCGCGCATCAGAACGAGGTCGCGCGCAGAGACCTCGAGCGGTGCAGGAAGTCGATGCTCACATCCGATTGGGTCGTTCTCGTCGCGAACCGTCCTGATGCGCGTGCGCTGACCGACGCGCTCATCGACTGCGGTCCGGTCGCAGGTGAGTGGAGCGCGGCCGTCGCGGCGCTCCCGTCAGAACGTCGGGATCTCGCACTCGATGTCATCGGAGAGCTGGACGTGAAGGACTTCTATGAGTTCGACAGCGCTGCTCTGCCCACGGTCCTCGATTCGATCGAGGCGACTCGCGGACGCGCTCCGGAACTCCCCGATTCGCTCTGGACGATGTTCGTCCTCTCGCCGCGGCTCTACTTCCAGAGAGGGAGCATGGAGTGGTGGCTCGATCTCCCGGTCGTGACCGATGCCCGCACAGGGCTCCCGAAGATGATCGCCGCGACGCACGAGGCGTTCCGTGAGCACATCGCCGAGGTCGACCGTACGCGCTTTGGACATGTGGCGACCCCGGAAGAGACGTGGCGGACAGGTCTGGCCGACATCGCTGCCGCCAAGGCATGTCTCGTCGGGCTGCTCAGAAGGCAGGGGATTCCGGCGAAGGCCGAGCTCGGTGTCGACTACATCGATGCATGGGACGGCGAAGGTTGGGTGCGGCTCGAGCCATTCCCGGCGAGTGACGTCGAGGCCGAGACCGCCGAGACCGCGGATGCAGAGGCGTACGTTGTGGTCAGCTACTACAACGAGGGCGTGCCGATCGAGAACATCCAGACGTGGATCCACTCCAGGCTCAACCGCTTCCGCGACGGACGGTTCGCGACCTGGTATCTCGGACAGCTCTCCGAGGGCGACGGACGCGTGGAGTGGATGCTCCCGGCGGACGAATACTGGCTGTTCGGCGGACTCCGCAACCCGAGGGGCGAGCCCCGTTTCGTGACAAGGAGATTCGAGGTCTCACCCGGCGAGAGCCTGGCCTTCGACCTCGACATCGGCATCCCGCTCCAGGAGTGGGATCCGGCCGATCTTGTTCAGGGTGAATGGGATTCTGGCGCGGAGGTCACCACGACGCGCGGGACCGAGGAACGGCCGCTCCTCGAGGTTATCGGCGACGGACGGAGACTCGTCGTACTCACCATCACCGGACACGAGGCATCCGTGGGACACCTGGCGGCGCTTGGCTCCGTCGACTGGGAGACATCCGGGCTGAACCTCTCCGTCATCCAACTCGCGGGGCTCCCGGACCATCCCGCAGATGAGGGCGCGTTGACGATCACGGCGGATGATGCCCGGGAGCACTTCGGCATCAGCAACCCGGTGGGGCAGCTGCCGCTGACGATCCTGATGGACGAGGATGGAGAGACACGGCTCTGGCTTCGCGGCATGCGTCGTGACATGGCCGAGCAGATCTCCCGGACACTCAGAGAGTGAGATACAGGGACTTGAGAAGGGGCATCCCGAGGCTTGGGGATCGGACTTCCCTTGGCTTGGGAAGCGGGCACGCCGGGGTTCAGAGCGTCGCCGCGATCTCTCTGATGAGCTCCAGCGTCGGCTCATCGTAGGCGACGACGGCTACGCGCTCAAGCGTACGGTCGCATACGAGAAACCGGTTGATCTCGGTGAGTGCGATCGTGATCGCGGCCCGTATCGGGTACCCGTAGATGCCGGCGCTGATGAGCGGAAACGCGATGCTCTTGATGTCGTTCTCTACCGCGACCTGCAGACTCTCCCGGTAGCTGCTCGCCAGTTGACCGGCCTCGCCGTGGCCACCGCCCTGCCAGACGGGTCCGACGGTGTGAATGACGTGGCCGGCGCGAAGCAGATACCCCGCTGTGATGCGCGCCTCTCCGATCGGGCAGCCGCCGAGCTCCTCACACTCCTTCGCGAGGTCGACTCCTGCTGCGCGGTGGATCGCCCCTGACACGCCGCCACCCGGTGAGAGCTGCGGGTTGGCCGCGTTGACGATAGCGTCGACCGCACACTCTGCGATGTCACCCTGCACGAATTCGATCCGCTGGTCCATCCCGCCTCCACGTGGTCGCCCGAAACACCTGTCCCCTTGCACTGCGGTGCGCACACCCACTCTTCCGTATAGCTCACGAATCGGCCGCGCACAACCCCGGTCTCAGTGGAGTGGCAACCCGTCTTCGGGGTGCAGGCAGTGAACGCTCGCTATGTGCCGCCCTGTCGTGCACGGGAGTCACCCGCATGAAACCTCCGGGCTCCCCTCCGTGTCTATGCTTGTGGGAGATCACACTGACAGAGGCTCGATGTGTCTACAGGAGGCCCGGCCGGTGCGGCGGACGGGACCGAAAACCGGAGGTTCATCATGCGCTGTACCAGCAGACAGTTCATCGCTGCAGTGACCCTCGTTGCGGCAGCAGCCCTCGCCGGATGCGCCTGCGGGAGACCGTCGGTCGAGATCATCGACATGCAGACCGACACATTCTCGATCCCGACCGAATCGGTCCGATGCGCGGTCATCGAGCTCGATCTCGGAGTCGGACAACTCACGGTCGATAGCGGCTCGAAGGCTCTCTGCTCGGGCGAGGCGCGGTACAACATCGCCGAATGGAAGCCGATCGTCACGCACAGCATCGAAGACGGAGAGGCACTCGTCCGCGTCAGACAGCCGAATCTCGGACGCCGCACCATCGGAAAGAAAGCACGCTCGCACTGGATACTCAACGTGTCTGATGATGTCCCGACACACCTCGTCATCGACATAGGCGTCGGCGACTCGCGCATCGATCTGGGTGACGCGAAGATCGAACAGCTCGACATCGACGCCGGCGTCTGCGGCGTGGTCATCAACGCGGAGGATATCCGGCACGACCTTACGATAGACATCGACAGTGGTGTCGGCGAGGTCACGATCCACGTGCCGGACGATGTGGGCGTCCACGTCGACTGTGACCGCGGCATCGGCAGCTTCCACTACACCGGTCTGACCAAGGCCCACGGAGGGTACGTGAACGCCGCGTACGGCGAGACAGACTCACTCATCACTATCAGAGTCGACTCCGGTGTCGGCCAGGTGAGTGTTGTCGCAGGTACGATGACGGCGAGCATCTAGCCACTCCGTTACCCGCGAACCACCGGATATCGCAGAGCCCTGCGGCACCTCAGCCGCAGGGCTCGTTGCATTGTCCCCCGATTCCGCTTGACTCTCCGAGCCGTCCCGCCTATCCTGGTATTGTCGTACTAAAATACTCTATTTAATGATGGCCCGATTCTGATGCATCTGCAGGGAGGACCACATGAGCGGCATCATCTGTACATCGGAGGCCGCGACGCTCGCGCTGCATGCCGCGGGAGTCATGGCTGCCCACGAGGGTTCCGTCTCGACCCACACAATGGCCGAAGCACTCGGTGCTTCGGAGGCGACGCTCTCGAAGGTCATGCAGCGGATGGTCAAGGCCGGGCTCGCTACTTCGAGGCGCGGACCGCATGGCGGGTTCGAGCTGGCACGATCACGGGAGACGATCACACTGCTCGATGTCTATGAGTCCGTTGAGGGCGCCATCAACGTCAAACACTGCCTCCTCGGCGCGCCGGTCTGCGGGAAGAAGCACTGCCCGCTCGGAAGCCTGTTCGAGAAGGTCACGAGGGAGGTGACCGAGAAGCTCGCGAAGACGACGCTCCAGGAGTTCAATGTTCCAATCCACATAGAGGGATAGGAGGAGGAGCCCGAAGTCCCGCGAAACGAGCGGTGCCGACGGGCCCGACACATGACGTGGCGCATCCGCGCCGCCGAAAGGAGACATCGATGTACTGCTACCAGTGCGAACAGACGGCAAAGGGAACCGGCTGCACGGTCGGCGGCGTCTGCGGAAAGGACGCGACGACGGCGGCGCTCCAGGACGTACTCGTCCACATCACCAAGGGCATCTCCATGTGGGCCCACCGCGCGCGTCAGCAGGGCGCCGCGGACACCGAGATCGACGTCTTCGTCATCAAGGCTCTCTTCACGACCGTGACCAACGTCAGCTTCGATCCGGACCGTCTCGCCAAGGACATCCGTGACGCCGTGGCGATGCGTGACCGCGCCAGAAAGCTGTACACCGACGCAGCCGGGACCGACGCCGAGACGCTGAGCGGCCCGGCCGAGTGGAAGCCCGCAGCAGACGTCGCCGGCCTCCTCGCCCAGGCCGACGAACTCACGATCGACAAGCGCACGGCCAGGTTCGGCGAAGACATCGTCAGCCTGCAGGAGATCATCACGTACGGACTCAAGGGCGCCGCGGCATACGCCGACCACGCGCACATCCTCGGTCACGACGACGCGGACATCTACGCGACATTCCACGAGGCCCTCGACGTGCTCACCAAGGACGGCGCGGGCGCCGAGGAGCTCACAGGCTGGGCTCTGAAGACCGGCGAGCTGAACCTTCGCGTGATGGAACTCCTCGACACAGCCAACACGAGCGCCTATGGACACCCTGAGCCGACGCAGGTCCGCGTCACGCCCGTCAAGGGCAAAGCCATCCTCGTCTCGGGCCACGACCTCAAGGACCTCGCGATGCTCCTCGAGCAGACAGCCGGCAAGGACATCAATGTCTACACGCACGGCGAGATGCTCCCGGCGCACGGCTACCCCGAGCTGAAGAAGCACGCGCACCTCGTCGGCAACTACGGCGGCGCGTGGCAGGATCAGGCGAAGGAGTTCGACGAGTTCCCCGGCGCCATCCTGATGACGACCAACTGTATCCAGAAGCCACGCGAGACGTACAAGGCCCGTATCTTCACGACCGGCCTCGTGGCGTGGCCAGGCGTGACGCACGTCAGCGGCGACTTCTCCCCCGTCATCGAAGCCGCTCTTGCGGCTCCCGGCTTCGCGGAGGACGCGCCCGAGAAGACCATAACGGTCGGCTTCGGACACAACGCGGTGCTGGGTGTCGCCGGCGCGGTCGTCGACGCGGTCAAGGCGGGGCAGATCAAGCACTTCTTCCTCGTCGGTGGCTGCGACGGCGCCAAGAGCGGCCGCAACTACTACACGGAGTTCGTCGAGCAGGTGCCGGACGACTGCGTCGTCCTTACACTCGCGTGCGGCAAGTACCGCTTCAACAAGATGGAACTCGGTGACATCGGCGGCATCCCGAGACTGCTCGACATCGGTCAGTGTAACGACGCCTACTCGGCGGTGAAGATCGCCGTCGCGCTGGCGGAGGCATTCAAGTGCGGCGTGAACGACCTTCCGCTCTCGATGGTGCTGTCGTGGTACGAGCAGAAGGCGGTGGCGATCCTGCTGACGCTCCTCCACCTGGGCATCAAGGGGATCAAGCTGGGGCCGACGCTTCCGGCCTTCATCTCCCCCAACGTGCTCAATATCCTTGTTGAGAACTTCGAGATCGCTCCGATCACAACGGCCGGCGAGGATCTGGCGGAGATTCTGGGGTAACCGCGACTTGCCAGAGTCGCGAACCGAGTGCTTTCTTGACGAATGCTCATGGCTCGGTTAGAATGGGGTGGTCGCACATAGAATGAGTGACACGGTGGGTGGCTGTTCGGCATCGGATCGCCGCCCCACGCTTCAGGAGGAGACAATGGTGAGAACGATCGTACTGACGGTCCTTATCGTCATCGGGGCCGCTGTTGGTGGCTATGCGCTCTGGAACACGTCGCAGAGCGATGGTGAGGCCGTGGCTGAGTCGTGCGGCGGTGCTGCCGCGGCGGCGTGTGCATCCGCGACGGATGCCGGCTGTGGCGGCTGCCCATCAGCGACCGCTGCCGACGCAACGACAGCCGACGCAACGTCCTGCGCCTCGGAGATGAAGACGGCCGACGCCGGCTGCGAGGGCTGCCCGAGCATGGCGTCCTGTGACGACGCCGGCACGTGCGTGGGTGATGCCGAATGCACGTGCGAAGGCGAGTGCACGTGCGACATGGAGTGCGACGGCGACCCTGCCAACTGCACCGATGAGATGAAGGCGACCTGCAGCGGCGGCCGCTGCGGACCCGCCGGGAGCTCTGCTGACGCCAGCTAGCGTTCGCCATGGACATGTTCGCGAACCATTGTTCACTCGACAGTGGGTGATGGAGAAAGACATTCGCTTTGGAGGCGGTCGGGCTTGACGAGTCCGACCGCCTCAGTGTATGGTGCTCAGGAATCGCGGGGTCGTCGTCCGGTATCCCCATCGTCCCACGGCAGAGGGGCCGATGGGCCGGTCCCGGACGCCGACACGGAGAGAGGCACAGAAGCTGGATGTGTGAAGGGAGGGCGCAATGCGCTGTCAGACCGGACTGATGGTGGCGATGCTCGCCGTCGCGATGCTGCTCGTCGCGGTCCCGGCGTGTGCTCAGATCGCCGACCAGCTCTCCGCGTACACGGGTGCCAACGCCGAGGGCTACCTTCAGCCTTTGGCCGATGCGTTCGGCGCGGATCTCAACAGCAACTGGTATCACTCGGCACACATCGCCGTGGATGGCTTCCACTGGGGCATCGAGTTCCCCGTGATGGGCGTCATCTTCTCCGACGACGTCGCCACGTTCGATGCGACGACGCAGGACGGCTTCACACCGGAGCAGACGGTCGAGGCCCCGACCGTCGTCGGTGACGGCGGCTCGATCACGGTTGACGGTGACGCGAACTCCCAGTTCACGTTCCCCGGAGGATTCGACCTCAACTCGTTCGGCATGACGGTGCCACAGATCAGGCTCGGGAATTACATGGGCACGGAGGCCGTCATCCGCTACTTCGCCATCGACATGGGCGACGTCGAGATCGGCAACATCGGTCTCTTCGGTTTCGGTGTCCGGCACAGCATCTCACAGTACATGGAGCCGGACTTCCCCATCGACATGGCCGCCGGGCTGATGTACCAGAGCTTCACGCTCGGGGACGATTTCATCGACGCGACCGCCTTCACCCTCGGCATCCAGGTGAGCAAGAGCTACGGCTGGATCGAGCCGTACGGAGGCGTCTCTTACGACATGTTCTCGATGGACGTCAGCTACGAGAGCGACGAAGAGAGCGTCGAGATGACGCTCGACTCCGAGTCAAGCGTCCACCTGACGCTCGGCGTCGCTCTGGGCATCAAGCCGGTCATGGCGAACTTCGAGTACAATCTCGCGTCCACCAGCAGTTTCGGATTCGGCCTCTACATCGGGATGTAGGAAGGTAAGGAGAGACTGGCATGAAGACGAGATTTCTGATCCCTGTGCTGCTCGTGCTCCTGGCCTTCGCCTTGAGCGGCAGCGACTGCCTCCTCTATGAGAAGGTACTCGACGTGGTCTTCCTCCACAGCACGTGTGTGGACTTCGAACAGATCGAGGACTCCGAGGAGTTCACAACGCCACAGACCGTCGACTACGCCGATGAGATCGATGGCATTCTCGAGGACAACGACATTGAGAAGAGCGACATATCGGCAGCCCACGTCGTGAGCGCTTCGTACGAGGTGACCGATTTCACGGTCCCGGCCACACATGACGATTGGGACATCTCCGGCGAGATCACGGTGCGGAGAATCGACGTCGCAGGTCCAACGGCAACGATCGTCGAGTACACAAGTCAGTCGGTCGCGGCGGCCCTCGGCACGCGGACGCCCGCTACGCTGGTCCAGCAGGGTGTCGACCTGCTCAACGACGCGCTCGACGACTATCTCGCCGGCGAGATGCCGGTGCTGGAGTTCGCGGTCGTCAGTGAGACGGGTGATGTCGATCCGGCTCCGAGCCCGTCCGATGTCATGGAGTTCGACTGGACGGCGTGCATCGCGTTCCACATCGTGGCGGCCGTTGCGACAGACACCCCCGACCCGTTCGGTGGGTACGAGGCCACGCCGTAGACGGTCACCTGCATCACATCCACAGGGTGCAGTGCAGCTCCGAGGCGCATGCCCGCTTCGGGACCGCGACAGCTCCAGGACAGCAGAAGGCCGCCCGTCACCGGGCGGCCTTACTGCTGGCTCCTCAGATCATGAGGAGCCGCTGACAAACAGAACATGTCACGCTCCTGAGTTGTGTCGTCGTGATACCCGCCGCTCAGCAGTTCCTACAGGCTGTGCCAGCCGCCGGCCGCCCACGCGAAGAACCGAACGATCCACTCGAAGAGCGACTCGCCGCCCTCAGGGTCGGACGCGAAGCACGCCGCCGGCGTCGCGAGGACGATCAGAAGCGTGAGGTACACTCTGGTGGTCAAGCGCTTCATCTCCATCACCCCCTTCTCAGTTCGAAGGAATCAGGGACCCAGCCGTCACTCCCTCTGAGACTCCCCTGGTCAAAACGAACGGCGACCAGATAGCCGCCGCTTCTCACTCTTGCATAGCTCCCACTCTCCTCCGTCAGCACGATCTTCGAATCACACGTGCTAAACACGCGCTTCTCCAGAACACTGTCCGTCAGAAGCATCTCTTTGCTGGTTACCTCCCGCTCCCCGTAGGTGAAGACGAACCGGCAGTCGTCACACAGTTCGAGCCGACCGCCGTCCTCCACGTACACGACACACATCACGTAGTCGTCGGGGTTCTCTCTGATCCGGGTGTGCAAACGAAATCCGCCCCGGGATTCGAGGCGGATGCATTCACGTCCTGCTCTTGTCTGCGAAAGGACCGAGGGCCATGTCTCTTCGACGATCTCGACCTTGTGCTTGAACGCGGCGATGACGCCTGGAGCAACCTCCCTCTCGATGCACTGCTTCCTTCCGGCCTGAGCTCCAAGAGCCAGAATGAGCAGAACGAGGATGACTGTCACCGCGAGCGTTCTCATGGTCTCCCTCCCAAGCAGACCGCATGGACACCGCCTTGAACTGCATCAGGTGTGCCAGCGATGGCGCGTCCGGGAAGTGCTTCACCGTAAGCGCTTGCGTGGAAGGGAATTGGAGTGTGATGAAACGCGGCCGCGTCTGCACAGGATACCGAGCGTGGATAGTGTTGCGTCAACCGCGTTGACGAACAGGTGCTCAGTCACGCGGTACCGAAGCGTCGTGGACGGACGTTTCGTCAAGCATGGTGGCGGGTGCAGAGCCGTTCGCCGCAGGCGCCGCGCCGTTGACGGCGGAGAACTCTGCCGGTCGTTGCGGAGGTCTCTGCTACTCGCAGCGGAGGTCTCCGCTACTCGTATCGGAGGGCGTCGATCGGATGCAGACGGGCCGCCTTGCGAGCCGGGTAGTATCCGAAGAAGATACCGATGGCCGCGGCGAACCCGAACGCCAGCAGCACGACACCGGGGCTGATGACGGTTGTCAGACCGACCGTGTTGTTGAGCAGAACCGAGACGCCTGCAGCAAGCAGGACGCCGATGGTCCCGCCGGTGAGCGCAAGCACGACAGCCTCCGTCAGGAACTGAACGAGCACATCGCTCCCGCGCGCGCCGACGGCCATGCGGATGCCGATCTCGCGCGTCCGCTCGGTCACCGAGACAAGCATGATGTTCATGATGCCGATGCCGCCGACGATGAGCGAGACCGCCGCGACCGCCGCAAGAAGAAGCGTCATCACCTCGGAGGTCTCCGTCGCCATCTCCATGAACTCGGCCTGACTCCGGATGCGGAAGTCGTCCTCCTCCCCCGGAGCGATGCGGTGCGCCTCGCGCATGATGATGGTGAGCTCTTCTTCCGCCTTCTCGGTCACGTCGACCGACGCGGCGCTCGTGTAGATACTCGATATGAAGCGGCCGCCGGCGAGCCGGTAGAGCGCCGTGGTCGACGGGACCATGATCACGTCGTCCATGTCGGAACCCCACGTGGACTGTCCCTTGGACTCGAGCACGCCGATGACCTTGAACGGGGTGTTCCTGACACGGATCTTGGCGCCGACGGCGTCGCCACTCGGGAACAGGTTGTCCGCCACGGTCTTCCCGAGCACGGCAACCTTGGACTTCGCGCGGACATCGCGCTCCGTGAAGAACTCGCCATAGTCAACGTGCCAGTCGCGGATCTCCTCGTACTCCGGGTCGACACCGCGCACGCTGGTGTTCCAGTTGCTCTCGCCGCCGATGACCTGTGCTCCGACGCGCACCTCCGGCGACACCGCCGACACGAACGTCGCCTGCCTGCGGATCGCCTCGACGTCGTCCAACGTGAGCTTGTTCTGGTTCCCGCCCTGACTCACTCCGTGCGACCAGGACCGCTCGGGCCAGACCATCAGCATGTTGGCCCCGAGCGACGAGATCTGCGCCTCGATGTCCTGCTGCGCGCCCTGCCCGACACCCACCATCACGATAACGGCGCCGACGCCGATGATGACGCCGAGCGACGTCAGCAGCGTCCGCATGCGGTTCTTGATCAGGCTCTTGAATGCGACCTTGAGCAGATTCCTGAACTTCACGGCGCCTCCATCAGGCCTTGCGGTTGTTCGCGGCCGCGTCCCGGACGATCCGTCCGTCCTTCATCTCGATGGTCCGGCGTGTGTACTCGGCGATATCGTGCTCGTGCGTGACGATGAGCACGGTGATGCCCTGGTCGTTGAGCTCCTGGAAGAGCTTGAGAATATCGATGGTCGTCACGCTGTCGAGGTTGCCGGTCGGTTCGTCGGCGAGGATGATCGAAGGCTCGTTGACGAGCGCCCGGGCGATGGCGACGCGCTGCTGCTGTCCGCCCGAGAGCTGATTCGGGTCGTGCCCCATCCGGTCCCCCAGCCCGACCCGCTCGAGCGCCTTGACCGCAGCCTCACGCGGGTCGGCGATCCGATCGCTCCGGTCGTAGAAGAGCGGCAGCTCGACGTTGTCGAGAGCGCTCGTACGCGCCAGCAGATTGAACCCCTGGAACACGAACCCGATCCGCGTGTTCCTGATGTCGGCGTACTCGTCGGGTGAGAGCTCGTGGACGTTCGTGCCGTCGAGGATGTAATCGCCGGCGGTAGGCGCATCGAGGCAGCCGAGGACGTTCATCAACGTCGACTTGCCCGAGCCCGAATGCCCCATGATGGACAGGAAATCGCCGTTCTCGACGGTCAGGTCGACGCCTCGAAGTGCGTGGACCTCGAACTCGCCCATCTCGTAGACCTTGGTGATCCCGCGTGTCTCGATGACCGTGCTCACTCGCCCATCCCCTGCCTGCGCTGCAGCCTACCTGCGTCGTCCCATCGTGCTGAAGATCCCGCCCGGCCGCGAGTCTTCTGCGTTCGGGTCCTCGTTGACCTTCGTGATGACGTTCAGCCCCTCGGTGACTTCGTCGCTCTCCATCACCTGGGTCAGCCGACCGTCACTCGGTCCGACCTTCACCCGAGCCACCATCAGATGTCCGTCCTCATCGAGATACCAGAGGCGCTTCACATCCCCGAACGCCCGCATGCCTTTGCCATGCGCAGCGGACATGTCGCCTGACGGCGCGCCACCCGGCGCCCCGCCCTGTGTCCTGCCTCCGGTCGCCGTCTGACCGCCGACAGCACCCTGACTCCCACTGCTCGGCTGCCCGCCCGGCGACGAGCTCTCGTCACGCACTGCGGCCTTATCGCCATCCGCAGTGCCGCTCCCACCGCCCATGCGCTCGCGCATCACCTCGCGAATCTCCTCGATCATCGCATCATCGGGCTGGATGCTCAGGGCTCTGTTCGGAACGAGCAGAACGTCGTGCAGACTGTCGAGCAGGAAATCAACGGTCGCGGTCATTCCAGGGAGCAGGAGCCCTCTGTCGTTCACGGCGTCCACGACGACCGTGTAGTTGACGACGTTCGATATCGTCTCGGGCTGGAGCCAGACCTGACGGACCGTACCGGAGAACTCCTCATCGATGTAAGCCTCGACCGTGAAGCGGACATGCTGTCCCTCCTCGATCTGTCCGATATCGCTCTCATCGACGAGCGCATGGATCTCCATCCGACTCAGGTCCTCCGCGATCGTGAAGAGCGTCGGGGTCGAGAAGCTCGCCGCCACGGTCTGGCCGCGCTCGACGTTTCTCATGATGACGGTGCCATCGATCGGCGAGCGAATGACGGCGTAGGAACGATTGGCGCGCTGGCGGTCAAGCGACGCCTTGGCCGCAAGGAGAGACGCCTCGGCAGACTTGAGGTTCGTGAGCGACTCCTCGATCTCCGCGTCACTCACGAGACCCTGCTCGAACAGCTCCTGGATGCGGTCGTAGGCGCGCTGGACCTGTTCGTACTGCGCCTCCGCGGCCTGCTTGTTGGCTCGCGCGTCACGAACCGACGCCGCCAGCATCGTCGTATCCAGAACGGCCATGACCTGTCCCTGGCGGACCGTGGCGTTGTAGTCGACAAACACATTCGCGATCGTCCCCGACACCTGCGTCCCCACCTCAACCGTACCGACCGCGGACAACGCTCCGGTCGCCGTGATGACGTTCTCGAGGTCGCCGCGTGTGACCTCGGCGAAATCGTACTTCGCAAACGCCGCTGCGCCCCCGTTGCCGCGGATGATCGCGAAGGCCGCAATGAAAACAACCGCGACGGATGCGATGATGATCCACTTCTTCATGTCAGTCCCCTGGATTCGGAATCGATACCGCTCCGCACAGACTCAGGAGCAACTCAACCATCGTATCAGACGCGCGTCCGCACGGCGAGTATGAGGAAGAAAAAACAAACGCCCCAGGTGCGAAAAAGCTGCGCACCCGGAGCGCTCGATTCGTGACGTGCTTTCGGTATCGGCGCGGCGCTCCTCCACAGCGAGCGCCTCTCTACGCCGAGCGGCTCCCTCTAGCGGTAGAGGATGGTGCTCGACTGCGCACTCTCGCCTGCGAGCAGCAGCTCCCGCAGGTCCGGCCACCACTCCGGATGTATGACCACTTGACTGATCCGGAGATCCCGAGTGACGACAAGCCAATCGCCATCACGCTCGACCGTCTGCGTGAATCGGCCGACACCGTTCTCGATGTCAACGACCGCTGGAGCGAGGGCGACATCGTCCTCCGGCAGCCTGATCCGCAGCGAAAGCGTCTCCTCTATAGGCGCGACGAGCAGCACCGGACTCGTCCGCTCACGCTCGTAGAGATGGACGTCCGAGGGAAGTCTCGACTCGAGACCGGCAGCCGGCGAGCCGAACGTCAGCACGTTCCGTTCCTGCTCGTCCTGGTCGCCCGGATCCCAAGCGAGTGTGAATCCCACAACGGCGCGACCGCTCTCGAGCACCGCCACGTTGGAGGCCGTGACCTCGGCATCACCGACCACATCCGAGGCGAGACCGTCGCAGAACCGCTTCGTCTCGTTTCCGACCCCGACGATGCTCCGATGGAACGAGAGTGCACCCGTCCCGCTCACCCGACCATCGCCCGTCCACGCGCCGTCGTCGTCCTGCTCGAGCATCACGGAGCATCTAAAAACGCTCCCGACCTCTCCGTCCAACGAACTGCCCTGATCGGCCGAAACGTAGATGCCGGGCGCGTTGCTCGTCGCGTTCCAGATGGTCCGTTCAGAGTACTCGTCCGGCAGGCCCGAGGTGAACGTGCTGGACGCCGGATCATAGATCCCCCGGACGCCTTCCCCCGAGACGAACAGCTCCATTCGGCCGAACCGCGCGAGTCCGGGGACGTCCAGGTCGATCGGCGAGGCCGGGGCGCTCCTGAAGACCGGCACAACGGAACTCACACCCTCGACCGCTCGAAGCAGCGCGGTAGCGAGAACGGCGCGGTCGAGCCTGTTGCCGTACGCTGTCTCGTACACGCGAGCCGCAGGACGCTGCTCGAAGGCCCAGTGCGACTCGTCGTATCCGATATGCCGGACTGACTCCGCCACGAAACCGGAGACGGCCTCAATGCGAGCCGGGAGGTGCGACTCATGCTCTGTCAGCGCTACCACCGTGTCGCGGAGCGCGTCGGTCGGCTCAGCCGCAGCATCGATGCTCGTTGTGAGGGCGGCACCAAGTGCGCTCCAGTCGCGCCACGTCGACCAGCAGGCGTACGGCGCATGTGCCGTCGCATCGCGCACGTGCGGAACGCCGAGCCTTGGCTGGTCGCGCATCTCCCATGCGTACCCGGCTCGTTCATCAACGCGGGTCACCACCGGTTCCGGGGCGCCGTTGCCCACAGCGAAGGAGAGCGGAACATCGGGTGCGACGAGAACCTCATAGGAGGTTCGGATCGCCGGATCATCGCGCTGGAAGACCCAGAGACCATCCGTCCCCGTTCCCTCGGGGAAGCGACGCGTCACCGTGTAGACCGTCTCCATGATACACGGCAGCTCCACACCGTCGTGCAGGAGCATCGTCTCGCGCATGGTCGTGTAGTCGTCCGCGTTCGCCACACCGTACGGGACCGTCTCAACGATCGCCGTCGGATTGAGATTCGATTCGTGGGGCCACCACCGCCCGTCCATCCATGTGCGGAGCGCCTTCACCTCGAGTGTGGCGTTCGTCGTGTTCCACGGGACTCTCAGATCGGCATACTCATCGATGCCGAGTTCGGTCGAGATCCAGACGATCTGGTGGAACGTCGTCTGCACTGCTCCATCGGCAGCGATGTCGACGGTCCGTCCGTCGAAGAGCAGCACGACATCGGTCGATCCAAGATCGAGCGTCTCATCGGCACGCGCCATGAGCGCGCCGATGTCCATGTCACCTACCGCGGAGGTCGGGGCCGCGAGTGCCGGGACCACCATGAGAAGGAGCGCTGCGAGCGCGATCGTCTGTTCGAGTCCGTTGAGTCTATTCACGACGCACCCTCCTTCTCCGCACGGTAGACGATCGCGGCCCAGTCCATCATCTCATCGACGGCCGCCTTGAAGCCATCGTAGCCGTCCGGCGGGATCTGGCGGCGCCGAGCCTCGAACCGTTCGCTCACCGTGAGCGTCCGGCCGTCGGCCTCCGCATCGCCCCTGAAATAGCCGTACGTCTCGTCGATCTCATCGGGGGTCTCGATCTCCTCGAACGAGTACCCGCCCGGAACGCGTATCGTCTCCTCCGCATCGATGAGCTGCGTGAACCAGAGGAACACGTCGCTCTCGCGCTCATCGCCCCAATCGTAGACGCACGAGCGGCAGAGCCATCCGTTCTCCGTCGCGAGCACCATCATCGGGCTCTCGAATTCCAGTCCGTCCTCGGCGACGAGCGCGTATCCGGGGACCCGGTACTTGATCTCGATCCAGGCGTCCTCGCTGAAATCGTCGACGACGATGTGCGAGAGCTCGACGATCTCGATCGCGGCTCCGAGCTCCGCGAGGTAGTACGCGATGTCGTTCTCGACGTCCTCCATTCGACTCATGCTGACCATGCCGCGAAGACGCGAGTCCAGAGCGCGCGAGCCGTCAAGGCGGAAGGTCCCCTCGAGGGTCCCGTCTTCAAGGATGCGCGCCTCGTGCCGAATCCGCAGCGCCGAGTCCTCCGGCGGGCTGTACGGCATTGACGCGAGCGGCTCGCCCTCGGGTGTGCCGATGAGGTAGTGCTGTTCCGATTCGGACTGCGACCAGATGTCGTTCTGATACGGGACCCAGGTCGGGTCGTACATCTCGAAGCTACCGTCGTCCTTGCGGAGCGCGCAGACGCAGTGATTGAACTGGTCGGCGGGCACCTCCTCGATTCGGCTCCCGGCCATCGTCATCGCGGCGTACGAATCCATGTCCGCCGCCCGCATCATCGTGATGAGCATGCCGGCGATGTCCTTGCAGACGCCGCTGCGCTGCTCGAAGATCATGTCACCCGGGTGAAGCGTGAACCCCTCACCCTCGCCCATCGTCTGGCCGCTGTACCTGATGTTCTGAGCCACCCAGTGCACGAGGACCTCGGCCTTCTCGGCCTCGGTGCCGTTCGCCACGCCGGCGTCGCGGAGGATCTCGTCGACCTTCGCCTGGATCTCCGGGGTGACGTCGAACTGGTCCCGGTTGGCGTCGAAGAACCAGCGGCTCTTCTTCTCCCAGCTCTCCACGGTCGCCACGACGACCTTCGCGACGCGGTCGCTCGCATCCGGCTGGCGAGGTTCGGAGTTGACGGCCGGGACGTCGAACGCCCACCACGAGTAGGTCGTCGCATCCGCATCGTAGCTCGTCGAGGAGAAGAGCGGGCCGTTGTAGACCTCCGAGTGGAGCCGCTTGTCCGGCGGCATCACGAGTTCGTACCGTCGCTCGACGATCGGCGCGGAGCCCTGGAAGAGCACGATGTCGAAGTACTCGCCCGGCATCGGCGGGATGTACTTCTCGTCGCCCGCGTCGGTCGCGGCACTCGTTGTCACCGCAGCGGTCGTGCCGGTCGCAGCGGCC
>Ga0180436_10000399_pt1 | contig 45477 bp, 31 predicted proteins | sample SS_ome_2_FD_132434 | JGI IMG/M metagenome (GOLD analysis project Ga0180436, IMG submission 132434) | Hypersaline lake sediment archaeal communities from the Salton Sea, California, USA - SS_3_S_2 metaG | ecosystem: Environmental > Aquatic > Non-marine Saline and Alkaline > Hypersaline >...
GGAGGTGGTCACCGGGGCCTACCCGGTCTACCGCATGGACTACCCGCAGCAGCTGGCCCGGTTCGTCCACCAGCTCGCGCCGTATCAAAACCTCCTCTGCCTCGCCCGCTGCGGGACGTTCTGGTACAACAACATGGACGATTCCATCGAGGCCGGCCTCGACCTGGCCGAAGCGTTGGCCGGCCCCGGCCCGGCGGCCCTCTGTCCGCAGCAGGAACACGCCGGGGTGATCTGGCCCGCAGGGCAGCGCGACGAATTCCGGCTCACCTGAGGTGCGGCCACGCGAACCCGGGAGCGGCATGAGCGTCAGCGGCAGCCAGTTCACCAGATGGACGGCGCGGGTGCTGGACCGGGCCCTCTCGCCGGTGCTGGGCCGTCGGCCGTCCGGAACGCGAGCGGGCCGCATCCTGCTGATCAAGACCCATGCCCTGGGTGACGTGCTGATGACCAGCCCGGCGGTCCGCCTGTTGCGGGATCGCCTCCCCGACGCCGAACTGATTTTTCTCACCGGGCGCTCCGCGGCGCCGCTGCTCGAGGGGAACCCGCACCTCGATCGCGTGGTGCCGGTGTCCGAGGGCCGCCTGCTCCATCGACGGCCCGGGGCGGTGCGGGAGACGGTGCGGCTCATCAGGGGGCTGGGCTGCGAGACCGCGGTTATCTTCCACCCGGCCTGGCCGATGCACCTGCTGGCCCGGTTGGCGCGGGTGCCGGTGCGCTGGGGGTTCGAGCGGCAGGGCAGCGGTTTCTCGCTCAGCACGGCGGTGCCCTGGCGAGGCGACAACGACCGCGGCTACGTGGTGGACGACTACCTGCGCCTGGCGGCAGCCGCGGCCGGCGGGGGAGGGGCCGGTGACGCCGACCGCTCCCTCGTGCTGCAACCCGGCCCGGCGGTCCTCGAAGAGGCGCAAGCCCTGGCCGCCGCGCGCGGGGCGAAACTCACGCCGCCGCCGGTGGGGCTGGCGCCCGGCGGCGGGGTCAATCCCCGGGACCGGGTTCCGGAGAAACGCTGGCCCGCGCGCCGATTCGCCGAGCTGGCCGATCGGCTGGTGGTGGAGACCGGGCGGCCGGTCTGGCTCTTCGGGTCCCCCGGCGAGGCCGGGCTGGTGCGGGAAGTGGCCGGCCTGATGAAGGAACCGGCGGTCGATTTCTCCGGGGCCACGTCCCTCGGCTCGCTGGCCGGGCTGATCGGTCGCCTGGGGCTGCTGGTCACCGTCGACTCGGCGCCGATGCACATCGCCCTGGCCCTCGGCGTGCCCCTGGTGGGCCTTTTCGGGCCCACCCGTGCTTCGGCGCTGCTGCCGGGCGGTCACCCCCTGGTGCGGGTGGTCGAAGCGGAGATGGACTGCAGCCCCTGCTACAACAACGAGCCCTTCCCCGGCTGCCGGCAGCAGCGGCCCTGCATGGAGACGATCGGTCTGGAAGCGGTTTATAATTCCTGTATGGAGTTGCTTTCCCCCGGAGGAGGAGCCCGGTGAAGGTCAGCCTGGTCAACCCGCCCTACCTGCCGCTTTACTCCCGGGCCCAGCGCAGCCCGGCGGTGACGCGCAGCGGCACGCTCTACTACCCGCTCTGGCTGGCCCACGCCGGTGCGCTGCTCGAAGCGTCCGAGTTTCTCGTGACCATGGTTGACGCCCCGGCCCGCGGGCTGGACGATACGGCGGCCATCGATGAGGCCGTGGCCGGTGATCCGCTGCTCGTTCTCGTGGACACCTCCACGCCGAGCATCGACAGCGATCTCGCCTTCGCGGCGAAGGTCCGTGAACGTTTGCCCCACGGGTTCATCGCTGCCTCCGGGACCCACGTCACCGCCCTGCCCGGGGAAGCCCTCGAGCAGTGCCCGGCCCTCGACGCGGTAGTGGTGGGGGAGTATGACGAGACGGTGCGCGAGCTGGCCGCTGCGGTGGAGCAGGGCGGCGACCTGCGGCAGGTCTCCGGCCTGGCCCTGCGCGGGGATGACGGGGCAATGCTGCGCACCACTTCCCGGGAACCCATCGCCGACCTCGACGCCCTGCCCTTCGTCTCGGCGTTCTACCGCCGCCACCTGGCGCCCGAGCACTACTTCAATCCCAACTCGCTCTACCCCATGCTGACCCTGGTCACCAGCCGGGGCTGCCCGCACAACTGCTCGTTCTGCCTCTACCCCCAGACCACCATGGGCCACCGCCTGCGCACGCGTTCGCCGGAGAACGTGGTGGAGGAGTTGCGCTACATCGGGCGTCACTTCCCCGAGGTGAAGGGGCTGTTCTTCGAGGACGACACCTTCACCCTGGGGTCCAGGCGGGTTTCCGCGCTCTGCGAGGCGATGATCGCCGCCGGTATCGACATCCCCTGGACGGCCAACGCCCGGGCCGACGTGCCCTTTGATGTGCTCCAGCTGATGAAACGTGCCGGTTGCCGCCAGGTCTGCGTGGGGTTCGAGAGCGGCGCACCAGCCTCGCTGGCCTTCATCGAGAAGAAGCTCGACACCGTGCGCATGCACCAATTCGTCAGGGACGCGCGGCGGGCCGGGATCCTGGTCCACGGCTGTTTCATCGTCGGTTTCCCCGGTGAGACCGTTGACGACCTGGAGCGAACCTACCGGCTGGCCGCGGCGCTGCGTCCGGACACGGCCCAGTTCTACCCGGTGATGGTCTACCCCGGCACCACGGCCTACGAGCACTACCGGGAGGAAGGGTTGCTGGAAACCGAAGACTACGCCCTGTGGCTCGACGAGACGGGGCAACACAACTGTGTCATCTCCACCGGCCATGTCAGCGGGACCGAACTGGTGTCCTTTTGCAACCGGGCGCGGCGGCGTTTCTATCTCCGGCCGCGCTATGTCGTCTACAAGGCGCTGCAGAGCCTCACCGATCGCGGCGAGGCGGCGCGCAACCTGAAAGCGCTGAGGACCTTCGTCAAGTACCTGTTCAGGGGGTAGGAACGTGACCACCGAGCGCCAGGAGGAGAGCAGACCCTTGATCTCGGTGGTGGTGCCGGCCTGGAACGCCGTGGCGCAGCTTCCGCGCTGCGTGGGGGCGCTGGCCGACCAGCAGGGGCTGCCCGGCCCGCTGGAGGTCATCGTGGTGGACGATGGCTCCGATGACGGCACTGCCCAGGCGGCCCGGGCCGCCGGGGGGGACGTGGTGCGGGTGGTGCGCCGCGAAAAGCGGGGCGGGCCGGCGAAGGCGCGCAACGACGGCATCACCGCATCGCGGGGCGAGCTGGTGCTCTTCACCGATGCCGATTGCGTGGCCGAGCCGGGCTTCGTGGCCGAGATCTGCCGTCCGCTGCTGTCCGACCCGGCGGTGGGCGGGGTCAAGGGCGCCTACCGCACCGAACAGCGATCGACGGCCGCGCGTTTCGCCCAGGCCGAGTTCGAGGAGCGCTACCGGTTGATGGCCCGCCTGCCGTCCATCGATTTTGTCGACACCTATGCCGCCGCCTTCCGCCGTTCGGTGCTCGAGGAGGCGGGCGGCTTCGACACCAGCTACCCGGTGCCGAACAATGAGGATGTGGATCTTTCTTTCCGCATCGCCGCCGCGGGGCACCGCATGGTCTTCGCCCCGGCCGCGGTCGTGGCCCACCGGCACCGGCCCACCCTGGCCGGGTATTTCGCGCTCAAGGTTGGCCGGGGCTACTGGCGGATGAAGGTCTATCGCCGCTACCCGGGCAAGGCCGCCGGGGACAGCTACACGCCGGCGACGCTGAAGGTCCAGCTGGTGACGATGGCCGCGGCCCTGGTGGTGCTGCCCTTTTCCCTGCTCCTTCCGCCGGCCCTCTGGGCCGCAGCGATTCCGATGGCGCTCTTCTTCGCCTCCACGCTGCCCTTTGCTGCCGGGGCCTGGCGGTCCGATACGCTTGTCGCCCTGCTCTCGCCGGCGCTGCTCGGGTTCCGGGCGCTGGCCCTGCTGCTGGGCATGGCCGCGGGCATGGCGCGCTTCAGGCCGTTTCTCGGGGGAGGGGCGTGATGGCCCTGCGGTGCTTCATCCTGCTCGTATTTTGCGTGCTGTCCGGCCCGCTCCTCGCCGACGGGGCGCCGGTGGTGTTCTGGTCCTGGGAGGCCGCGGCGGACCCCGGGCTCGAACAGTTCGGGTTTGTCCACCAGCTTGCGCCGGACGGGGAGGATGAGGCCCTGGGGCTGCCGCGCTATGACATCGGCGGTGACGACCCCTACCTCATCACCGGGACGGGCCTGGGCATCGACGCCGACCAGGCTTCACTGGTCCTGTTCGAGATGGCTGCTCGGGGCACCATGGGCCGGGACGCCACCGTGGGCCAGCTCTTCTGGCGCAGTGAAGGGGACCGGGGCTGGAGCCGGCGGAAAAGCGTCTTCTTCCGCGTGATGATGGAAGGTGGCCTGCGGGTCTGCCGGGCCGAGGTGGGGCGGTCGCCCTGGTGGCGCGGCACCATCGACCAGCTCCGCTTCGACCCGCTGATGGAGCCGGGAACGCTGATCATCGAGTCGATCCGGGTCACCGGCGCCGAGGCTGCGGACGATCGCCGGGAGGCGTTCATGCATTTCAAGCCGGTGCCCCTGGGCCGGCTGGTCACCCTCAGCGCCGGGAACCCGACGGCCCGCATCCCCACACCCGGCTTCCCGCCCTGCCGGGCCGTGGAGATCTCCTCCGCGCTCAACGACACCTTCGGTGTCGCCTTCGGCCAGATCGTGGCTCGCCTGGTCATCGAGGACGACGCCGGCGGGGAGACGGTGCTGCCGCTGGTCAACGGCCTCGATTTCGCCGACATCTCCCTGCCCGAACTGTGGAAGACCATCCCGGGGATCGTCTGTCTCGGTCGCTCCTTCCACAGCCGCCGGCTGCTGCCGGCCACGGTGGCCCCGCGGGCCGTGCGGGTGGAGCTGCTCGACCTGCCGGGCAACCAGGGGCGCCTGAGACTGAACCTCGATGCCATGTCGCTGCAGACCGACTGGAAGCTGGAGACCAAGCGCGCGGCAGCACGGGCCCGTGCCGGCGACGAGGAGTTCATCGGCCCCTATGCCGCCGAGTGGGTCTTCAGCGAAGGGCGGGGGTGGCAGGGCTGGGGGCCGCGGAAGTTGCAACCCCCGGCCAGCCTCGAGGAGGGCTTCGCCCTGGTCGATCTGTCGCGCATCGGCGACGGACTGCTGACCACGGATCGCCAGTCGATCCATGCCGGTGACGTGGACCTGGTGGAGGTGATGTGCCGGGTGAATAGCGGGGTGGGGGAAGGACGGTTCTACTGGACCACTTCCACCGATTCGCGATTCAACCGCCGCCGCTCGATCCGTTTCCCGCTCAACCGCTACGGCGGGGACGAGATCTACTACCTCGATGTGGGCGCGCATCCGCTCTGGCACGGGGAGGTTACCCGACTGCGTATCGAACCGGCCAACCATCCGGTTCGCGCGGGTGTCCAGCGGGTGCGCCTGGTGCGGGCGCCGGTGCTCCGACTCCTCCGCGCCCGGCCCCTTGGCCTGGGCTGGGACCAGTGGCTCTATATCGGCACGGCGCTGCTGCTCATTCTTCCCCTGGCCTGGCGGCTGCGGCGCCGGCGAGGTGTGGTGGGCGCCGGGTCGGCGGTGGCCCCCTACCGTCTGCTCCTCGTGCTGCTGGTGCTCATGGCCTGCTGCTTCCCCTTCGAGCACTACACCGGCCTGCGCACCTGGGCCGGCGGGGTCAGCTTCACGCCCCTGCACATCCTGCTGGCCCTGCTCGTGCCCTTCCGCCTGCTTCTCGGCCGCGAGCTCGGCTTTCCCGCCACCGATGAAGCAGGTGGCCGCGAGGCTCGCCTGGCGCTGGCCTGTCTGGGGCTGTTCACCCTGAGCGGCGTAGTGGGCAGCCTGCTCTCCCCCTGGCCCCTGCCCAGCCTGCAGACGGTGCTCTTCTTCTTCCTGCCGGCCCTGACCCTGCAGCTGCTCCTCGTCTCCTCCGGCACCCGGGGCGGCGTCCTGCTCCTCCTGCGCACCCTGGCCCTTGCCACCACCGCCGTTTCGCTGCTCGCCCTGGCCGAGTACGCGCTGGGTTACAACCCGATGCTGCACAACGTCCTCAAGGTCTGCGCGCCGTTCTATTTCGAGGTTCCCGTATTCCGCGCCGCCTCCACCTTTATCGTGCCCATCGCCCTGGCCACTTTCCTCCTGCTCGTGCTGCCCCTGGGCGTCTGGCTCGGGTGGCGTCGGGGCAGCGGTCGCCTGGCCCGAATCTTCTGGAGCGGCTGCGTGCTGTTCATGACGGCGGCCCTGGTGCTCACCTATTCCCGCGGCGCCCTGGCCATCCTCTTTCTCTGTGCCGCGGTGTTTCTCGGTCGGCGCAAGCCGCTGCTTTTGGCGGCCGGCGCCGGCCTGCTCCTGCTGGCCCTGGGGGGGCTGGCCATCTTTTCCGGCACGGCCCGCAGCCAGATGCGGGACCGCTTCGTCGACCTCGGCTCCATTTCCCGTTCGGCGGCGGTGGTCCAGCGGCTGGCCGGCTGGAAGAGCGGTCTGGCCATGACCGTTGAGCATCCGCTGCTTGGCGTGGGGCCGGGCAACTACTCCCGGGAGGCGATCCATTTCGGCGGACACAAGGGCAAGGAGTTTCTCCACGAGCAATACAATACGCCGGACAACATGATGATCCGGATCGCCGCCGAGACCGGCGTTCCCGGGGCCCTGCTCTTCCTCGCCTACCTCTGGTTCCTCTTCCGCTCCCTGTTTCGCCGCCGGCGCCACTGTCCCGACGAGGCCGACCGGCAGCTGGCCACGGCCCTGATCTATGGCCTTGCCGCCCTCGCGGCGGGCATGCTGCTCTTCGACGGGCTCTACTGGTTCTCGCTCAACTTCGCCGCCGCCCTGGTGGCCGGACTGGGGCTGGCCGGCTGGCGCAGGGCCGGGTGAGATGACGCCCCCTTGCCGTGCCGTGAAAACGACCCTATATTGAACACATTACGGCCGATGCAATACGTCGGCAGCTGCCCGCCCTCACGAACCCGATGAAGGAGAGCGTCACAATGACCCGGTTGCCGCTGATCGTCACTGCCGTTGTTTTCTCCATCGCCTCCCTGTCCACGGCGGCCACGATCCACGTGCCCGCCGACCAGCCGACGATCCAGGCCGGCATCGATGCCGCGGTGAGCGGTGACATCGTCCGGGTGGCCTCCGGCACGTGGACCGGCCCGGAGAACACGAACCTCTCCTTCGGCGGGCGGCAGATCGTTCTCGAGTCGGAGGCCGGGCCGGACACCTGCACCATCGACTGCCAGGGCGGAAGCCAGCCCGGGATCTATTGGGAGACGGACGGGGTGCTGGTCCGGGGGGTCACGATCAGTGGCAGCAGCGGTGACGGGATGGTGTGCTGGACGAATGATGCCGAGATGGAGGATTGCGTGATCACCGGTCATGGCGGGGACGGTGTGGAATGCTGGGGCGGCCTGACCCTGGAGAACTGCGTCATCACCGACAACGGCGGTTCTGGTGTTCGTGTCGAAGAAGGCCCCGGCGTCACGTTCACCGGCTGCGATCTCAGTGACAATGGCTTTCGCGGAGTCAGCGCTTTCTGCTGGTCGAGCAGCATGATCACCGACTGCACGTTCACCGGCAACACGGAGGCGGGAATATGGGTGGAAGACGGTGCCACCATTTCGGGGTGCACCATCACCTACAACACCGGGGGCGGCATCTACTTGAATTCCGGAGGATCGGTCAGCGAATCGACCATCCTGGGCAACTCGAACGCCGGAATGCACGGCGGGGGCGTCTGCAGCTGGGGCACGGTTCACCTGGTCAATTGCGAGATCATCGGCAACTACGCCTGGGGTTCGGCCTGGGGCGAGGGCGGCGGAGTCTGGTATGTCTACGGGTCGCCGGTGATCTCCGGTTGTACGATCAGCGGTAACTGGGCCGAAGGGGGCGGTGGTGGTATCGCCACCTCAGAGAACCACCTCGGCCGTCGGCCGCCGGAGGGTGCGGAAACCGGGACAAGGGCGGCCACGATCAGCGGCAACCGTATCACCGGCAACCACGCACCGGGAAGCTGGGGCGGCGCCATCTACTGCAACGGCTACGGGAACATGACCCTGGACAACAACCTCATCACCGGCAATGAATCGCAGCACGCACCGATCTACCATGCGTCGAGTTCCATAATGACCATTCGCCACTGTACCATCGCCGGAAACGAAACCGACGCGGTCGTGGGGGTGGTCTACAGCAACCGTGGCCTGATCGTGGAGAATTCCATCATCTGGGGCAACACCACGGGAGGTGCCCAGGCCGGCATCGCCAACGGCGCCCTGGTGATCAGCCACTCCGACGCGGAGGGTGGCCAGGCCGCGATCTATCTCGGCAGTGGCGGCGTCCTCGAGTGGGGCGAGGGGATGCTCGTTGCCGATCCGGGCTTCACCGTCGGGTTGGACCACGCGTACTACCTCGCCCAGGCGGCCGCCGGTCAGCCCGGAGACAGCCCCTGCCTCGACGCGGGCAGCGCCACGGCTTCGCATACCTGTTACAGCATCTCCGGGGGCACGGTCTGCCTTGATCAACTGACCACCTCCAGCGGGCACCAGCGGCGCGACCTGGGCCAGTCGGACCTCGGCTACCACCACCCCTTCGACCCGGGGCCCCGGCCGATTTCGACTGACCTCCAGTGCACACCCGCCGAAGGGACCGCGCCCTTTACCCTGCACCTCGCCGTGGACCTCACCAATACCCACGACCAACAGAACCGAAGGGTCGCGGCACGGATCGACCTCGACCTGGCCGGCGGCCGGCACTACACCTCGTGGCGCTCCGGGTGGACGAACCTGGAGCCGCTGGAGACCTTCCCCGTCTCCTGGAACCAGTCGATCCCGCTGATCGGCAGCCTGCTCGGCGACAACCGTTTCACGCTGCTGGCCGAGGACGTCACGCCGGCGCCCTACAACCAGCCGCCCTACCTGCCATCCGGAGGCACCGACACGTCGATTTGTGACGTGACGGTGCACCAGCCCTGATCCGGTCCAGGGCGTCGGTCGAAAAAGAAAAACGATCCCTCCCCGGGGCAAACGCGCCTCATGGTGGGGTATCCTGCCGTCATCGGAAAATCAGTGGTAAAGCCCGGGTTCCCGATGACCGATGATGAGGGTGAACGACTGGAAGCGATGACAATTCTGCACCTTCACCACACTGGAGAGGTCGCCATGCAATTCGAAGAACGGGAAGATGGCGGCGTCATGGTCATCAAGCCGCTGGACAACAGGCTCGATTCGGCCGAGGCGTCCGACTTCAAGGACAAGTTGCACAATCTGATCGATGACGGGAAAAAGAAGCTGGTCCTCGACATGGAGCGCGTGGAATTCGTCGACAGTTCAGGGTTGGGTGCGATCATCGCCTGCCGCAAGAAGATGGGCACCGAGGGCGAACTGGTGATCGCCAGCGCCAGCGAGGCTGTGGTCGGCCTGTTCCAGCTGACCAGGATGGACCGCGTATTCCGTCTCTTCGCCACCACCGACGAGGCCACAACCGCCCTGGGGTAGGCCGCCGCGCCGACCCCGAACACGGCCCGCCGCGGTTGGGCGGGCCGTCGTGCGTACGCCCACCCTGCGAAGCCCGGAGCCGCCCCGGCGGTTGCGCGCCGCCCTCCCCGCGGTTTACGCTGAACCCTGCAGCATAACGAGCAGTGGATCACCGCCAGCGGGGGATAAACATGACACGACACCGGGACCGGCTCACCATCGAGGCTCTGACCAGCCTTGGTTCGCAGTACATGGAATCACGCATCCTGCTCACCGCCGTGAGGCTTGGGCTCTTCGCCGTCATCGGCCGGAGCGGCCCGGCCGCCGCCGCCGAGGTGGCCGACGCTTCGGGCACCGATCCGCGGGCCTGCGGCATGCTGCTCGACGCTCTCTGTGCCCTGGACCTGCTGGAGAAGCGGGACGGGCGCTATCTCGTACCCCCCGACCGCACCGAGTTCCTCGTGCCCGGCGGGGCGCACTATGTCGGCGACATCCTCGGCCATCACGAGCGGCTCTGGGCACGGTGGTCGAGGCTTACCGAGGTGGTGACCAGCGGCCGGCCGGTGCCGCGGGACGAGCAGCCGGGATTTCGCGAGGACGAGGGGGCGCGGCGCGATTTCATCCTCGGCATGGCCAACATCGGCGCCGCCGGGGCCCGGGAACTGGTGCTGGCCCTCGACCCTCGGGGGCCGTTGACCCTGCTCGACCTGGGCGGCGGTCCGGGCACTTACGCCCTGGCCTTCGCCGAACACGACCCTGACCTGCGGGCGGTGGTTTTCGATCTGCCCGAAGTGGTGCCCATCGCCGAAGAGCGGATCGCCGCCCGGGGCCTGGCCCACCGGGTGAGCACTGCCGCCGGCGACTACCTCGTCGACGAGCTGCCCGGGGGCAACGATCTGGTGCTCGTCTCCAATATCATCCACTCGCTGGGTGATGACGAGGTCAAGGCGCTCTTCCGCCGCGCCCACCGTGCGTTGAAGCCGGGGGGCCGGCTGCTGCTCAAGGACTTCTATGTCGAGGAGGACCGCACCGCGCCGCTCTGGCCGGCGGTGTTCAGCGTCAACATGCTCGTGGGCACGGAACGCGGCCGGTCATACAGCGAAGGGGAGGTCCGGGGGTGGCTGGCCGACGAGGGCTTCACTGCCGGGGCCCGTCTTCAGGTGGCGAAGCATTCGACGGTGCTGATTTTTCATCGGCCCCAGGGCCGATGAAATCGGGTTTGGCCGCGGGGCAATTGGCGCAGGTCGGGGCCTCGTCGTCGGCGTGGGCGAACTGCCGCAGGAAACGCCAGCCGGAATAGAGCGCGGCCAGCACCACCAGAACGGTCACCGTTACGAGCTGCAGGTCCATCACGCCTCCTCCTATCCCAGCCCCAGCAGCCGTCCGCCCTGGAAGGTGATCAGCGAGCAGACATAGGCCAGCACGGTCATGTAGCCGAGCATGAACAGGGGCCAGCGCCAGCTGTTGGTCTCCCGCTTGACGATGGCCAGAGTGCTCATGCAGAGGCAGGCCAGCACGTAGAAGACCATCAGGCTGTAACTGGTAAGCGGGGTCCAGACCGGCTTGCCGGTGCGCGGGTCGATGTCGTTTATGATGCGCTGGCGCAGGCTCTCGCTGCCCTCGTCGGCGTCCTGAATGCTGTAGATCGTGCCCAGGGCGCTCACCGCCACCTCGCGGGCCGCAAAACTGGAGATCAGGGCCACGCCGATCTTCCAGTCGAAGCCCAGGGGGGCGATGGCCGGCTCGATCAGCCGGCCCATACGGCCGATGTAGCTGTGCGCCACGGCGTAGCGTGCCTGTTCCCCGTCCAGGGCGGCCAGCGCCGATTGCACATCGGCGGATTCGGCCGGACCTGCCGCCAGCAGCCGCGACCGTTCGGCCTCCAGCCCCGGCTTGCTGCCCGCGTCGGGGAAGCTGGCCAGGAACCAGAGCACGATGCTGATCGAGACGATGACCGCGCCGGCCCGGGTGACGAAGAGCCAGGCCCGCTCCACCATCTGGTAGAGCACGTCGCGGAGGCGCGGCGCCCGGTACGGCGGCAACTCGATGATGAAGGGCGAGTGTGCGCCGCGGATGACGAAGCGGCGCAGCGCCGCGCCGGCACCCACGGCGAAGAGGATGCCCATGAGGTAGAGGGCGAGCAGCGTCGTCCCCTGGTAGCCGAAGACACCGAGGAAATAGGCCTGGGGCACGAAGGCCCCGATGAGCAGGGTGTAGACCGGCAGCCGGGCCGAGCAGGTGAGCAGCGGGGCCACGAGAATGGTCACCAGACGGTCGCGCTGGTTCTCGATGGTGCGGGTGGCCATGATCCCCGGCACGGCGCAGGCGAAGGAACTGACCAGCGGCACCACCGAGCGTCCGCTCATACCGAAGCGTTTCATCAGCCGGTCCATGATGAACGCCGCTCGCGCCATGTAGCCGCTGTCCTCCATCAGCCCGAGGAAGAAGAAAAGGATCAGGATCTGGGGCAGGAAGATGATCACCGCCCCGAACCCGGCCACCACGCCGTCCACCAGCAGGCTGGTCAGCATCCCCTCGGGCATCATCCGCTCGAGCCACTCGCTGAGCACCGTCACGCCGAAGTCGATGCCGTCCATCAGCGGCACGGCAGCGGTAAACACCGATTGGAAGATGAGCATGAGCACGACGAGGAAGATCAGCGGGCCGGCCACGGGGTGGGTCACCACCGCGTCCACCCGGTCACTGGCCGTGCGTCGGGGCTGGCGGCGGCGGCGTACCGCTTTCTTCACCAGCGGCGAGAGCCAGGCGTAGCGACCGCAGGAACCGGACCGCTCGTAATCGATGCCGTCCTCCTCCAGCCGGGTCCGGGCGCGTTTCACCTCATCCCAGAAGGGCTGGTCGTGGTGCGTCTCGAAGAATGCGGCGCCTTCGTGGGCCACGGCCCGCAAGGCGTCCATGAAGCGCTGGGCCGGAGTGAGCTCGGGCAACTCGGTGCCCAGCCGGTCGGCCAGGGACTGCACCTCCTGCTCGACCTGCGGTTCGAGGTGCCACCGCCGCGGCGGGCAGGATGGCGGCGCGCCGGTTACGGCGTTCTTCAACTCCTGGATGCCGGTGCCCTTCGATGCCACCATGGGGATCACCGGCACCTGCAGTTCGCGGCTAAGCCGCGTCACGTCGATTTCCAACCCGGCGTTCTCCGCCGCGTCCATCATGTTCAGCGCCACCACGGTGGGCAGGCCCAGATCGAGGATCTGGCAGACAAGGTAGAGGTTGCGTTCGAGGTTGGCCGCATCCACCACGCAGACCGCCAGGTCGGGCGCGTGGCTGCCCTCGATGGCGCCGATGAGCACGCGGTAGGCCACCTCTTCGTCCAGCGCCTTGGGGTGGAGGTTGTAGGTGCCGGGCACGTCCACCACCTCGATGCGGCGGTTGTCGTCGGTGGTCAGAAAGCCGGTCTTGCGCTCCACCGTGATGCCGGGGTAGTTGCCCACCTTCTGCCGCAGGCCGGTGAGCTGGTTGAAGACGGTGGTCTTGCCCACGTTGGGGTTGCCGGCGATGGCCACGAGGAACGGTTTTCCGTTGGCGTCCGGGCGTGCCTTGCGCGGGCCGGCGTTCGGGGCAGGGTCAATGTTTCGGTTTGATCGGTCGAACATGGCGTCGTTGATGTTGAACCGGTGGGGCTGGCGTGGATCAGTTCGAGGTGACCCGGCGCACCCGCACCAGGTCGGCCACCGTGCGGGGCAGGCCGACTCGCGACTGGTCCACGGCGATGATCATCTGGTTCGGGCCGCTGAGAATGGTACGCACCCGGCTGCCTTCCCGTATGCCGAGATCGCGAAGTCGTGACGCTTCGCCGTTGAGGGCGTCGAAGGAGGTGATCACCGCTTCCTGGGCCACCCCGATGGAGGCGAGGGAAACGCACTTTCCTTTGGGGCCCTGGCAGCAGATGCCGTGCTTTTGTTTGCGGCGTCGACCTCTCATTCCCGGAACCCCGCTGGTGAATCGATCTCCACTCTTCCGATCGGCAAACCAACTCATTGGGTTTAGACGAACCAAACTTTATTTTAGCCGGCTAAGAATACTGCGCGGCCCTGGGCCTGTCAAGAAAATTCGGGGCCGATGAGGTTCCCCTCCGGGCTGGCATCCCGGGAGAATATCGTTACAATATTCCCATCCAACTCGATCATTCATTGGCATGGCAGCGAACGGAACGGGGGTGGCACGTGAGAACAGCATCGAAAGATTGTGAAACAGAGGGGTGCGGGCTCCACCAGCACGGCCGGGTGGCCCTGATCACCGGCGGAAGCCGGGGCATCGGTGCGGCCATCGCGGTGCGGCTGGCCCGGGCCGGCTGTCACGTGGTGGTCAACTACTTCCGTCAGCGCAAGGCCGCCGAGGACGTGGCCGAGGAGGTTCGCGCCGCCGGGAAGAAGGCCCTGATCGTCAAGGCCAATGTGGCAAACGAAGACGCCGTCTCGGACATGTTCCGGCAGATCCGAGAGGAATTCGGCCAGCTCGACATTCTTGTCTCCAACGCCGCCTCCGGCGTGCTCAAGCCGGCCCTCGAGCTCACCGAGCGCCACTGGCATTGGACCATGGATATCAACGCCGGGACGATGATCCCCCTGGCCCGCCACGCCGTGCCGCTGATGAAGGGCCGTCGGGGTCACATCATCGCCGTCTCCTCGCTGGGCGCCATCCGCGCCCTGCCCAACTACACTGCGGTGGGTGCCTCCAAGGCCGCGCTGGAGTCGCTGGTGCGCCATCTGGCGGTGGAACTGGCGCCACAGGGGGTGCGGGTCAACTGCGTCTCCGCCGGCGTGGTGGACACCGACGCGTTGAAGCATTTCCCCAACCGGGACGAGTTGATCGGCGGTGCCGAAGTTCGGACGCCCTCGGGCCGGCTGACCACCCCGGATGACGTGGCCGACGTGATTCTCTGGCTCTGCAACCGCTGCGCCGACCAGATCGTGGGCCAGACGATCATCGTCGACGGCGGCTACTCCATCCTCGGTTGACCATGGCAGCCAAATCGAAGACACACGCCGGTTCCCCGGCAAAGGACCGCGCCCGCCTGGCCCTGCGCCGCCTCAAGCGGGCCTACCCCGACTCGGCCTGCGGCCTGGTCCATGACGGCCCCTTCCGCCTGCTGGCGGCCACGATCCTCTCCGCCCAGTGCACCGACGTGATGGTGAACAAGGTTACCCCCGCGCTCTTTGCCGCCTATCCCGACGCCGCAGCCATGGCCCAGGCCGACCGGGCGGCGCTGGAGGAGCTGATCCGCCCCACCGGCTTCTACCGCAACAAGGCCACGTCGCTGATCGCCTGTTCGAAGGCCATCGTCGAGGAGCATGGTGGCGAGGTGCCGCGCACCATGGCGGAGCTGGTCTCGCTCCGCGGTGTGGCGCGGAAGACGGCCAACGTGGTGCTGGGCAACGCTTTCGGCAAGAACATCGGCATCGTCGTGGACACCCACGTCAAGCGCCTCAGCGGCCGCCTGGGCTTCACCGATGCCACCGTTCCCGACAAGATCGAGCAGGACCTGATGCCCCTCTTTCCGAAAAAGGACTGGACCCTGCTCAGCCACCTGCTCATCGACCACGGCCGCGCCGTCTGCCCCTCGCGCAAGCCCAGGTGCGACCGGTGCGTCCTCGCCGACATCTGCCCCTCGGCGGAGTCGTTTCCCTCGCAGAAATGAATACGAATGGGATCAGGTCCCATTCATATTCATTCATGCAACTTTTTGGGGTCAGGTACTTTTCATTTGCATTTCCTTGCTAACTTCCGGGGTCAGGTCTCAAAAACGAACAACAGGGCGAAACCGGATGGTCGCTTCTGTGATCTGGCCCCGGAAGCGAACACGATGAATATTGATGGGACCTGACCCCATCATTATTCACTTTTGGTCGACTGGCGGGCCAGGTGATCCTGGGATGCAAATGAATAGTACCTGATCCCGTTTTGTTGCACTGGGGCGATTCGCAGGGTAGATTCCCGGCAAGGGGATACCTTCACGCGATGAAGAAACGGACGCGCATCCTGCTCTTGGGGGGGGCGGCATTGGCCGTGCTGGTGCTGGCTGCGGCGGTGACGGTGTGGCTGGGCCGGGACTGGCCGTGCCGGCAGGTTGAGGCCGCCCTGGCCGAGGCCTTCGCCGCCGACGTGAGCCTGGCCCGCCTCGAAATCCGCGACAGCGAAACTGTGGTCCTGCACGGCCTCGCCGTCCGCGACTCCCGATACTATCCCTGGGTCGAATCGCTGGCCGCGGAACGTGTCATCGTCAGCGGCACGCTCGGCGAGTTTCTCGAGACCCGCTTCCGCACGATCCGCGTCGAAGGGGGGCGTGCCGTGGTGCGGGAGACCAATCGTCCGGCGGAGGAGCACGAGACGGACGGTGCGGTGCAGGTGGATCTGATTGAACTGCCGGACGGCACCCTGGTGGTGCGTGGCGGTGGGGGAGAGACGACATTCAGCATCGAAGGGCGGATCATCGGACCGGGCGGCGCCCTCGGTGGCGACGTGCGGCTGACCGGCGACACGCTTCACCTGCTGCCCCTGGTCTCCTTCATCCTCGGCAATGGGCCGGCAACTGAACTGGAAGAGGACCTGGCCCTCGACCTGCACCGGCCGGTGAGCGGTGTGGAGCTATCGATCCGCCTGGGCACGGAGGAAGCGGCCCTGCGAATGACGGCCGGCGCCGGGGGCGGCATGGCCTACAAGGCGGCGGAGCAGGGGGCGTTGCCCTTTCCGGGTATCGAATTGCAGCTGGCCGATGATCCGGGTGGCGGTTGGCGCTACAGCGGTACGGCCGAGGTGGCCGGCATGACTTCGGTGAGCGTGGAAGGGTGGGTGGCTGACGACGGCGGGAGCCTGCAGGTCGATCGGTTTGATCTCGAATCGGACGCCCCTGACCGGCTGCTCTTCACCCTGGGCCTGCTGCCGGAAAGCGCCCGGGCAGAGGGCCGGCTGTCGCTCCTGCTGGCGAGCACCGATGACCAACGATTCACTTGCCGGGTCGCGGCCCGAACCGAACAACTGGCGCTGCCCCGTGGTGCATCCGCGGGGACCGAGCACCGTTTTGATCTCACGCCCCTCTGCCCGCTGGCGCTGGAATATGACGGAACCCTCGAACCGGTAGAGGGGACCGGCGACTGGCGCACCGCCGGCCGGGCCCTGCTGGCCTCGGCCACCGGTGGTACGCTGGCCGTCGAGGGATCGCTGCTCTTCGGCGGGCCGGAGAACAGCGTGAACGCCGGCTGGCAGTGGTCAGGAGGCGCAGCGGCCGACCTGCGCCGCCTGGCGGCCCGTTTCGGGTTCGATCTCCCGAAAGAATACCGTTTTGCCGGGACCGCCCGGGCCACCGGTCGGATCAGCGGCGTCCTGGGCAGCCCCCAGGTCAATGGAACGGCCATCGTCGATGGTCTCGGCTTTTGCGTCGAATCGGAGGGCACTGCCTGTGCCCTGGAATTGTCCGGGGGCGGATTCAACGCCGACTTCACCTGGCGCCAAGGGAGCGACCTTCGCCTGCCGGTCCTTCTGCTCGACGGTGACCTGGCCTTCGGACGGCTGGAGCCGTTGCCGCTGGCCCTGGCCGCTTCGGTCCGGCTGCGTGAGGGATCGGCGGCCGGGACCTTCGAGAGACTGTCCGCGACACTGGGCGACGTGGCCCGCCTCACCGGCCGCGGTGGCTGGGACCCGGGGGCCCCCGAGCCGTTCACCGCCAGTATCCGTGTGGAAGAGGCGACGATGCCCGCCATTCGGCACGCCCTCCTGCCCCTTACCGGCGAGTTGCTGCCGGGCTACAGCCTCGACGCCCCGGTGGCCGGCGACCTCGTCGCCTCGCTCGATGGTCGGGGGGAGTGGGCCGTCACCGGTACGCTGGACACAGGCGAGCTCTGGTTCTCCTCCGAGGACGGGGCCAACGCCGTCCAGGGACTGACGGCCAACTGGCAGGTGTCGCTGCAGACCATCCCGGGAGGTGACGTTCGTGCCGAAGCAGCCACCGAGGCCGGCGGTTTCCAGCTGCTCTGGGGGCCGGTCTTCGGCGATTTCGGCGAACTGCGCACCGGCATCGGGTTCTCCGCCGGCCTGGACGGCGGCGACGACCGCTGGTGGGCCGAAGCACGGCTGCGGCCGGCCGATGGTGTGCAACTGAACGCGGCGGTCTCCGGCGGCGACGGGGATGGCTTTCGCTACCAGGGTGACCTTCGCGTGGCGGACCTGGCCGCTGCTTTCGAGACCTGTGCGAGGGAGCCGTTGGGAGGATCCTTCCCGGTGCTCGAAGAGATCTCCGCCGCCGGGGCCATCGCGGCCGAAGCCCGGGGGGGCGTTGGAGAGGATGGGGCGACCCTCCGGGGTCATGTGCAACTGTCCGGTCTCGACTTCACGGGCGTGGAACGGACCATGGCGGTGCGCGGTCTGGAACTGGAACTGCCGCTTGACCTGACCTGGGGGCCACCGGCGGAAGACGGCCCGCGATCGGTCACCGGCCCGCCGCTGGCCGGCCGCATGGGGTTCGAGGAGATTAGGCTCGACAGGCTGATCTTCGGGGCCACCGATTCCGGGCTGGCCGTGCACGGCGACACGGTGAGTCTCGAAGAGGCCCAGACCATCCCGCTGCTCGGCGGCGCGGTGACCCTGCACCGCCTGACCCTGGCCGATCTGCTCGGCGAGGGCCGGCAACTGGAAACGGGGATGACCATCGACGGGCTGCAGCTGGCCGAACTGAGCCGGGCGTTGGACTGGCCGCGCTTCGAGGGCGAGGCGGACGGCTACCTGCCCCGGGTGACCCTCTCGCCCTCACGCCTCCACGTGGAGGGCGGCGGCGAAGTTTCGCTCTTTGGCGGGGTGGTGCGGATCAGCGACATCTCCGGCGAGGAAGTGCTTTCCCGCTACCCCCGGCTGGCCTTCTCCGCCGAGTGGAGCGATATCGACCTCGCCCGGGCCACCCGCACCTTCGACGTGGGCGAGGTCACCGGCATCCTCGAGGGCCGGGTGGACGACCTGCGGCTCTTCGCCGGCACGCCGGTGGCCTTCCGTGCCGATCTGCGCACCGTGCCGCGCCAGGGCGTGCCCCAGACGATCAACGTCAAGGCGATCAACAACCTCGCCATCGTGGGCACCGGCGGCCGGATCACCGTTTTTGACCGCGGCATTCACTCCCTGCTCGACCGCTACACCTACGAGCAACTGGGGGTGCAGATGCGTCTGGACCGGGACCAGTTCTACCTCCGCGGCACCGAGGAGCGCGGCGGCAAGGAACTCTTCCTCAAGGGCCGCCTGCCCTTCCGCATCGACGTGGTCAACGCCCAGCCGGGCAAGACGGTCTCCTTCAGCACCATGCTGGCCCGGCTGAAGGCCATCGATTTCTCAACCGCAGTGACCGAGAGCGGTTCGTCCACCGCGCCGGCCCGCTGACAGGAGCCTTTGCTTGAGCTACACTTGCTTCAGTCCCACTAACCGGAGGAGTCTTGCCATGAAAATGAAAACCGCCCTGCTGGGCCTTTGCGGCCTGGTCACCGTGCTGCTGGTGGCCTGCGTGACGATCAACGTCTACTTCCCCGAAGCGGCGATCAAGGATATCTCGGAGCAGATCGAGGAGGAGGTGGCCCAGAAGGCCGCCGAGGCCGCCGAGGAGGGCGGGATGGAAACCGTCGAGCCCGCCGAGCCTGCTGCCGAGGCGGAAGAGGCGCCCCCCACCTCCGCCGGTCTTCTCGACATATTTCTCGGCACCCCGGCTTATGCCGACGAGGTCTCCCGGCCCGAGATCACCAACCCGGCGATCCGCCGCATCATCGACTCCCGTGCCGCTCGCTTGCCCGCCATCCGCCGCTTCAAGAACCTGGGCGTGATCGGCGAGGGCAACGACGCCCTGCTCGCCCCCCGCGACCTGCAATCGATCAAGGACCTCAAGCAGCGGGCCGAGGTGCAGCGGCTGATCAAGAACGAGAACGAGGACCGCGAGCAGCTGTTCAAGGCCATCGCCGCGGCCAAGCAGGTCGACCTCGCCCAGCTGCCCCGCATCCGGGAGACCTACGCCGGCACCCTGCGCGAGGACGCCCGGCCCGGCGACTGGATTCAGCTGCCCAACGGACAATGGAAAAGGAAGTAGGCCGTGGGGATGGTCGGTGACGGCACCAGACGAACCACCGCGATCACGGGCCGGATCCTGTTTCTCCTTGTGTTCGCCGCCGCCGTTGCCGGCGCCTGCCGGGATAGTGGGCCCCAGGATTCCGACGGTCCGCCCAACCTGGTGCTGATCTCGCTGGACACCCTGCGTGCCGACCGGGTGGATCTTGCCGCAGCGGACGGCGGGTTGTGCCCCAACCTCCTTCGGCTGGCCGGCAAGAGCCACGTCTTCACCGACACGCTCTCCGTCTCCCCCTGGACCCTGCCGGCCCACGCCTCGATGTTCACCGGGCTCTACCCCAACCGCCACGGCGCCCTCGGGGCGTACCAGCCCTTCTCCGCCGAGCACCGCACCTTCGTCGAGGTCCTTGCCGAGCAGGGCTACCGCACGGTGAGCTTCAACGGCGGGGCCAACGTGGCCGGGATCTACGGCTTCTATCGCGGGTTCGATACCTACGAGTCGATCCGTCTGAAGCACGGCGTGGGCACCCTGGCGCAGTACCTGAAGTCGGATGCGGTGCTGCCGCTCAAGGCCGGTGTCAACTGGCTCGGGGAGCACGGCGGCGATCCCGGCCCCTTCTTCCTCTTCCTGCACAGTTACGAGGTGCACGCGCCCTACCACCGCCGGGAGGACGATGCCTTCACCGGCCACGACGATGTCTGGAAACTTCAGGCCACTGGCGACCGGGACGGCGCCCGCACCGCTGCCGCCGTCTACGACGGGGGCGTGCGCTGGGCCGACCACTGGGTGGGTGAGCTGCTGGCGGCCCTCGAAGACTGCGGGCAGGACCGGCGGACCCTGGTCGTCGTCACGTCGGACCACGGGGAGGGCTTTCACGAGCATGGCTATGTCAGCCACTCGCTCAAGCTCTACCAGGAGTTCCTCCACGTGCCGCTGATCATCTTCGACCCCCGGCGGCCCGATCAGCAGCTTCATTCCACGCCGGCCAGCCTGGTGGACCTCGCCCCGACCCTCCTCGCCCTGCTCGGGATCGAACCGCCCCCCGGCCTCGACGGTGTCGACCTGCTGGGGGAGGTGGGCGCGGACCGCACGCGCTTCGCCGATGTCCGTTTCGACCCGGGCTGGGCGCGGCAGCTGGTGGAGGCCGGGATTATCCGTCGCGAGGACGCCTCGAGCCGCCTGGCGGCCCGGGGCCCCTGGCGGCTGATCCACAACGACCTCGATGGGACCTGGGAACTCTACAACCTCGACCTCGATCCCGGGGCCCTGACCGACCTCTCGAACGAGCTGCCGGCCGAGGTGGCCGACCTGCAGGAGGCGCTTCTCGCCTGGTCAGCGGAAGGAATGGCGGGGATTACACCCGATACAGTCGATCCCGAACCGCTCGACGACGAGCACACCGACCAGTTGAAGGCCCTCGGCTACCTCGAGTGACGTCCGCTTGACAATCCGGCTTTGGTAGCGAATATTGACACGATCGGGACCGGAACATGGAAACTGCTGTAACCGAACGACAACCGAAGCTCTGGTGGCTGGCGCTGCCCCTGGCGGCCGGGGCTGTCCTGCGCCTGGTCAATCTGCGCGACCAGGTGCTGGGCGGCGACGAGCTGCACGCCGTGCGGGTCATGCTGCAGCGCCCGGTGTCGGAGATCCTCTTCACCTACCAGCGCAGCGACCACTGCCTGCCGCTCACCGCACTCTACCGCCTGCTCGCCGACAGCGGCGTGACGATGACCGAGATGGTTTTCCGCCTGCCGGTGCTGCTCTGCGGCCTGCTGCTCCTCGTCGCCCTGCCGCTGCTGGCGGCCCGCTACATCGGGCGCCGGGCGGCGCTGGTCTTCGCCTGGCTGCTGGCCGTCTCGCCGGTGATGATCTACTACGGCCGCATCGTGCGCTCCTACGCGCCGATGGTGCTGCTCGTCTTCTGCGCCCTGCTCTTCTTCTACGCCTGGTGGCGGGGGAGGGGCTGGTGGTGCGGCCTGCTCTTTGCCGTCTTCTCCTCCCTCGCCCTCTACTTCCACCTGGGCTCCGGCCCGGTGATCGTGGCGCCCTGGCTTTTCGCCGCCGGTGAGCTGCTGGTCGAACGGCGCTGGCGCGGCGGCGAGCGGCCGGGCCTGCTGCAGCTGCTCATCCTCGCCGCCGGTCAGGCGCTGCTCGCCGCGGCTTTCCTCGTCCCGGCATGGGAGAGTCTCAACGAGCTGGTGGGGGCCAAGCGCATCGAGCAGAGCCTCTCCCTCGCCGCGGTGGGCGAGGCGATGCGCATCCTCTCCGGCAGCGGGCTGCTCGTCGTGACCTTCCTCTTCTGGGGCGCGGCCCTCACCGGGCTTGTCCTGCTGCTGCGCCGCAACCTCCGCTTCGGCCTCTTCAGCCTCACCGCCATCGTGGTCCACCTGGCCGGCCTCTCGGTGCTCTCGCCCTATGGCATCAAGATGGCCCACGTGCTGGGCCGCTACATGCTGCCGGTGCTGCCCTTTGTCCTGCTCTCCATCGCCCTGGCCTTCAGCAGCCCCTGGCCCGGCGGTCGGGGCGAGCGCTGGAAGCCGGCGGCCACGGCGGGGCTCGTCCTGCTGCTCATCCTCGGCGGTTCGCTCATCGACGGGGAACTGCTCCGCTCGAGTTTCGTGCACAACAACGACTATCTCTACTTCGCCTCCACCCCGGCCCGGCTCAACCCGGACAAGACGCCGGTCTTCTACCACCGACTCGGTGACGGTGAGCTGGAGCAGGGGCCGCTCATCGAATACCCCTGGACCACGGTCTGGAACCAGAGCCAGGCGCTCTACCTCTACCAGCGGGTCCACGGCCAGCCGGTGCTCGTGGGGGCCTGGGACGAGTTGCTCGACGACGAGCGGCTCGACTTCCGCAACATGCCGAAGGTGGAGACCCGGGCGATGATGGAGAGCCGGGCGCGCTACCTCGTGGTCCACCTGGACTGGGCCGCCGAGGAGGCCGTCGTGGCCCGGGGCCGCTGGATCAAGAAGAACATCGCCACCCGGCTCCAGCGGGCGGCGCGCCAGCTGACCCGCCAGGCGAACCGCGCCTTCGGGCCGCCGGTCTACCGTGACAACAGGATCATGGTCTGGGACCTGGAGGGCGCCAGGAGCCGTGCCGCTCGCCGGCCGGCCGGCGGGAAGGGGAAACCATGATGTTGCCCAAGCGGGACACCAGGGGCCTGATCATCGTTTTGCTCGGCGCGGCCCTGCTGACCGGGGGCATGACCTGGTCCTGCGGCGGGAGCGATGGGCCGCCCAACGTGCTGCTGCTCTCCATCGACACCCTGCGCGCCGACCACCTCGGCTGTTACGGCTACCCGCGGCAGACCTCGCCGGTGATCGACGCCCTGGCCGAGGAGGCCCTGCTCTACGAAGACTGCCAGGCCCCGGCGCCCTGGACCCTGCCCTCCCACGTGGCCATGCTCAGCGGCCGGCACCCCATCTCCGCCGGGATCACCGGTGCGGCCTCCTCGATTCCCGCGACCACGCCGATGGTGGCCGAGCGTTTCGCCGCCGCGGGTTACGAAACGGTGGGCTTCGTCGACTCCAAGCCCCAGGGGTTCGTCGGGGCGGAGCGCGGCTTCGACCGCGGCTTCGAAACCTTCCGCCACGCGCCGCTGACCGAGCGGCAGATCTTCCGTTACGACATGGCCGGCACCGTGGACGCCGCCCTCGAATGGCTCGACGGGCGGGAGGATGGCCGGCCCTTCTTCCTCTTCCTGCACACCAAGTCGGTGCACACCAGCCCGGGCGGGACGCTCCGGGGCCGGGCCGACAAGCGCCGTTTCCCCTACGACAAGCCGAAGCCCTGGGTCCTCCGTTTCCTCACCGACGAGGGCAAGCGGATGAAGTGGATCGACCGGGAGGGCGGCAAGGGGATGTACTACCTCAGGGGGATCAACAACCGCATCGTGGCCGGAACGATGACCCCGGACGACGTTCCGGCATCGCGGAAGAAGGCCCTGCTCGGCCTCTACGACGCGGGCATTCTCTACACCGACTACCACCTGGGCCGACTGCTCCGCGGCCTGCGGGAGAGCGGCCACTTCCGCAACACGATCATCCTCGTCACCGCCGACCATGGCGAGTCGTTCCTCGAACATCAGCTGCTGCTGCACAAGGAAGTGCACCGCCAGGTGCTCCACGTGCCGCTGCTCCTCAAGCTGCCCGAAGCCGACGAACCGCGCCGGCTGGGCCGGCCGGTGAGCCTCACCGACATCCCGCCCACGCTGCTCTCCCTGGCCGGGCTCGAGCCCGACGCCGGGGCCCACGGCCGTCCCCTGCCGCTGGGCGACGAGGGGGCGGCCCCCGAGCCGCGCTTCGCCTCCTACCGCTGGGGCCCCGACGCGATCTACGAGGGCTACGCCCTCGAGCAGGGCCGTTGGGCCCTGCTGCACCACCGCTACGGTACCCGGGGGGCCTTCCGGACCACGCTCTACGACCGTGAGGCCGACCCGGGGCAGTTCGTTGCGGTTGAAAGCCGGCCCGAAGTGGCCGGCCTGCTGCTCGAGCAGCTGGGCCGACGTCTTGAACAGGAGATCGAGGGCGAGGAGATCACCCTCGATGCCGAGACCCGCGAGCACCTCGAGGCCCTGGGCTATTTCCAGTGATCCATACCGCTTGACACGGGTTTCCGAATCATCTACATTCCAAAGCAATTCTGGAGTTTGTAGTCCCAGTTTTTCAGCTGTACGTTCCAAAAATCATGCGGAGGGTTGCGGGAAGCAGCGGAATTGTGGGCACTCGATTAATAACTTAACAATTAAGGGGGGAACGATGTTGCAGAGAGGGACGACCATTCGCCTGGCGCTGATCATCATGACCGTGGCCCTGCTGGCCGGGGCCGGCGCGAGCGACGCCAGGGCATCCGGTTTCGCGCTGATCGAACAGGGCGTGCGCGGCCTGGGCAACGCCTTTGCCGGCGGTGCGGCGGTGGCCGAAGATGCCACCACGATCTTCTTCAACCCGGCCGGCCTGACACGGCTCGAGGGGAACAACGTGGAAGTGGCCCTGCACGCGATCCAGCCCTCCACCGAGTTCACCGACAGCGGCTCGACCCTGTCGCCCCTCGTCGGCGGTTTCCCGCTCACCGGCGGTGACGGTGGCGATGCCGGCGACCTGGCCCTGGTGCCCAATGTCTATTGGGCGAAGAAGTTCAACGACAAATTCTTCGGCGGCATCGGAATCAACGTTCCCTTCGGCCTGGCCACCGATTACGACGAAGACTGGAAGGGCCGTTACCACGGCGTGAAGTCCGAGGTGATGACGGTGAACATCAACCCCACCATCGCCTACAAGTTCACCGACAAGTTCTCGGGCGGCCTCGGGATCAGCGCCCAGAAGCTGGACGGGACCTTCAGCAACGCCATCGACTACGGCACGATCAACGCCATCGTCGGTGCGGGCCTGCCGTTGACCCCCCAGGGTGACGACGGTTTCGTGGAGATCGAGGCCGACGACTACGGCTACGGGTTCAACCTCGGCTTCCTCTTCGAGCAGAGCGACGAGACCCGTTACGGCCTCTCCTACCGCTCGGAGATCGACTACGATCTGGAAGGGGACGCCACCTTCTACTCGCCCAACGCCTACACCGACGTGCTCGCCGGTCTGGCCGGGCTGGTGGACGGGCCGGCCACGGCCAGCATCACTCTGCCCCAGCACGTTTCGGCCTCGATCTACCACGACCTCAACGAGGAGTGGGCGATCATGGGCGATGCGACCTGGACCGGCTGGAGCTGTATCGAGGAGCTGCGCATCCAGTTCGCCAGCGGTGCGGACGATGCGGTGACCACTCTCGACTGGGACGACACCTGGCGCCTCTCCATGGGCTTCAATTACGACCCCAGCGAGAAGTGGAACCACCGCTTCGGTTTCGCCTACGACGAGTCTCCCATTCCCAACGAGACCCTGCGCACCGTGCGCGTGCCGGGCAACGACCGCTGGTGGCTGGCCCTGGGCACGACCTACAAGATCAACGACGCCTTCTCGCTCACCGGTGGCTACGCGCACCTCTTCATCTCCAACGCGGCCATCGCCAAGGAGGGCCTGGTGGCCGAGGAAGTGACCCGCGGCGCGATCTACGGCGAGTATGACGCCTCGGTGGACATCCTCAGCGTGCAGCTGAGCTGGGTGTTCTAGGGAGGATCGCCGGCGGTATCGCCGGAACTCGATCAGCAGTTGAAAACGGCCTCACCATCTATTGATGCAGGATGGTGAGGCCCTTTTTTTGTGCGCTTCAAATGCGCTGGAAAGTGGAGCGTAAATCAGATTCGTCCCCGGCCACGACCGCCGCCATTGCCGCCGCCGTTCCCATTTCCGTTTCCACTGTTGCCGCCGCCATTGCCGCCGCCGTCGCCGGAATCACCGCCGTCGCCGGAGTCACCGCTATCGCCGGAGTCACCGCCGTCGCCGGAGTCACCGCTATCGCCGGAGTCACCGCTATCGCCGGAGTCACCGCCATCGCCGGAGTCACCGCCATCAACCCAGCCGTCCACATTCGGGACCGAATAGAGATAGACCAGGTCGTCCTCGGTCCATTTCTGCCCGTCAATACCGGCGGAGAGCCACATCACCGACCAGCGGTTGCCGTCTTCGCAGTCGAGGGTGATCTCGTACTGGTTTCCCCAGCCGTCGTTGGTGTCCAGGGCTCTGTAGTAATCGGCACCCACGGCCCATTGCTGGAACTCTGAGGCATTGCCGGCGGGGATGCAGCCGTCGCCCTCGAAGGCGTGCTGGCGCACGGCACCGACCATTCCCATGATCTCGGCCTCCGTATGTGCCGTTCGGGCCTTGTTCAGCGCCCGCTGGAGATTGGGAATGCTGACGGCGGTGATGATGCCGATAATGGCCACCACCACCAGCAGCTCGATGAGGGTGAATCCGGCCTCCGCTCGATGCTCGCGGTCAATGATGATATCTGATCTCTGCTGGTTCCTGGTGATCATCCCCTGGCTCCATGACGTTCAGCCCTTACGCGGCGCGCGTCCTGCCGCCCGGCAGGGCCGAGATTCTATTGCCCCATGCCGACGAACAGGTCGCTGAACCGGGTCTGGTCGTTCACGGCGAATCGAACGGAAGGCGGTTCGGCGGTTGGTTTGCCCGGTCGGGCCAGGCCGGGCGTCACCCGTTCCAGAAGGAAACTGTTGCCGGCAGTGCGCAGGTAGGCGTATTTCTGCAATTCACCCTGGTCGGCACTGCCCCAGTATTTCGGGATCAACTGGTCGAGAATTACCGGGTAGCTGCCCACGTCATCCTTGTACCGTTCGAGGGCGTTGTGAACCATGAATGTGCTGGACAATTCCACCTTGACCTGCGGGTCGCCCGTCGGCCCGGCTGGCCTGGTCAACACCAGCAGCCCGGCCTCGATGAGGATCACTGCCAGAGAGGCGGCGAGCAGGGCCTGTTTCAGGCGACGGGCCTTGTCCTTTTGGGCCAGCTTTTCTTCCTGCTCTTCGATCCTGTCTTTTTGCGCGGTATCTTCTTTCCGTACTTCATCCACCACGCCTTCACGAGTCAGTTCCAGCGAACACGCGATGCAGTAGGGATTGCCCCCGATCTCCCGCCCCCGGTGAGGCAGCGGGACGCTGCACTGACACCCGGCACAGGAAAAAGAGGCGTCCTCGGTCCCTGCCTCAGCGGTTTTTCCCTCGTTCTCCTCGTTCATTCCCTTCACCCTGGTTTTGGACAGACGTCGCAACGCGGACCGGCAATGGCGTCGTTCGCCTGCTTGCCGCTGATTCTCAACCCTCCTTATCGGCTGATATCGCGATTTTCATGAAAATAAGGGTTCTTCGGTCGTCGATTTACCTGTGAATGAAAAATATTGTATTTATTGGCGCCTCCTTTTTAGCGCTGGCGCGGGTCGAGGGGGAGATCGATGGTGAGAAAGAATCTTCGATGAAAGGACCGCAGGAAGGTCGTCAGGGTCTTCGATCGGTGTGACACACCTGTACCAGGCCGATGATCATCGGTTCCATGGGCTCGAAAAACCTACGACCCGTGGTGGAAGTAGCTCCTGCGGCAGCGCACGCGGTATTTCCGCTTGTCGCAGCGGATGTCCAGGGTGCGCAGCCCGGGCGGCCCGGGCGCCGGCCGGTAGCTGAGCACATACTGCGAGCGGAGGTGGTCGAGGATCGCGTCGAACACGGCGGGCAGCTCCTCGAAGCGCTCGATGAAGTGCACTTCGCCGCCGGTCTCCTCGGCCAGAATCCGCAGGTCCACCCGGGCTCGGGCCGTGCGCTCGTCCTGGCCTGCACCCACGGTGTAGATGATCGCCTCGTTGTCCCGGGCGGCGTCGATGACCATTTCCAGGCTGGCCAGGCTCAGTTCGTCCAGGCCATCGGAGAAGAGGAAAATCGCCTTGCGGCCGCTCACGCCCTCCATGTCCTGCAGCACACGCACCAGCGCGTCGTAGAGGGCGGTGCCGCCCCCGGCCTCGAGAGTGCGGATGCCCCGCTTCACCGGTCCCCGCAAGCGGGTGGGTCGGATGATCCGCTCCAGCTGCTGGTTGAAGGCGTAGACCGCGACCTCGTCCTCCTGCCCCAGCTTGTCGACGAACCCGCAGGAGGCGTGCTGCACCTCGCCGATCTTCTTCGACATGCTGTTGCTCTTGTCCAGCACCACGGCGATGCTCAAGCTGGCCGCCTCGGTGGCGAAGTGCTCGATCTCCACCGGCCGGCCCTGGTCGTAGATGCGGAAGTTCCCGGCGTCGAGATCCTTGATGTAGCGGCCCCGGCGGTCGGTGACCACCGGGTAGAGCTGCACCGCGGACACGTTGATCGACTCGCCGAAGTAGAACTCGCGGGTGTTCAGGCGCACCTTGCCCACCATCGATCCGTCCTCGTAGACCACGGCGTCGATGCCGTCGGCGGCAATGTCGGTGGGGGCGTCCCAGGTCAGCGACCACTCGGGGGGGAAGGCGGTGCCGATGAGCCGGCCCTTGACGTAGAGGTCCACCCGCTCGATGTGCCGCGTATTGTTGACCACCGACAGTTGGATCTGGGTCAGGCCGGCCACCAGGTCGCCGGGCTGTGGTGAGATGAACTGCACCAGGTTCCCGGCCCCCGCCACGGTGACGAGCCCGGCAGTGATCAGAACTGCGCAAAGTATCGTCCGGAGGCGAAGCATGATCTCATCCTTTCGTCGAAGCTCGCGTCATCCAGCGAGGCGGTCCAGGCCAGGAAGCCCTCCCAGTCGCGGGCGGTTTCCAGCAGCAGTTCCTGCGGCACGGCGAGCAGCAGGTCGGTGAGCAGGTCGGCACCCACCTCGCCGGGGAGCCGGTGACGGCCAAGGTAGTCGATCACCGAGAGCCGAAGGTCGATGAGCTGGCGTTCCCGCAGCCGCTCCACCGGTCCGTTGCGCACCAGCGACTCGTAGGACGGCCAGTAGCCGACCCAGGCCCGTCCCCGGCCATTGATCGCCGGAGTGGGGGCGCCGGCTTCGTCCACCAGGCGCCGCCAGTCGGGGCCGAGCTGCGCCCGCGCCGCCTGCAGCTCGTCGAGACAGGCCGGGGTAATGCCCCACACCGCCGCGGTGAGCGGCCCGCTCTCCGCCACGGCCAGGCCGGCCATGAAGCGCTCGCTGGGTGAGATCAGCGGCCTGCCCCCGTCGCCGCGGGCCAGGCGGTCGGCCTCCCGCTGCAACCGGGCCGGGGGGACGATCAGGCGCACCGGGTTCAGCGCCTGCGAGGTGCGCTCGTCGTCTGACACCGCGTTGCGGATCAGGCTGTCACCGGTATCCAGGGCCGCGGCGACGAAGCGGGACAGCTCGGGGGTCAGGCGCTGCCAGGGGGTGGTCACCGCGTTTTCGTACCATGCCGGCTCGAGGCGCGAGCAGGAGGAGGACGAACCGGAGAGCACGGCGGCCATCGCCGCCGGCACACCGGTGAGGTGGCCGGCGAAGTGCGTGCCGTGGTTCGAGTGCGCCGCGGGAATCACCGCGGCGGCGCGCCAGGGCGTCACCGGGTGGTCTCTCGAACCCCAGGAGGAGCGCACCGCGTGGCGGCGGATCAGGTTGCGGTCGGCGAAGAGGAAATGCTCCGCCTCGCCCATCGCCTCGAGGTAGGCCGGGCTGAGCAGCAGCGGGCGGATCTCCGGGCCCATCATCCGCGCCGCGGCTTCGGCGGCCCGGACCATGGCGGGCATGCGGCCCGGATCGCGGTTCTCGCGGATGGCGGTGAGCCGCTTGAGCAGTTTCCGCCGCGTCACCGGCATCAGCCGGGCATCGAGGCTCTGCCGCCCCACCGCCGGTTCGAAACGGGGGCAGGGCAGGGCGGCGATGCGGCTGCCCAGCGCCGTGGCCAGCTGCCGGGAGCGCTCCAGGTCGCCGCCGGCGCAGGCCCGGTGCAGGTCGACGAAGCGCAGCGCCACTTCCGCCACCTGGTCCGGGCAGGGGATGCCCTGCTCCACCATGCGGCGGGCCATCACCGTGGCCATGTCCCGGCCGCGCTCACCGTGGTAGTCCACTCCCCGCCAGTGGAACGCCTGGGGGTCCCGGCGCCGGATCTGCGCGGCGATGAACGCCCGCTCCAGGTCGCTGCGGCCCGGCGCATCGCCGGCGGCCGGGGGCAGGTCGCGGAGCAGACCGGCCAGCCACTGCAGCTGGTCCGCCCCCACCGCCTCGATTCCGGGTGCGTCGCGGTGCAGGGCGACCCAGGCGGACAGCCGCTCCTCGATGAAGCGGTGCTCCAGCCGGTCGGCCTCGGAAAGGATGCGCAGCAGCACCACGCCGCCCTGGAAGTTTTCCGCGGGCCAGCTTTCCCCCCGGGCCGCGTCACGGTCCAACCGGGCCACGAGTTCGAGGTAGTCGCGCAGCAACCCGGCGTCGGAGATGCAGAGGCTTTCCAGGGTGTGCAGCGCCATGGGCGTGCGGTCCTCGGCCTCGAGCAGCAGCGGCAGCTCGGCGCGGGTGTCGGAGAGCAGGCCCTGGCCGGAACACCCGGCAGCGAACCCCGAGGCGCGGACGATGCGGTTGATCGGTTCCTCGCCGTCCCACTCCTCCTCCGGGCCGGCGGGGAAGACCAGGCTGAGCACCTCCCAGTCACCGATGCCGAAACCGGGGGCCCGCGGCCGGTGGAAGGCCAGCCGGTCGGATTCCTCGCCGAGCCGGTGGAACATCCGCTCCAGGCGCACGGACCAGCCGGGGGCCTGGTCCAGGCCGTCCGAGGCCAGCCGGTCGAGCACCTCCGGCGGGACCGTGGCCAGCAGCTGCCAGAGCCAGGCGGCGCGGGATTCGGCGGTGCAGAGCAGGGCGCGGATGAATGGTGCCGTATCGGTCACCGGCACGCCGAGCAGGTCGAACCAGCCGCCCGCGGCGCCGCTGCCGCCGGGGACCACCAGCGACCCGTCGCGAAGTTCGAGTTGCGCGGCGTAACGGTAGAAGGGCGCCGGGGCCTCGCGGTAGATCCAGGGCAGCTGCCCATCGCGGAAAAAGCCCCCGGTTTCGCTGGTCACGTGGTGCAGCCCCTCCAGCACCAGCCCCAGGCGCTGGTCGCGGGCCAGTTCGGACAGGGCCGTTCCCCGGTCCACTGGCCGTTCGATGATCGACGACCAGGTCTCGAAGTCCAGCGGCGCATGGGCAACGCTGCAGGCCAGCTCCAGCACCACGGTCCCGCCGGCATCGAGCCGCTCGGCCTCGCCGGCGATGTCCCAGTCGAGGGCCAGCGCCGTCCGACGACGGTTGAGCGCTTCCGGGCCCCCACGCTGGACGCAGACCGTGCGTCCCCGCGAGCGGTGCACGGCGAAGCCGCACATCGCGGCCAGGCGCGTGAAATCCCGGCGGCCCTGGCCCGCCGTGGCCTTGAGTTCGATCCGCGCCCCGTAGGCCGCCTCGATCTCACGCACGGTGGCGATGTAGGTGTTGAGCAGGGAACGCTCCTCGTGCCTGCGCCAGTCGCCGTCCGGCCGGATCGTCTCCAGCAGGATGCGGTTGACGCTGCGGGCGAATCCCTCGGGGGTCTCGTCGGCGTGGCCCAGCAGGCGGCTCACCGAGGCCATCCCCCCCGGCACGTCCATCGGCGGGTGTTCGTCGGCGCCGGCGGCGAGGGCCCCGGGCGCGGCGATGAGCAGCGCCGCGAACAGGGCGGTGAGGCACTGTAACCGACATGCTCCGAGTTGTTTGACGATCGCTGATCTCATGGTGGTCCCCCCTTTTCGGGCGGAAGGCAAGGCTTTCTAAAAAGCTTACCACCCGGTAGCGGTGCGCGCTCGGTTTTTTGGGCAAGGCGTGGTGCGGCTGTTTTGAATATAGGGCGGTGCTGGGTGAGCCGCCACGAATTGTGGACTTTTTTTGTCATGATTTTGTCACGGCCGCGAGGCCGGCCGGCTTGCACCGGATGGGGAATACAGGCAAACTTGGCAGCGGACTGCCGGTTCGATCTGCGACCGGCCCCTGTGTGAGAGCCCGTGAGGAGGATCAGCGTGTACAACCAGTACGCCGGAAGCCGGTTGCGCCGCAGGCCGGGCCTTCGGGCCGCGGCCGTTGTTCTGTGTGCCGTGCTGCTTCTCCTGCTCCTCCACACGTCGCCGGTCCGGGCCCAGGGACTGCCCGGGCAGCTGCAGGTCCGCTTCACCCGGGCGCCGGACTCCTGGTCGCCGATGCTCGCCTTTCCCGTGGGCGCTGCCGACCCGGGCCGCGAACGGGTGATCACCTTCCGCGCCTGGGACGTGGACTACGAGGGCGAGCTGACGCTGCTGCTCGACGGCGCGGCACTGCTCGCCGTGCCGCCCACGGGCAACGAACGCTGGGGCGATGTGGTCTCGGTGGCCATCCCCGCGGAGCGCCTGGAGGGGCGGCGGGCGATGCTGATGTTCCGCAACGCCGCGCCGCCGGGCAAACGCTACCCCTGGGGGGTGGACATCCTGGCCACCGATGCCCTGCCGCTGCCCGCCGGCGAAGCGGCGGCCGGGGACCTGGAGGTGGGGGCGCCGGAGGTGCCTGCTGCGGCCTTCCGTTTCACCCCCGAACCGGGGGCCGCCGATACCGTGCTCAGCTACCGCCTGTTCGACGTGGACTACCGCGGGGAAGTGGAGATCCTGGTCAACGGCCGCCGGCTGGCCGCGGCCGAACCGGTGCCGGGGAACAACAACTGGAGCGCGCTCCGCTCACGCACCATCCCCGCCGGGTGGTTGAGGCCCGGCCAGCCGAACACGGTCATCTTCTGGAACCCCGAAGACCCGCGGCGCAACCTGCTCTGGGGCGTGAACAGGGTCGCCGTGGGGCAGGCCATCCCCCTGCCCAGCCTGCGGGCCTACGGCAACGCCCGTGGGCTGCCGCCGGGGAACCGTTCCAGCGTGACCTACGGCTTCACGCCCACGGGTGAGGGCGACCAGGTGGTCACCTTCCAGCTCTACGACATCGATTCCCCGCGGGAGCTGGAGATCCTGCTCAACGGGGAGGTGGTGCGCACGCTGGGCCCCGGTGTTTCCGACGATGCCTGGAGCGCCACCCGGCAGCTGGTGCTGCCCGCCCGCCTGCTCGAAGCCGACGGATCCAACCGGCTGGTCTTTCGCAACGCCTACAACCCGCCGCACCGCTACATCTGGGGCGTGCGCAGCGTACTCCTCGCCCGGCCCCTGCCCTCGGAGGGGGCCCTGGGACGCATGAGCGGCGGCGGGGACCTGGAGCACGAACAGCGGGCCACCTTTACCTTCCCCGGCCGGCCGGGCGCCGCCCGGTTCCGCTTCCGCCTCTGGGACATCGATGCCCCGGACGAGCTGGACGTGCTGCTCAACGGCACCCTGCTGCGCTCTTACGGGCCGCTCACCGGGAACGAGCAGTGGAGCGCGGAACAGCAGCTCGAAGCGCCGGACGAACTGGTGGCCGATGACGGATTGAACACGCTGACCTTCTCCGCGGCCTACAATCCGCCGAAGCGCTACTGGTGGGGTGTGCGCGGCGTGAGTTGCGAGATCGAGCCGCGGCCCGCCCCGCCCCCGCCACCCGATCCGCCCGCCGACCCCCCCGACCTGCCCGCCGCCGGCGATGCGGGCGAACCGATGAAAACCCTGCCCGGCCGGCTGGCGGGCGGCGGACGGGTAAACCTGCCCGCCTCGGCGGTGGACCGCATGCTCTCCAACATGGTGGGCGGACGGGTGGGGTCGCTGGTGGAGGAATCCCCGGCCGAGACCGCCCGGCGGTACGGCCTCGACGGCGGTTCGCTCACCGTGACAACCAACCCCGAGGGCGCGCACGTCTACATCGACGGCACGCTGGGCTACCGGGGCCGCTACCTCGGGGCCACGCCGCTCGATCTCGAGGAACTGCCGGCCGGCGTGCACCGCCTGCGGGTCATCGCCCCCGGATACGCCGAGCGCATCCAGCCGGTGGTGGTGCCCGAGGGATCGCAGGGCAGCATCTCCATCGCGCTGACGCCCTTCGAGCCGTTCACTCCGGGCATCCCCGAACTGCTCACCGACACCGACGGCAAGCCGTTGGTGGTGGAAGGGGCCTGCGTGCCCCGGGTGGTGGACTTTGACGGTGACGGCCTCTACGACATCCTCTGCGGCGACCGTTTCGGCTTCCTCACGCTTTTCCGTCAGGACCCCGAGGCCGACGGGCTGCGCTTCGTCCCGGGCCGGCGCCTGGGCGAGGCGGTGGAGAGCTTCTCCTCGCCCTTCCCCGTAGACTGGGACAATGACGGCCGCGAGGACCTGCTGGTGGGGGACGGCATCGGCTACCTGCACCTCTACCACAACCTCGGCGCCGGCGGGCCCCCGGCCTACGATTCGGGCACCTATCTCACCATCGGCGCGCGGGAGATCGACATTGGCGAAGACGCCTGCCCGGTGGTGGTGGACTGGGACGGTGACGGGCTGAAGGACCTGCTCTGCGGCAATGGTGCGGGGCAGGTGCTGCTCTTCCGCAACCGCGGGGAGGACGGTCGGCCCGAGCTCGAACCGGCCCGGGTGGTTTTCGACACCAGACCAAACTCCGGCGAGCTGAGCAGCGGGACCGCGCCGTTTGCCGTTTCGGACTGGAACGGCGACGCCCTGCCGGATATCATGCTGGGGACGGCCCAGGGCTCGCTCTTCATTTTCCTCAATCAGCGGGGGGATGAGGAGTGGCGGCCGGGCGAGGGATTCTTCGGCCCGGCCCGACCGGTGACCTACACGCGGGGCACGCTCTACCTGGGCCGCAACCCGGTGCCCTTCGTCGTGGATTTCAACCACGACGGGCTGCCCGACCTGCTGGTGGGCAACGGCGACGGGGAAGTGTGGTTCGTGCCGGGCACGGTGCCCCGCTCGGCACAGGAAGACCAGGAGAGCGGCAGATGAAGATCGGTGTCCTTTCCGACACCCACGACCATCTCGACCGGCTGAGAAACGCCATCGACCTGTTCCGCGAGGAAGGGGTGGAGGCCGTGCTCCATGCCGGCGATTTCGTGGCCCCCTTCGTGGTGCCGGTGCTGGCCGGGCTGGGCAAGCCGGTCTACGGCGTGTTCGGCAACAACGACGGCGAACGGCTGGGCCTGCTCGCCTCGTTCCGCCAGCTGGGCCCGTTGAACCAGCCGCCGATGCCGCTGATGCTGAACAAGGTGCGCATCCTGCTCATGCACGAACCGGTGCTCATCGAGCCGCTGGCCCGCAGCGGCGACTACGACCTGATCGTTTACGGCCACCTCCACCAGGCGGAGGCGCGCCGCGAAGCGGATACGCTGATCCTCAACCCCGGCGAGTGCTGCGGCTGGTCCTCCGGCCGCGGCCAGGTGGCCGTCGTCGACCTCGCCGCCTCGCCGCTGGAGCCGGTCTTCCACGATGTCTGATACCCTGAACTGATATGAGTACGAGAGGAGTTGCCGACGAATGATCACCAGAACGATGACCGTCCGCCGTTGCCTGTCTTCCGTGGCCCTGGCCGCCCTGGTCACCCTGCTGCTCTGCCCCGCCGCCGCCGCCGCCGAGGGGCCGGCCCCCGGCGTACCCGAGGGAGCGGTGAAGCTAAAGAAGACCGGGGCGACGATCACCAAGCCCAAGGGCCCCGACGTCGACCAGGAGAAGCGCTACTTCGCGGTGCTCACCACCAACCGGGGGCCGATCACCATCGAGTTCGACGTGAAGGCCGCCCCTTACACCGTGACCAGCTTCGTCACCCTGGCCCGCAACGGCCTTTACGACGGCAGCCGCTTCCACCGGGTGATCAAGGACTTCATGGCCCAGGGCGGCATCCTGCCCGGGATCAGCAACGGCCCCTACCGCTACGCCAACGAGATCAGCGCCACCGCGCTGGGGCTGGACAAGATCAAGGTCAAGGACGCCCCCTTCATCCTCCCGCCGCCGAATGCCGAGCAGATGAAGACCTTCGGCGAGCGGACCGTGGAGGCGTTCTACAGCTCCCTCGGCTACACCTTCGACAACGCGCTGCCGTCGATTCCCGTGGAGCGTGGGGTGATCGCCATGGCCAACGCCGGGCCGAAGACCAATACCAGCCAGTTCTTCCTCGTCACCGGCGACCAGGTGTTCAAGGGATTGAACGGCAAGCACACCGCCTTTGGCCGGGTGGTCCACGGCATGGACGTGGTGGACAAGCTGAAGATCGTCAGCCCCCGACAGCGCAACCAGGGCGACGTGATGGAGAAGGTCGAAATATTTGTCAAGTAGCGCCGGTTCCCGGTCCGATTCGGGGCCGGGACAGCGTTTTGCGTTGCTTCCTTTCAAGAAGGAGTCTTTCGGCATCGACCGCCCGGCGGGCGCGGCCGGAAAACAGCATGATGAGTCAGGCAAAGAACGGAGACGCGGTCAAGATCCACTACACAGGAAAGCTTGAAGACGGCTTCGAGTTCGACAGCAGCAAGGACAAGGAGCCCATCGCCTTCGTCATCGGCAAGGGCGAAGTGATCCCCGGGTTCGAGAAGGCCGTGGAAGGCCTCGCCGTGGGCGATACCAAAACGGTGGAGATCCCCGCCGACCAGGCCTATGGCCCGCACCGCGACGAGATGGTGATCAAGGCCAAGCGCAGCGAGATGCCCGAAGGTCTCGATCTCAAGGTGGGCAACCAGCTGGAAGGGCGGAGCCAGTCCGAAGAGGGCGAGCCCCAGAGCGTGATCTTCACCATCACCGGCCTCACCGACGACGAGGTGACCCTCGACGCCAACCACCCCCTGGCCGGCAAGGACCTCACTTTCGACATCGAACTCGTGGAGATCGGCTGAGCCTGGCCCCGCAGCGGGTAGCATAATGGAGACCGGAAAAAACGGGGACTGGCTCTCGATTTCCGCAGGAAATCGGTGCCTGTCCCCGTTTTTTTTCAGCACTGATCCCCGGAAACACCTCGCGCCCATTCTCGTTTTGCTTCTCCTCGCGCTCTCGGTCCCCGCGCTCTGCACCTCCCTCCACACCTTCACCCTGGACAACGGCCTCGAAGCGCTCGTGCTGCCCGGCGGACGTTCCGGCGTGGTGTCGGTGCAGGTCTGGTACCGCGTGGGCGCCCGGGACGAGGGGGAGGGGGATCACGGCCTGGCCCATCTCTTCGAGCACATGATGTTCCGCGGCACCGAGACCGTGGGCCCCGAGGAATTCATCCGCCGCATCCAGGCCGTGGGCGGCGAGGCCAACGCCTGGACCAGCGAGGACGTCACCGTCTACCATGAGGCCCTGCCCGCCGAACACCTGGAGCTGGCCCTGGCCCTGGAAGCCGATCGCATGGCCAACCTGGCCCTCGACGAAACGATGCTCGACACCGAGCGCAAGGTCGTGCTCGAGGAACTGCGTCTCAGGATGGAGAACGACCCGCTGGGCGCGGCCTACTCCTGGTACAAGAAGATCTTCTTCACCGTGCACCCCTACCGCCACGACGTGCTGGGGGACGAAGAAACGCTGAACAGCGTTACCGTGGAGCAGTGCCTCGACTTCTACCGGCGGTGGTACCGGCCGGGCAATGCGGTGCTCGTTCTGGCCGGCGAGGTGGACTCCGGCGAGGCGCAGCGCCTGGTTCAGAAACACTTCGGCCCGGTGCCGCCAGGCGAACCGTACGCGAGGCCCCCGGTGCGCCACGAACCCTCTGGCGAAGCGATGAAACGCCACACGCTGGAGCTGCCGGTGGAAGTGCCCGTGGTGGGCCTCGGCTTCCACACCCCCGAGGCGTCGCACCCCGACTTCCCGGTGCTGCAGGTGGTGCGCGAACTGCTCACCGCCGGCAGCCGGTCGCGCCTGAAGGAGCGCCTGGTTCGCGAGGACCGCCTGGCGGTTTACGTCGACACCATTTTCGAGCCCACCATCGACCCCGCGGGCCTGGTGGCCTTCGCCGTCTTCCTCCCCGCGGTGCGGGCGAACAGGGTGGAAGCGGCGATGTGGGATGAGATCCGGCGCCTGCGCGAGGAGGATGTTCCCCAGGCGGAACTGGAGCAGGCCCGCCGCCGCCTGCTGGTGAGGCGTTATTTTGAGCGGTCCGGCCCCGAGGGCGCAGCCTCGGCCCTGGGCTGGGCCACGGTGATCGAAGGGGACGCCGCCCGCTTCAGCTGTCGGGCGGAACGGATCGGCGCGGTGACGGCGGAAGACATCCGGCGTGTGGCCGCGAAATACCTCACCGAGGAGAACGTGGTGGTGGGCCGGATCAAGCCGGACGAGTTCCGGTTCACCTACTGGCTCTACGGCGTGTTCAGGAGCCTGTTCGGATGATGACCATGAGACTGGGTGAATACAGCACAACCAGGCGTGAGGCCGTGCCGCTGGGACTGCTCTGCCTGGTCGTGGTCACGATGGTGCTCATCACTCCCGGCCAGTCGGTGTGCGCCGCCGAGTGCACCGATCACACCGTCCGGGTCGAGCTCGACAACGGTCTGCGTGCCGCACTCGCTCACAGTACCGAGCTGCCCCTGGTCACCCTGCGTTTGGGCCTGCCGGTGGGCCGGCTCCACGACCCGGCCGGCCGGGAGGGCATGGCCGAGCTGCTGGCCCGCACCCTCGTCGAGGCCCGGGCCGGTGAGGTGGAGGCGCTGGGCGGCCAGGTCGGCGCGTACGTGACCAACGACTACACCGTCTTCTGGGCCCGGGGGCTGGCCGAGGATTTCGAGCAACTGCTCTCGCTCCTCGTCTCCGCCGTGGCCGAACCGCAAGTGGACAAAAAAGGCCTGGCCGTGACCCGTGACCGGCTGCGCGGCGAGCTTCGGCTCGACCGCAGCATGCCCGGGGCCGTGGCCCGCCGTCGGCTGATGGAAGCGCTGTACGGCGATGGCCACCCGTTGGGGCGCAACATCACTTCGCGCAGCCTGGGCCGGATAAAGCTGAAACAGGTCCGGCAACGCGTATCCCGTTGTTTCGGGGCCGCCGGTGCCCGCCTGGTCATCGTGGGCGACATCGATCCCGATCGCTTCCGCACAGACATGAAGACCATCGCCGGGGACTGGCCGGAAGGAGAGCGCTTGCCGCCGGTGCCGGTCCCCGAAGTGAAGCTGGACGGCCCGCGGGTGGTGCGGGTGAAGATGAAGGGACTGACCCAGTCCAGCATCATCCTCGGTTGGCCGGGCATCGCCCGTACCGATCCCGCATACGAACGCTTTCAGGTCATCAACCACGTGCTCGGCGGCGGCGGGTTCGCCTCGCGGCTGATGCAGGCGGTGCGGGTGGAGGAGGGCCGGACCTACGGTATCCGATCATCGGCCGCCGCCGGGCTCACCGCAGGCCCGGTGACCGTATCCACGGCCACAATCATCGGCGGCGCCGACGAGACCGTGGCCACCATCCAACGGGAACTGGAATTGCTGCTGGATGAAGGGATCACCGCAAGCGAGCTGGAGGAGGCGAAGCAGTATCTCCTCGGCCGGCGCCTGCTCGTGCGCTCCACGCCGGATGGCCTGGCCGGCCGGATGATCGCCGAGGCGATGCTCGGCCTCGGCACCGAACCGGCGTACGACCCTGCGGCCAGCATCGAAGCGGTGAGCGCCGAAGCGGCCCTGGCCACCGGCCGGCACTTCTTCGACCCCGAGAACTACCTTCTCGTGGTGGTGGGGGAGTGAGTCCTCAGAACAGCGACTCCTGCAGCGGGTGCTCTTCGGTCCGGTCCTCGGCGGTGATGTGCAGCACCTTCCAGCCCAGGCGAGTCAGGGCGTCGGCGATGTGGCGGCGGTGGCAGCCGGTGAAGTGTCGTTCGGCGCAGAGAATGGCCGTGCGGTGCACCCGGGCCATGCACTCCAGCACCTCGAGGCCCGTGGCGAAGGTCTCGCCGGCCATGTGCTCTTCGTAGGTCATCCCCTCCCGCAGACCGCCAAGCTCCCTGCCCAGCCAGAGGTAGCGGATCCCGGCCGCCTCGAGGAACGGCTCCAGCTGCCGGCGGTTGAACTGCGGGTGGCGGCCCGAGGCGGGCACGCTGCGCACGTCGGCCACGGCCCGGATGTTGTGGGCCCGGAGCAGGCGCAGCAGGGCCTGCTCGTCCAGCGACGAGTGGCCCACGGTGAGGATGGTCGATGCGGCCATGTCGCTACCGTACCCCGAACGAGCCCGCCGTTCAATTGAACAGCATCGAAAGACTTGACGAATAGGAAAACGTTTTCTATTCTTTGGCAGTTCCATCCCATTTTCGCAGTTCACTGGTTTCGATTTTTAAGGAGGCCCCCATGCCGAATCTGCGTGCTGCCCCCGTCGCATTTCTCTGCTGTTTCGTCGTCAGTGCGCTGGCCGTGGCCGGCGGCCCGTTTCTCGACCTGGGCCTGGACGATGCTCTGGCCCGGGCAAAGGCTGAGAAGAAAATCGTCTTCATCGATTTCTTTGCCACCTGGTGCGGCCCCTGCAAGCAGCTCGATTCCACTACCTTCGCCGACGAGAAGGTCGTGGCCTGGCTCAACGGGAACACCGTGGCGGTGAAGATCGACGTGGACGAGGACAAGGAGATCGCCAAACGGTTCAAGGTCAGCGCCATGCCCACGCTGGTTTTTCTCACCGCCGATGGAACCGAACTGGAGCGGATCCGCGGCTTCCGGGACGCCGACGCGTTTCTCGAGGCTGCGAAAGCCGTGGCCGAGCACCCGGAGATGGATGCGGTGACCAGGGCGAGGGCGGAACTGGCGTCGGGCAGCATGCCCGAGGCCATGGCCCGCGAGAAGCTGGCCACGGCCCTGCTGATGAACGGCGAGCAGGCGGAGGCCCTGGCCGAGTACCGCAAGGCGCTGGACAGCCTGGGCACCGATTTCATGTCCTTGCAGTACCGTCCTCGACTGTTGCATGAGATCTGCAGCATGGCCGAAGATTACGCCCCCGCCCGGGAGGTGCTGATCGTCATGCGCACGAACCAGGTGGCCCGGCTGGAGAACGGCGACGGAGACCGCAACGACGTGGAGCAGATCGTCGCTATTGACAAGGGTCTGGACCAGCAGGAGAAATCCCTCGAACTGTACGAACGCCTCAAGGCGCGTGGGGATATCCCGGACGAGACGCTGGCTGGATTCGCATCGACCTGCCGGGAGATCCTGCTCGAGCGGCGGGAGTACCAGGTGCTCGGCGCCGACAATGCCAGGCAAGTGAGCATGGCCCTGTTGCTCATCGAATCGCTGCGCATGCAGCGCAAGATCGTTGCCGGTGATGACAGCGGTATGCCCGATCAGATGACCGGCGAGATCAGGAAGCGCCTCGCGGAGATGACCGAGGAGCAGAAAGCGGATTTCCTCGCCTCCACCGAACGCTACCTGGTGAACCGCGTCGCCGAGGAATACGAGATCGCTCGCGGCGCCGGCAAGGAGGACGATGCCACGACCCTTGCCGAGAAACTGCTCGAATGCTGCCCCACGGCGGAGGCCCATCACGCCCTTGCCGCTCACGCCCTGCGCAGCGGCAAGCCTGCGCAAGCAGACCTGGGCTACGCGGCAAAGGCGGTGGCGCTGGACAAAGGGCAGACCCCGGAATACGTGCTCACCCGCTTCGAGCTGATGGAGCATTTCGAGAAAGCGAATGACGAGGTGACGGGTGGGGCCGAGGCTCAGTAAAACCCGGCCAGCTTCCGGAGCGCTTCGTCCCGCATCGATTGCAGCGGATCGTTTTTGCCGTCCAGGCGCTTGAAGTCGCGCCAGTCGCAGGCCAGATAGCAGCACTCCACGCCCCGGGCGCGGGCGTGGGTGAAAATCTGGTGGATCCAGCGGTTGCCCGGCTGGCCGGCGGTGGGGCCGAGCAGCAATTGGTGGTCCTCGGTGTGCACCACCCGCTGGCCTCGCCGCAGCCCCAGTGACGCAGGCGAGGGATATTCGTAGTGCACCTGGATGCCGGTGATCCCCGGCTCTGCCCGCACCCACTCCAGGGCGGCCTCCCGGTCGTCGAAACCGTGGCGGTCGCCGATGTAGACGAGGTAGGGCCCCTCGTACCCGGCCCCGCGCACCGTGCGGTAGATCTCCCGCTTCCAGGCCAGGTTCACCCCGGCCCGCGGCGATCCCTCCTCCCAGTTGTCGCTGAGGATCACGTTGGGGTGGTCCTGCGCGGCACGGGCCACCAGGCGGGCGAAGGCCAGCTGCCGCTTCAGCGTCTCCGGTCGCCCGGGGATGCGGTAGAGTTTGCGTTCCTCCCCGCAGGCGCCCTTGCCGTGCATTGCCGGCCAGGCGCCGAACTCCTTGACGTCCCAGGGGTTGAAGATGGTGGTGATTACGAAGAGGCCCCGGGCCCGGGCCACGGACCAGTACCACTGCAGTTTTTCCAGGGCATAGGGATTGAAAGCGTCTTTCCCGTCTCCCGGGAAGCGGACATACTCGCCGAACTGCGGCACGAAGTCGCCGTCCCGCACCTTACCCCACCAGCCGCCGACACAGGCGCGGTCCGACCGTTCGAGAACGAGCAGGGTGCAGTTGCCGAACCGGCTGACGTCTTCGAGATAGGCGGTGAGCTTGTCCCCGTGAAAGTGCAGGCTGTTGAAGTCGTGGACCCCGAACAGCTTTACGCCGTCCAGTGACCAGCGCTCGCCCCGGGGCCGCTCGCCGGCCCCGGCCGCCGTGCCGAAGCTGAGCAGCAGGGCCAGCAGGATATGGACGGCGGGGTGTCGATGTGCGATCATGGGTCGCTTGCCTCCGGACGGGCGCGGCTCGCGCGCCTGCCGTGAACGGTATTCTATCGTGCCTTGGGATGGTATACGCAGCCGTCCCGGCCGCCGTTGGCCGACCGCCCGGTCATTCGACCGAACTTTTTCTCCCGCTCACGTAACGATTGTAGCAGGAACGGCCTTTTTATCGGACCGGGCCCGGCGCTTACGGGTACAATTGGGTAGCCTTGCCCATTCGGTATTGTGGAGGATGACGATGAGACGCAGCATCAGTGACGGGCGGTTGTGGATCGGGACGGCGGTGCTTACCGTCGTGGCCCTGGTCTTTCTGCTGCCCCCGGCGGACGGCGGCAGTGAACTGAAGTACAGCGGTGCCCTGCAGGCCCTGGACCGGTGGGCCGCCCAGCGTGCCTACCCCGGAACGATCATACCTGCCGGCGCTTTCGGCCGGGCCTGGGAGCAATCGAAGCTGGTCTCCCGGCTGGAACGCGCAACCGATGACGGGCGGGGGGTCGACGCCTGGACCGTGCTCGGGCCGTACAACATCGGCGGCCGCACGCTGGGCCTGGCCGTGGATCCGGCCAATCCTGACCGCATGTTCGCCGGCAGTGCCGGCGGCGGCCTGTGGAAGACCACCGTGGGCGGGGTTGGGGCTGACGCCTGGGACCGCGTGGAAACCGGCTACCCCAATCTCGCAGTGAGCACGGTGGTCATGGATCCGGCGGACAGCGACGTGCTCTACATCGGCACCGGTGAGGCCTACCGCTACCAGACTTCCGACGGCGGTGAGGTCTACCGCCTGACCCGCGGCAGCTACGGCATCGGCATCCTCAAAAGCACCGATGGCGGTGACAGCTGGACCAGGAGCCTCGACTGGACCTACGACCAGAACCGCGGGGTCTGGATGATCGCCATTCACCCCACCGACCCGAGCGTCGTCTACGCCGCCACCACAGAGGGGATCTACAAGTCCACCGACGCCGGCGGGGACTGGACACTGGTGCACGACGTGATCATGGGCACCGACGTGCGTATTCACCCCACCGACCACGATATCCTCTTTACGGCACACGGCAACTTCAGCTCCGAGGGACAGGGCATCTACCGCTCCACCGACGCCGGCGCCAGCTGGAACAAACTGACCAGCGGCCTGCCCACCGCCTGGAGCGGCAAGGCCCAGCTGGCCGTCTCCAGCGTTCAGCCCACGTACGTCTACGCCAGCATCGGTAACGCCGAGTCCGGGCGCGGGCTCTACCGCTCCACCGACACCGGCGACACCTGGGAGCAGGCCTGGGGCAACGGCTACCAGTCGTATCAGGGGTTCTATTCCCACTACGTGCTGCCCAGCCCCTTCGACGCCAACCTCGTTTTCGTCGCCGGCATCGACATCTACCGCTCGACCAACGGCGGGTCTTCGTTCCAGCAGCGTTCCGACTGGACCTCGATGTACTACGGGACACCGCCGCCCGAAGGGCCCATCGGCGGGCCTGACTACGCCCACGCCGACCATCATTTCGCCGTGTGGCACCCTACCGACCCGAACACGATCTTCTTCTGCTCCGACGGCGGCGTATTCAAGAGCACCAACGGCGGCGACAGTTTCGAGAGCCTCATCGGCGGGCTGGTCACCAGTCAGTTCTACAAGGGTATCGGCTTGTCCACAACCACCCGCGACAAGCTGATCGGCGGGATGCAGGACACGGCCACCGCGGTCTACCGCGGCGGCCCGGCCTGGGAACGGCACATCGGCGGTGACGGCTCCTGGGCCGCGATCCACCCGGAGGACGACGAGATCCTCTACGGTTCGGCGCAATATCTCTACCTCATGCGAAGCTCCAACGACGGGGCATACTGGAACTACATCGCCCCGCCGGAGTCGGGCGGCGAGGACAGCGCCTTTATCGCTCCCTTCGTGCTCAGCCCCGCCCAGCCCGACGTGGTCTATGCCGGGCGGGAGCGGATCTACAGGAGCACCAACGGCGGTTTCAACTGGTCTTCCGTCCACGGGGGCAACCCGCTGAATGACAACCACCCGGCCACCTGCATGGCCGCCTCGGCCACCGACGAAAACGTGGTCTATGTCGCCACCACCCCGAATACCGATCGGGCGCGGGTCTTCCGCACCACCGACGGCACGACGTTCGTGGAGATCACCGGCAGCCTGCCCGACCGCTTCATCTCCGACCTCGCCGTCGACCCCACGAACCACGACGTGGTCTACGCCGCGATCATGGGCTTCGGCACCAGCCACCTCTTCCGCAGCACGAACGGCGGCGACAGCTGGAGCGATATCGGCCAGGGGCTGCCCGACATTCCCTGCTCGGCGGTGATCGTCGATCCGCTGTACCCGGAGGTGGTCTATGCCGGCGGCGACCTCGGCGTCTACGTCTCCCCGGACAGCGGCCAGTCCTGGTACGGTTTCCAGGACGGCATGGGGGCGGTGATGGTCAACGACCTCAGGGTCTTCGCCCCCGACCGCCTGCTCCGCGCGGCGACCCACGGCAACGGCATCTGGGAGCGGCCGCTCTACGAGCCGGGGGGCGACCTCAGTGCGCCCCGGGTCATCGCCGGCCCCGGGCCGGCCGAGGCCAACCCGCCACAGGTGCGGGTCTTCCCGCCGCAGAGCGGTGCGGCACACGTCTACCAGTTCGACGCGTACGGCGCCACCGGCTACGGGGTCAACGTGGCCGCCGGTGATCTGGACGGCGACGACCTCGACGAGCTCCTCACCGGCGCCGGGCCGGGTGCGATCTACGGGCCCCACGTGCGTGGTTTCGCCGTGGACGGTACGCCGCTGCCCGGTCTGAGCTTCCTCGCCTACGGCACGAACAAGTTCGGCGTCAACGCCGCGGCCGGCGACCTGGACAACGACGGCTACGACGAGATCGTCACCGGCGCCGGCCCCGGTGCCGTGTTCGGCCCCCACGTGCGGGGCTGGAACTGGGACGGCTCGGGCGCGCCCGCGGCGATCCCCGGCATCTCCTTTTTCGCCTACGGCACGCCGAAGTACGGGGTCAACGTCGCCTGCGGTGACATCGACGGCGACGGCTACGACGAGCTCCTCAC
>Ga0180436_10000400_pt1 | contig 45434 bp, 27 predicted proteins | sample SS_ome_2_FD_132434 | JGI IMG/M metagenome (GOLD analysis project Ga0180436, IMG submission 132434) | Hypersaline lake sediment archaeal communities from the Salton Sea, California, USA - SS_3_S_2 metaG | ecosystem: Environmental > Aquatic > Non-marine Saline and Alkaline > Hypersaline >...
AACTCGGGGTAGATCTGGATCAATGCTTCGAGCGCCTCCTGCGCCGCTGACAGGTCGAAGCGCAGTCCGTGCCAGCGGGCCCGGATCGCGTAGCGCATCGGTCCGGGCAGACGGTAGTCGTGCTCCATCGCCTTGCGCAGCACTCCCTCCGCCGCGACGAAACGCCCCTCGTCGTCCAGCAGCTCAGATAGTAGAAGATGGGCATACGCGCTGGTCGAATCGGCGCGCACGGCGTCTTCCAGCGCGAGCCGGGCGGCGTAATGATCCTGGTTGAAGTGCTGCTCGTAGCGCCCCTCGACCATCGCCTGCAGGGCCGCGCGCGAGTCGGTCAGGAGCTCGGTTAGGGGCCGATCGGCATAGCGCCCCTGCTGCCAGGATTGGAAGTCGAGCATGCGGTTGAGCACGACGCTGAGCGAGTCGATCGCGCTCAGCAGTGGAACCACGATCCGGTCCGTCGTGCGTGTCCGGCTGCGATCGACATCATGGAGGGTGGCGGTGATCGACAGCGTGTCACCCGCGAGGAGGTAGGAGCCGGTCAGGACGAAGCGGCAATGCCGCTTGCGCGCCATCTCGCGCTGCAGCGGGGGCGGCACCCCGCTCCCATCGGGATAGCCGACGCTGCGAAACGCGTAGGCCGACGGAACGGCGATGTGCAGGAAGGGATTCTGTCCCAGATCGAGCACACTGCCCCAGACGATGCCGAGCCGCAGCCAGTCGGTCTCCTGCTTCAGCGCCTCCTCCTCCGCTTCGTTCTCGAACGGGAAGAGGGCCACGCTGCGTCGATACTGCGGGCGCGGCACTTCGCGCTCGACGGGATTGCCGTCGGGATCCTCTCCCCGTAGCGTTTCCAGCATCCAGAGCGGCTGGGCCTGAAGCAGGGCGCCGATCAAGACGACACCGGCCAGCGACCAGAGCGGCAGCCCGAAGCGTCGGACCGCGCGCCAGGCGCGGCTGGGCGGCAGGGCGGGCGAGAAGGCGAGTAGCGCGGCGTAGGGCAGCAGCAGGGCAAGCAGGACGAGCAAGATATCGAGCAGGCGGGGCGAGATCGGCTTGTGCTCGACGAGGACTTGCCCGGCCGCGAGCGCGAGACCCGCGAACCCGGCGAATCCGCCCAGCACACCGGGCACGCGCCGCTGATAGACTTCTTCCAGCTTCGGGCGAGCGGCAGCCGAAGGCGGCGCAGGTCCGACGGACGATCCATCCTCCTGCGCGGGCGCGTGGGGGCCGAAGGCGTCGGGCTCGGCAGGGGCGGCGCGCTCGTTCTTTCGCGCTTCCTCGCCGGCTCGCCGGCCGGCTTCACCCATCGGCTTGCCTTCTTCGGCGTCCATGCTTCAGGCGTCCACCCGCGCAATCGACTGGCCGCCGGCGGAGCAAGAGGCCGGCGGCCCCTGCAAGTCCCATCGTCCGGCCAGCAGTCGAAGAGGGTCAAGCGGGCCGGCCAGCGCCGGTCCGCGTGGCGAGGAATAGCACGCGCCAGAAGGCCGGGTCAATCCTCGACCACGGCTCGGGTGCTTGCCCCTTCCTCGGGCCGCACCCCAAGCCGTGGTCGCTGCGGTCAGATCGGTCGGGCCCGCGTGTCGCGCTGCGACAAGACCCGGCCCCGCCGAACGAACGCCTCAACGAAGCAGCACGAAGCGATGGACCGCGCAGCGATCCTGCCCGCTCAGACGAGCGAAGTAGACGCCCGTGGCGCAGAGCCCCCCGCTGCGATCCCGCCCGTCCCAAATGTACTCGCCGGCTCCGGCGAGGTGCCCTTCTAGCTGCGGCCGGTGCACGAGACGGCCGGCGGCGTCGTAGATGCCCAGCTCGGCGCTCCCAGCCGCCACAGCGTCCGGGATGCGGAAGGTGAGGTGCAGGCCGCCCAAGGCCACTCCGGGTCCCGACAACGCGAGCCGCTGGCCCGAGGCGAGCGGATCCGAGACCCCCTGCTGCGGCCCGCACCCGACGCCATAGGCACCGATCTGCCCGCAGTCCACATTGATCGTCTCGGCGCACGGCGAATTCATCGCCAGGCTCAAGTCGCCCGCGGCCGCATCGCAGAAGAGCGGGTCGACGTTGAGGTTGTCATGCGCAAAGCTCGAATCCTGCAGGCAGTTCGTCCAGTCCCCCCCTTCGTTGCCATAGATGTTGCAGCAGACCGCCCGCACGCGCGAGTAGCCGACGTCGCAGTACGTCGCGGCGCCGGAGACGCCGAAGGCGATGATCGTATTCTCCATGCGCACGTAGGAGTCGTTGTAGCTGCCGACTCCGCTCGCGTCGTCCGCCTCGTTGGCGTAGAGCGTGCACCCGGTCAGCGTCGGCTCCGACTGGTTCCAGGCATAGACGCCCCCCGTCAGGTGGGCGGCCACGTTCTCGCTCACTTCGGTGTCGGTGATCTCGGGTGAGGAGAAGTCGCGGCAGTAGATGCCGGCGCCGTTGTCCACGCTGTCGTTGCCGTGGATGCGACATCCCGTGATCATGGGAGACGATTCGTTCTCGCAGTAGATGCCCCCGCCGTCGTCGCCGGCATGGTTGCCGACGATCTCGCAATCGACAATGTAGGGCGATGCATTCCAGCAGTGAATCCCGCCGCCGTTGTCGACCGACGTGTTGCCCTCGAACCGGCAATCCTCGATGATCGGGTGCGAGCCGTGCGCGCAGTGGATCGCCCCGCCGTCGTCGGTCGAGTAGTTGCTCGTGAAGACACAGCCACGAATCGTTGGCGAGCTCGGTACTGTACCACAGGCGATCGCGCCCCCGTCCCACATGTAGCCGCCGGTGATCGTGAGGTTAAGAAGCCGCGCCTCGTACGACTCGCCCGAGTGGAACCAGAAGGCGCGATGGTTCTCCGGGGGTCCGCCGCCGCAGTCGATGATACACGCCTCCGCGTTGCCACTCTGCGAGTAGATCGTGATCGCCTTGCCGCCGAAGTCGAGGTCTCGGTTGCCGGAGTCGGTGAACGTGCCGTCACAGAGGGCGATCGCATCTCCGTCCTGACACGCGTCGATCGCATCCTGGATCGTCGGCCACTCTCCGCTGCCGTCGGGACAGACGACGTAGGTGACCGGTGGCGGTTCGTAGGTGCGCACGTGCATCTGCGTCGGCGTGCTCGGCGCCATCGAGAACCAGGGTGTGTGCGGGAAGAAAGGCGAGCGCGTCGCCACGCGCAGCTTCCAGTGGTACAGCGTGCCGGGCGTCAAGCCACTCACGGTCTCGAACAACTCCGCGCCATAGCCGTGCCCGTCGGGGCTGGTGAAGAACCAGTCCCCGTGCTGGATCGGAGCTGTTTCGAGGGGCGTGCCGTACTCGGCGACGGCGTACTCGAGCCGCACGTAGGCCCGCCCCGCGGGTGAGGAGCCGCGCGCGTAGAGGCTGAACTCGGTCTCGGCCGGGGAGCTGCCGCGCAGCGCAATGCGCTGCAGGGCGGCGTCGGTCTGCGTTGGCTTGAGCGGCCGGCCGGTGAAGTCGTCTTCGCGCGCATTGCCGTAATAGATGCGCGCTTCTCCGACCTGGACCGAACCCAAATGGCCGAAGGAGGCGCCGGCGATCATGTCGCTGAAGCCGTCGCCATTGACGTCACCGGCCGCCCCGACGTCCGTGCCGAGATACCAGTACACGCCGCCGCCGCAGTCGTACCAGTCCCAGCTCGCGCTGGGGCCGGCGGGCGAACCGAGGTAGAGATAGACCACGCCCTCGTCGTTGTCGGCGCAGTCTTGGCTATGGGCGCCAACCACGAAGTCACCGAATCCATCACCATTGACATCGCCGCAACCTCCCACCGCACCGCCGTAGTTGGCAGCGACCGAGGAGAATCCCATCCAGGCGTAATCGAGCGCGAGCCCCGCCGCACCGCCGAGATAGAGGTAGGCGCGGTCGTTGCCATGCGCCCCGACGAGGACATCGTCGTACCCATCGCCATTGACATCCCCGGCCGAGGAGACAGCCGAACCGTACGACGTACCGCTGGGTGCTTCGGCCTGCGACCAGGAAGGGACCTCGGAGAGACCATCGGCCGAGCCGTAGTAGACATAGGCCGCGCCCCTGGTCTCCAAGTGGCCGCGGACGCCGACGATGACGTCGCTATAGCCATCCCCATTGACGTCGCCCGCGCCGGCCACACACCAGCCGAAGTAGTCGCCCGGCTCGTCGCCGATCGCAACCCAGTCGGCAGCGAGCGCCGGGCCCGATTCCGAGCCATGGTAGACCAAGGCTCGGCCGCGGAAGTCGCCGGGTCCCGTGTAACCGATCTCGCCGACGATCACGTCGGCGTACCCGTCGCCGTTGACGTCGCCGGCCGAGGCAACGGACGTTCCGAAGAACCCCACCGTGATCTCACCGTCCATCGTCCAATCGGGATTGAGGCTCAAGCCGCTTTCCCCACCGAGATAGACACAGGCACGCCCGCCGCCCGAGGAGTGGTAGTACGGCGCCCCAACGATGACGTCATCGTACCCGTCGCCATTGACGTCACCGGCGGTTCGCACCGCGTCACCGAACCGCGCGTCGGCGAAGCTGCAGGTCGCATACCAGTCCTCCGTGGTGGGCGGCCCGTCCGCCCCGCCGTAGTAGGCGAACACCGCCCCGCTCGCGGACGCCCCGCCGTTGGCGTAGGGGGCCCCCACGATGACGTCGCCGTATCCGTCAGCGTTGATGTCACCGGCAGCGGCGGCGGCGGAACCGTAGAAGGAGTGCAGCTCAGGGCCGTAGGCGGCCCATGCGGGATACTGGTCAAGATCCCCGGCGACCCCGCGGTAGAGGTAGACGCGCCCCTCGTGCGAGAACTGGTTCGTATAGATCGGCGCGCCGATCAGTACGTCGCTGTACCCGTCCCCGTCCACGTCGCCGCCGGTCGCTACGGACTGACCGTAGTGGGCGCCCGCCTGATCGGACTCCTGACGCCAGTTCCAGATGACGCTCGGTCCGGTGTGGGAACCCAGGTAGAGATAGGCCCGCCCTTCATTGCTCTCGCCCTCGTCGAAGTCCGGGGCGCCCACGAGCATGTCGGCGAACCCATCGCCGTCGATGTCACCGGCGGTGGCGACGGCGTGGCCGAAGCGACTGCCCTCCTGCTCGCCGTAGCGCACCCAGACGTCAGCCGTCACCGGTCCGGCCGCCGAGCCCGGATAGATATAGACCAGGCCCTTGTCCGGCAGCGAGCCGTCCGCCTCCGGCGCACCGATCGCAATGTCGCCGTAGCCGTCGCCGTCGAGATCGCCGACGCCGGCGACGGCGTAGCCGTACTCGCAGCCGGTCTCGTTTCCCTCGCCGTGCCAGATCGGCGCCAGGGCGAGGCCGCTCGCCGAGCCGAGGTAGACGTAGGCCCAGCCCTCGGTGTTCTGATCGCCGCTCCGGTTGTAGGCGCCGATGATCACGTCGGCGTAGCCATCGGCGTTGACGTCGCCCGCCGTCGCGACCGCGGATCCCAGATAGGCGAGCGGGTAGTTGCCTTCACAAACCCAATCGGGGTTCGCCGCGAGCCCCGAGGATGAACCGTAGTAGGCCTCGGCGCGCCCCTCCACCGCCTGGCCGTTCTCGTAGTGGGGCACGCCGATCAGCACATCGTCGTAGCCGTCGCGATCGACATCGCCGGCGGTCGCCACGGCACGGCCGAGCTTCCCGCCGGCGCTCGTGCCGACCACGCTCCAGGCCGGGGTCGGATTGAGGCCGGACGCCGATCCGAGGTAGAGCAGTGCCCGACCGACCCCGGGCAGGGCCGCGTCGTAGCCGTAGGCGCCCACAACGACATCTCCATATCCGTCGCCGTTGACATCGCCCGCGGCGGCAATGCTGTAGCCGAAGTATTCTTCGCTCTGCGAGCCGGGAATGGAGAGCAGCAACTCCAGTTCGCTGCCGTTCCAGCCATAGACCGCCAGCAGCCCCTCGCCCCCGGCGCCGGCATCGTACTCGTGCGCTCCGATCAGCACCTCGCTTCGTCCGTCGCCGTCGACGTCGGCGGCGGCGACGGATTGTCCGAAGCGCGAGCTGGAGTGGGGACCGTCGAGCGTCGCCTCGGGAGAGGTCAGCAGGGGATCGACGTCGAGCGGATAGCGAGCGCCGCGATCGTCGATCCGGATCTGGATCTCCTCCGCCGTGCAGGCAAGCCGCGCCGCGACCGGATCGCCGGCCGCATCAACGACCTTGAGCGCGGCGTAGTCGAGGACGTGGCGACCGCCGGCGGTCGAGAAGCGGATCGCGTCGGCCGCGGCGGACAGCTCGGCCGTGAGTCCGCAGGGGATGGGACTGGCGAGTACGACCTCGCCTTCGCCGGGAGGCGCAGTCTCGATCCGGAATCCCTGCTCGATCCCGTCCGGGCGATTCTCGTACCACTCGCTCAGGCCACCGGCATACGTGTAGAGAACGCGCGCCCCGGCGTGCTGGCGCAGCGCGGCTCCGGTTTCCAGCGGCTCGGTTGCGCGGCCCCACCACGCGGTCTGCCAGCGGAAGCTCCACTCGGATTCCGCGGCCGCGCAGCGCGGCTCGAGCGCGAGCGCATTGGGTTCAAAGCGCGCGCGCAGGCCCTGGGCCCGATTCGGCGCCTGGAGCTGCTCGGCGGCGAAGGCCGCGTCGTATTCACGCAGAACCAGTTCGTGCAGCGCCTGCTGAATAGGGTCGGCGTCATCTTCGCCGCCGCCGAGCCGCGGCTCCGCGGTCGCCGCCGCCAGGGCCAGCGCAGCCACCACCGCAATCAATCCCCACAGCGTAGTCGTTCGAGTTGAAACCAGCATGATGTCCTCCTCAGATCTCGATTCAGTCGTGCCGACAGGAATTCCGTTGCAGAAGTCAAGCCACGCAGAGCATCCTTGAGACGATCTCTTCATAGATTGTAACTCTTTTTATGGTAGTAAGATAATGGAATATGGGCAGGGCCTGGAATCATCTCTTGCCCAGTTCGGCTCTCTCGAATTATCCTTTTTGATAATCCTTTGATTTCCTGTTTGGGCAATCGATTGGGGCTGCATGATCGCTCACCGTCAAACCGAATCTGCCGCCGCGCCACCCGAAACCCCGTCCCTGCTTGGCACGTCCGGAGCGCGATCGGGGAAGCTGATCCCCCTCGCCACGGACCCGTTCACCATTGGCAGGCTTCCTGCTTGCGACTTGTGTGTGCGCGATCCCCACGCGTCACGCCGGCATGCCGAGATTCGGCGCGTCGGGTCCGACTGGCTGCTTGCCGATTTGAAGAGCCGCAATGGGACGCAAGTCAACGGGGAGCGCGCGCGTGAACACCTGCTCCGCCACGGAGACGAGATCCGCATTGGGGAGCACAGCTACATGTTCCTGCTGAAGACCAGCCAGGAAGAGGCGATCGCCCCACAGGAGCGCGTGCGGATCGAACACAGTCCGGAGCCGGGCCGCACGATTACCCTGCGCGCCTCGCTACGTCCCGCCCGCGCCTTCTCTGAGCTCCTCGATCGCAGCCCCGAACGCGGTCTCTCCGCCGAGCGCCGCCAGCGCCACATCATGATGATCCATGAAATGGCGCAGGCGATGGTCGCCGACATCAATCAGCCGGATCTCTTCCAGGGCATCACCGATCGCCTCATTCATGGCTTCGAGGCGGAGCGCGCCTGCCTGCTGCTGCTCGAGCACGAGGGAACAGAGCCGATCCCGGTCGCTGCGTCCTACGATCAAGACCATTGCCCGACCGAATTCCGCGTCAGCCATGCGGTGATCGAGGAGGTCCTCGCCACGCGCGCCACCCTGCTCTGTGCCGACGCGCTCGCCGATGAGCGTTTCGCCGCCGCCGAGAGCATCAGCCAGGAACGCGTGCGTTCGATCATGTGCGCCCCGCTCCTGACGAAACGTTCACTGCTCGGCTTGCTCTATGTCGATCACGGCGCCCGCCCCCGCGAGTTCACAGAAGAGGACCTCCGTCTGCTCGGCATTCTAGCGGGGCAGGTGGCGATGATGATCGAGAACCACACTCTCATCTCCGGCATGCGTGCGCGCATCGAGTACCTCGAAGCGCGGGCGGAAGAAAACGAACACCTCGTGGTCGGGCGCAGCCCGCTGATGCGCCAACTGGTCGACACGGCCCGCAAGGTCGCCGACAGCAATGCGACCGTTCTGCTGCTTGGTGAGAGCGGCACGGGCAAGGAAGTCATCGCGCAGAGCATTCACCAATGGAGCCCGCGGGCGAAGGCGCCGTTCGTCGTCGTCAACTGCGCCGCCCTGGCGGATCAGCTCCTGCAGAGCGATCTCTTCGGCCACGAACGCGGCGCCTTTACCGGAGCCGTGCGGCAGAAGCGCGGCCGGCTCGAGCTCGCCGATGGCGGCACGGTCTTTCTCGACGAGATCGGCGAGCTCGGCGCCGATTTGCAGGCGAAGCTCTTGCGCTTTCTCGAAGCGCGGGAATTCGAGCGCGTCGGCGGCAGCCGCTCGATCTCGGTCGACGTGCGCCTGATCGCCGCCACCAACCGCGACCTCGCCGCCGACGTGGCCGCCGCTCGCTTCCGCGAAGACCTCTTTTTCCGCCTGCGCGTGATCGAGATGGTCGTGCCGCCGCTGCGTGAACGACGCGAAGACATCCCGGCGCTAGCGGAGCATTTTCTCGCTCACTATCGCCAGTCACTGGGCCGTGGGCCAACCGACTTCTCCCCGGCCGCGGCCGAGCGCATGCGCCACCACACCTGGCCCGGAAATGTGCGCGAGCTGCGCAACGCGATCGAGCGCGCGATGGTGCTGGCATCGGGACCGACAATCGAGCCCGAGGACCTTGGACTGGCGGGCGCGACGTTCGCGAAGCTCGAGGGATTCGTCGGTGGCGGCTATCACGAGCGCGTCCGCGAGCTCAAGCGCCAGGTGATCCGCGAAGCGCTGGAGCAGGAGGGCGGGGTGAAACAGCAGGCGGCCAGGCGACTCGGCTTGCGGCCGTCCTACCTATCACGGCTGATGACGAATCTGGATATGCGCTAGGGGACTTCCCGCAGGGCCCCGACTTCTGCCTCCGCCACGAGCGCCTCGAGCATCGCGAGCCACTCCCCCTGATAGCCGCCCGGCCGCGGTGCGCCCTCTTCCCCGCGCACGCGCCGCAGCCCGAGGCGGGCCTCGTCGATCCGCCCCAGATGACAATCGGCCTGTACCAAGTAGGTCGCCCGCCAGAAGGGCAGCGCCTCCGCCGTCACCGGCTCTTCGACGCCTTCGAGCAACAGGCGGCGCGCCCTCTCATAGTCGCCGGTGGCGCAGGCGGCCGCGCCGGCATGGGCCGCGAGGTCGATCGAGGCGTGCGGCGCGATCGCCGCGGCCACACGCGCGGCGCGCACGCGGCGCTCCGGGGTCGCCTTCAAATTGCGCAGTGTGCTGTCGCACCAGCGCGCCCAGAGCGGGATGTTCTCTTCTTCGAGCGCGGCGAAGCGCAGAGCGGCCGCACGCACGTCGGGCGAAAGCTCCGTCGCGCTCTGCAGGTGCGCCACGACGCGCGAGGGCAAGATCAGCTCCGCATAGAGGCTGTCGACCAGCGCGAACGCCCGTGCTTCACCCGGGCCCCAGACATTCCACGCTTGCCGCTCCGCAAGTGATAGCTCGCGTGGCGCGCGGCGAGCGGCTTCCGTCACGACGTCGATCGGGAAGCTGCGCATTCGACCGTCTGCGGCAATCAGCATCGCCGCGCATCCGTCCGGACTGAATCCGACCGTCGCCGCGCGAGGGTCTTCCGCGAGCGGGATCGTCAGCCATTCGGTCAGGCTCTCACGCTCCCACACGCGCAGCGTGCGATCCTGGCTCGCGGTGACCAGGTGCCGGCCGCTCGGGCTGTAGGCGACCGCCCAGACAGGACCCTCGTGTCCCCGCAGGACACCGATGCAGGTTGCGGCCTCGTAGTCCCACAGGCGGATGGTGCCGTCGAAGGAAGCGGTGGCGATCTCGGTCTCGGTCGGATCGAAGGCGGCCATGAAGACCCAGTACTCATGCCCGCCGATGATCTTGCGCTCGGCACCCGTCGCGCGGTCGTGGACCGCGAGCGCGCCTTGCGACGTGGCGACAACGATGCGCTGATCGTCGTCGATGAAGGCGGCGCCCGAGACGCTCCCCTTCGCCGGCCGGCGCCAGACGAGCGCTCCATCCGCAACGCGATGGAGCGCGATCTCCCCCGGTTCGAGGGGCTTGCCTTCGCGAGTGCCCAGGAGCACCCACTGGCCATCGCGGCTGAAACGCCCACCGGAGAAGCGATCGCCGCTATCTGTCAGGCGAATCGTGTGTTTCGTCTCGGTCGCGCCGTCGCGCCCCGGAACGTGGATCGCCATCCAGAGGTCGTCATCGTCGCGGCTGAGGTAGGCGCCCGAGGGACACGGCGTCCCCTCCGGATCAAAGCGCAGCGCCAGCGTGCGCCCGCGTTCGTACGCCTCGCGCCGGGCTTCGACCGCGGCATCCCACAGCCGCGCCGTGCCATCTTCGGAGACCGTCAAGAGCCGCGATCCGTCCGGGCTGTAGGCGATGTCGTGCAGGAAGGCTTCGTGCCCGCGCAAGACGGCGCGCTCTTCGCCCGTGGCAAGATCCCAGATCCGCGCCGTGCGGTCGAACGCCGATGTCGCCACCCAGCGCTCGTCGGGACTGAAGCAGACCGCGCGCACGCCCGCCTCGTGGCCGATCAAGCGCGCTACTTCCCGGCCGTCTGCGACGCTCCAGACACGCACCTGGGGGTGTCCCCAGGTGGCGGAGACGAACCGGCCGCGGGCGCTGAAGGCGATCTCGTTGATCTCGACGAGGTCGGTCTTCTCGCCCTGGAGCTGATGCCGCAGCTCACCCGTTTCGAGATCCCAGATGTCGAGCGTCCCCGCGTGACTCGCCGCAGCGAGATGGCGTCCGTCGGGACTGAAGCGCGCCACGCCCGCGAGCGCATGCGGCGCGTGTAGGGCCGGACGCTCGATGCCACGCGCGACGTCCCACACGGCCAGCTGTCCGTCCGCACCGACGAACGCCAACCATGGCTCCCGGGGGTGGAAGTCGTGATTGCGCGCCCCGTGACCGACGTGAGCCGCTATGCGGAGGCATTCGGCTCGCGCCGCCAGGTCGTAGACGTGCAGCGCCTGGTCTGCTTCGTTGGTTGCGACGTAGCGCCCGTCGGGGCTCGAGCACCAATCGCGCACCCCGCTGTGTGCCGGCAACGGCTCGCCGCGTGGCTTGCCCGTCTCGGCATCGAAGAAGCGGAACTCGCGCGCCGTCGTGTAGAGCAGCACCGTGGCCCCATCGGGGGTGAAGCGCGCATCACCCGCCAGCCCCCTGATCGCCAGGTCGGCAACCCAGGCACCCGTCTCTCCATCCCACAACCGCGGACGGTTGTCACCAAACGCAGTCACAAAGCGACGCCCGTCGGGGGAGAAGCGGCTGAAGCGCATCGTCGAGCGCGCGTAGTGTCGCAGCTCGGGATGGAACGCATGGCGCCGAACCTGGCAGGTGTGCCGCTCGCGGCACGCGTCCAGCGCGCGGCTGACCGCGTTGCGGGTCTCAAGCGCCGGCAGGCGTTCGGTGGCGGCAAGCGCCAGTCGCAACGCACGGGCCGGGTCTTGCTCGCGCTCCATCGCGGCGGCGGCCGCAAGGCGCATCCCTTCCGAAACGGCGAGCGCGCGCTCCTTCTCGTCCCGCTCGTGGCGCACCGCCGCGAGCTCGCGGCGGTTGAGGTACTCGCGCCGCAGCGCTTGCACGGTCCCGTCGCTTGGCCTTAGCGTAAGCGCCGCCACGACGTGCTCCAGCGCAGCGCTCCAGTCTTGCGTCGCAGCAGCCGCTTCGGCCCGGCGCACCTCGGCGCTGAAGGCGGCCGTAACACGCCACTGACGCACCGCAGCCGCCCCGGCGAGGGCGGCGGCAAAGAGCAGCACGGCGGACGCACTCATTGTGATTGTGCGGTGCCGACGGCTCCACTTCGCGGCGCGCAGGCCGATCCCGGCCGGGCGGGCAAGGATCGTCTGCCCTTCGAGCCAGCGTTCGAGGTCGCGCGCCATGTCGCCCATCGTCGCGTAACGCCGATGCGGCTCACGTTCGATTGCCTTGAGCGCGATCACGGCCAGATCGACCGGGATCGTCTTCTCCTGCTGGCGTGGATCGCGGGCGGTGCCGTCGAGGACGCGGCGCACGACCGCCAGCGACGAGTCGCCCTCGTACGGCCGGGCGAGCGCCAGCGCTTCGTAGAGCGCGACCCCGAGCGAGTAGATGTCGGTGCGGTGATCGATCCCGGCCGGCCGGCCATCGATCTGCTCGGGCGACATGTAGTAGGGCGTGCCCTCGAAATCCCCGGTGCGTGTCAGCGCGAGCGCGTTCTCGACCTTGGCCAGTCCGAAATCGGTCACCTTCGGCGCTCCGTCGGGGGCGATCAGGATGTTCGACGGCTTGACGTCGCGGTGGACGACACCGTTGGCGTGCGCGTGAGCGAGTGCGGTGGCGACGGCGGCAAAGAGCCGGGCAAGGTGCTCGAAGTCGCCGCGGCTGCGCCGCAGGCGCGGCTTCACTTGGCGCCAGGCGCGCAGCCGGTCGGCGAGCGTCTCGCCGCCGGGGACGAGTTCCTGGGCGATGTAGTGAACGCCCTCGTACTCGCCGACGGCGTAGACGGAGACGATGCCCGGGTGGTGCTGGCGGCCGCCCGCCTCCGCTTCGCGCTGGAACTTGAGCACCGACTCGGTGGAGAGCGTGAGCTGCGGAAGAAGCACCTTGAGCGCCACGCGACGGCGAATCGAGATCTGCTCCGCCGCGAAAACGACGCCCATCCCCCCGCGCCCGATCTCGCGCAGCAGGCGGTAATCGCCGAGCAGCGCCCCCGGGGAGAGGCCGGCCGGTAGCGACGCGGCCTGAGACTCGCCGGCCGACCCTGTAGCGGACAGCGTGGGGATCTCGGCCGCATCGGGCGGCGCGGATGGGCGTTCCCTCTCGGGGGGCTGATCGCGCCGCTCGTTCACGTCAGGCGTTTCTCCTGGATTCACATGCAGCTTCCGATACGGCAAGTCTAGCACGCGCCACGCGGGCAGGCGAGCAGCACCGACCAGCGGCGGGAGAGCGGGAAACGATTGGCTCGCGCGACGCGAGCGCGTAGCCTCTTGGCATGCCGTGCCTGCAAAGTGAACTCGTTCGACGTGCGTGCGCGCCAGCCTGCCGCGAGCTGCGCTCCGAAGCGCCGGCGGCGCCTACCCGGGTCAGGACGCACAGCCGACTCGCCTTCCTGGTCGCTTCGGGCCTGCACGCGGGCGTCATGCTGCTTGTGTTCGCCGCGCTGCTCGCGCCGGCCGCGGCGGAGCCGCCGCACGCCGGTCCCAGCGCGCTCGACCCGCTGCGCCTCGGCTTTGGCGCCAACGACCTGCGCGCCGTCGAGCGCGGCGAGGTCCGCGCGGTCTTCTCGCCCCGCGCAGACGAGCGGGACATCCGGCTGCAGGCCCTGATTCGCGTGCCGGGGCCGTTCTCCGCCCTGCTCGATCTCTTTCGCGACAGCGGGTCGCTAACGCGCATCGAAGCTGCCGAGGCTCTCGGTCGCATCAGCGGCAGCGACTGCGCGGGCGATTCACTCGCAACGGACGCGCTCGTGCTCACGCCCGACGAGCTGCGTGCGCTGCGCACGTGTGAGCGCGGCGATTGCAGCCTCAAGCTCTCGGCGCGGATGCTCGCCACCCTGCGCGACGACGTCCCGTGGGATCATCCGCAGGCGGAGCGCTTGGCGGCCGATCGATACCGGGAGCTCCTCACCGCCTACGTTGCCGAGTACCGGCAGCGCGGCAACGCGGCGTTGCTCACCTACGCCGATCGCGAGCAGCCGCAGGCGATCGAGGAGAACCTGCGTTGGATCCTCTCGCATGCCCCGCATCTGTGGGAGAGCCAACGCGAGCTCTGCCTCTACCTGCTCGGCTTCCCGCACAACGCGCCGCCGGGGAGCGCGGAGTGCGTGTACGGGTCGCGGCGCAAGGTGGGGCCGAAGTGGCTCGTGACGGTGACGCAGCTCTTGCTGCTGCCGGCGGACGCGGACTCCGGCCGCCGGGGGGCGATCGCGCTCAAGCAGCTCTATGCCAACCACTACTTCCAGGGCGCGCTCGAAGTCTACGAGCCGCTGCCCGACGCAGGCGGCCGCGACGGCGGCGACCTGTTGTTGCTGGCAACGTGCCACTACCGGATCGACCCGCCCCACGGCCCGCTGGCCGGGCTCCAACGCCAGCTGATCGAGCGCCAGGCGCGCGGGGCGCTCGAGGCGCGGCTGGAGCGAATGCGGGAACTGGTCGCCCGTGAGCAGTGAGCGAAGACGGCTGCCGATCATCGGCCCGCAGAAGCTCTGCCCACGCTGATAATCGTTGGCTTCGCGGTCGGTTTTCATGTAATCCATCGAGTATGAGCGCCGCCCGCCCCCTCTCCGCTCTCCTCCTGTGCGGAGGTCAGAGCCGCCGTTTCGGCCGCGAGAAGGGCCTGATGTCATTCTGCGGCCGCCCGCTCGTCGAACGGCTCATCGTCACCCTGCGCCGCATCAGCGATGACGTGCGCATCTCGACCAACGATCCGCAGCGCTACGCCGGCTTCGGTTGCCCGACGGTTGCCGATCACTACCCGGGCGCCGGACCGCTGGCCGGCCTCCAGGCGGGACTGACCGCCGCGCGCCATGACTGGCTGGCGGTCGTCGCCTGCGACATGCCGTTTGCCTCTGACGTGCTTCTGGCAGGACTTGCGCATCTCGCCGGAGAGGAGGACGCGATCGTGCCCGTGCTCCCGCCGACCGCGGGGCACCCGGGTCTGCGCTATGAACCGCTGCACGCCCTCTACCGCCGACCAACGTGCCTGCCGGCGGCGGAGGCATTGCTACGGCGCGGCGAGGGAAGCTTGCGGCGGCTCTTTGCGGAACTTCGCGTGCGCACGGTGTCGCGCGAAGAGCTCGCGTCCATCCTCATGCGCGGCGGGGGGGAAGCGGTTCACGGGGCGGTTGAAGCTAGTGGAGCACCGGACGCCGTTGAGCGCCTCTTCGCCAACATCAATACAGGCGAGGAGCTGGCGCGGCTCGAGGCGCTGGCCGCAGAAACCCCGGGTGCGTCCCCAAAGGGATGACTCTCGAAGCATTGATGTCAGGTTGCAGCGGGCGCGTTGAGTCCATCTTCGAGAGCGCGCACACCCGGGGCGTATCGCGCCGGCGTTACCGAACCGCTGCCGGCCGGACGTTGACGCTTTCGGCCATCAGTCGGTCTTCGAGCCGCGGCGCGCGGCTGCCCGCGCGCGAGGCATGGCACGCGAGAATGATCCCGCGCGAGGAGTGAAACCGAAGCCAGGTCTGCAGACAGGTCGTATCCCCGCGCCAGGGGCGGTCGTGACCATACTCGCAATCCTTGCAGATCGAAGCCATGGCCGCCGACTTGAAGCTCTCCCAGCAAAGACCCTTCATTGCACCAACCTCCTTCGCCTGGGTTTCTGTCTGCCTGTGCCCCTGAAGCTCCTTCGCGGGTTCCGATAATTCCCGCGTTTCCTGCCTCCAGAACCATATTATCGATCGTGAGGGGCGTGAATCCAGGATAATCAATCAAGCTTCATACGCCGTATCTTCTTGAATTTGCAATTGATGTGTTGATATCAATAACAGGCCAGGAATAGCCAGATAATCGTTGCATACCAGGCCATGATTATCACAAATTAGCACTGGGGCCAGGAGAGGCCGGCGGCACTTCCGCGTGAGGCAAGCCGAGGAGGGGCTCGCGATGCTCGATTCAGGATCCGAACCGCAGGAAGCGCTCGTTCCCGACGTCTCGATCGACGACTGGCGCGGCATCGCCCGCGGGCTGCAGGCGCATCTGACGCAGACCGCGCGCTTCCAGAAGAACCTGGCCGAGGCGGCGGGGCTCGCCTCGTCGAACCTGAGCAACTATCTCAACCTGCGCCGCATGCCGAGCGAGAGCATGATCCGCCGCATCCTGAGCGCCGCGGTCGCCAACGAAGGCGTCACACCGGCCATGATCGAACACTGGCGTCGCCAGGTCGACCCGGCCGAGATCCAGCTTCAGGAACGGCTCGTCAAGCTCGCCGAGGCGGGACTCGATCTGACCGACCGCGAGCGCGACCATCTCTTGACGAGCGCCGCCGGCGACCGATTGCTCGCCCGCAGCGTTCAGAAGCTGACCGACGAGGTCGGCACACTGCGCGCTCGCTGCGCCCAGCTCTCGATGGCGCACACCGATGCCGCCCGCGAGTCGCTCGTCCAGTCGGCGGTTGAGGCTTTCATGCTCGATCCGCGCATGCGTCACCTGACGCGCGAGGTCGAGAAAGACATCCGCCGCGTCCATCTCGAAGACCGCAAGGCGCATCCGGGCGCGACGGAAGCGCTCGAGGCGATCCTCGAACGGCGCGGGGTCAAGGTCGAGCACGTCGAGCCCTCTTCCCCGCGCTCCGGCCGCGGGCGATGGGAGGGGTTGCGCTGGCTGCTTTCGCTCAAGGATGAGAAGCGCGCGACGATCAACACCTCGGTCCACTCGGCTCAGTATCCGTTCGAGCTGGGACGCGTCGTCGGTCAGCTGCGGATGATGGACTTCCTCGGCAGCGGCGCCCAGGCCGAGGTCGAGTCGTTTGCCAGCGATTGGGTCGAAGAGAACTTCCCGCAGGTGATCACCGACCCGCCCGAGCGCAGTCAGCTCGAGCAGGACATCGTCTGGCTGATCTTCCGCTCGCTCGCCGGCCGCTGGGCGACCGGCTTCTTCACGTTGGCGAGCGATCGCTTCGTGCGCCTCGCCGAATCCCGCCAGTACGATGTCGACCACATCGCCGCCGATCTGAACGTCTCCTGGGAGACGATCGCCAATCGCATCGCACAGCTCGATTCCGGCTTGCCGGTGCACTTCATCAAGATGGACTGGCGCGGCGTCGTCCTCAAACGCAGCAGCTTCTCTGGCCTTCAGTTCGCGCCGCTCTACATGCGCGTCTGCGGGCGCTGGGCCTCGGCACGGAGCCTGCTGCTTTCGCCCGGCACGATCTTTCGCCAGTACAGCACCTTCCCCGATCTCGCCGGCGAGACGTTCTTCTGCCTCAGTCGCTCCGTGCGCGCGCCCGTGCTGCACTTCGGCGACGCGCCGCTGGTCTACAGCCTGACGCTCGGCGTGCAGGCGCGCCACGCAAGCCGCACCGTCTACGCGCAGAACTTCAGCAGCCGGCCGGTCGAGTGCGGGGTCACCTGCCGCCTCTGCACCGTACTCAATTGCGAGAACCGCGTCTGCCCGTCGGTCAGCCAGCCGGGGATGGGCAAGTTCGATTTCGGCCACGTCTGGTCGGGACAGACGATTCACGAGCGCTTTCCCGTGCAGCGGTAGGTCGCAACCGGCGGCGCGCCAGCGTCATGAGGAGGCCCAAGCCGATGGAACCCCTCATCGTGGGAACACACGTATTGTGGCCCCAGGCGCGGCGAAGCGCCGTGCGCTTGGTCGAGAGCCTGCGTACATTTGGAGGTGCGCGGCGTGCGGCGCCGGTCTGGATTCAAGCGCGCGCCGATCTCGCCGCGGCCGTGGCCAACGACGTGCGCGCGCCCGGGCTAGCCCCGATTGTGGTGTCGGCGGTGTCGGCCCCGGAAGGCATGCGTGCATTCCCCTATGCCGAGAAACCCTACGCCGCCGCTCAGGCGGAGCGGGCGGCGCGCGGCGCGGCCGGTACGCTCGTCTGGGTCGACAGCGACGCCGTCTTCCTCGGCGAGCCGCGGGAGCTCTTGTGCGCTCCGCCGACCGCGCTCACCTACTGCCCGGTGATGCACAATCGCTCGGGCGTGTTGATCGATGCCGAGCCGAACGCCTTCTGGCAGCGGATCTATCGGCTGCTCGAGTTGTCGGACGACCTGCTCTTCCCGATGACGACCCCGGCCGATCAGGTGAGGATCCGCGCCTACTTCCACTGCGGGCTGCTTGCCGTCGTTCCCGAACGCGGGATCCTCGCGCGCTGGCAAGAGGATTTCGAGCGCCTGGCCGGCGATCCGGAGCTGGCGGCGATGTGCGCGGCGAATGAGGATCAGCGCATCTTCCTCCACCAGGCGGCGCTCACCGGAGCCGTGCTACGGACGATGGAGCGGGAGGAGATGCGGCTGCTTTCCGAACGCTACAACTACCCGCTCTTCTTCGAGCGGCGATATGCGACCGTGCGCACATTCGATTCGCTCGCCGCCGCGGTCGTTGCCCGGTGTTTGGTGCACAGCGAGAATCCGGAGCACGCGGGGCCGATCGAGCTCGAAGGACCGCGCGAGAAGGTCGCCTGGCTGCAGGCCCGCTTGCCCTAGCTCGCTGCGCGCGGCTCAGGCAATCGCCCCCGGCTTCCCGAGCTGGCGGCGCAGCACGCCAAGCTGTCCGACGTGATAGGCCTCATGGAACGCGCGAAAGGCGAGCTGGCGGCCGAGATCTCCTTCTTCGCCCGGCACGGAAGCGGCCAGGTCTTTGTCGCTCATCTCCCGCAGGCGGTCGAGCAGGCGTGTCTGAAGCGCCGCGAGCTCCGCCAGCATGGTCGACAGGGGACGGGCGCGGGTGGCGTCGGGTTCCGGTCGCGACCCGCGCGCGTAGCGGCTGCGAAGCTGAGGGTCCCACGGCGGAGACTCGCCGAGATACTCGGCCAGCGTATGGCGCGCTTCGAGGATGTGCCCGACAACCCAGTTGATGCTGCTGGCACCGCAATTCGGGATCGCCAGCGCTTCCTCGTCCGAGACACCATCTACATTGAGCGACAAAGCCCGGTGGCTGATGCCGAAGATCTGCTCCAGGTGTTGGCTGTGCATCGTTCCTCCCTGAGCCGCGCGGACGGCGCGGTCCCGTCCTGCCATGGCGCCCTGCGGCGCCTTCGCCGGCCGACGCGCTGCCTGCCGCGCAGAAACGCCGCGCCGAATCGGAGTATACTCTAGCCTTGGAGGTCGAGCGCAACGCGCTGCCCGCATCCCGGCCGGCCGCACACAGGTTGCGTCAACTCCCAGGAGGCCGACTGCTTGTCATGCGTTCCTGCTTGCTCCGGGAGCCGTTCCCGAGTGCTGACCGCGCTCATGCTCGTGCTCCTACTCGCTCGGGTCACGGCCTGCTCATCCTCTGACCAGTCATCGCAGCCCTTACCCGTCGCCTCCACGCCACCGGCACTGCATCTACTGCCGCTCCCCTACGGGATCGAGCTCTACAGCGACGATGCGAGCGCCCAGCTCGCCTCCGAGTGGCTCAACGAGGCGCTGAGCTACATCTGGAACTACGCCGGCATGGCCCACGCGTCCCTGGGGCCGACCCAGTGGTTGGAATGGGAATCGCGCGGCAACGACTGCTTCGAATGCGGCTACACGGTCGGGGGGGAGATGCCCGTAGAGGCACGCTTCTCCTGCTGCCTCGGCGGCGACACGCTTGGCTGGGAGTACCGTCTGATCGGATACTGCCCCGATGGCACGATCTGTCGCCGTGCGCTGCGCACCCGCGGCACGACCGATGCCCTGGGCAACAGCGGTGAGCTTCGATACTACGCCGGCGAGGACTCGCTGCACCCGGTGCTCTCGTGGCGCTTCGCGGCGGCTGCGGATCGCGATTCGTCGAGCTGGCGTTTCTACGCCGGCACGCCCGATCCGCTCGCATTGGTCGGCCTCATGGACTGGTCGCAAGATGCCGCCGGTACACGCAGATGGGATTGGCGGTGGCCTGAGGATGAGCGCCTGCTGATCACATTTCACCCCGACAGCACCGCCGGCGCGTGCCGGTCCTGGCTCTGGAACGCCGGGGCGGGTGGCTGGGACCTCAAGCACGACTTCGAGTGGAGCGGCGGGCACGGGAGCTGGGTCACCTACAGCGTCACCGGCGAGCCGATTGCCGAGCGCGTCTGGTGAGGACCGCCGGCCGCGGTCCGCTAGCCGAGTCCGTGCTCATCCTTGATCAGCCCGTGCGTCCCCGGCACGAGCCCCGGGTCCTCACGGCCCCAGCGCCGGCGCGCCCAGCGGCAGGCGCTCAGGGGAAGCAGCCGCAATCCGCGCCGCCAATGTCGGAGCTCGCGCTCCATCGCCGGCGTCAAGGTTTCCTCCCGCTCCCGGGTCGTGCGGAAGCTCGTATTCGGCTGAAACGGCAGCGCCAGCATCGCCGCGTCGTAGTCGAGCCCGAGCGCGGCACAGATCCGCTGCGTCTCACCACCCGGATCGGCGCGGAGCGCCTCGTAGGTGAGTGCCGCCGCGCCCGGCTGCTGTTTCACCCGGCGCAGCAGCTTCTCCTGGTGGACGAACGAGAAGACCGCGCGGATGCGCGCCGCGCGCGAGGGCAACTGCGCGCTCTGCAACCGCAGCGTTGAGCGCAGGGTCGCCACCAGATCGCGTTCGATCACGACCCAGCGCGCATCCGGGTAGTGCTCCCGGCAAGCGGCCGCCCAGAACGGGCTCGTCTTCTGGAGCCAGTAGCGAGCCCCCCGGCGCCGCGCCGCCTCCTCCATCAGACGGCGGAAGAGACCGAACTGCGTGCGCGGCCGCGGGTCGAGTCGATAGAGGTACTCCCGCTCGATGTCGAGGATGCGGAAGAAGTCGGTGCGCGCCCACCATTCCACCAGGCCGACGTAGTTGTCCGGCGCAGCGAGGTCCCCGAACGCGCGCGGGAACGCCCCAAACAGGTTCGTCTCCTGGATGCCATGGCCGCGTTGGTACTGGGCGCTTGAGACCTGCGGATGGTTGGAGAGAATGTTGGAGATCCACTTCGTGCCGGAGCGGTTCATGCCGACAACGAGGATCGGGTTCATCGACGCCGCCCTCTACTCCCGCACTACCCCGACCCAGACCTCGACGCCCTTCTCGAGCACCACGCTCTCGCTGCGATCGAGCCCCTCGTCGCGGCGCCCTGCTTCGAGCGCGACCGCGAGCGTCTCGCCGCAGATGTAGTCGGCGTGGCGGGCAAAGATCTCGCCTGGATCGGCGCCGTCTGCTGACGCGGTTGCGGTGTCCACACTCGGCGTGACGACCTCGTACCAGACGCGAATGCGGTCCTCCACGCGATAGTCGGCCTGCTTGCGCAGGTCCTGGATGCGGCGCACGACTTCACGCGCCCAGCCCTCGAGCTTGAGCGCCCCGTCGATGCGCGTATCGAGCGCCACGAGCGTGTAGGTGTCATGGCCGACCGAGACCTCTCCCTGCGGCACGAGCTCGATCGCGTACTCGTGCGGCTCGACCAGTGTGTCGGCCGCGCGCAGATTCCCCTCGGCGTCGATCCCGTAGTCGCCCGCCTTGACCGCGGCCGCCACCGACTTCATCGCCGCCCCGAGGCGCTTGCCGAGCACCGAGAAATCGAGTTTGACCTGTTTGTGGGCGAAACGCGCCGGATCAGTGACGGAGAGATCGATCTCCTTTACGTTGAGCTCGTCGCTGACCTGCGCCAGCAAGTCGCTGCGCAACGCATCGTCGAGCTTGGCCAACGGCAGCTCGCCCTGCAGCGGCACGATCCAGAGCTTTGCGAGCGGTTGGCGCACCTTGATCCGCGCCCGCTCGCGCGCCGCGCGCCCGAGGCTGACCGCGCGCAGCACGAAATCCATCGCCTCGTTCAGGCGCGCGTCGACCCGTTCCGGCTGCGGCGGCGGATAGGGCGTCAGGTGCACGCTCTCCGGCGTCGCCCCGCCGTCGAAGCCGAGTTTGAGCACCGCTGCGTCGCCCGCCGCCCGCGCACTCTGAGTGAGATTGCGATAGATCACCTCGCTCACGAAGGGCGTGACCGGAGCGAGTAGCCGCACGTAGGTCAAGAGGACGTGGTAGAGGGTGCGGTACGCCCAGCCCTTGTCCTCGTCGCTCGCCGACTTCCAGAAGCGCCGGCGCGAACGCCGCACGTACCAGGTCGAGAGCTGCTCGAGGAAGCGATCGGCCGCGCGCAGGGCGCCCAGCGGATCGTAGGACTCGAGCGTGCCGTTCATCTCGGTGACGAGCTGATAGAGCGAGCTCACGATCCAGCGGTCGAGCGGGTGGCGGCTCTCGCCGACGGCGGTTGGATCCGCGTCGCGCGCCGGGTCGAAGCCGTCGAGCTCGGCGTAGGTCACGAAGAACGAATAGACGTTCCAGAGTGTGATGATCCGCCGGCGCAGCTCGTCGGCGACGCCGAAGCCGAAGCGCAGGTTCTGGTTCGGGTTGAAGGCGCAATAGAGCCAGCGCATCACGTCGGCGCCCATCTTCTCGACCGCGTCGTCGAACCAGATCGCGTTGCCGAGGCTCTTGTGCATCGCCTCGCCCTTTTCGTCCAACAGCTTCTCGTAGCTGAAGACAGCCTTGTAGGGCGGGCGGCCTTCGAGTGCAACCGACATGAACATCATCGCATAGAACCAGAGCCGCACCTGCTCGCGCATCTCGCAGATCAGCTCCGCGGGAAACCACTTCTCCCAGTAGGCGCGATCCTCGAAGTAGTGCAGCGTCGAATACGCGACGATGCCCGCATCGAGCCAGCAATCGCCGACGTCGCGGATGCGCTGCGCCGTCTGCTCGCAGCCCTCATGGCCGCAGCGGATCTCGATCTCATCGATCCAGGGACGGTGCAGCTCGGGCAGGGCGTCGACCTGCGCCGGGTCGACGGCGCGCGCGCGCAGGTCGGCGACGCTGCGCACCAGCGTCATATGCCCTCCGGGGCAGAAGTAGAACGGAAGCGGCAAGCCCCAGTAGCGCTTGCGAGAGATGCACCAGTCTCCCATGTTGTCGTACCAGTCTTGCGTGCGCTTGCCGACGCTCTCCGGGATCCAGGTGACCTCGCGCGCCGCCGCCTTCATCAGCGGGCGGATTTCCTCACTCTCGAGGAACCACTCGTTCTCGACGCGGAAGACGAGCTTCTCGCGACAGCGCCAGCAGAAGGGGTAGCGGTGCCGGTAGCGCTCGTGGCGGAAATGGATCCCCTTGCGCTTCAGGTCGTCCAGGATCGGCTGCTCGACCTCGTGGACGTTCTTCCCTGTCAGCCAGCCGAAGCCCTCGAGGTAGTCGCCGGTGCCGGTCAGCGGGGCGATCGAAGAAAGGCAGAACTGCTTGCCGAGCTCGTTGTCCTCCGCACCGCAGCCGGGAGCGATGTGCACGATGCCCGAGCCCTCGGTTTCGCCGACTTCGTCCCACGGGATGACGACGTGCGTGACCTCAGCCTGCACCGGCAGCTCGTCGAACGGCCCGTCGTAGGACCAGCCGACCATCTCCCAGCCGGGGATCTCTTCCAGCACCTTGCCCTTGTCGCCGAAGAGCTGCGCGACGATGCCGGCGCTGGCGTAGTAGATCGCGCCCTCGAACTCGACGCGAGCGTAGGGCAGATCGGGATTGACCGCGGCGGCGGTGTTCGACGTCAACGTCCAGGGCGTGGTCGTCCAGACGAGCAGGCGCTCGTTCTCTCCCGGCAGCCGCTCCGGCGTGCGGCCGGCGGCGACGAGTTGCTCCAGCCAGCGGCCTTCCCGCCGCTGACCGGGATGGAGCCTGAAGCCCAAGAAGACGCTCGTGTCATCGATGTCCTTGTAGGCATCCGAAAGCTCGTGCTGGGAGAGCGAGGTGCCGCAGCGCGTGCACCAGGGCATCACGTAGTGCCCCTTGCGCAGCCAGCCCTTGTCCTGACAGACACCGAGGAAGTGCCAGATCGCCTCGATGTTGCTGTCGTCCATCGTGTAGTAGGAGTGGTCCCAGTCCATCCACTGGCCGAGGCGGATCGACTGCCGGGTGATGATCCCGGCGTACTTTTCCACGCGCGCGCGGCAGGCACGGCTGAAGTTGTCGAGGCCGAAGTTCTCGATGTCCTGCTTCGAGTTGAAGCCGAGTTCCTTCTCCGTCTCGACCTCGAGCCACAAACCCTGGCAGTCGTAGCCGTTCTGGTAGCGCTGATCGAAGCCCTGCATCGCCTTGAAGCGCTGGAAGACGTCCTTGTACGTCCGCCCCCAGGCGTGATGGACGCCCATCGGGTTGTTGGCCGTCATCGGCCCGTCGATGAAGGACCAGCGGGCCCGCCCGCGATTGCGTTGGCAGAGCTGCTCGAAGACCCGCTCGCGCTCCCAGAAGGCGAGCACCTCATGCTCCTGCTTGACGAAGTCGACCTGCAGGTCGACCGGGTCGAATCTGCCCATCGCGCTGCATCTCCCCAGGCAGAGGACGCCGGCGGCGCTTGCGCGCGCCGGCGTCGCTTCGCATCCGAGTCGCGGTTCGCTCGGCTTCCCGTCAGTTCGTCTCGTCCGGCGTGCCGCCGGCGGGATCGCTCTCCGGCTCCGCCGGCGCCGGCGGGTCGCCCGCATCGCGGGCCCCGTTCTCGCTCTCGCCCTCTTCGCTGGTGACGATCTTCGCCACGTCGGTGACGTAGTCCTCGGGCTGCAGGTTGATCAGTTTGACGCCTTGCGTGGCGCGTCCGATGATCGAGACCTGCTTCATCTTCAAGCGAATGACGATCCCGTGCGACGTCGTCAGGATCACCTCGGCGTCGTCGTCGACCTCCTTGATCGAGACCAGCGGCCCGTTGCGCTCGGTCGTACGAATCGTGATCACGCCCCGGCCGCCGCGGTTGGTGATGCGGTAGTCGCCAAGCTTGCTGCGCTTGCCATACCCCTGCTGGGTGACGACCAGCAGCGTCGACTCCGGATCGCTGAGCGTCACCATGCCGACGACCCCGTCGTCGGGGCCCTCGAGCGTCACCCCGCGCACGCCGGCCGCCGCGCGGCCCATCGCCCGCACGCGCGACTCATGGAAGCGAATCGCCTTGCCACTACTCTTCGCCAGAACCAGCTCCGCATTTCCATCGGTCATGCCGGCGCCGACGAGAGCGTCGCCCTCGGCCAGATGCATCGCCCAGATCCCGGTCCGCCGGGGGTTGGAGAAACCGGAGAGCGGCGTCTTCTTGATCTTCCCCTGGCGTGTGGCGAGGACGACGAAATGCTCGTCGTCGAACTCGTCGACACGCGCGAAGGCGGCGATGCGCTCCTCGGGCCGGAATTCGAGTAAGTTGAGGATCGAACGGCCCTTCGACTGGCGCGAGGCGAGCGGGGCATTGTAGACCTTGAGCCAATAGCAGCGCCCCTTGTCGGTGAAGAAGAGAATGTAGCTGTGCGTGTTGGCGACGAAGAGGTGCTCGATGAAATCCGTCTCGCGCGTCTTGGCGCCGGTCAGGCCGCGTCCTCCGCGCCGCTGGCTGCGATAGGTCGACACCGGCAGGCGCTTGATGTAGCCCTGGTGGCTGATCGTGATGATCATGTCCTCGCGCGGGATCAGATCTTCAAGATCGATGTCGTCTTCGAACGGCACGATTTCGGTGCGGCGCTCGTCGCCGTACTTCTCGCTCAGCTCGACCAGGTCCTCCTTGACGATCGCCAGCACCTTGTGCCGGTCGGCGAGAATCGCCTCGAAGGTGCGAATGCGCTCGAGCGTCTCCTGATACTCGGTTTCGATCTTCTCGCGCTCGAGCCGCGCCAGGCGCTGGAGCTGCATCTCGAGAATCGCCTTCGCCTGGCGTTCACTGAGCCCGAACTTCTCCATCAGGCCGGTGCGCGCCTCCTCGACGCTGCCCGAGGCGCGGATCAGGGCGATCACGGCATCGATCTGGTCGAGCGCGATGCGCAGGCCCTCGAGGATGTGGGCCCGCTTGCGCGCCTCGGCCAGGTCGTACTCGGTCCGCTTGGTGATCACCTCGAAGCGATGATCGACGTACGCCTGGCAGAGTCCCCTGAGTGTGAAGAGCTTCGGGCGATTGTCGATCAAGGCGAGCAAGTTGGCGCCGAACGTGGTCTGCATCTGCGTGTGCTTGTAGAGCTGATTGAGGACGACCCGCGGCTGCGCGTCGCGCCGCAGCTCGATCACCGCCCGCATCCCGTCGCGGTCCGACTCGTCGCGGAGATCCGAGATGCCGCTGATCACGCCCGACTTGACCAGCGCGGCAATCCGTTCCAGCAGGGCCGCCTTGTTGACCATGTAGGGGATCTCGGTCACGATGATCGCCTGCTTGTCGCCCTTGATCTCCTCGATCGTCGCCCGTGCACGCACGCTGATCAGCCCATGACCGGTCGTGTAGCATTCGCGGATCCCGCTCGTGCCCATGATCAGGCCGCCGGTCGGGAAGTCGGGTCCGGTCACGTGCTGCATCAGCTCTTCGTCGGAGGCGTCCGGCTGGTCGATCAGATGCGTGATCGCGTGACAGACCTCGCGCAGGTTGTGGGGCGGGATGTTGGTCGCCATCCCGACCGCGATCCCGGAGGAGCCGTTGATCAACAGGTTCGGCACCTTGGCCGGCAGGACGACCGGCTCGTCGCGGGTCGCGTCGTAGTTGGGCCTGAACGGAACCGTCTCCTTGTCGAGATCGAGCAGCATCTCTTCCGACAGCCGCGTCATGCGCGCCTCGGTGTACCGCTCGGCCGCCGCACCGTCCCCGTCGACCGATCCGAAGTTGCCCTGGCCGTCGACCAGCGGGTAGCGCAGCGAGAACTTCTGCACCAGGCGCGCCATCGTGTCGTAGACGGCAATCGTGCCGTGGGGATGGTAGTTGCCGGTGACGTCGCCGGTGATCTTGGCCGACTTGCGGTAGCCGCGGTTGTGGTACAGGCTCAGGTCGTTCATCGCGACGAGGATGCGGCGCTGGACCGGCTTGAGCCCATCGCGCACGTCGGGTAGCGCGCGCGAGACGATCACGCTCATCGAGTAGTCGATGTAGCTGGTCTTCATCTCATCTTCGATGAGGATCGTCGTGATTCGCTCGTCCGGCGTGTGCATCGCCTCGCCCTTCCTGCTTCTCGTTGCGCTCCCGATCGCCCGCTTGGCCGCCTCGTCGGCGTCCGCGCCGGCCGGGATCGCGATTCCCTTGCTCTAGATATCGAGATTGCGCACGCGCAACGCGTTCTCTTCGATGAACTGGCGGCGGGGCGCCACCTGGTCGCCCATCAGGATCGAGAAGATGCGATCCGCCTCGGCCGCATCCTCACTCGAGACGGAGAGCAGCACACGACCCGAGGGATCCATCGTCGTCTCCCAGAGCTGGTCGGCGTTCATCTCCCCCAACCCCTTGTAGCGCTGGAGATGAATCCCGGTGCGCCCAATCTCGTTCAGTGCCTTTTCCAGCTCCGCCTCGGTATAGGCGTAGCGCTCCGTCTTGCCCTTCTTCACGCGGTAGAGCGGTGGCTGCGCGATGTAGATGAATCCGTGCTCGATCAGGGGGCGCATGTAGCGGTAGAAGAACGTCAGGAGCAGGGTGCGAATATGGGCCCCGTCGACGTCGGCATCGGTCATGATGATGATCTTGCCGTAGCGGACCTTGTCGATGTCGAATTCCTTGGCGCCGAAGCCGGTCCCGATCGCGGTGATCAGGGTACGGATCTCTTCATTGGCAAGCGCCTTGTCGAGCCGCGCCTTCTCGACGTTGATCACCTTGCCGCGCAGCGGGAGGATCGCCTGGTACATGCGATTGCGGCCCTGCTTGGCGCTGCCGCCGGCCGAGTCCCCCTCGACAATGAAGAGCTCGGCGACGTCGGGATTGCGATCGGAGCAGTCGGCGAGCTTGCCCGGCAGCGAGCCGGAATCGAGGATACTCTTGCGCCGTGCCAGCTCCCGCGCCCGCCGGGCGGCGTCGCGCGCGCGCGAAGCGCTGACGCACTTCTCCAGAATCTGCTTCGCCAGGGTTTCGTGGTTCTGAAGGAAGTCGAGCAGATCCTCGCCGACGATCGACTCGACAAATCCTTTGACCTCGCTGTTGCCGAGTTTCGTCTTCGTCTGGCCTTCGAACTGCGGGGAGCGCAGCTTGACGCTCAAGACCGCGCTCAGTCCTTCGAGCACGTCGTCTCCCGAAAGACGTTGTTTGACATCCTTGATGATGCCGGCCTTGAGCGCGTAATTGTTCAGACAACGAGTCAGCGCCGCCTTGAAGCCGGCCAGATGGGTTCCGCCTTCGATCGTGTTGATGTTGTTGACGTAGGAGAAGACGGAATCGACGTAGGCATCGGTGTACTGCATCGAGAGCTCGAGCGAAAAGCCCTCGCGCTCGCGCGAAATGTAGACCGGCTCGGGATGCAGCGCCGTCTTGCCCTCGTTGAGGTAGGCGACGAAGGCGTTGATGCCACCCTCGTACCGGAAGGTCTCCTCGGCCGCGATCTCCCCTTCGGCCGCGTCGGGCGTGGTTGCTTCCGTGCGCAGATCGATCTGCAAGCCGCGATTGAGGAAGGCAAGCTCGCGCAAGCGGTAGGCGATGATCTCGTACTTGAATTCCGTTTCTTCGAAGATCTCGGCATCCGGCATGAAGCGCACAACCGTGCCGCGGCGGCCGGTATTGCCGACGATGTCCAGATCGTTCTTGACGACGCCGCGTTCGTAGCGCTGGAAGAAGATCGCGCCCTTCTGATAGACGCGCACTTCGAGCCACTCGGAGAGGGCGTTGACGACCGAGACACCGACGCCGTGCAGCCCGCCGGAGACCTTGTAGGTCCCGCTGTCGAACTTGCCGCCGGCATGCAGCATCGTCATCACGACCTCGACCGCGGGGCGCTTCTGCTCGGGGTGAATATCGGTCGGGATTCCGCGCCCGTTGTCGTCGACGGAGACGCTGCCGTCGCGGTGCAGCGTCACGATGATCCGATCGCACACGCCGGCCAACGCCTCGTCGATCGCGTTGTCGACGACTTCATAGACGAGATGATGCAGGCCGCGCGACGAGGTGCTGCCGATGTACATGCTCGGCCGGCGGCGAACCGCCTCGAGGCCCTTGAGCACCTGGATCTTCTCGGCCGTGTACTCCCCGGCATCGCCGTTCGGATCGAGGGCCGGCGGCGTTGGTTGCGTGGCCGGGTTCGTGAGGGCGCCAGCATCCGGCTCGGCTGTGCCGAGCCCCGTCCGGCGGTCGTCGTTTGCTTGGTCGGTGTGATCAGTCATGTCCGTCTCTTGCCCCACTGCGCCGCGCCCGAATCACGCAACGAATATCGCGCACCTCCACGCCGGGGAACTCCCGGCGCATCCGATCGAGCAATTTCGGCTTCAGAAAGAGAATGTGCTGAGTCCAGACGCTACTGGCGGCACGGACCCAGAGCGTTCCGCGCCGCAACTCGAGGGCCTCGGTCTGCCGCGCCATCTCCTTCCCGACCAAGTCGGGCCACTGCAAAACGACCCGATACTCGGCCACGCGGTGTTCGAGCTGGCTCGCTCTCAGGAAGCTGTCGAGCACCTTGCCGATATGCTCCATCCGCCGCATCGATCAGCCCGCCTCGGGCAACCTCAGCGGCATGACCAGACAGAGCATCTCTTCGTCGGATTTCTGTTCGGCGGGTTGAAAGACGCCCGCCGAGACGGCCGATTGGAACGCCATCTCGACGCGGTCGGTATCGAACGTCTTCAGCATGTCGAGCAAATACCCGCCGTTGTAGCCAATCGTAATCGGCTCGCCCTCGTACTCGATCGCTAGCTCCTCCATCGCCTCCCCCGCGCCCTGGTATTCGGCCAGGATCTGCAGGCGCGACGGCTCAAACACCATCTTCACCTGCCGGGTCTGCGAGTCGGACAGCACGAGGATGCGGCGCAACGAAGCGGTGAGGTCATCGCGCCCGAAGACGGCATGCAGCGGGTTCGACTTCGGGATGACACGTTCGTACTCCGGGAAGGGGCCTTCGAGCAGGCGGCTGTAGAGCTCGGTCTGGCCGACCTGCACCCGGGCGTAGTTCTTCGACCCGCTCAGGAGCAGATTCTCGGTCTCATCCCCCATCAGACGCAGCAGTTGATTGAGCGCCTTGGGCGGCAGGAGCATGTCGCGCTTCTGCTTGAACGCTCCGGCGACGCCGGCGCGCGCCAGGCGATGGCCGTTGGTCGCGACCATCGAGAGCGCCTCTTCCTGGATCGACATGAAGAGCCCCGTCAGCTCCGGCCGGGTCTCATCGGTCGAGACCGCATAGAGCGTGCGGCGAATCATCTTCTCGAGCTTCGCGCGCTCGATCTCCACCGGTTTCTGATCGGGAATCTCGGGCAGCCCGGGAAAATCGTCGACCGGTGCGCCCACGAAACGATAGCGCCCACTGGCACACTGCAAGGTGAGGCCGGATTCCTCGCCGGCCAAATTCACCTCCTGCTCGCCCAGCTCGCGCACGACGTCGTGCAACCGGCGCGCGGCGACGGCGACGCGGCCGCCTTCCTCGACGTCGGCGCTGCGACGCGTGCGCACCGAAATGTCCAGATCGGTGGCGGTCAACGTCAGCTCCCCGCCGGGGGCGACTTCGACGAGCACAGTCTCCAGAATCGGCAGCGTGCTCTTGCTCGGCACCACGCTCGCTACCAGATGCAGTGCCTTCTGCAGCTCGCTTTGCATCAACGTGAACTTCATGCTCGTCCCCCGTCCCAGCTGCTCTGGTTGGGCCTCCCTGGCCCGCCGTGCAGCTCCACCCAAAAGACCTTCTACGACCGGTGCTAACACCCCCTCTGGGGGGCCTAAGCTCATGCTTGGCAAGGTGATCCGATTCTAGGCAACGCCTGGTATGCTGTAAAGCTGCTTTTTGGCGCGCACAAGCAGTAACAAATCGTGCAATTCACTAAAAAACAGCAATTTACAATCATGGGTGAGATCGCCGAGGAGCGGACTGGGTGTCCGGTGCACGAGGTGGCGACAGGGAGCCTGAATAGCCTCGTTCGAGCCGTCAAAGAGACTACTTGTACTAAGGATTAAGGAACAAAGTAGTAGTAGTAGGAGGCGTGGAAATGTGGAGAGCGCCGCTAGGCGAGCGTGATTCGCGCTCCCCGCCTGCGCTTGGCCGCCGGCTGCTACGGCCGAGCGTGTGGAGATGCTGGCGGGCAACGTGTGGGGTTCGGGGCGGTTGCTCACAGGACGCGGTTCTCCACAGCGTAGGGGCGCTCAGTTATCCACGAGGCCGATCGGTGTGTTTCAGCACGGCTCGCCGCGCAACTCCCGCTCGAGATGCTCGACGCGGCGGTCCATGCCCGGATCCCGGCCGCGCGAGGTTTCGATCTTGTCGATCGCGTAGAGCACGGTGCTGTGATCGCGGTTGCCGTAGTTCTTCCCAATCTCGACCAGCGTCATCGCTGTCAGGCGCTTGGTGAGGTAGATGGCAACTTGGCGCGCCAGAGCAATCGTGCTCGTCCGCCGTTTGCCGCGCAAAGATTCGACCGTCACGTCAAACTCGCGCGCGACGCGGTTCTGGATCTGGGTGACATCGATCGAACCCTCTTCCGGCCGGACGTAGACGCGCAAGACCTCGAGCGCCAAGTCGGTCGTGATCTGCGTCCGCAACAGGTGACTGAGTGCGGAGAGACGCACGAGGCAGCCTTCGAGCTCGCGGATGTTGCGCTGGATGCGCTCGGCGATCAGGAACATGACATCCTCGGGCAGCGAGATGTTCTCCCGGGATGCCTTGGCGCGCAGGATGGCGACCCGCGTCTCGAGGTCGGGAGGTTGGATGTCGGTCACGAGACCCATGTTGAAGCGCGAGATGAGCCGCTCCTCGATCTTGGCGATGTCGCGCGGCGGGCGGTCGCTCGTGACGACCACCTGGCGGTGGCCATTGTGCAATGTATTGAAGGTATGGAAGAACTCTTCTTGGGTCGCGTCACGCCCCGAGAGGAACTGGATGTCGTCGAGCAACAGCAGGTCGAGGTTGCGGTACTTCTTGCGAAACTCGAGGGTCTGACCCGCCGTGATGGCCTGAATCATCTCGTTCATGAACTTCTCTGACGGGGCGTAGTAGATGCGGGAGTCGGGATTCTTCTCGAGCACCATGTGCCCGATCGCCTGCATCAGGTGCGTCTTGCCCAGCCCGGTGCCGCCATAGATGAAGAGCGGGTTGTAGACCGCCCCCGGGTCCTGCGCTGCCGCACGCGAAGCGGCGTGGGCGAACTCGTTGCTCTTCCCGACGACGAAGCTCTGGAACGTGAAGCGAGGATTCAGGTTATGGCGCCAGCGCGCCACCGACGGGCGGATCCTCGAGGCTTCCGGCGCCGGAGGCGCCTCGATCGTCGGCTTGGCGACCGTTGCGGTGCGGTCGTAATAGCTGTTGCTGACGACAATGTGGACCTTCGGATCGTCGTTGAGTCGGCGGCGCAGAACCTCACGCAAGATTGGGAGGTTGTGCTCCTCGAACCAGTCGCTGAAGAAGGGGTTCGGGACCTCGAGGACGATCTTCTCGGCTTCGAACGAGAGGACCTCGATCGGCTCGAACCAGGTCTGGAATTTCAGAGGCGAGATCCGACCGCGGATGTCTTCCAGAACCTCGGACCACGTTCCCTGCGCTTCCGAAGTGTTCACCCGATTCCCCCCGACACAGCGAGCGTTATCCACACAGTTATCCACACTCGCTGGACAGAAGTCCCTTGGAGGTGTAGGCTGATCCTGACAGGGTGGTAGGCATAGAGCAGGCTTCTAGCCGCACGCGGATGCGTCAACCGTATAGCTAAAAGCTTGCCCTACAGTATTTTGAGACAGAATCCCCGCTCTGAACAGCGCAAACCCCAGGAGAACCTTGACCTACCCGGCTGTGTTGGGTGACCCGGTTGTCGTGCGTAGATGCTGCAACCCGAGACAGACGGAGTGGTTACTAACATGCCATCCCCAGAAAGCTCCCGTAGGGTAGCACGCTGTGGAGAAGGCCTCAAGACGCCATTTTCGGCCCGCGGAGCGGGCGCATAATTTGTTGGGATTCCGTTAGATAGAGAGCGGGAAAAATCCACCATCTCTGCCGCGAGGATGTGGGAATTGCACGTTGACGGTCCCGCAGGTTTGTGACTATCATCGGCGGATGCCGAATGGCGCATCATGACAGGGCTCGAGGACGCGAAGCGGCACCCGACAGACCATCGCATCGCAACGAGCTGGGATCGTCACCTCGTCTTGACGCGCCCCGCCGGGGGCCAGATCAGTGCACACATGCGACGAGGCCGACACATGCCTTGAGCCAAGGGTAGGGAGGAGATGAGGCCGTGAAACGCACGTATCAACCGCACAATCGCCGCCGCCGTCGCGTGCATGGATTCCGCGCGCGCATGCGCACGCCGAATGGGCGCCGCGTGCTGGCGCGCCGCCGCGCTCGGGGCCGCAAGCGCCTGTCCGTTTCCGGGTAGGCGGCGCCGCCAATGCCGTGGGGTGATGAACCTCTCACCGGCAAGCTAGTCATCCGCCGACTCTTTCAGGAAGGTCACGTTTACCACGGGAGGGATTTGCTGCTGATCACGCGGCACGTCGAAGAAGGATCGCGTCGGGTTCTCTTCGTTGCGAGTCGTCGCACGGGAAAGGCGGTGCGTCGCAATCGCGCCAAGCGGTTGATGCGCGCCGCCTATCAAGATCTGGTCGCGCAGGTGAGGGACGTTCCCGTGCATCTGGCCCTGATCGCCCGGTCCCGATGTGCCGAGAGGGGAATGCAGGACGTACGCGCGGAGCTGAGACATCTTCTCGGGCGGGCACGCTTGTTGGCGACGCCGACCGCACCGAGCGAACGCAGATGTCGGCGCTAAGGGAACAGTGGGGATGAGCTGCCGGGCGCGCCGCGCCCGCAGACGTATGATGCTCTGGTCGAACCGTTGGTCGAAGCTTCCCGAGCAATGCCTGGTGATCCTCATCCGGCTCTATCGGGCATGCCTCTCACCACTGCTTCCCCCTAGCTGCCGCTACGAACCCAGCTGTTCCGCGTACGCCCTCGAGGCACTGCGGCGCCACGGTTTCTGGCGCGGCTTGCGACTCGCCGGGGCGCGGCTCTTGCGCTGCCATCCGTTCCACGCCGGCGGGTATGATCCGGTCCCCTAGGTCGCGCCGCGGCGTCTGACGTTGCGCGCGGAGCCTACCCAGCAGCGCTGCTCTCGCCAGCCGCGAGGGGAAACAAAAGGGCATGCAGCCACAGAGTTCCGGGGGCTTCGATCGCCGAACGCTGCTCGCGTTCGCACTGATGATCCTGGTCTGGATTGTCTTCACCCAATTCATCATGCCGACCGGCGGGCGCGACGAGGATCGCCCTGCGGCCCGCGAGCCGGTGGTCGCGGCCGAGGCGGACCGCGCCGCCGCCGACGCACCGCCGCCGGGGTACGCGACGGATCCCGCGGCGGAGCGCCAGGCCGCCCGGTCGCCATCCTCCGCGGCGGAGCGCCCGCAACTGACCTCGTCTCCCGTGAGCGAAATGACGGCCGGCGCCTGGCACCTGACGAACGAACTCGAAGCGGAAGAGCGTTTCGTGACCGTCGAGCGCGAGCTCTTCACGGCGGTCTTCTCCGCCGAGGGCGGCGAACTGCGCTCCTGGAAGCTCGCCGACTACACCGACGCCGATGAGGCGCCGGTCGACCTCGTGGCACCCGAGGGTCCCAATGCGCTTTCGCTGCGCATCGCGGGGCCGCTCGGGACGCTTGACCTGGGTCGCACGCTCTTTCGCGTCGAGCAGTACCGGGAGTCGGGCGACGTTGATGTCGTGCGTTTCGTCGCCGAGGGGCCGCTCGAGCGCGATGCGATTCTCGGTGCTCCAGAGTCGCTACCCAGCCAGGCTCCCGCGCTGCGCGTCGAGCGCATCTACCGGGTCGGCACCGAGCCGTACGACATCGAAATGGAAGTGCGGATCGAGGGCTTGAGCAACCCGCGCCAGGATCACAACCTCATCCTCGGCTGGGAGCAGGGCATTCCCGGACTCGAAACGCAGCCCAAGCTCGAGCAGCGCGCCAAGGCGGCGGTCGCAATGCTGGCCCAGGACTACATCCAGCACGGCTACGGCGGCGGGGGCTTTGCCTGTCGCTGCGGCGGCGGACCGGCGTCGAAGGGCGGCGAGCAGGAGTACCGCGGGTTGTTGCGCTGGGCCGGCGTGCGCAGCAAGTACTTCGGCGGCCTGCTCGTTCCGTTCGAGGAGCTCGAGGCGGCGGTCGTTGCCAATTCGGAGCCGTCACTCGGGCTGGTCGGCATGCGCATCGAAGCGCCGCTCGCCTACGAGGGGCGCACGGTCAAGCGCTTCCGCTTCTACGGCGGGCCGATCGACTACGACATTCTCAAGGATCTCGAAGAGCGCATCGATGTCGACGTGTCGCGCCTGGTCGACTTCGGCGGCTCCCTGATCGCGCCGATCAGCAAGGCGACACGCTGGTTCCTGGTCAACGCGCACAAGGTCGTCCCGAACTACGGCGTCGTGATCGTCTTGCTGGCGCTGCTCGTGCGGCTCGTCTTCCATCCGCTCAATATCAAGTCGCTGGAGTCGCAGCGCAAACTGCAGGCGCTCAAGCCGCTGCTCGATGAGATCAACAAGACGTACAAGGACGATCCGGAGAAGCGCACCAAGAAGACGATGGAGCTGCACAAGCAGTATGGCGTCAATCCCCTCGGGGGCTGCCTGCCGCTGCTCGTGCAGTTGCCGGTGATCTACGCCCTCTATAACGTCCTGCTCAACGCGATCGAGCTGCGCAAGGCGCCCTTCATGTTGTGGATGCAGGACCTTTCCGCCCCCGACACGGTCGGCGAGATGTTTGGCGTTCCGATCAACATCCTGCCCGTGCTGATGGCGTTGACGATGTTCTGGCAACAGAAGATGACACCGACCGATCCGCGCCAGGCGCCGATGATGCTGTTGATGCCGGTGATGATGGTTTTCTTCTTCTACGGCATGCCGTCGGGGCTGGTGCTCTATTGGACGGTGACGAATCTCTTGGCCGTCGGGCAACAGATGATGATGAAGCCCGTGGAACTGGCACGCGTTCCCGAGCCGGCGGGCGCCGAACCCGAGAAGGCGCCCAAGTTCGGATCGAAGCGCTCGCGCAAGAAATAGGCGCCGGCGGGGAACGGGAACGTCCGCCTGCGGCGGACGCGATGGAGGAAGGAAGAGGACAATGAATCAAGACACCATCGACGAGGTCTTCTGCGAGGGACGCAATGTCGAAGAGGCATTGCAGGCGGCATGCGATCGACTCAACACGACGCCGAATCAGGTCGAGCACGAAGTCGTGCGCGAAGGTGGCAATGGCGGAGTGCTCGGGTTCCTGCGCGGGCGCACGACGCGCATTCGGGTTTGGAAGAAATCGCCCGCCCAGCGCGAGCTGACCGCATTGCTGAAGCGCTTCTGCGAGCATCTCGGTTTTGTCAGCCACTATGAAGTCGTGCGCGCCGAGGACGCCTACGAGATCAATCTCGAGACGGACGGCTCCGACGGGCTGTTGATCGGCCGCGGCGGCGAGACGCTGGCGGCCCTGCAGCACCTTTTCGCGCGCATGGCGTCGCGCATCGACGATGAAATGCGCGTGCGCGTCGACGTCGCCGGCTACCGCAAACGGCGCCACGACCAACTGCGCAAGAAGGCGGCCGACCTCGCGGCGCGCGCACTCGAAGGGGGCCAGGATGTCTTGACCGAGCCGCTGCCGGCCGACGAGCGGCGGATCATCCACTTGGCGCTGGCCGATGACAAGCGCGTCGAGACGCGCGCGGTCGGCGAGGGGCTGACAAAGCGCGTCGTGATCAGCAGCGGGGGCGGTGCCCCCGCCGGCGGGTCGGAGATGCGCGAAGGCCGGCGCGGCGGGCGCCGTCGCGCCGGCGGGCGTGGACGCGGCCCCAGCCGCGGTGACGGCCGGGGCGAGGGTCGCGGTGACGGTCGCGGTGACGGCCGGGGCGAGGGTCGCGGTGACGGCCGTGGCGAGGGCCGGGGCGAGAGGCGCGGCGACGGCCGCCCGCGGGCCGCGGGCCGAGGCCGGGGCGAGCGCGGTGGTCCGGGCGAGGACGAAGGCCCGGGGCGTGGCCGGCGCGGTGGGCGCCGTGCGAGTCGCGGCGAGCGCACGGGCGCCGCGCCGCGTGAACGTCAGCCTGAGGCGCCGGAAGAGGCGCAGCCGGCGCAACGGGAACCGCAGACGCAGTCGCAGCCGAGCGCCAAGGAGACCTCGGCGGAGCAGGGTTCCTACTTCAAGATCCCCGATACGATCGGCTTGGTCAGCGGCCCCCCGCGCCGGGACGAAGAGCAGGGGGCGGGCGAAGAAAACGGCGAGGGAACGCCCGAAGCGCCGCGCACGTTTGGCCGCCGCCGCCGGGCGGGCGACCGGAGGCGCCGCCGTTAGCGGGGCGCACGCCGCGCAATGCGAAACGATACGATTGCGGCACGGGCAACGCCGCGCGGTTCTTCCGCGCTGGCCGTGTTGCGCGTTTCCGGTCCGGAGGCGGTCGAGATTGTCGGCCGCCTTTTCGTTCCCGCCGAGCGCCTGCGCGCCCTGCGCGGCCATGCCTGCGTCGTTGGCGAGCTGCGCGACGGTGACGACGCGGTCGATCGCGTCGTCGTTACCCGCTTTCGCGCCCCGCACAGCTATACGGGCGAAGAGCTGATCGAGATCAGCTGCCATGGCGGCGACGTCGTGGCGAACCGCATTCAGGCCCTGCTATGCCGCCCGGGCGCGGCGCGTTCGGCACAGCCGGGCGAGTTCACGCAGCGCGCGTTCCTTAACGGCAAGCTCGATCTGGCCCAGGCCGAAGCGGTCGAGGCGCTGATCGCCGCACGCTCGACGGCGGCGGCGCGGGCCGCGCTGCGCGTCTTGCGGGGTGGGCTGCGACGGGCGCTCGAGCCGGTGACGACGAATCTGATCGAGCAGCTCGCGCAGCTCGAGGCGGGACTCGACATCCAAGAGGATGGCGCGCCCGATGTGCTCGCGCCCGCCCGTGGCGAGGAGGGGGCGTTGCGCGCGGCGGCGCGACGCTTGGAGCGACTGCTCGCCGTGGGGGAACGCGGGCGCTTGCTCGAAGACGGGGTTCGGATCGTGATCGCTGGGCGGCCCAACGCCGGCAAGTCGTCGATCTTCAACGCGCTACTGGCACGGGAGCGGGCGATCGTCTCCCCCGAGGCGGGTACGACGCGCGACACGGTCGAGGCGACCGTCGAGTGGGGCGGCCAGCACTGCGTGCTGGTCGATACGGCCGGGATCGGCGCCGCTACGGGCGCGATCGAGCGCGAGGGCATCGCGCGCACGCGCGAGGCGATGGCGGCGGCGACGCTCGTGCTCTATGTGGCGGACGTTCAGACGTGCCCGCCCGCCCAGCTGGCCGGCGAGCTCGCGACGACGGCGCTCGCACCGCCGCAGCTCATCGTCGCCTGGCACAAGTGGGATCGGCGCCCGGAGGCCGTCACCGCAGCGCCCGCACTCACGCTCGGCGACCGCGCCGTGGCGACAATCGCCTCCTCCGTGCGCGGGGCGCCGGGGATCGATCCGCTCCGCCTGCTGCTCGAGGCGCGGGTCGGCGAGCTGACCGTCGCGGAAGGGGAGACCGTGCTTGTCGGCGCCCGCCAGCGCGAGCTCTTGCGCGCGAGCCACGAGCGGCTGATGGCCGCGCTCGACGCCGAGACGGCGGGGGCGGGCGCGGAGATCGTCGCGCTCGAGGTGCGTGCCGCGCTGACCGCCATCGGCGAGCTGCTCGGGCAGCGCGTCGGGCCGCAGGTGTTGGAGCGGATCTTCGCCCGCTTCTGCGTGGGCAAGTAACCGGGAATTGCGTGAGATGCATAGATTGTCGCCGTCTCGATCCACGCAGCGCACGCCGGCCCCTCCCGCGGAGGTCGATGCGGTCGTCGTCGGTGGCGGTCACGCCGGGATCGAGGCTGTCTGGGCGCTCGCCACGCTTGGTGCACGCGTCGCCCTCGTCACCTTCGATGCGCGCGCCCTCGGTCGGATGGCGTGCAATCCCTCCGTCGGCGGACTGGCCAAGGGCCAGCTGGCGCGCGAGATCGATGCGCTCGGGGGGTTGATGGGACGGCTGACCGATCGGGCCGGCATTCACTTCCGCATGCTCAACCGGCGCAAGGGTCCCGCCGTCCATGCACCGCGCGCGCAAATCGACAAACCCCGCTATGCGCACGAGGCGCTGGGGCGGCTGCAGGCGCTGACGTCGCTGACGATCATCGAAGCGGAAGCGACGCAATTGCTGTGGGAAAGCGCTCGCGGGCAAGGGCGACGGATCACCGGCCTGCGGCTACGGCCGTTCTCCTATGCATCCGTGGCCCGGGGCGCCGCGCACGGCTCGCGGAGCGAGGTGCCGCCGGCCGATCCGCCGCCGGGTGTTTGCCGCCTCGGGGCGACCCACGATCTCGGCGCACGCGTGGTCGTTCTCGCCACCGGGACGTTTCTGAATGCACGCCTCTTCACCGGACTCGACCCGCGTTGCGGGGGGCGCCGCGGCGAGCCGCCGGCGAGCGAACTGTCGCAATCCCTGCGCGAGATCGGCCTGCGGCTGGGGCGGCTGAAGACGGGCACGCCGCCGCGCCTCGACCGCGCGACGATCGACTTCCGCCACCTCGAACCGCAGCCGGGCGACGAACCACCGCCGCGCTTTTCGTTCTTCGAGCCGACAGTCGTCAAGAACCGCGTGCTGTGTCATTTGACGCGCACGACGGAGCGCACGCATGTCATTGTCCGCGGCGCGCTCGATCGGTCGCCTCTCTATGGCGGCTTGATTGCCGGTGTGGGGCCGCGCTACTGCCCGTCGATCGAGGACAAGGTCGTGCGCTTCCCGGAGCGCACGAGCCACCAGGTCTTCCTCGAGCCGGAAGGGCTGGCGAGCGATGAGGTCTACCCCAACGGCATCTCGACCTCCCTGCCGCTCGACGTGCAAGTTGCATATGTGCATACCATTCCCGGCCTCGAAGAGGCGCGCATCGTGCACCCCGGCTACGCGGTCGAGTATGACTTCCTGTGGACTTCGCAGCTCGACGCCGGCCTGCACGTGCGTGCCTGCGCCGGCCTCTTCGCCGCGGGCCAGATCAATGGCACGTCCGGGTACGAGGAGGCGGCCGCGCAGGGCCTGGTCGCCGGGCTCAACGCGCACGCGTATCTCAACGGCGACCCGCCGCGCCGGCTCGCGCGCAGCGACGCCTACATTGGTGTCTTGATCGACGACTTGATCACCAAAGTGCCGCAGGAGCCCTACCGCATGTTCACGTCGCAATCGGAGTATCGGCTCCGCTTGCGCCAGGACAACGCCGACCGCCGGCTGTCGCGCTGGGGCCACGCGTGGGGCCTCCTGAGCCGGGGCGAACTGCGGCAAGTGACGCAACGGGAAGCCGAAATTCGTGGACAGCACGAACGCTTGCGCGCCCGGCGTCTCGATCGGGAGCTCTGGGGCCGCGCGGCGCTGGTCACGCGCGAAGCGCCCAACACGGCGCCGCTCGCCGGGGATGAGCCGGAGGCGCTCCTGCGCCGCACCGACATCGGGCAGAATCTGGATCGGCTGTTGCGGCGGCCCGGCCTGGATTTGGCGGCCTTGGAATCGATTGGCGTTCCTGTGGGGCTTGATGCCTCGCAACGCGCGACGCTCGAAGCCGACATCAAGTATGCCGGCTACCTCGAGCGACTGGAGCGCGAGATCTCGGAGCGCAAGGCGTGGGATGCGGCCCGCATCCCGCCCGCGCTGCTCGATGAGCCTCCCGCCGCGCTCTCGCGCGAGGCGCGCGAACGGTTGCGCGAGCATCGCCCCGAGACGCTCGGCCAGGCATCGCGGATCCCCGGTATCACGCCCTGCGACGTTTCGCTGCTGGCGGTGCGCATCGCGGCCGGCCGCCGCCGAAAGCATGCCGCGGCGGCGGAGAGGGGATATGTGGGACCGCGCCTTGAGCCATAAAAGCTTACAATACAATAACTTACACACTTGGCCGCGCTTCGGGGGATGAGGAGCAGCCCCCTCGCCTCACGGGGCGAAAGCGCCTGGTCCTCATGGGGAAAGCATGGACTACAACTACTTCCGTTCGGCCCACGATGAGGACGACAGGGATTTCCCGCCATCCTCTCCCGGAGCCTCATCGCCGGTTCCGGCGAAGAGGGAAGAGCAGTGGCGCATGGAGCTGGCGCAGCTCTTGCGGCGCCTGCAGGCGCACGCCATCCTGGTGGCGCCGGGCGCGGAGCGGCGGCTCCTCGCCTATGTGAAGTCTGTAGCAGAGCATGCCGCGCCGGCGGACCTCGTTTCGCTGAAGGATCTCCCCTTTCTTGTGACCAAGCACGTGGCCGCGAGTCTCGGACCGCTGCTGCTCGTGTCGGCCAGCGAATCAGCCACCTGGATCGATGCCGGGACCGGTGGCGGCTTGCCCGGAATGGTACTCAAGCTCGCACGACCCGAGCTGGCGATCACGCTGCTGGATTCCTCCCACAAGAAGACGGCGTTTCTCGAGCGCTTCGCCCGCCAGCAAAGCCTCGACGGCCCCGAAATCATCTGCCAGCGGATGGAAGCGCCGCTGCGTTCCGCGATAGGTGGCGAGCCTGCCCACTACGACGTCGTCGTGATGCGCGCGGTTGCCGCGCTGGAGAAGTCCCTACCCTGGGCGACTGCCCTGACCCGCTCCGGTGGTCGTTTCCTGACCTTCAAGGGACCGCACTGGGAACGCGAACTGCAGGCGGCCAGCGCGCGGATGGAGGCCGGAGGCTGGCGCTTCGCGGGCATGCAACAGATCCCGTGGGCCCAGCCAAAGCTGCTCTGCTTCATCAAGTCGTGAGGCGAGCGGACCGGCGCCGAGAGCCTGAGGGCGCCGGGACGACGTCACACTGGCGAATGCTGGACCGCGGTCGTGCGCACGTGCGGGCACACCCCCCTTCCTTGAGCTCTAGCGGCTGGGCGAACTCCATTGGATAGGTTGTGGGTCGAGGACTACTGGAGAACCGGCGTAACTTTCTTTTCAATAGGTGGTTGGGAGGATATTCGCCCCAGCGGCGTACGATCGCGGATGCGGGTGCCGCGGGCCGGTGCCGCTCCCGCCCCCAATCGCCACGGTAGCAATGGGCTAATGTCCTGGCACCCGATTGGTTCAGGGTGGATTGCGTGGTCGAACCAGTAGGAATCGAGCCACAACCCATTGGATGAGCGATGGCCGCTCTCAACGCTCTGCTGGCCGCCGCAATGTTCCACGTGGAACATTGGCTCCGTCGCAACTGGTCTCAGACCTGGTCCAGCCGATTGACAGTCCGGCGGGGCTGTTGCTATTCTGCCGCTACTTCAAGGAAGACCTTGAATTGCCAGTCAAAGGCCCAGCGAATCGCACTTGCGGAAGCCGGGCGTTCGCGAAACCAGGAGCTGCGACGACGCGGATCCGTCCTTCGGTGGGATCCGGTTGCTGGTCGGGCCTGTTCCGGGCTACATCGATTCTTGCATCGCCTGCAGTTAACCTGCGTTGGCCGCATGAGCTGCGAGCGTGGCGGGAGCAGGCGGCTGCTCGGTCGCGGGGAGCGCACACGTCGAGGGCAGTAGATTGGGCAAGATCATTGCCGTTGCCAACCAGAAGGGTGGCGTAGGGAAGACGACGACGGCGATCAATCTGTCGGCCTCGCTCGCAATGCTCGGCTTCCGGGTGCTACTCGTCGATCTCGATCCCCAGGCCAACTCAACCTCGGGGCTCGGACTCAGTGGCGACGAGCCGAACCCCTCTCTGTACGAGGTGCTTCTCGATGAGGCGAACATCTGGGAAGCGATCGTTGGAACGGAGATCGAGGGCCTGAGTGTGCTCGTCTCGGCGCCGCGCTTGTTCGGGGCCGAAGTCGAGCTTGTGCCGGTCAAGGATCGAGAGACCGTCTTGCGCGAGTGCCTCGTTTCGCAGGCCCCGCGCTACAACTACATTCTCCTCGATTGCCCGCCCTCCCTGGGGTTGCTGACGATCAACGGCCTGACGGCGGCGCACTCGGTCTTGGTCCCGATGCAGTGCGAGTACTACGCGCTCGAGGGCCTGAGTCGGCTGCTGCAGACGGTGCGCTTGGTTCAAGAGAACCTCAATCGCAACCTGCGGATCGAAGGCGTGCTGTTGACGATGTACGATGGCCGTCTTTCACTCTCGCAGCAAGTGGCCGACGAGGCGCGCCGCTTCTTCGGCGAGCGGATCTTCAACACGATGATCCCCCGAAACGTGCGCCTGGGAGAGGCGCCGAGCTTCGGCAAGCCGGTGGCGCTCTACGACGCCCATTGTTCCGGGGCGGTGAGCTACATGAACCTAGCGAAGGAAGTCTCAAACCATGGCACGGAAAGCACTTGGCAAGGGGCTGCGAGCTCTCATTCCTGATCGCGAAGAGGATCGCGCCACGCCGGACGGCGACGACGCGCAGCACCGCGACGGAGCTTCGACGGCCACGCTCGACGAGGACCCCGGGCGCGAGGAGGGGCGCGATGCCCACGGGCGTCGCTACGATCGCCTGCAATACCTGCCGGTCGAGTCGATCGAGCCGAATGCCAATCAGCCGCGGCAGAGCGTCGATCCCAGCGGGATCGAGGAGCTAGCGCGCAGCATCGAGGAATTCGGTCTGCTCGAGCCCGTCCTGGTTCGCCCGCATGGCGCGGGTTTCCAGCTCGTCGCAGGAGAGCGCCGCTGGCGGGCCTGCCTCTCGCTCGGCTGGCGGGAGCTGCCGGCCATTGTCCGGCAGCTCGAGGCGGACGAGAGCCTCGAGGCGGCGCTGATCGAGAACATCCAGCGCGCGGATCTCAATCCGGTCGAGGAAGCGAAGGCCTATGAGCGCCTGGCGCTGGAATATGGACGCACGCACGAGGAGATCGCACGCCGGGTCGGGAAGGACCGCTCATCAGTCACCAACGTCCTGCGCCTGCTGCGACTGCCGCCCCCGGTCCTGGAGCATGTTTCACGTGGAACATTGAGCTTGGGGCATGCGCGCGTCCTCGTCGGACTGCCTGCAGTGCACCAGATTCCCCTGGCCGAGAAGATCGTCGCCGAGGGCTGGTCGGTGCGCCAGACCGAAGAGCAGGCGGGGCGACTGGCGACGGCGGGTGAAAGGGGCGGGCGCGGCAAGCGCGCGCGCCGCGGCCCCGGCAAGCCGGAACATATGCGCCGCCTGGAGGAGACGCTCTGCCGGCAATTCGGCGCGGAGACACATATTCGCATCCAGAAACGGGGCGGGAAGGTGGAGATCGCCTTTCACGACGAAGAAGAACTGAGCCGCTTGCTCGATCTCTGGGGCATCGTCGTTCATTGATCCGCCGCCGGGCGGAGGCTGGGCGAGGCGCAAGGAAGCGGAAGCGGTCCGCAGGCTGAAAGATGAGCCAACAAGAGTCCTACGATATTACAATTTCGTCAGTTACAGGGACGAAGACGATCCAGTTTCGCCTCCGCCGCCGCCTCCTGATGCTGATCGGCGCCCTCGTGGCCGCGGTTCTCCTGGCCCTGCTCTTCGGACTCATCTCGCTGGGGCGGCTGACGCACCAGGCGGCGCAGGGGCGGGCACTGCGCGCGGAGAATGCCGAGTATCGCCGCCAGCTCGTCCGTCTGGGCGAGCTCGAGGACCGCATCCGGCTTCTCGACCAGGCGCGGCGCGATCTGCTGCGCGTGGCCGGGGTTGAGCTTCCCGCTGAGGAGGAGACGGAGAGCGCCAGCGGGATCGACGCCCTGGCGGCCGCATCAACAACCTACCGCCAGGCCGCTCCCGACTCCTTGACAAGCGAGTCGGAACTGACGGAAATACAAGATCATATTCGCCGTCTACCACTCGAAGGGCCGATCACGCGCCGTTTTGGCCGCATCCGTGGGGCGGGGATCTACCATACAGGGATCGACGTTGCGGCCGACACCGGAGCCGACATCCTTGCCCCCGGCGAAGGGGTCGTCTCGTTCGTGGGGCACGACGAGACTTTTGGACAGGTTCTGGTCGTCTCGCATACCGCCCAGCTCGAGACGATGTACGGCCATGCGTCAAAGATCCTGGTCCGGATCGGGGACTCGGTCGCCCTGGGCCAGCCGATCGCCGAGGTCGGCAACACGGGGCGTAGCTCCGCCCCCCACCTTCACTTTGAGGTACATTGGCGCGGCAAGGCAATCGACCCGGCGGTCGTCTTGGAGCGCTATCGTCCTGTGGCGGAGTCAGTCGAAACGAGCTGAGCTCCAGGGGTTGCGATTACGCAACTCATTGTTAGAAAAGAAGTTATGTTGTAGTGAGTCGATCCCGAGGCGAGCGCTTCACCGCTCTTGCCCCGGCGGCCTCCGGCCCGCGGAGCCTGGCCGGGGACGCCCTGCGGCGGGGCGCGCACGGGCCGCCTCGCCAGTGAGCGATCGGATGGAGGTAGGGATGTTTCGCAAGTCCAATTCAACGCGGATGCCGGCGCCGCCCGAGGAACCGCGGGAGCGCAAGGAGCGCAAGGAACGCAAGGAGCAGTCCTTTCTGCAGAACGGGGTGCAGATCGAGGGGGACATCCGCTCCGCGGGGGACTTGCGCGTCGATGGGCGCATCGAGGGCACGCTCGAGATCGCCGGGCTGCTCACCGTCGGTCCCGGCGCGCGCATTCGCGGCCGTGTGGCGACGCGGGCGATCGTCGTGCACGGCAGCGTGGAAGGTGAGCTGCATGCGCGCGAACGGATCCATCTGGCCCACGGAGCGCGCATCGAGGCCGACCTCTACTGCGCCTCGCTCGTGATCGACGAGGGTGTGCACTTCCAGGGGCGGTCCCACATGGGAGAGGCGGCCCAGCCCCCGGCAGCGGCCGCGCGCCGAGAGGCGCACCCGTCCGGGGCGCGCGACGCGGCGGCCGGCCGCAGCCCGGCGGCGCCGCCGACGACGAGCGGGCGTGTGCCCGCCGCCCCACCCGCGGGCTCTCGCCCCCCGGCTCCGGGGAGGCCGGCGCCCCCGGCGGGACGCGGTGAGCCCCCGGCGCCCGCTCGGGAGAACTCGGCCCCGCGGCGGTGATGCCTGGCGGACCCGCTGCATCGGGGTGCGA
>Ga0180436_10000401_pt1 | contig 45392 bp, 43 predicted proteins | sample SS_ome_2_FD_132434 | JGI IMG/M metagenome (GOLD analysis project Ga0180436, IMG submission 132434) | Hypersaline lake sediment archaeal communities from the Salton Sea, California, USA - SS_3_S_2 metaG | ecosystem: Environmental > Aquatic > Non-marine Saline and Alkaline > Hypersaline >...
CCCAGCAGGATCATGTTGGCCATGCGCACGTTGCCCAGCTCGGCGGCGAGATAGCTCGCCGGCACATAGACTGCGCGCAGGTCCGTGCGATGGGTCTTGGTCTCGATCAACGAGGCGTTGACCAGCAGCACCCCACCCGGCTTCACGAGCGGCTCGTACTTCGCCATCGACGGGCCGTTGAAGACGATGGCGGCAGTGGGGTTGCGCACCACGGGAGCACCAATCTCCTCTTCGGAGACGATCACTGTGCAATTAGCGGTCCCGCCGCGCATCTCGGGGCCATATGAAGGTATCCACGTGACGTGCAGCCCCTCACTCATGCCCGCATAGGAGAGCAACTGACCCGCGAACAGCACGCCCTGTCCCCCAAAGCCGGCCAAGATTGTCTCTTCGTGTCGCATGCATCACTCCTACCAGGTCTTCAAACCTCAAGCGCCTTGACGTCATCGGTCATCCGGAAGGTCTCCAGCGGGTAATAGGCCCCCAGATTCTTCTTGGACCACTGCAGGGCCTCCCAGGCGCCAAGATTCCAGTTGGTGGGACACGTGGCCAGTACCTCAACGCACGCGAACCCCAGGCCGTGCATCTGGGCCAGGAAGGCTCGCTTGATCGCCTTCTTGGTGCGCCGAATCCCGGGGATGTCCAGCGCGGACTGACGCGTGATATAGACCGCGCCTGCCGTCTGGGCCAGAATCTCGGAGAGCCGGACTGGGTATCCGGCGATGTTGCAGTCCCGGCCCGTGGGCGTGGAGGTGGTGACCATATCCGGCAGCGTGGTCGGCGCCATCTGCCCGCCCGTCATGCCGTAGATCGCATTGTTGATGAAAACCGTGGTGATCCGCTCGCCGCGGTTGGCGGCGTGGATGATCTCGGCAGTGCCGATGGCGGCGATGTCGCCATCCCCCTGGTAGGTGAAAACCACCCGGTCCGGCAACACACGTTTGATGCCGGTGGCCATGGCGGGGGCGCGCCCGTGCGCGGCTTCCACGAAGTCGGTCTTGATGTAGTTGTAGATCAAGACCGAACAGCCGACGGGTGCCACGCCGATAGTGTTCTCCCTCACACCCAGCTCATCCAAGACCTCGGCAACCAGACGGTGAACGATGCCGTGGACACAGCCGGGGCAGTAGTGCGTGCCCACGTCCGTGAGCGACTGGGGATAACCGTACACCAGCTCCATGCCGTCGGGGACCGGCGTCTCGATCAGCGTCATTGTCGCCCTCCAGGCAGTGCGGGCTGCTCCGCCGGCAGCGCTTCACCGGCCAGCAGCTCAATCTCGTGCAGTATCTCATCAGCCATGGGGAAGACGCCACCCATTCGCCCATAGAAACGAACCGGCACCCGTCCCTGGACCACGCGCTGGACATCCTCGAGCATCTGTCCCGCGCTCATCTCCACCACGAGCACCCCACTCACCCGACCGGTCAGCTCGGAGAGACGTCCCTCGGGGTAGGGCCAGAGCGTTTGCGGGCGGAGAAGACCGACGCGCAGCCCATGTCTGCGGGCCTCGCGCAGCGCAGAGACACAGATGCGACCGGCGGTGCCGTAGGCGACCAGCAGCACATCCGCATCCTCCGTGGCGACCTCAACGGCTCGAGGCTCGCGGCGCCGGATATTCATCAGCTTGGCCTGGAGTCTCAGATTGAGCGCCTCCAGTTTCTCGGCGCCCAGGAAGAGGGAGGTGACGACATTGGGATCGCGCCCGGCGGCACCGCGTACGGCCCAAGCCGGGTCCGCGGACCTCAGCGGCTGCATCGGCGGGAGCTCAGCCGGCTCCATCATCTGACCGAGGCTGCCGTCGCCGGCGATGATCACCAAGGTTCGATAGGTCTCGGCCAGCTCGAAGGCAAGGCCGACCATATCGATCAGCTCCTGGATACTGGCCGGGGCCAAGACGATGGGATGGAAGTCGCCGTGGCCTGCTGTCTTGGTCATGAAGAAGTAGTCGGCTTGCGAGGGCTGGATGTTGCCGAGACCAGGCCCGCCGCGCATCATGTTGACGACAACGACGGGCACCTCAGAACCGGCGATGTAGGAGAGTCCCTCGGCCATCAGCGCAAGACCCGGCCCGGATGTGGAGGTCATCACCCGCACCCCCGCACTCGCGGCACCATAGACCATATTGATCGCCGCAACCTCGCTCTCGGCCTGGAGGAAGACCCGGTCCTCCTGGACCATGCGCCCAGCGAGATGCTCCAAAGCCTCGCTCTGTGGCGTGATGGGGTAGCCGAAGTAGGCCTCCAGTCCGTAGCGGAGGGCTGCCTCGGCGAAGGCGACGTTACCCTTGAGAAGTTGCCTGACCACGGCTACACCCCCGCGCCGGCCGCAACCGGCCGCCTGGTCACGGGGAGACGGCGATAGACGGTAAAGACGACGTCGGGACAGATGATGGCGCACGACGCGCACCCAAGGCATTTCTCCCGGTCGGTGATGGTGACGGGATGGTATCCCTTGGCATTGAACGTCTCCGCTGATAGCTCTAGGATGCCGACCGGGCAGACGTGGGTACAGAGGCCACAGCCTTTGCACCGGTCGGCGTCCACCCGCACCCAGCCTCTGGCCATAGGACCACCTCCCATAGATGAAGTGAAAGCGCTTGGCGCGCTCCTACGTTTGGTCTCAGTTTCCCACCATGGGGAGCACAAGCGTAAGTAGGACACCGCCTGCTATGACAGACCCCAACTGTCCTGACGTGTTGGCCCCCATCGCGTGCATCAATACATAGTTGGAGAAGTCCTCGTCCTGTGCGACGCGCTGGACCAACCGTCCCGCCATAGGGAAGGCACTGATGCCGGCAGCGCCGATCAGGGGGTTGATCTTCCTGCCGGAGAGCACATAGAGCAGCTTCCCGAAAAGAATGCCGGCAGCCGTGTCCAGCGCGAAGGCGAAGAGCCCGAGGACAAGGATCTTCAAGGTATCCCAGCGAAGGAAGCTCTCGGCAGTCATGGTGCTGCCGACGACCAGTCCCAAGAAGAGGGTGGAGATATTGATGAGCTCGTTCTCGGCGGTACGAGCCAGCCGTTGGACGACGCCGGCCTCCCTGAGTAGGTTGCCAATCATCAGCGAGGCGATGAGCGGCGCCGCCTTGGGCACCAGGATGCCGACGGCGACCGTGACCACAATAGGGAATAGAATCAGCGCCGTCTTGGAGACAGGGCGCGGCGCATAGTCCATCTTGGTGAGACGCTCCTCGCGCGTGGTCAGCAGACGCATGATGGGTGGCTGAATGATCGGCACGAGGCTCATGTAGGAATAGGCCACCACCGAGATCACACCGAGCATGTGGGGTGCAAGCGCGTTGGCCACATAGATGCTGGTGGGGCCGTCGATCGCGCCGATGATGCCAATGGACGCGGCCTCGTTAAGTGGGAAACCCAGGAGGACCGCCACGATCAGCGTTCCGAAGATGCCGAACTGCCCCGCCGCGCCCATCAAGGCGAAGAGCGGCTGAGCCATCAGCGGGCGAAAGTCCATCATCGCCCCTACGCCGATAAAGATGAGCAGAGGAAAAAGCTCGTTGTCTACCCCAGCCGACTTGATGACCGCGAGCATACCCTGCTCTGCCGGGTCCACCATCGAGGAGAGTGGGAGGTTGCCGATGATGCAGCCCAGCCCGATGGGGAGCAGGAGCACAGGCTCGTACTCCTTCGCGATGGCGAGATAGATCAGCACGCCGCCGAGGGCCATCATGATCAGGCTCGGCCAGTCACGGATCAGCGTACTCAGGCCGGCGAGAAGATCACCGAAGTCTATACCGTTCAAGGGGTCTCCTCGATCTCCGCCGGCGCGCAGGGAGAAGCTCCCCAGCACGATCTAGCGGAGCACACACTTCATCGCAAACAGCGGGCGCGCTTGCTCGAACCCCATTCGCCCAAAGAAACCGACACACGCATCGTCGTCCTGCCTCACAACGGAGAACGGGGTACGCCCGTGGCTAAGATGGCGGTGCAACAAACCCGCCACCACAGCTGACGCCAGGCCGCGGCGCCGGTACTCACTCCGCACCACAACGTTGCCGAGCCACACCACCTTGGGGAGCTCGAGCACCGTCATGCCCATGGCGATCAGTCGCCGGCGCTCCCAGATGCCGAAAGCAGGACCCTGGGCCAGCGGATTCGCCAAGAAGGCAGTCAGCTCATAGCCCTCGGATCTGGACAGCGACTGGACCGCTGAGAGGTCATTCTCCACAACCTCGGTGACCGATCCGACGTCCAGATCACGCGGGTCACCGCTGTAGAGCATCTGCCAGTGAGGTACGACGCTGTCGACATCAAACGCCGACTCGACGACGTCTCGCTGTTCCTCGCTCACGAGGAGCGAGACGGCGCTGCCCGGATCGGCGAGGAACGTGGCATAGGTCGCCAGCAGATCGGAGGACTCGCCCAGGAAGGCCAACTCCAGATCGGGCTGCGAGCGGCAGCTCGCGACGGACATCGCCGGGGAGTGCGCAATGTCACACTCGGCGGCCAGCGTCGTCACGTTGGCGACAAAGGTGAAATGGGCCAGGGTCCAGTCCAGGTCGCGCATCTGGTTCGCGACCTGCGTGGCCAAGGCCGAGGGCCGGTCCGTGGTACCAAGGAAGCCCATACTATGCCTCTACGACCACCATCAGCGACTCACCATGCTGCACCTGTTGACCGATCCCCACCAGAATCTTACTCACCTGCCCAGCCTGCGTCGCCCGGATGGGGTTGTTCATCTTCATGGCTTCGAGTACGCAAAGCTCCTGCCCAAACGCGATCGCGTCACCCTCAGCCACGCTGATGCTGACGATGGTCCCAGGCAGGGGGGCGGTGACCTCAGACGTGGCGCCGGACGCCGACGGCGGGACCGCGACTACGGACAGCGGAGCCGGGGCCGCCACCGCAACAGGCTCGACACGGGTCACCGGTGCGGACGGCACCGAGGGCGCGACGGGCTCCGCCTCGACGTGGACCTCATAGACCTTGCCATCCACGATGGCCCGGACCGGTCGCTCCAAGGGGTCCGGCACTTGCACGTCATAGGTCCGGCCATCAACGGTCACACGATAGTTCGGCATAGCATCCACCTCAACTCGCTTCATCGACGCGCTCAACGCGCGTCACGCTGAATCCTGACTACGTCAGACTCGCGTGCGCCGGGCATCATAGCCCGCGCGAGCTGACAGGTGCAGCCCACGCACATAGCCGTTCCAAGCATCGACGTGGGCAACTCGGACCCCGGCTGCCTCCGGGACAGGTCCGCTCGATGCCACTGCGACGGCGACGGCGGCTGCCGCGGCAGCTGCGGGCGTGCGATCTTGGGCCAGAGCCACCGCCACAGCCGCGGCGGCGACAAGCGCACCCGGGTCGTCAGCCGCCGGTTCGATAGAGTCGTTGGGGCCGCTTCCCGCCGCGGACATCGCGGGCGTCGGGGCATCGCTGCCGTCGCCGAAGCTCTCCTCAACAGCGTGGGCTCGCTGGCTGGTGATGCGTGTCAGCAGTAGCATCCCAAGGACCAGCGCGCCGATGCTGGCGAAGGTCATTCCCATCCCCAGCCCAGTGAGCTGAAGTGCCTGTCTCAGTACGGTGTCCACAGATCCCTAGGCGGGCATCACGCCGTGCTTCTTGGGCGGCAGTGACCTCGTCTGCTCACGGATAGTGTGCAGCGCCGAGATCAGCGCCTGACGTGTCTTCGCCGGCTCGATCACATCATCAAGGATACCCCGGCGGGCAGCATAGTAGGGATTGGCGTGGGTCTCGCGGTATTCGGCCACCAGCTCGGCCCGTCGCGCCGCCGAATTCTCCGCCGCCGCCAACTCCCGGCGATTCAGGACGTTGACGGCGCCATCCGGACCCATCACGGCGATCTCGGCGGTGGGCCACGCCAGATGCACGTCGGCACCCAGGCTCTTGGAGCCCATCACGATATAGGCGCCGCCATAGCCCTTGCGTGTCACGATCGAGATCTTGGGCACAGTTGCCTCGACGTAGGCATAGATGATCTTGGCCCCGTGGCGAATGATGCCGCCGTGCTCCTGCATCACGCCCGGCAGGAACCCTGGGGAGTCGGCGAATGTGACAAGGGGGATATTGAAGGCATCACAGAACCGCACGAAGCGCGATATCTTGTCCGAGGCGTCGATATCGATCGCGCCGGCCAATACCATAGGCTGTTGGGCGACGATGCCCACCGACCGACCGTCGAGGCGCGCGAAGCCCACGATGGCGTTCTGCGCCCAGCCGGCCTGTACCTCGAACCAACTGCCAGTATCGGCGACGGCAGTGATCACCTCGAGCATGTCGTAGGGCATATTCGGCGCCGTGGGCACAAGGTGATTCAATCTAGGTTCGGCGCGGGCGGGATCATCAGCGGGCTTCACCGCAGGCGCGGGCTCCACATTATTGGACGGCAGATAGCTCAGCAGCTTGCGCACGCACGCCAGTGACTCAGTCTCGTCGCTCGCCGCGAAGTGAGCCACGCCGCTGCGACCGGTGTGCACACGCGCACCGCCCAGTCCCTCGTGGTCGATCTGCTCGCCTGTGACGCTCTTGACGACATCGGGCCCGGTGATGAACATCATCGAGCTCTTGTCGGTCATCACGATGAAGTCGGTGAGCGCGGGGCTGTAGGAGGCGCCACCGGCACAGGGCCCCAGGATTACGGAAATCTGCGGCACCACGCCCGACGCCAGCGCGTTCTGCCGAAAGATCTCGCCATAGCCCTGCAAGGCCATGACGCCCTCCTGGATGCGCGCACCGCCAGAGTCCAAGAGGCCAATGATGGGGAATCCGTTGGCGACGGCCATCTCCTGCACCTGCACGATCTTGCGAGCGTGCGCCAGAGAGACGCTGCCCCCATAGACGGTGAAGTCCTGGGCATAGACGAAGACCTTGCGCCCATCGATCGCGCCGTATCCGGTGACCACCCCGTCGCCCAAGATGGCGTCCTCGTCCTCGGGGTGCGCCACCGTGTACGGTTGGAGTTCGTGGAAACTGCCGGGGTCCAGGAGCTCGGCCAGCCGCTCGCGCGCCGTCCCTTTGCCCTTCGCGTGCTGTCGATCGATACGCGCGGCGCCGCCGCCCAACTTGGCCTGCTCGGACATCGCCCGAAGGCCCCCCAGGCGCGACTCTTCAGATTGACTCACACTGCCTCCAAGCTACTTCGTGCCCACGTGAATCGCCACCGTACCCAGCATCATCGTCCGCCAGGTGACCTGTCTCAACCCAGCCGCCGCCATCACATCCGCCAGGTCAGGAGGCGACATGAACCGCTTGACGGAGCGCGGCAAATACTCGTAGGCATCGCGATCCCCCGTCAACAGTCCGCCCACCAGCGGCGCCAGACCGAAGAAGTAGATGCGGAAGAGCCGGCCCATCAGACGACCGCGGGGCCAGGTCATCTCCAGACAGACGATCTTGCCTCCAGGTTTGACCACGCGAGCTTGCTCTCGAAGCGCTTCCAACACGCTGGGCACATTGCGCATCATGAAGGCTGACGTTGCCGCGTCGAACGTGCCGTCGGAAAAAGAAAGCGCCAAGCCGTCGCTGACCACTAACGGCAACGACGATGCCTTGGCGCGCGCGTGGCGGAGCATCGCGAAGGTCAGATCGGAAGCTGCGACACTGGGGGATTCGGGCAGAGCCTGTGCCAGGATAGCCAGGTCCCCGGTGCCGGATGCGACATCCAGGAGCTTGCCCCCCTGCGGCAGGTCGGCGCAGCATAATGCAGCACGACGCCATCGCTGATCCTGACCGAGCGCCATCACCCGATTCGCCAGGTCATAGCGATGGGCGATGCGGCTGAACAGCGCGCGGATGGTACGCCTCTGACTCTGGGCAGCTTCGTTTGGCAAAGTTCGTTCCCAGCCTTCAGATGCTACATGGGGGTCACAGCCACAGAACGCCCACTCGGTCCCCCCAAGGCACTGGCATTATAGTCTGGGGGGCAGGGTCCCCGTAGTGGGCATTGTCACGTCCCACCGCGATAACACTCACCTGGAAGGGAGGGTCAGCGCGGCATCCAGTTGGTCGATGAGGTCACCCAGCACGCTAGCCAGCTCGGGGGGCAGCTCTACCTCGACGGGTATCTCTGTCTGGAGTTGGTAGGTGACAGAGATGGGGACGGTCATCTCGACGGGAATCTCAATGGTGGTGCTGATAGGGAGCACGGTCTGCACCGGCACGGCGATGTCCTGTTTACCCAGCAATGGTATATTGACGTAGGTTTCCACCACCGTGTCGAGAGTGTAGTCGAAGCTCAGAGGTATGACAAAGGTCTCCTCGATGGGCACGCTCGTGCGGATGGGTATCTCCTGATCCACCGCCACCTCAAAAGAGAGCGGCTCACCGGACAGCAGCGCCACGGCATCCTCGGCGCCAGCCAGCGCCAACACGAGACCCTCCCGAGCCTGTAGCAAGCTCACGATGAGCACGGCGTTGAACGCCAGGGAGATGATAACCAGGATCAGAATGAACGCCCGCCAAATACCCTGTTTTGTCATGGTGCAACCTCCATATCCTCGGTGTCGTGGGGCTGAGCGTCATCGATCTCAGTGACAGGCGGCTGCACCCGCACGACAGCACGGGCGACGGCCTCGAGCAACCCGGGATCACGCCAAAGCAGGGCATCGATCTGGACGGCAGCCGCGCCCAACGTCAGACAGGTCAGCGCGTCGTCGGGTGACGCGATGCCGCCACACGCGATGACGGGCACGTCCAGCTTCCCAACCCACTGGGAGAGGATGTGCAGGGTCATCGGGAAGAGGGCGGCCCCATAGAGCCTGCCCCGCATGAAACGTGCCACCGATCCGCCGGGCCCGACTTCGCCCACGGGTAACACGGCGCGCGGCGGCGACATGAGGGTCAGGGCATCAGCGCCGGCATCGACGAGAGGCCCGGCGAGGTCGGCCACCCGACCAAAGGGGAGCTTGGCGATGACGGGCAGATCGCCCTCCTCGACCGCGGCTGAGAGCTGAGCGCACGCGCGCTCAATGCCAACAGTCGCCGCAAACCCGAGTTCCAGACCGCGCACGCCACGAACGCCTGAGAGCATGCCGGCAGCGCGCCCCACGGAGGCTGGTTGTGTTGCCAGGAGGTGCACGATGACGGGCACGGTCAACCGCTCCCAAACCCTGCCTGACTCTCTGATCACACGGCGGACACCGGGATTGGGCCATCCGGTATGCACCACGAAGTGATCGCCCCGCACGCCCACACGCCGCCCCCGAGCCGCGGTGCGGGCCTTGAGACTGACCGGGTTGGTGACGATCGCCCCAAGTACGGAGAGGTCCACCAGATCGTGATAGGCGTGCCCATACCCGAACGTCCCGCTCGCCGGCATGACCGGCACCATCAGGGGCAGACCGTACTTGTGGCGAGGCGCCAGTTCGATCAAGCGATGGCCTCATTCACGCCGTGAGGGCGCCCACCACGTGAGCGGCTCACGCGGCGAGCGGACTCCCCAGTGAAGTCCATCAGATCAAAGACCGGACCGTCGACACACGCGTGCCGCTCGCCGTGTCGGGTGGTCACGCGACAGATGTCGCAGGCGCCCACCCCACAGGGCATTGACACACGGACCAATGCCTGCGCAAAGTCGGCCTGCGGCAGATACCGCACGTCCTTGACCAAACGGGCCAGCGCGGGGTACCGGACAACGTCCGCAGCGACGCAGATGCACTCCGCCCAGGCCATCAACTCACGCAGGCGTGGGAGCACTCGTACCACGCCTGCAGGCGCGGGACCGTCCTCCTCGATGGGTCCGAGGTAGCCCGTGGATCCGTCGCGCGTCACCATGGTCAGCTCCAGCGTAGGAGGGAATCGTGACGGTGCAGGCAACCGCAGCCTGGTCGTCGCCTCGACCACCAGCGCCACCGATGGCGCAGCCTGGTAAAGGGGCTGTAGCCAGGGCAAGTCGTCCACCTCCGCGATCAGCAGCAGGCGATCCAGCGCATGCCCTATGGCCGCCAGGCGAAACCCGTGACCCAGTGGCCCCAGCACGTCCACCGGTGATCCGGGAAGCAAGCGCGTGGCCGGATGGCCGCGGGGGACCACGGTACTGAACCCGTCACCGTCGACGACTGAGGGAAAGAGGGGCTCGCGAAGAGGACCACCGAGGTCGGCGAGCACGTAGCAGCCTGCCTGGGGTACCACCTCGAGATCCAGGTGAAGCTCCCAGGCCGGGGGCACCGGGCGCACCGCGCGCAATGTCGCTGTCTGTCGTCGTGCCATTGATCGAACCGAAGGGTCTCCGAGACGCTGCTGCTGTCACCGGCAGGAACACAACGCAGGAACTGTGCGCGGGCCCCGATGGGGCCCGCGATCAAGCAGAGAGGCTAGATGGTGTGCAGCGGTTTCCCGAAGACGCCGTGCGCCGCTTCCATCACGGCCTCGTTGAGCGTCGGGTGGGCGTGCACCGTGTGCGCGATCTCGTCCGGGGTCAGCTCGGCCTTGGCCGCCAAGACCAACTCCGGCAGCAGCTCGGTGGCCTCGGGGCCGACGATAACGGCGCCAAGAATCTCGTGAGTTCCGGCATCCGAGACAATCTTGACGAAACCTACGTTCTCACCCAGGGCCAGGGCCTTGCCGTTGGGCAGGAAGGGGAAGGTTCCCACAGCCACCTCGTGACCTTGATCCCTGGCCTCCGACTCGCGCAGTCCGAACGAGGCGACCTGGGGCGAGGTATAGGTACCCCGGGGCACGCGACTCGCGTCAAAGGGCTCCGGGGTCAACCCAGCCGCCATCTCGGCTGCGATGATCCCCTGAGCCGAGGCCACGTGGGCGAGCGGCATCAAGCCATTGAGGTCGCCGATAGCATAGACGCCCGGCACGTTGGTGCGCATCCGATCGTCCACCGTCACCCATCCACGATTTGTCTGGACGCCGACAGCCTCCAGCCCCAAGTCCTCACTGTTGGGGCGGACGCCGATGGCGACCAACGCAACGTCGGCCTCCAGCGTCTCCTCTCCCTTTGGACCCGCGACACTGACGCTCACGCCCGTCTCGGTCTTGGTCACGCCCAACACGCGGGTACCGGTCATCGATCTGATCTTGAGACGGCGAAGATGCCGGCTCAGCTCAGAGGCCGCGTCGGCATCTTCGGACGGGAGTATCTGATCCATCATCTCGACGACGCGGACATCGGCACCGTAGGACTTCCATACCGTGGCAAACTCCAGCCCGATGGGGCCGGCGCCGATCACGATGGCCGAAGCCGGCAATACCTCGCGAGCCAGCGCGTGGCGGTAGGTGAGCACCCGCTCGCCATCCACTTCGATGCCGGGGATGGCACGGGCGCGGGCACCGGCGGCCAGAATGATGGCGCCGCCCTTGAGCGTCTGCTTGGCGCCATCGCCCGAGGTCACCTCGACCTCATTTGCGGAGATCAGCTGCGCCGAGCCCATCACGACGTCGATCTCGTTGCCTTTCATCAGCGCACCGACGCCCTTGACCAGGCGTGCGGAGACCTTGCGGCTGCGCTTGATGGCCGCGCCGAAGTCCAGCTCGACGTTCTCGGCCTTGAATCCATACTCTCGGCCGCCGCCTGTCACCAGACGAGCGACCTCGGCGCTGCGGAGCAGAGCCTTTGTGGGAATACATCCCCAGTTGAGGCAGATGCCCCCCAGGCTCTCTCGCTCGACCAGCCCGACCTTCATTCCCAGCTGAGTGGCGCGAATAGCGGCCACGTACCCGCCCGGTCCCCCGCCAACCACCACAACATCGTACTCAACCTGACTCACCAGCGACCTCCTTGTCATATTCCTGTCCGCGGAACTCATCGACGATTCGCTCGACCTTGGAGAACATCTCCGCGATCTCGTAGTCTGTCGTATCGAATATCCGAGCGTCCTCGGCAGCCCGAAGGGGGGCCGCTGCCCGGCTGCTGTCGATCCGGTCCCGGTTGTGGATGCCGGCCAGCACCTGATCCAGGGTAACGTCCTTGCCCTTCTGCCGGAGCTCCAGAAGGCGGCGCCGCGCACGTACCTCGGCCGAGGCCACGACATAGAGCTTGAGATCAGCGTCGGGGATCACCACGGTACCGATGTCACGACCGACCATCACGACTTGCCCCCTGCGCGCGATCGCCCGCATGCGCGACGTAAGGGCATCACGGACGCCGGGATAGGCGGCCACGGGCGAGACATCGCGCTCGACCGTTGGTGACCGTATCTCCCAGGTGACATCCTCGCCATCCACCCTGACGGTGTTCTTCCGGCCATCGTCGACACCGGGAGGCAGAACCTCGATTACCGCTTCGTTGGCCACACGCGTGACCGCAGCCTCATCGCCGGCGGCGCAGATGCCCTTGTCCTGAGCGGCCCACGTCACCGCGCGATAGAGAACGCCGGTATCGAGATAGAGGTAGCCAAGATGCCGGGCCAGATGGTAGCCGATGGTGCTCTTGCCAGACGCCGCCGGGCCATCGATGGCGACGGTTGACGGTCTCACCGGCGCGATCTCCGGGAGCGACGGGATCGCGACTTGCCGCGGGTGCCGCGCTCCCGCATCTGGGGGACAGCGCCCCGCATTGGAAGGTCCGCGTCACGTCGCAGGGAGCGCACCTCTGCGGCGGTCAGATAGCGCCACTTTCCTCGTGCCAGGTCACCCAGCTGGAGGGGGCCCATCTGCGTGCGCACCAGGCGGACGGCCGGATGGCCCAACGCAATCACCATACGCCGCACGAGGTGCTTGCGCCCCTCGTGGACCGTCACTCGCAGCCAGGTCTGTTCCCGCCGGCGTCCGTCGACGGTCACCTTGTCAAAGCGGGTCATGCGACCATCGAGGGTCAGCCCCCTGCGCCACCGATCCAGGGTCTCCTCCGTGGGCTCGCCGTCCACAAGCACCCGGTAGACGCGAGCGTGCCCGAACTTGGGATGGGTCAGGTGCTGGGTGAGCGGCCCGTCGTTGGTCAGCAGGACCAGCCCCTCACTGTCCACATCCAGCCTGCCGACCGGGTAGAGCCGCGTGTCGCGGCCCTTGTTCTGCGGCGTGTCAACGAGGTCGAGCACGGTTCTGCGTCCCTGAGGGTCGCTGGTCGTCGTGATCACGCCGCGCGGCTTGTTGACCAGGATGTAGGCCCTGGGCTGCGGCCTGGGGATAGGCGCACCGTCCACGCGGATCGTCTGAGACTCGGGGTCCGCCTTATCACCCAAGGATGCGATCTTGCCATCCACAGTGACGCGACCCTCTTCGATGATCCGCTCGCAAGCGCGACGGGACCCGTGTCCCGCGCGCGCCATAATTTTCTGCAATCTTTCGGGTTCCATACGCTCCATTATACCCGCTGGCGACCGTACTGCGAGTCTTTGACGGTCCATGCGTTCTCCACTATCATTGCGTCAGGACGCATCAGCAGCCCGGAGGCACCGCATGGCGATCGAGTTTCTCTCCATCCTGATCTTCACGTTCGCCCTGGCGCTGCTGGGCCTGGGCGTTTTCACGTGGTGGATGGAGCGTGAGAAACGACGCAATCTGGGCGTCCTGATGGTCATCTCCGCACTGCTGATCGCCGGCGGCTACGCCTTCTTGGGCAGCCGATTCGCCATCGCAGCCTTTGGACGCCTCATCATCACCATCGACCTCCCTCGGCTGATGGCCACGGCCATCGTCTACACCATCGGCGTCCTGATGGGGATCGGACTCGCCGGCGGCGCCTTCCTGTGGATCTCCGGACGCCTGATCCGGCCGACAGGTCTGGAACGCAAGCTGGCCATCTTTGTCGCCATTGTTCTGGTGATCGCCCTGCTCATCAGTATCGTGGCCGTCCAGATCAGCCACTGACCCTCAACGAGCCGTGGGAGGCCCGCTTGCTGTATACCAGAGAGAGACTCGAGACGTGTGAGGATCGATCGCTGGCGCCCTACGGCTTCCGCAGCCGCGACTCCCGAGGTCGCGCGGCGCCTGAATCCACACCGCCCTTCCGCACGTGTTTCCAGCGGGACCGAGATCGCATCCTCCACAGCGACGCCTTCCGGCGGCTGGAGTATAAGACCCAGGTCTTTGTCTACTCCGAGGGCGACTACTACCGCACACGACTGACGCACACCCTGGAGGTGGCTCAGATCGGACGATCTCTGGCCACGGCCCTGGGGGCAAACGAGGTCCTGGTAGAGACGATATGTCTGGCCCACGACCTGGGACATCCGGCCTTTGGGCACGCGGGCGAGCACACACTGAACCAGCTGATGGCGGATCATAGGGGATTCGACCACAACAAGCAGTCGCTGCGCATCGTCGACAAGCTCGAGAAGAAGTATCCAAGCTTCGATGGCCTCAACCTGTCATGGGAGGTTCTGGAGGGTATGGTGAAGCACGAGACTGAGTACGACATCGCGGACGCGTCTCGGTTCGACCCCGATCTCAGAGGCACCCTGGAGGCGCAGCTGGCCAACCCGGCGGACGAGCTGGCCTACTGTGCGCACGACCTGGACGACGGGCTCTACTCCGGGCTGCTCCGGGCCGAGGACTTGGCGGACATCGAGCTATGGGAGCACGTTAGGGAGAGCGTCGGTTGGGATGGGATGGGCTACGACGTGATGTGGCGGCACCGGCTGGTGCGCAGGCTGTTGGGCCTGCTGATCGCCGACGTTCTGGCAGAAACCGAACGACGCCTGGTCGCGGCGTCGCCCACGTCGCCGGCGACCCTACAGCAACTGCCGGAGAACGTGGTGGCACTGACGCCGGAGATGGCAGCGATGCTTGCGGAACTCAAGCAGTTCCTGATGGCTCGTCTCTACCGCCATCCCCGCGTGATGCGGATGCAGCTCAAGGCCGAGCGCATCATCACCGCGCTCTTCGAGGCCTATGTCGCCGAGCCGAGACAGCTGCCGTTCAAGGAGCAGGCCAAGATAGGCCCGCGCAGCCTACACCGCGTGGTGTGCGACTATGTGGCGGGGATGACCGATCGCTACGCGCTGCAGGAATATGCCAAGATGTTCGATCCGCTGGAGCAGGTCTAGCCAAGGCGCCACTCAGGCCAGTCGAGCTCACGGGAGACAGAGGGTACTGACGGCCCCCGTGGCTAGAGTGCGTCACCCAACAGCACGCCGACCAGCCCAATCAGCACCCCCAGTTGCAGCAGGAGATCGGTCTCGGCCAACCAACCAACGACCGGCCAGCTTGGGAGGAATGTCACAACGATGTTGAGCAGGACCATCCCCGCCCCGATGAGGACCGGGAGTCCCTTACGGTGGGCGAGGTAGTTGGAGACAGTCTGGAGAAACCTCGTGATGGTCACACTCACTCCTGAGGCGTGTGGGCAGGCACCGTCGGACATCGATTGTAGCATGGCCGTGGGCGCCGGCAAACCGAGGTTGTGCCGGCGGCACGCCGTAGTATCATCTATATGTATATGGTTATTACAGCTGTAGCGGGAGAACGTTGGTACCAAAAGGAGAGTGAGCGATGGTCGAGATCGGATCGCCGGCACCCGAGTTTGAGCTCTTGTCTGACGCGGAGGAGACGGTACGCCTATCGAGTCTGCGCGGACACAAGGTCGTGATCTACTTCTATCCGAAGGCCGACACACCCGGCTGTACGAAGCAGGCCTGTGCGTTGCGCGACGCCTATCCTCAGATCGAGGAAAAGGACGCCCAGGTGATCGGCATCAGCCCCGACTTGCCCAAGAAGCTGGTCAAGTTCCGGGAGAAGTACAATCTGCCGTTTGTCTTGCTCTCGGACCCTGACCATGCCGTCGCCGAGGCCTATGGCGCGTGGGGCGAGAAAAAGATGTACGGGAAGACGTACTATGGCATCACCCGCAGCCACTTCGCTATCGATGAGGAGGGAGTATTGACCGAGGTGGGCATCAAAGTGAAGCCGCTTTCGACCGCCGATCTAGCGATCAAACTGCTGTAGGCGCCAATCTACAGTGAGACGCGCCACCTCGGATGAGGTGGCGCGTTCTGCTTTGTCGCAAGGCTAGAAGCTAGAGGCGGAGGGCTCCCGGCACGGAGAGAGAGACCAGCTCCGCGGACGGCATGGGAATGCCGAACATCTCAAAGACCCGTTCCCAGAAAGTGATGGGTGCAAACCACAGATAGATGGCCAGCGCCACGCACAGGAGGATGAGCACGATCAGGATGCCGATCACCCAACCCAGCCAACGGGGGCGTCGCGGCGAAGGGATGTCTGCAGCCGGGACCTCATCGAACGGGAGCCCGGCATCTTGTGCCACGCCCACCGGCGGGCTATACGCGACCACCGGTTGGCTAGGTGCGACCTCGGGCCGGGGAGCCGGCGCAGGGTCGTAGGCGGCAAAGACATCGCCGGGTGGGGGCGGTGGCGTCGGAGGCTCGTACGCAAACGCATCCCCGCCCATCACCTGGGTAGAGCCGCCGGCTATGTCACCGACCAAGGTCGCCGCCGCGCCCGGGTCCGAAACCGCGTACTCCAGGGTGATGTAATCAGCGACGCGTATCTCATCGCCAGGAGAGAGCGTGACAGGCTCGACCAAGCGCCGACCGTTGACCCACGTGCCATTGGTGCTGCCCAGGTCCTCGGCCACCGCACCTGTAGCGAGTAGCCGTATCTGCACGTGGTGTCTGGAGACTCTGGCACTGTCGAAGACCACAGTGTTGTCGGCCGAGCGTCCCAACGTGCAGACCATGCCCTGTAGCGGGTATGCCTTGCCCACATTCGGCCCATCGGTGACCACCAGTGTGTGTTGACTCTCCATCCCACCCTCCAGTTGCGTCAAGTCGTAGGCGATCCGTGCGAGTGTCGCAAACCAATGATAGGTCAAAGCCGGCAGGTTGCCAAAGCACCCCGCGACACTATACTCGCTGCGACCTGCGCGGCACCCATCCGGGCGCAGGTTATTCTCCAGGGAGGATCCCATGCCCGAGAAAGAACCCGCCACACCGCGTCCGTTGATCGTCGATGCGCACCTCGACATCGCCTACAGCGCCGTCGTCCTGGGCCGCGACCTGGCGGCCGACGTACAAGAGCTACGTGACTCGGAGCGGCGCCACCCACCCCTCGATCCCGGCGCGGGCACAGCCACGGTGAGTTGGCCGGCCTTGGTCGATGGCCGAGCCGCCGTAGTCGGCGGGAGCATCTTTGTGGACCCGGCGACAAAGGCGCACACCAAAGCCACAGCCACCTACCGCGACCCCGAGGAGGCCCATCAACAGGGCCTGACCCAACTGGACTACTACCGGCGCGTCTCTGATGAGCGCGACGATGTGCGACTCGTGACGGATGGGGACGCGCTGGACGAGATACTCGGAAGCTGGGACACCGGCCAGGGAATGGTTGGTGTCTTCGTTGTGATGGAGGGGGCCGACCCGATACGCAGGCCCGACGAGCTGCATTGGTGGGTTGAACATGGGCTGCGGGGTGTGGGTCTGGCCTGGGGAGCGGGTACCCGCTACGCGGGCGGGGATCACAACCCGGGCCCGCTCTCAGACGAGGGGCGAGCGCTTGTGGACGCGATGGCCGACTACAACCTACTGCTGGACATCAGCCATCTGTGGGAGGATGGGGCGGCCCAGGTGCTCGACCGCTACCCCGGCCCCATCGTGGCCACGCACGCCAACCCGCGAGCCTTTGTCGACATCCCCAGACTGCTCTCGGACGATATGATCCGCCGGCTGGCGGATCGCGGAGGCGTGATCGGCGTCGTGGCATACAACCGCTTCCTCGACCCGCAATGGTATCCGGGACGACCGCGCGTCCCCCTCGCGCGCCTGGTCGAAGCCATCGACTACATCTGTCAGACGGTGGGCAGCGCCGCGGCAGTCGGCATTGGGTCGGACCTTGACGGGGGCTTCGGTCTTGAATCGGCGCCCGCCGGACTGGGCTCAGTGGCCGATCTCTACAAGATCGGCGGGCTCCTGCGTGAGCGCGGCTACGGCGCTAGCGACATCGAAGCGATCCTCAGCGGGAACTGGCTGCGCGTGATGCGTGCCTCGCTGGCGGCGTTCTAGCGGGTGCTGGACCTTGCCAAGTGAGGCTACTGTGGTAGACTACGCCTACTCCTGCCGTGTGCGTGGAACCGAACTGGGGTTTTGAGCCAACACTTAAACACAACGGGAGCCAGACTCTTGGCCGAGGACGCGATAGCCTTCGGGCAAGGCGGAATCGACCGGCTGGCACCCACCTGCGTAAGCAGGGTCAAAACCAACGGTGCACGGCACGGCGGGGACTGACTTATCGCGGAGACCGCGCTGGGATGACCAGCGCGGTCTCTCGTTCCGGCAAGCACACACCCCCGCTCAAGCATAGTATTATGTCAAGTAGGCTTGACTTCGACCCCTGGCTATGCTATCCTCAGGTCGCTGAATCAGCCTTCCGCTCAGCCCTTACCCACCCGAGGAGCCCATGTACTGGGAACGTGTCTCTGAGGAAATCTTCCTCTTCACCAGCGATCGCTACGCCCTAGTCAATTCCACCGCCGTTCTGACCGAACTCGGCACCGTTGTCATCGACGCGTTGCCCTTTCCCGATGAGGCTCGCCAGATCGCCCGCTTCATGGAAGTTCGGTCGGGGATGGACTACCATTCGTTGATCCTCACCCATCACCACACAGATCACGTCTTCGGCCTGTATGCATTTCCTGACAGGCTGGATGTGATCAGCTCCGAGCTGTGTCGCCAGCGTCTTCTGGAGGTCGGTGAGCCCTCGCTGGAGCAGGCGCAGGCAGGTGACCCGATGTTCGAAGAGGTCAACCTGCGCATACCCAGCGTGACCTTCGACACCGGCGAGTTCTACGTGAACGCCGGCAACAAAACCTTCAAGCTCTTCCCCCTTCCGGGACACACTGCCGACAACATCGGTATCCTGATCGAGGAGGATGAGGTATTGATCACGGGAGATGCCGCCATGGCAATCCCTATCATCGCCGATGGGGATTGGCAGCAGGAGATCGACACCCTCAACCTGATCAAAGACCTCAAACCCGACACTGTCGTCCAGGGACACGGCGAGGTGGTGCTTCGCGGCGAGGTCACCACGGTGATGGATCTCTACATCAGCTACCTCGAGTGCATTCGCGAGCAGGCCGAACAGGCCGTGAAGACGGGGAAGGACCGCAAGGAAGTCCGGGAGATTCCGCTGGAGACCTGCGGGTTGGAGCGCGTCCCGCTGGGCATCGCCAGCCAGCAACTTCACGCGGCCAATATCCTCAGCCTCTATGACAAGCTGAAAGCGGAGCAAGAAGGGTAGTCCCACGTGCCGTCGCCTGTCCCCATAGCCAGAGCGGGCACCGAACTCCATCGGTGGCTTGACCTATACCTGCGCGGTCTGGAACAGGACAATGCCTCCCCCTACACCATCAAGAACTACGCCACGGACATCTCCCAGTTCCTGGACTACTGTGAAAACCACGATGTTCGGGAGCTTGGCGCGCTGGACCGAGATCTTGTCCGGGCCTACATGGCGGTGCTGGACGATGCCGGCTACGCGCGGGCGAGCATCGCCCGCCGCATCTTCGAACTGCGCGCCTTCGGCGACTACTTGGTCAGGCACGGCGCCTGGTCTCAGAATCTCTTCCGCCGCATCTACGCGCCGCGCGTGCCCCGCAAGCTCCCCCGGTACCTGACGGAGGAGGAAACCCTGCGCCTGCTCGAGATCCCCGACACGTCCACGCCGAAGGGATCGCGGGATCGCGCCATCATGGAGGTGCTGTACGCGTCAGGGCTACGTGTGAGCGAGTTGGTCTCGCTGGACCTGGGCGACATCGATATGCGCCACGGAGAGATGCGGGTCATCGGCAAGGGGAACAAGGAGCGCGTGGCCCTCTTGGGCCGTCCGGCATTGGAGGCCCTGCGGTCCTACATCGATACGGGACGCCTTGAACAGCTCGGGGATCAGAGGGCGAGCGCGGTCTTCCTGAACCGATGGGGGAACCGACTCTCGTCCCGGTCGGTGGATACGATCGTACGCAAGGCGGGCGCCGCGGCGGGGATCGAGGAGACCGTCACGCCACACCTATTGCGACATACGTTCGCCACGCACATGCTGGACGGCGGCGCTGACCTGCGCGTGGTGCAGGAGCTGCTGGGGCACGACAACATCGCCAGCACGCAAATCTATGCGAACATCACGCAGCGCCGCGCGCGCGAAATCTACTTAAAAGCGCATCCGCGATCGGAGGGAGGCGAGTAGGACCCACGCCGGAGTCAGGCTTGAGCCTGGCGGTCCTAGGACTCACCGGCAAGGGGCTCACCTTCCGCGTCGACGTGAATGAGAGTCGCCAGATCCCGCGCCTAACGCGCACCAGACCGACGGATCTCGCCAACGCACAATGGGATCCGGCGATCCCTTCTCACAGAGAGCGAGAGGTGACTTTCACCCAACAAGACGCGGGGCTGAGTCGATGACTCAGCCCCGCGCTCAGTTGCGGTAAGCGACACCTATACGCCCGGGACCAACTCCGGTTCGGGCTCGGTGCGCAAGAACATCGCATCGTCGACACGATCGACGATGATCACATCGCCCACGCGGAAGTCTCCGGAGAGGAGCGCGTCGGAGATGGGGGTTTCGATCTCCTGCTGGATCAAGCGGCGCAGCGGGCGCGCCCCATACTCTGTACTGTAGCCATTTATGGCCAGCCAGTCCAGGGTCACCTCGGCTAGCTGCACGTCGTAGCCGTTCTCCAGCATCCGGTCGCGGAGCTTGGATATCTCCAGATGTACGATCTCGCGGATGTCCTCGTGGCTGAGGGCACGGAAGACGACGACGGCGTCGACACGGTTGAGGAACTCGGGACGGAAGAGTTTGCGCAGCCGCGCCAAGAGCTTCTGGCGCATGTCGTTGTGGGCCTGATCTTCCACGCCGCCGCCCTCGGTCTGCAGGGTGAAGCCCAGCGAGCCCTGACGGAGCACATCGTCGGCTCCGACGTTGGAGGTCATGATGAGCATCGCGTTGCGGAAGTCGACCTTGCGACCCCGTGCGTCGGTCAGTACGCCCTCTTCCATCATCTGCAGCAGCATATTGAAGGTATCGGGGTGCGCCTTCTCGATCTCATCGAAGACGATAATCGAGTAGGGGCGCCGGCGGATCGCCTCGGTGAGCTGGCCGGCGTCGTCATAGCCGACGTAGCCGGGAGGCGCGCCCACCAGCCGGGCCACGGCGTGGCGCTCCTGGAACTCGGACATGTCGATCTGGATCAGCGCCTCCTCGGTGCCGAATAGGAAGCGCGCCAGGGCCTTCGAGAGCTCGGTCTTGCCGACCCCGGTGGGCCCGAGGAAGATGAAGGAGCCGATGGGCCGTCTTGGGTCCTTCAGGCCAGCACGGGCCCGGCGCACGGCCTTGGCCACGGCCTCGATGGCCTCGCCCTGTCCGATGATGTCCTTGTGAAGCTCCTGCTCCATCTCCAGCAGGCGCCGAGATTCCTCCTCGGCGATCTGGGTCATGGGGATACCGGTCCACATCGCGATGATCTCGGCGATATCGTCCGGCCCGACCGTCAGTTCCTCGTCCTCCTCGGTCCGCATCTGCCGGAGGGCCTCCAGACGGCTCTCCAGCGTGCCCTCCTCGGCCTTCAGGTCAGCCAACTCCCGGCGCTTCCCAGCGACCTTGTATTGTGCTTGTCGAAGGCGAAGGTCCTGTATCTGCTCAAAGACCTCGCGGAGTTGGATCGAGAGGGGAGACTTGTACATCTTGACGCGGGATGCGGCCTCATCCATCACGTCGATGGCCTTGTCCGGCAAGAAGCGATCGGGAACAAAGCGGGTCGAGAGCCGCGCGGCCGCCAGGAGGGCATCGTCGCTGATCAGCAGCTTGTGGTGCTGCTCGTAGGCATGCTTGATGCCGCGGAGTATCTCCACCGTCTCATCCTGCGTCGGCTCATCGACCATCACCGGTTGGAAGCGTCGCTCGAGCGCGGCGTCCGACTCGATGTGCTTGCGGTACTCGTCCAACGTGGTCGCGCCGATACATTGCAGCTCGCCGCGAGCCAGGGCAGGCTTGAGGATGTTGGCAGCGTCGATCGAGGAACCAGCGGAACCGGCACCGACGAGCATGTGGACCTCGTCGATGAAGACGATCGTGTCGCTGTTCTTGAGCTCCTGCAGAATCTTCTTCAAACGTTCTTCAAACTGTCCGCGGTACATCGTACCGGCGACCAGGGATCCCACGTCCAGCTGGATCAAGCGTTTGCCCAGAATCGGGCCGGGCACACCGCCGGAGATGATGCGCTGCGCTAAACCCTCGACGATGGCGGTCTTGCCCACGCCGGGCTCACCGATCAGAGCGGGGTTATTCTTGGTGCGACGGGCCAGAATCTGGATGACGCGCTCGACCTCGGCCTGGCGGCCGATCACGGGATCGAGCCGGCCCTCGGTGGCCATCGCCGTCAGGTCAATCGCCACTTGGTCCAGCAACGACTCATTGCTGCCGGCAGCTTCCTGACGACCGCCGTGCCGGCGGCGCGTTGGCGTGGGTGACGATGAAGACGAAGAGGAAGACGATGACGCCGTCGGTCGCATCGGCATGAACCGCTCGATGCGGCGGCGGATGGTCTCGGCCGAAAGCCCGGCCTGTGTGAGGACCGCGATGATGACACCCTCGTGTTGACGCAGGAGCGCCAGGAGCAGGTGTTGGGTATCGACCACGGAGCTGTTGTGGCGCTTTGCCTCCTCCAACGACATCTGGAGGAGCATCTCGGTGGAGTGACGGAGCTCGGGCTCCGCGCTAGCCAGGGGTTTGGCACTGGAAAGACGAGCGACAGTCTGCAGCGCCTGCTGAGGACGCAGACCCATATCGCGCAGGACCCGGCCTGCGATCCCCTCGCCCTCGAGCATCAGGCCCAGGAGTATGTGCTCGGGTCCGATCGTCGCGTGATGCATGCGCTTTGCCTCGATCTGGGCAAAGCGAAGTACCTCTTGGGCTGAAGGGGTGAATCTCTCCAGCGGGTCAGCCATGTCTACACCCTCACTTCATCACCACCGGCCACGCCACAAGACCGGTCACACTACACCATATTCTTACGGTCTTATGTCCCTTTGGGTAGCATCTTCCCTCAGGGTCATGTTCATTATAGCACGAATAGAATGGGCGAGTACATAGCGAGCGCGTTGCGGGGAGGAAAAAAAGAAGCGGCAGAACCACTTGGTGGTTCCGCCGCTGAGGGTCTGAGCAGACTGCTAGCGCATGGCCTGCATCATCACGCCGACGAACTCATCCCACTCATCCTCGAAGAGATGAACCGTCACGTTATCGATCTCGATGTGGTAGATCAGCTCGTTGTTCTCGGGCTCGTGCGACGCCCACACCGTGTAGTTCTCGGACTCGCCCAGCATCTGGACCTTCGGTTCCTTGGGCACAGAATCCTCCTGGATCGATCTCTTGGCGTCTAGCGCCGGCGACCGCGGCTGCTATTCCTGCGACCACCACCACGCGGCGCGTCCTTGGCCTTCGCCTCTTCCAGCGTCCAACCCTCGAGCACGGCCTGGCGTGAGAGCCGGACCTTGCCGTCGTTGACACCAGTCACCATCACCACCAGCTCATCGCCGACAGTGGCGACATCGGTCACACTCTCGACGCGAGTGTCGGAGAGCTGGGAGATGTGCACCATGCCATCGGTGCCGGGGAGAATCTCCACAAAGGCGCCGAAGTCCGCCACGCGGACGACCTTGCCGGTGTAGATACGTCCCTCCTCCGGGACCTCCATCATCGCATCGATGTGCTCCAGGGCGCGCTCCGCACCATCGCCGCCGGGGGCCGCGATGAAGACGGTGCCGTCCTCCTCGATGTCGATCTTGACCTCGTACTCGGACTGCAGCGCGCGGATGTTCTTGCCGCCGGGGCCGATCAAGGCGCCGATCTTCTCGACGTCGATCTGCGTGGTCAGCATCTTGGGCGCGTAGTCAGAGACCGACTCACGCGGCGCGGGGATCGCAGTCATGATGACATCGATCACCTGCTCGCGGGCCACACGGGCCTGTTCCAGCGCCTCGGTCAGGATCTCGCGGCTGACACCCATGATCTTGATGTCCATCTGCAGGGCGGTGATGCCCTCGCGGGTACCGGTGACCTTGAAGTCCATGTCACCCAGGTGATCTTCCATCCCCTGGATGTCGGTCAGCACGCGATAGCGCTCGCCGTCGGAGACGAGACCCATCGCTATGCCGCCGACGGGTGCCGAGATGGGCACACCGGCGTCCATCAGCGAGAGCGTGCTGCCGCAGACCGAGGCCATCGAGGTGCTGCCGTTGGAGGACATGCACTCACTGACGACGCGAATCGTGTAGGGGAAGACGTCCTTGGTGGGGAGCACCGGGATGAGCGCCCGCTCTGCCAGGGCACCATGACCGATCTCACGGCGACGCGGTCCACGCATGGGCCAGGTCTCGCCGGTGGAGAACGGGGGGAAGTTGTAGTGATGAATGTAGCTCTTTGTCTCCTGAGGGAAGAGATCGTCCAGCTCCTGCCGCTCGCCGGGCATACCCAGGGTCGCCAAACTCAGGACCTGGGTCTCGCCACGTGTGAAGAGGCCCGTTCCGTGGGGGCGCGGAACCACGCGAACCTCAGCGTCCAGCTGGCGGATCGTGTGCTGATCGCGACCGTCGGGGCGGACACCTTCGCTCAAGATGCGCTCACGCACAATCTCCTTGAGGACATCATGGAAGGCCTCACCGATCAGGCGCGAGGACCAACCATTGGCCTCAGCCTCGCCGGCCAGGGCCTCCTTGAGCTCATCCTCCAGCGCATTCAGCGCATCGAGGCGCTCGCCCTTGAGCTGCGTTGTGGAGACAAGTTCGCGTACGCGATCACCCATCAAGGACTCGACCTGGGATGCGAGGGCCTCGGGCATCTCGAAGCGCTGATAGTCATCACGCTTGGGCTTGCCGACGACCTCACGCATCTCATTCTGGACACGGATCACGTCCTGGATCGACTGGTGCGCCAGCTCGATCGCGTCGAGCATCGTCTCCTCAGAAACGATGTCGGCGCCGGCCTCGACCATAATGATGGCCTCGGCGCTGCCGGCAATACGCAGGTCCAGGCTGCTCTCAGCCATCTCTTGGATGTTGGGATTCACGACCAACTCACCGTCGATCAGGCCGATGCGCACGCCGCCCACCGGACCGTCGAAGGGGATATCCGAGATGGTCAACGCTGCTGAAGCCGCGATGATGCCCAGAACGTCGGCGTACTCGCTCTCGCCCTGCGAAAGCGGCTGCACGATCACCTGTACATCGTTGCGGAAGCCTTTGGGGAAGAGAGGGCGCAGGGGCCGGTCGATCAGACGGCTGGCCAGAATGCCCTTCTCCGACGGACGTCCCTCGCGGCGGAAGAACGAACCGGGGATACGACCTGCGGCGTAGAGCCGCTCCTCGAAGTTACAGGTCAAGGGGAAGAAATCAATGCCCTCGCGGGGGCCTCGGGACATTGTCGCCGTTCCCAGCAACACGGTGTCACCGGATTGGAGCACGACCGACCCACCGGCCAGACGCGCGATCTTGCCCGTCTTGATGGTGAGCGTCTGGTCGCCCAGCTTCGCTTCAAACACATGCTCTTCTAGCACAACTATCTCCTATCGCCGTACTCCCCCGCGATAGAAGGTATGAAACTGGGAGCTGCCGTGCAACGGATAGCCCATCTATCGTGCACCCCAGGTCCCAATTCCCACCAACCATCGGAGGGAAACCGGCCTTATCTGATGACCGGGCGCTATTGCCCAGCCGGGTAACTACCTACAACGAAAGACGAGTAGAGGGGGTCTCCCGACTCTACTCGCCGATCACCAACCATCCAGTCAGCGTTGCGTGCCTACCTGCGCAGGCCGAGACGCTGGATCAACGCTCGATAGCGCTGAGGGTCCTTCTTCTGAAGATAGCCCAACAGCCGCCGGCGCTGGCCGACCAGCTTGAGCAGACCACGACGCGAGTGCTCGTCGTGCTTGTGCACCTTGAGGTGCTCGGTCAAATCGGTGATGCGGAACGTCAGCAACGCGATCTGAACGTCCGACGACCCCGTGTCCGTAGGGCTCGCCCCATAGTCCTTGACGATCTCTTCCTTCTTCGCCTTCGATAGCACAACCTACTCCTTGTTGAGAGAACCGACCAATCGTTCGCAACGTGTCGGTCAGTGGTCAGAGCGTCGACACAGGGTCAACGTAGCGCGCAGTATACCACGGACGGCCTGTTTCGCAACTTCGCGCGCATCGTGAATAGTGAATCGTGCGACGACCACGGTATAATCCTACCCACCCAAGGAGATACCAATGCCCAACACCATCACGCTGAAGCTGGACACCATGGCCCACGGTGGGGACGCCATCGGACGCCACGAGGGACGCGCGGTCTTTGTACCCTACGCGATCCCAGGCGAGGAGGTACGCGTCGAGATCGTCGACGACCGCGAGCGATGGGCTCGCGCTCGGCTGGTGGAGGTGCTGGCTCCCTCGCCCGCGCGCGTGGAGCCCCGCTGCCCCTACTTCGGCCAGGGGAAGTGCGGCGGTTGCCAGTGGCAGCACATCGAGACCGAGGTGCAGACGCGCATGAAGGGGCTGGTGACGATGGACCAGCTGCGACGCATCGGCAAGTTCGAGGAGCCGCCGGTCTTCGAGCCCCTCGCAGACGAGGTCGGCTGGGAGTATCGCAATCACGCGCTCTTCCGCGTCGATCCCGAAGGGAAGCTGGGTTTCCTGTCCACGCGCAGCCACGACGTCTGCCCGGTCAAAGACTGTCTGATCCTCCACCCCTTGCTGAGCCGGCTCTACGGCTCGCTGGATATGGCCTATCCTGAGCTGGAGTGGATGGAGCTGCGCGCCGGGACCGCCACCGGCGACCTGATGGTGCTGCTCCAGGCCAAGGAAGAGGAGTCCCCGTCGCTAGAGGTCGACTTCCCGCTCTCCATCGTCCAGCTGCGCCACGATGACGCCGTCGCACCGCTGATCGGACTGGACTACTTCCTGGAGACGGTGCACGACCGCGAGTTCCGGGTCAGCGCGACGAGCTTCTTCCAGGTCAACACGCGGCAGGCCGCAGAGTTGGTCAACGTAGTAATGGGCGCGCTGGACCTGACGGGCAGCGAGCACGTGCTGGACGCCTACTGCGGCGTGGGTCTCTTCACGGCCTTTATCGCCGAGGAGGCGGCCTCAGTCACCGGCATCGAGGTGAATCCGCCTGCCGTCGTCGACGCCGGGCACAACCTGGCGCACGCGGACAACGTCACGCTCCTCGAAGGGCCGGTGGAGGAGCAGATGCGGGAGATCACAACGAAGCTGGATGCGGTCCTGGTGGATCCCCCGCGCACGGGCCTCGCGCCGGTGGTCGTGGACGCGCTGGTCGAGGGATCGCCGGATCGCATCGTCTACGTCTCCTGCGACCCGGCGACGCTGGCGCGGGACTGCAAGCGCCTAGCTAAGCAAGGCTATGGGCTGAGCTGGGTCCAGCCGGTCGACCTCTTCCCACAGACCTACCACATCGAGAATATCGCGCTGCTGGAGCGCTAGGGTGGTGAACAGCTTCGAGCGTGTGAAGGCCCGGCGGGCCGGCGAGATGGTGGATCGGCCGCCCAACTTCAACATCTATATGGCCTACGGCGCGCACGCCATCGGGGAACCCCTCTCCCGCTACTATCTGGACCACCGCGTGCTGTGCGATGCCAACGCCTATCTGATCGAGGACCGTGACGTGGACATTGCGCAGGCTATCTCGGACCCCTACCGCGAGGCGGCGGACTTCGGTGCCGACGTTGTGTTCCCAGAGGACGGGTTGCCGGTGTGCACGACGCCGCTGCTGGCGTCGCCGTCGGACCTGGCGCGCCTGATCCCGCCGGACCCGGCCACGGGAAGGCGCATGAGCGACCGGCTGGCTGCGGTCAGCCTTATGCACGAGCGATACGACGGCGAGGTCCCGGTGATGGGCTGGGTGGAGGGTGCGCTGGCTGAGGCTGCGGACCTGCGGGGCGTGGGCAACGTGCTGATGGATCTGTACGACAACCCCGAGTTCCTCAGGGACCTGCTCGAGGTCTGTGCCGAGGTTGAGATCGCCTTTGCGCGCGCGCAGGTCGAGGCAGGCGCGGACATAGTTGGGTTGGGCGATGCGGTCGCATCGCAGATATCGCCACGGATGTACCGGACGTGGGCGCTGCCCTACGAGCAGCGCATCTTCGCCGCCGTCCACGAGATGGGGGCACTGGCCAGGCTGCACATCTGCGGCGACACCAGCCGCATCCTCGGTGATATGGCCACGAGCGGCGCCGACATTGTCGATATCGATTGGATAGTGCCGATGGGCGATGCGGCGGCGGCCTTCGAGGCCGGCGGCGCCGCGGTCTGCGGCAACGTCGACCCGGTCGCCGTGCTGATGCAGGGCACTCCGGAGGATGTCTTCGCCGAAACCCAGCGCTGCATGACCTTGGGCGGTCCCCGGTCCTTCAGCGCCGCCGGCTGCGAGATACCCGACGGCACGCCCCGCGCCAACCTCGACGCGCAGTTGCGGGCGCTACGGGAGTTCGGCGCATCCTAGACGAGTGTGCTGGTGTCCGCGGGCCAAAGCCTGGTTCACCGAGGCAACAGCGTGCTTTCTGCGGACCGCGGGCAAGATTCCTGCGGTCAACAGAGAAGCCAAGCCCCTACAAGACCTCAACCAGCGATCCACTATCACTCTTGGTGACCTGAATCTGCGTGGGGAAGGCCTCCCGGAGCTCGTCGATGTGGGTGATGATGAGCACCAGGTCGAAGTCGTCCTGGACAGCCTTGACGGCCTCGACGAGGCGTTGACGCCCCTCGGCGTCCAGCGTGCCGAACCCCTCATCGACGAAGAGCGACCGCAGCCGCACGCCGGCCCTGCGCGCCAGCATCCGTGAGAGCGCGACCCGGATGGCAAAGTTGATGCGGAACTTCTCGCCGCCCGAGAAGCTCTCGTAGGGGCGCGTGCCCTTCTCATCACTGATAATGATGTCGAGGGTCTCGCGCAAGGTGCCCGACTTGGTCTCTCGTTGCGTATCGAACCGCACGTGCATCCGTCCGCCTGTGAGCTGCTGGAGGACGCGGTTGGCGTCGCGCTCCAGCTCCGGCAGCGTGTGCTCGATGATCATCGCCGGGATGCCATTGACGCCAAAGGCGTCGCGCAGGTCCGTGAGGATCGCCACGCGCTTGGCAAGGCTGTCGCGCTGCTCACGCATCCCGGTGCTGCGCTCTGCCAGCGTCGCCAGCGCAGCCAGCGTCTGACGAGCGGCTCCCACCCGCTGGCGAGCCGTGAGGGCACGCTGCCGGGCGCTCGAGAGCTGCTGCGTCAACGCCGATGCCTCCGACAGCCGTGCCTCGACCTGGGTCAAGGCCGTCTGTTGCGCCTCGCGAGCCTCGACTAACTCGCCCGACCTCGTCCCTAGGTGAGCGATCTGGGTCTCGACCCGTGAGAGGGCGGCGAGCTCGCTGTCGAGACCGACACGGGCCTTCTCCAGCTCGCGGTACTCGCGCTCGGTGCCCTGCAACACGTCCAAGCGACGCTTGATCGCTGCGTGCTCGCCTGCATCGTAGCCGAGGGCACCCAGCCGCGACACCACGGTCGCCAGGGCCTTGCGGGCATCGTGGGCAAAGTTCGACGCAGCCAACCGGCTCTGGAAATCGTCACGCGCCGCCAATGCTGCCTCCAGCGCCGGGCGCGCGTCGCGCGCATAGTCAGCGGACGCGAGCCGGGTCTCGAGCGCCGCGCGCTGCTGGGACAGGGTGTCGACCCGTAGGCTCGCGGCCTGCCCCTCCTCTACCTGTCGCTGGAGTCTCGCCAGGGCCTGGTCGTGCCGACCGCGCTCGCGCACCTGCCGTGTCAGAAGAGCCGACCGAGTGGATACAGTCGCCAAGGTCTCCTCGAGCTGGGCCAACCGATCGACATTGGCTCGATGCTCATCACCCATGGCCGTGCCCTCTGTCTCTATCTCAGCCATCACGCGTCCCTGGTGCTCCGGGGTGAGCGTCTGTCCACACAGCGGACAGTCCGCGCCGGCCTGCCCCAACGCGTCGAGCCGCGCCTTGGTCTCGTCCATATCGCCCCGGAGTTGACGGTTTCTCTCGACCAGACGGCTGCGCTCGACCTCAGCTTCCTGCTGGGTCGCGCGCACGTGCTCCAGTTCCTCAGCAGCCGCCTCAGCAGCCGACACGCGCTCGGCCGCGGCCGCCACGTCGGCGACGAGCCGGTCACTCGAGAAGCGCTCGGTAAGGAGCTCTATCTGCGAGGCCAGCTCCCCGATCTCACGCTCCAGGGCCGCCGCCGCTTCGCGTATCTCACGTTCGCAGCGGCCAACCAAGCGATCGACGGACCGCAGCTCATCCGCCAGCGCGTCGCGCGCCTGGGCGATCCGCCCCTCCAGGTCGGCCTTCTCGGTCTGCAGCTCCGCCGCACGACTCAAGCTTTGCCCAAACGCGCGCTCCGCGGCAAGTGCCTGTTGGTAGTCGGCGTAGGCGGCCTCGATGGCGGGCGCTCGCTCGACGAGCAACTGATGGGCGGCGACCTGGGCCTGGTGTGATGCTCGCTCACCGGCCAGGTGGGCCAGCTCGCGTCCGACCTCCTCGACCTGCCGGTCGAGCTCATCGAGCCGTCGCCGGTGCCCGGCGGCCTGCTCGCGCACCCGCGTGAGCTCGTCCATCGCGGTCTGCGCCTGCGCCAGCAGCGCGTCTGCCTTGGTAGCCTCGGTCTCCGCCTCGGCCAGCTGCGTCTCGAGCGCAGAGCGCTGCTCAAGCTCGGCCGACATCTCATCGAGACGCCGGTCGGTCTCGCGGAGTTCGGCGGCGGTATCCGAGAGCTGCCGGCGCGCACGATCCTGGTAGATGGCCCACCTATCCAACGCCAGGATGGCGCTCAGCACCTGCTTGCGCTGTCCCGGCGACTGCACGGTGAACTCATCCGCGTGCCCCTGGCGCAGGTAGGCAGAGTTGATAAAGGTGTCGTAGTCAAGACCGAGGTGGTCCGTGATCCGCTGCTGCGTCTCGCGGATGCTGCCTGCGGTGTGGATGTTCCAGATACCGTCGACCTCGATCTGGAAGTCGAGCACAGAGCTGACCGAACGCCGCCCGCGTTGCTCCCGACGGCGGAGGATGCGACACCGCTGTTCGGTACCGTTCTGGTAGGGCATGCGGAAGGTGACCTCTACCTCGAGCGATCGCTCGCCGTGATAGACCAGGTCATCCTCGTGACCGTGCGCCGCACGGGACCTCCCCCACACAGCCCAGGTCATCGCATCCAGCAGTGCAGACTTGCCGGCTCCGTTGTGACCCACCAGGCTGGCGAGATGCACACCACGAAGATCGAGATCGGTCTCGCGGTGCGAGAGGAAGTTCCGCAGGCGAAGGGATTCGGGGATCATATCGGGGTGGCGGCGCCCCTGCTAGCGCCCGCCCTTGAAGCCCCTAGCCACGATGAAGTTCTCCCAGCTCTCGTTGCGGGTCGCCGGGGGCGTGTGGACCTTCACCGGATGGAAGGCGTTCTTGACATCGCGAATCAGCGGCGGGAGGTCCTCACCATTGAACACCTTGAGGACCATGTTGCCCTTGGGTACCAGCAATCGCTGCGCCACCTCGAAGGCCGCCCGAGCCAGCTCGATGGAGATGACGTGGTCCCGGAGCTTGACGCCCGTGGTCGAGGGGGCCGCGTCGCTGAGCACGACGTTGACCTTGCGCCCGGCGGTGGCGATAACCTGGGCCTGTACGTCAGGATCGGTCATATCACCCTGCAGCACGGTGACACCCTCGACGGGCTCGATCTCCTGCAGGTCCAGGGCGATGATCCTCCCACGCTGCCCAACGATCTTCGTGACCACCTGACACCACGACCCAGGGGCTGCTCCCAGGTCGACGACGATGTCGCCCTTGCGGATGACCCGGAACTTCTCCTGTATCTGGAGCAGCTTGTACGCGGAGCGGGCTCGGTAGCCCTCCTTCTTGGCCATCCGAAAGTAGCGCTCTTGGTGCTGCTGCTTACGCCAGTGGCTCACGCGCGTCTACTCCGCAACGGACTCGGTGGCATAGGGCATCAGCTGTGCCAGAATCTGGTCCGGCACGAGCGCCTCCACATAGGTCCCCTCTTCGTGATGGGACTCCTCCTCTATAAGGCCGCGCTCATGGATCAGGCTGACCAGGTCTCCGCGATCAAACGGCAACATCAGCCGGACAGGGCACATCTCCGACTCGAGGACGGCCTCGATCTCAGCCAGGACTTCCTCAAGGCCCTGACCCGTGAGGGCGGATGCCGCCACGGTGTCCTGCAGGTCGCCTAGCGCGGCACACGCAGCCGCCGGATCCTGGAACCGGTCGATCTTGTTGAGCAGGTTGACGACGGGTAGATCATCCGCCCCGATCTCCTTGAGCGTGCCGAAGACTGTGCGGGCCTGATCCATCGCGTGAGGATGACTGACATCGATCACGTGCACCAACAGATCGGCCTCCAACACCTCCTCGAGCGTGGCGCGGAAGGCAGCGATGAGGTCGGTGGGGAGCTTCTGGATGAAGCCCACCGTGTCGGTGATCAGGACGGCTGTGCCGCCGGGAAGCGTGACGCGCCGTGTCGTGGGATCCAGTGTGGCGAAGAGCTGGTTGGCAGCATAGATGGCCGAGCCGCTAAGCGCGTTTAACAGGGTCGACTTGCCGGCGTTGGTATACCCGACCAGGGCCACGGTCGGCAGGCCCTTGCTGCGGCGCTTCTGCCGCTGCCGGGAGCGTGCGGCACGCACCTCATCCAGGTCACGCCGAATCTGTGCGATGCGACGGCGGATGACGTAGCGATCCATAGCCAGCTTGGTCTCACCGGGCCCGCGAAGGCCCACGCCCCCCGTGCTCCCACCGGCGCGTCCGCCGGCCTGGCGCGTGAGCGCTTGTTGGGTCCAGGTCTGCGTCAACCGTGGCAGCCGATACTCATACTGAGCCAATTCCACCTGAAGCGCGCCCTCACGGGTGCTGGCGTGCTGGGCGAAGATATCGAGGATCAATCCGGTGCGATCCATGACCTTCACATCGGCGCCGAAGATGCGCTCGAGTTCGCGTTGGTGACGGGGCGCCAGCTCGTCGTCGAAGACCACCACGTCGGCCCCAGACGAACCGAGTTCGGTCGCGATCTCCTCCGCCTTACCTGATCCGATGAAGGTCGCGGGGTTGGGCCGCTGCAATCGCTGCGTGGACGACCCGACCACCTCCAGACCGGCGGTGATCGCCAGACGGCCCAGCTCGGCCATCGACTCCTCAACCGGCCAGTCCCCGGGGACATAGCGTCCGTCGGGTATCTCCTTCCACTCCACCCCGACCAAGTATGCCTGCTCGGGTGGGGCGATGTTATCTTTGACAGACCTACGTCGACTCATACTCCTCCTGGGGTGTCAGAGGCGTGGTGAGGCCCGTGACAGCGCGGAACGGCAGAGGGATGATAACGCGAAACCACTCTCACAGCAAGGTCGTTCACCTGTGCTAGAATGCAAACAGAGACCGGTCATCGGAGGCAACGTGCGAATACTGATCACAGGTGGCGCCGGCTTCCTTGGAAGCGCCCTCGCCAACATCCTTGTCACGCAGGACCACGAGGTCCTCGCCCTGGACGACCTCAGCGCGGGCGACCCGGCTCGGCTCAGCCCCAAGGTGCTCTTCCACCGTGGCAGCATCACGGACCGTCCCAAGCTCTGGACATTGCTGCAGGGCGTGGACTGTGTTTATCACCTGGCCGCGCGAGTCCTGGTGGCCGAGTCAACACTCTATCCCCGCGAGTACAACGAGGTCAACGTGAGCGGCACAGTCGCGCTGCTCGAGGCGATGCGCGATGTCGGCATCCCCCGATTGGTCTTCACCTCGTCCGGCGCCATCTACGGAGATCAGGCCGAGCAGCCCGTCGCGGAGACGGCCCATCCCAATCCGCTGTCGCCGTACGCTGTCAGCAAACTTGCGGCCGAGCACTACGTCCACACGATCGGCGCGCTGTGGGGCACCACCACGCTGGCCCTGCGCATCTTCAACGCCTACGGCCCCGGCCAACCGCTGTTGCCCTCACACTCGCCCGTCATCCCGCGCTTTTTGAGCCAGGCACTGGGCGACGGCTCCCTGGTGATCTTCGGCAACGGCCAGCAGACGCGGGACTTCGTCTTTGTGAGCGACGTGGTGGATGCGCTTGTCGCGGCTCTGACCGCCGAGGGCCCAGAGCACTGCACAGTGAACGTGGGCAGCGGCGTGGAGGTCTCCATCAGCGAGCTCTGCGAGACGATCCTGGACCAGACCTCGGCAACGAGCAACATCATCTACAGTCCGGTGGGCAGCGGCGGCGTCTCGCGGCTGCGGGCCGATCTGGACCTGGCCGGCGAGATCCTGGGCTACTATCCCCAGGTCACGCTGGAGGACGGACTGGCGCGAATCCTCAAGGAGGACCCGCGCTTCCGACGCTGAGGGAGGATCCATGCTGATCACACACGCAACGGTGGCGACGCTGGGAGAGGAGCCCCGGCTCCTGGAGGACGGCGCAATCCTGGTGCGCGATGACCTGATCGCAGCCGTCGGCGACACACGGACGCTTGTCGCCCGGTACCCGCACGAAAAGGAGCTGGACGCAGCCGGACAGCTGGCGATGCCGGCGGCCCTATGCGGCCACACGCACTTCTACGGCGCATTCGCGCGGGGATGGGCCTATCCCGGGCCGCCGGCCACCACCTTCACCGAAATCCTGGAGCGGCTTTGGTGGCGGCTGGACAAGCAGTTGACGCTGGAGGACGTGCGCTACTCCGCGCTGGTCTGTCTGGCGGACGCCATCCGTCACGGCACGACGACGCTGATCGACCACCACGCCAGCCCCTTTGCCATCGAGGGATCGCTGGACGTCATCGCCGACGCGGTGGTGACCTCGGGCGTGCGTGCCTCGCTCTGCTATGAGGTCTCGGATCGCGACGGTCCGGACCCGGCGCGCGCCGGGATCGCCGAGAACGCGCGCTTTTTGCGGCGTATGCGAAACGACCCTCACCCGCAGCTAGCGGGCTCGTTTGGGCTGCACGCGTCGCTGACCCTCAGCGACGCCACGCTCGCCGACTGCGTGGCCGCCCGGGACGAGATCGGGGACGGCGCCGGCGGCTTTCACATCCACGGGGCCGAGGGGATCGCCGACGTCGAGGACAGCCTGGTGAAGTCGGGCAAACGCGCCATCGCGCGCCTCGGGGCATCGGGCATCCTGGGCCCACGGACCATCGTCGCGCACGCCGTGCACGCGGACGCCGCAGAGATCGAGCTGCTGGCGGAGACGGGCACCTGGGTCACCCACCAGCCGCGGTCGAACATGAATAACGCCGTCGGTTTCGCACAGGTAGAGGCCATGCTGGCAGCCGGAGTGAAGGTGGCCCTGGGCAACGACGGCTTCTCGAACAACGTCGCTGCCGAGATGAAGGTCGCCTATCTCACGCACAAACTGGTCCAGGGCGATCCGCGGGCGATGCCTGGGGATTTGGTGATGCGCCTGGCGTACGATGCCAATGCGGAGCTGGCACGCGTGTTCTGGCCCGACCGAACGCTGGGGGTGTTGGCACCGGGCGCGGTGGCCGATCTGGTGCTGATCGACTATCACCCGACCACCCCGCTCACGGCGGGAAATCTGCCCTGGCATCTGATCTTCGGCTATGAGGCCTCGGCGATCACGACGACGATGAGTGCAGGGCACCTGCTGATGCGGGACCGGCGTCTGTTGACATTGGACGAGGCGGAGATCACGGCAAGGTCAAGGGAACTCGCCGCGGCGTTGTGGGAGCGGGCGAGCTAGGCGAAGATGTCTGTGGACCGCGAGCGAGACGCCGTCCCGGAGTACCGGGCGCGATCCACAGAAGCACTGTCAGGACTCGAGCACGACAGACGGGCCGACGTGCCAGACTGTGGTCCGGCACAACCGCGCTTGAAGCGTGTGCACCAAGGAGAAGCGCTCAAGGCGGACAACAGTCCGCCGGTCTGGCGCGGACGAAGTGAAGGCACGCCCGGCGAGAAGCATGCGTGTCTTGCTAGCGGTCGGCGGCGTGCTAAAATAGCCGGAAATGCGGATCGACATCTACACGCTGTTCCCGGCGATGTTCTTGGGCCCCCTGCAGGAAAGCATCCTGAAGCGGGCGCAGGAGCGCGACATCCTCTCCATCGTCCTCCACCAAATCCGCGACTACGCGCTTGACCGCCATCAGATGACCGACGACACGCCCTATGGCGGTGGTCAGGGTATGGTGATGAAGCCGGAACCGGTGTTCCAAGCACTCGAGGCAACCGCAGGTTCCTCGAGTGCCGTGGTCCTGCTCACGCCTCAGGGGCGCACGTTTACGCAGGACATCGCACAGGAGCTGGCGCAACAACGACGGATCGCGCTGCTGTGTGGGCACTACGAGGGCGTCGACGACCGCGTGCGCGAGCACTTGGTGACCGATGAGCTCTCGATCGGTGACTACGTGCTCACAGGCGGTGAGTTGGCGGCGATGGTGGTGGTGGACGCGGTGGCCCGTCTGATCCCGGACGTGCTCGGCGCTGCCAACGGGGCCGGCGACGATTCCTTTGCATCGGGACTCCTGGAGGGCCCGCAGTACACGCGGCCCGCGCAGTTCCGGGAGTGGCCGGTGCCGGATGTGCTCAGGTCGGGCAATCACGGGTTGGTCGCGGGGTGGCAGCGCAAGATGTCCCTGCGGCGCACGCTCGAGCGCAGGCCAGACCTGATCGATGAGGACACGCTTTCAGCATCTGATCGACAGCTGTTGGACGAAATCCGACAAGACCTGGGTGAACCTGATGAAGTCGGACCGGGTATCTAATAGTAGACAGGCAGAAGCCGACCAGGGCACGGATCGTGAGACCGCGCTTATCAGACGGGTGCAGCGTGGCGATCTGGAGGCCCTGGGTGCACTTTTCCAATACTACAGACACCTGGTCTACCGAACCGCGCTGGCGGTGACGCGCGATGAGCGCGCGGCCGAGGACATCCTGCAGGAGTGCTTCGTCCGCCTCTACACCTACGCCGGCTCCATCGACACCGATCGACCACTCAAGCCATGGCTGTACCGTGTGACGGTCAACCTGGCGTATGACTGGACCTCGCGCCGGGTCAACCAGCCGCTGGACGATGTGCTGGACTGGCTGTCGAACCTGGCGGGTTCCCTGCCAACGCCCGACCGTCTGGCCGAGGAAGCGGAGACGATGCGACTGGTGCGAGAGGTCGTGGCTGAGTTGCCGGCGACCCACCGTGCGGTTGTCGTGCTCTTCTATATGGAGAATCTCTCAATCGACGAGGTCTCACTTATCCTCGATCTGCCGAAAGGCACGGTGAAATCACGGCTCCATTACGCGCGCGGTCGCCTGCGCGAGATGTTGACGCGGCGACAGCGGCCCGTACCCGAGATGAAGTATGAGTTCACGTAGATACGACACAGCCCTGGACGATCTATTCCGGCAGGCCCTGGCCCCAACAGGGGTCGATGCGCCGCCGCGAGACGCGTGGGACAGAATCCTCCGAACCATCAATCGCTCGCAGCGCGATGTGTGGGAAATCGCCCTGGCGAGGCTCCTGCCACAGCGCGGCTATTCCGCCGTGTGGCGGCGTCTGACATCGTGGGCGCACGTGGTGATGGCCTATCCTCCCCTCTCAGGACCGATGATGGTCCGGGGAGTGGACGGCAGCATCCGTCCGACATCGTTCGCCGGCATGGGATCGGCACAGATTCTCAACCTGCGCCTCGCATCCTAGGCGCACACGAGGCAGAGACGAACCCGGATGAGCGAGGGCGTCGCTGTGTCATCCGGGCACCCGGCGCTGTTGGTTACGGAGGGTCTGAAGGTCGCAGGGGCACATGACCGGCCCCTCAACCTGGTGCTGCGGGCCGGTGACCGCGTCGGACTGCTGGGCGCGGGGGCCGAGACGTTGGACGTGCTTCGTGCGCTGGCACGGCTCAGGCGGCCGACCACGGGGCGGCTCCTGTGGCGCGATGTGGATGTCGCCGGTCGGCCCAGGTGGCTGCTTGGTGCGCGCAGGGACGATGTCGTCCTGATCTGGGCAAACCCGTATGCGCTCTTTCCGAGCGAAAGCTCACCTGAGAAGGTTCTCGAGGCGGAAGCGGAGCGGGGCGGCAGCGCGGATTTCCCTGCTGCGTTGAGTAACACCCAGATTGGTGAGCTGTCCGCACTCCAGCGTGTGCGCTTAGCGCTGACCTTTGCAGCAAACGGACCGGCGAGCGTGGTCCTGGTGGACGATGTGTTCAGTGCACTGAGTCCTGTGCTATGGCCCAGCATTTGGGATCAGCTCGACGGCATCGCGGACGCGGGGAAAGGCCTGTTGGTCGCCAGTCGACACGCCAGTGCCCTGACCCGAGCGGATCGGCTACTATCACTTCTGGATGATGGAGGCCCCGGGCAAAGCCTGCGCCGACCATAGATGCAGGTGCCCGTCCCGTCCGTCATACTAGATGCGCCATCTCAGGCGGATCGGCGCCGAAGAGACCTCGCAGCAGCGCGGGGGCCGTAGCGGCGGTAGTGACAGATGACCTTGACACCTGGTCATTTGTCCTTAAAATGTAGGGGACGTGTTGGGCTTGTCCAATGGACGCCCTGCACGTCTTAGTTTAGTGGCAGAAGGAGGTGGGCAATAAGCCGGAGAGGTAGAGAAAACGCTTGGCAGCAGATGTATAAGGACCCAAATCCCAATCCCGATGTAGGAGGAGATAGCATGGCTAGGAAACTGATGACTGTGCTCGGGGCGCTCGTTGTATTGAGCATGGTGTTGACAGCTTGCGCGACACCGACCCCCGAAAAGATCGTTGAGACCGTGGTCGTTGTGGAGACGGTCGAGACTGAGGTCGAGGTCGAGAAGGAAGTTCAGGTCGTCGCAACCCCGACCCCGATGCCCGAAGAGCCCGCCGGCCCCAAGACCCTGGTAATATGCATGAAGCAGGAGCCCGACACGATCTATCCCTACGGTGGCGACATGCTGGCCGCCGGCTACCCGCAGCAGGCCGTCTACGACGGTTACCTCGACACCCGGACCTACGGGTACCAGACCGAGATCCTCACCAAGCTCCCGAGCTTGGCCGATGGCGACGCCGTGGTCGGGGCCGTGACGGTCCAGGCCGGCGACATGGTCGTGGACGACGCCGGTGACGTGGTGGAGCTGGAAGAGGGCATGATGGTCCGCCCCGCCGGCTGCAACGCCGCCGACTGCGCCGTCGAGTTCGACGGCGAGCCGCTCGAGATGGATCAGATGGTCGTGGATTTCGAGCTCAAGGCGGGCATGCTGTGGTCGAACGGCGATCCCCTGACCGCCGATGACTCGGTCTACAGCTTCGAGCTGAACGCCGACCCCGACACGCCCACCAGCCGCTTCACGGTTGAGCGGACCGCTTCTTACGAGGCCACCAGCGACACCGACCTGGTGTGGACCGGTCTTCCCGGCTACCTCGACAGCGTCTACTTCACCAACTACTGGCAGCCCTTCCCCCGCAAGCTGTGGCAGGACGAGCTGGGCTACACCGCCGCCGACCTGCTTGAGGCTGAGGAAAGCTCCCGCATCCCGATGGGCTGGGGCCCCTTTATCCTGACCGAGTGGGTCGCCGGCGATCACATCACCGCCGTCAAGAACCCGAACTACTTCCGCGCCGACGAGGGCCTGCCCTACGTCGACACCGTGATCTTCCGCTTCATCGCCGACTCCAACGCCGCGGTGGCGCAGTTGATCTCCGGCGAGTGCGATATCGCCACGCAGGAGGTCTCCCTCGACGACCAGTCCGAGCTGCTGCTCAAGCTGGAGCAGGAGGGCGTGCTCAACCCCGTCTTCGTCACCGGCACCGTCTGGGAGCACGTGGACTTCGGCATCAATCCGATCCCCGAGTACGATCGCCCCGACTTCTTCGAGGACGTTCGCACCCGCCAGGCGATCGCGATGTGTCTGGATCGCCAGACCGTCGTGGACACCGTCTACTTCGGCCGCTCCGCCGTCATCGACACCTACATCCCGGCGGAACACCCGCTGTTCGCCGAAGGGCTGACCAGCTGGCCGTACGATCCTGAGGCCGGTATGGCCCTGCTCGAGGAAGTGGGCTGGGTCGACGCCGATGGTGATGGCGTCCGCGAGGCCGCAGGCGTCGAGGACATCGCCGACGGCACGCTGCTGGAGTTCAAGTGGCAGTCCACCAACGCCCCCGTCCGCGTCCAGTACATGCAGATCCTGCAGCAGACGCTGGCCGAGTGTGGTGTGAAGGTCAACCTCGAGAACCTGCCCGCCGGCGAGTACTTCGCCGACGGCCCCGAAGGCCCCGTCTTCGGTCGTCAGTACGACCTGGGCTCCTTCGCGTGGCTGACCGGTGTGGAGCCTGGCTGTGACCTCTATCTGGGGAGCGAAACCCCATCTGAGGAAAACGGTTGGGCCGGCCAGAACAATCCCGGCTACATGAACGATGAGTACGACGCCGCCTGCATCAAGGCAATCACGTCGCTCCCCGGCACCGCGGAATACGAAGAGGGACACAAAGAGGCGCAGCGCATCTTCTCCGAGCAGCTCCCTGTGGTCCCGCTGTGGCTGCGGATCAAGATCGCGGCCACCCGCCCCGAGGTCAAGGGCTTCGTCTTGGATTCCACCGAGAACTCCGATGTCTGGAACATCGAGGTGCTCGACCTGGACATGTAATCCAGGCTAACCCGAATGGTGGCAGCGCGCGCGCTGCCACCATTTTCGTGAGACTGCGGCACCACCCCAGCCTATGGGGTGGTGCTTCCAGGAGAGCTCGCGATGGACCATCGCGGGCTCTCTTGGAAGCTAGACTCAACCCAGCAGGCAACGCCTGAACCTTTCCCTACCCGTTTGGGTACTATTTGTGAGTGGCTCACAACACCTCAGTCCCAGGCTCACAGTGTGCTATGATTCCGGGGTTGTCCTGATACCGCAAGGAGTCAGTCTATGACCAACTATCTCATACGCCGGTTTATCCAGATGTCGATCGTCGTCTTGCTGGCGACGATGGCCATCTACGGCATCCTGAATCTGGCCCCCGGCGGTCCGATGGCGGGGCTCAACCAGATCGGGGATCGCAGGGCGCGCTACAGCGAGGCCGACAAGGCCCGCTTGGAGGCCTATCTGGGGCTCGACAAGCCCCTGGTCCTGCGCTACCTCGTCTGGCTGATCGGCGAGGACTGGCTGGGTGCCGACTATGTGAGCCTCAGCCTCAGGCCCGCGGAAGGGATGCGGTTCTGGGCAGAGCCCGGGATCGCCTACGCCGCCGGCGGCTACCCCATCTGGTTTGCCGGCAGTCCCACAGGCGAGACGACCTCCGAGGGAGATGTCGTCTATGTCGCCCAGAAGGCCTGGATTCGCCCTGAGGGTGAGCCCAAGGAAGCTGTGATCGAGGCTGAGATCATCAAAACAGAAGGCGCCGCGATGCGTGTCGACGTGACGAGATCACCTGAGACGGCCCTGGTCAAGACCACGCCTCAGACGGAGTGGGAGGTTCCCATCGCTCCCAAGTGGCCCGACGGCAACTGGGTGCCCGTCTCCCGGATCTTCGGGCCCTATGGCCTGCTGGGCGAGTACGCGCACTTCCACGGCGACGGCCACGGCGTCCTGCGGTTCGACTTTGGGAAGTCGTGGTCGGTGGCCAGGGGACAGCCGATCTCCGACATCATGGCCTCTCGACTCGATAACACGCTCACACTGATGCTCACCGCTACGGCGCTGTCGCTGGTGGTGGCGGTGCCCATCGGCATCTACTCCGCCGTCAAGCAGTACTCGCGGCTGGACTACATCGTCACGACCTTTAGCTTCTTCGGGACCGCGATGCCCGTCTTCTGGCTCGCCATCATGCTCATCCTGATCTTCTCCTGGAAGTTCCGCGAGTGGGGATTGCCCTTCCTGCCTGCCGGCGGCGTCACCTCGGTGCGCACGCCCCCCGAGGGCAGCCTGCTCCGTGTGGTGGGCGCAGAGCCCGGCGGACTCACCGACAAGGCCGTTCACCTGATCATGCCCACGATCACCCTGAGCATGCTCTATATGGCCGGCTGGAGCCGCTATATGCGCGCCGCGATGTTGGACGTGCTTCGCCAGGACTACGTCCGCACCGCCAGGGCCAAGGGGTTGGCCGAACGCATGGTGATCGTCAAGCACGCGATGCGCAACGCGCTGATCCCGCTGGTCACGATCGTGGTCTTCACGATCCCCGGCTTCTTCGGCGGTGCCACGATCACCGAGACCATCTTCTCGTGGCAGGGCATGGGGCGCATGTACTACGACGCGCTGGGCGCCGACGATTGGCCCGTGGTGATGGTCTTCCTCTTCATCAGTGCAATTCTCACCGTGGCTGCTACCCTGGTCGCCGACGTGCTGTACACGATCGTGGACCCCCGCATCCGCTACGACTAGAAAGGTATCCCTATGGCACAAAACAACGTGGAACGGCTGGACGCGGAAGGTCTGCTGACGCCGGACAAGGAGAACCAGGTCATGATCGTGTGGCGCCGTTTTAGGCGTCACCACCTTGCCGTGGTCGGTCTGGTGGTCATCGTGCTCTTCATCCTGCTGGGCCTGCTGGCCTCGAGGATCGCCCCCTATGATCCCGTCACCTACCAGGATCCCTACAACAAGAACTCACCGCCGACCGCCGACCATATGATGGGCACCGATGAGATCGGTCGGGATGTGTTGAGCCGCCTGCTCTACGCGGCACGCATCTCGCTGAGCGTCGCCTTCGTCGTCACCATCGTCAGTGAGATCGCGGGTGCCCTGATCGGCGGGCTCTCCGGCTTCTTTGGCGGCTGGGTGGACAATGCCATCCAGCGGGTCGTTGACTTTCTGTTGACGATCCCGCTGCTCCCACTGCTGCTGGCGTTCTCATCACTCCTGCGCGGCATCACCATCCCCTTCGTGCCGGACCAGTACACCAGCGTCGTCGTCATCAGCGTGATCCTGATCGCCTTCGGCTGGATGGGCACCTGTCGCCTGGTCCGGGGCATGGTCCTGACCCTGCGCCGCCTGGACTTCTCCGAGGCGGCCCGCGCCCTGGGGATGTCCAACGGGCGCATCATCCTGCGGCATATGATCCCCAACGCGATGGCCCCGATCATCGTGCACGCCACGCTCGGTCTCGGCGGCACGATCGTGCTGGAATCCGCCCTGAGCTTCCTGGGCTTCGGCGTGCAGCCCCCGATCCCGACGTGGGGCAATATGCTCTATGCGGCACAGTCAGGTCTGTTGGGACAGCCCGGCAAGGTCTTCTACCCCGGACTGGCGATCTTTCTGACCTCGCTGGCCTTCAACTACATGGGCGACGGCTTGCGCGATGCCCTTGACCCACGCCTGAAGCTGTAGTCGAGGAGGAGAATCGGAGTGGAAACAAGAACTGATACCACCATCCTGGACGTCAAGGATCTCAAGACGTACTTCTACACCGAAGACGGTGTGGTGCAGGCTGTCGACGGCGTCGATTTCGACGTCAAGCACGGTGAAATCGTCGCCATCGTCGGAGAGTCGGGCTGCGGCAAGAGCGTGACCTCTTTCTCGATCATGCAGCTGGTGGGCATCCCCGGCAGGATCGTGGACGGCGAGATCAACTTCCGCGGGCAGAACCTGCTGGATTTAGCCGAGTCGGAGATGCGCCTGCTGCGCGGAGATCAGCTCTCGATGATCTTCCAACAGCCAACCTCGTGTCTGAACCCCGTCTTCCGCGTGGGTGACCAGATCGCCGAGGTGCTGGAAATCCACCGGGGTACGGACAAGAAGGACGGCTGGGAACAGGCCGTCGACCTGCTCCGCACGGTCGGCATCCCGGAGCCGGAGAAGCGCGTGTCGGCCTTCCCGCACGAGCTATCGGGCGGTATGGCGCAGCGCGTGATGATCGCGATGGCACTGGCCTGCGAGCCCGAGCTGCTGATCGCGGATGAGCCCACAACGGCGCTGGACGTGACGATTCAGGCACAAATCCTGGACCTGATGCGCGGTCTGCAGGCCAAGCTGGGCACGTCGATCATCCTCATCACTCACGATATGGGCGTCGTCGCCGAGATGGCGTCACGCGTTTCGGTGATGTACGCCGGGCGCATCGTCGAGCAGGCGGATGTCAACACGCTCTTCGACCAGCCGCTGCATCCGTACACGCGCGGTCTGCTGGCCTCGATCCCGGTGATGGGCGTGGTCAAGGAGCGATTGGACACGATCCCAGGTTCCGTCCCGAACCTGATCGACCTGCCGCCGGGATGCAAGTTTGCGCCGCGGTGTCGGGCGCGTCTTGATAACAACCTGCGCATCTGCACCGAGCAGGAACCCAACCTGATTGAGTATGAGCACGGGCACAGGGTGCGCTGCTGGCTGTATGAGCAGTTCGAGAGTGAGGGGGAGAACTGATGGCCGAGGTCATGGCACCACAGAACAACTCAGACGACCTGGTCGTCGTCGACAACCTGGTCAAGTACTTCCCCGTACGCAGTGGGCTTCTGCAGCGCGTCACGGCCCAGGTCAAGGCAGTGGACGGTGTAAGCTTCTCCATCAAGCGCGGTGAGACGCTGGGCTTGGTGGGCGAGTCAGGCTGTGGGAAGACCACGGTGGGACGTACACTGCTGCGCCTGATCCCGCGAACCTCGGGCAGCGTCTACTTCGACGGTGAGGATATCTTCGGTATGGGCCGGCAGGATATGAAGCAGACCCGACAGGAGATGCAGATCATCTTCCAGGACCCATTCTCCTCGCTCGACCCGCGGATGCCCATCGGCGAGTCGATTATGGAGGGTCTGGTGGTCCACCGGATCGGCACGCCCCAGGAGCGCTGGGAGCGCGTGATCAACCTGTTGCGCATGGTCAACATGGAAGATTTCCACGCCAAGCGCTACCCTCACGAGTTCTCGGGCGGGCAGCGCCAGCGCATCGGCATCGCCCGCGCCCTGGCGCTGGACCCGAAGTTCATCGTGGCCGATGAGCCGGTCTCGGCGCTGGACGTCTCCGTGCAGGCACAGGTGCTCAACATCCTGATGGATCTGCAGGAGCAGTTGGGGCTGACCTATCTCTTCGTCGCCCACAACCTGAGCGTGGTGGAGCACATCAGCACCCGCGTGGCCGTGATGTATCTGGGCAAGATGGCCGAACTGGCCGAGCGGGGCGAGATCTTCGAGAACCCGCTCCACCCCTACACGCAAGCGCTGATGTCGGCGATCCCCATCGCCGACCCCAGAAAGGCCGGGTCGCGAGACCGCATCATCCTGGAGGGCGATGTGCCAAGCCCCATCAACCCGCCCGCCGGCTGCCGCTTCCACCCGCGGTGCCCGTATGCCATCAAGGGCACCTGTGACAAGGAAGAGCCCATCTTCAAGGACTACGGCGACGGTCACTACGTCGCGTGCTGGCTGGTCGAGAAGAACGCCGGCTGACTCCCGTTCTCAGACGAACAGAGGGCGATGGGCACTGCTCATCGCCCTCTTTCCATTGGACTTTCCAAGTCGCTCAAGACAGGCTATAATACTTGTAGGAGAACGCCTTGTCAGGTAAACGTCCCAGTGCCCTGAACGCTTTGTTGGTCCTTGTGGTGGTGGCGGGGCTCATC
>Ga0180436_10000402_pt1 | contig 45378 bp, 28 predicted proteins | sample SS_ome_2_FD_132434 | JGI IMG/M metagenome (GOLD analysis project Ga0180436, IMG submission 132434) | Hypersaline lake sediment archaeal communities from the Salton Sea, California, USA - SS_3_S_2 metaG | ecosystem: Environmental > Aquatic > Non-marine Saline and Alkaline > Hypersaline >...
AGACCAGGCTTAGCCTGTGCGTTGCGGTATTACTCGCGGCTTGTCCGGCCGCGGCGGTTGAGCGGACCGAAGGGCTGATCGGCGGCGGGACGAAGTGGGCTACTCCCTATTATGTTGTCGACAGCAAGGTCGCCGGACCGGCGGTGATGATCACCGGCGGGATGCACGGCAACGAACCGGCCGGCGCCAGGGCCGCCGAGCAGATCCGATCCTGGACGATCCGGCGCGGCAGGCTCATTGTCATTCCGCGATTGAATGTCACAGCATTGGACGCCGGCAAGCGGTTGACTCCCGGAGCAGAACGCGACTGCGGCAACCTCAACCGCAATTTCCCCAAGACCGGTCAGGGCGACAAGGCCCGCGGGCCGCGGGCTAAAGGCCTCTGGGCGTTCGTCAAGTCCTCCAAGCCAGATTGGCTGGGCGACCTGCACGAGGGGTTTGATTTCCACAAGTCAAATCCCAAATCGACCGGTGCGAGCATTATCTCACTACCGAAACTCAAGCTTGGCCAGACGGTCAAGCTGATGCTTGAGGCGGTCAACGCGTCGATCTCTGACGAAGGTAGGAAGATAGTTCCTCTTCGCGGCTCGGCTAACGGTTCGCTGGCACGGGCGGCCGCCGAGCGTCTCGGCGCCAGGACGATGATCCTCGAGACATGCTGCAACAAACAGCCGATCTCTCTGCGTACGCGCCGGCACCGCATCATGGTCCACCGGCTGCTGAAGCATTTGAAAATGGTCGACTGCAAGTCGATCCGCATGGTCGGATCGGACCCGCGCGCCCGGCGCATAGCGATCTACAACGGCCCCGGCGCCAGCCAGACCGCCGGCTTGAGGATCGAGAAGCTGCTCCGCGCCGGGCCTGGGGCGCTGGTGAGATTAGTCGGTCCGCAGGATATAGCCGACGGCGTACTGGCCGGGCAGTTTGACGCGGTCGTATTCGGCGGCGGCAGCGGCAGCGGTCAATCGACCGCTCTCGGCCAGGACGGGCGCAAAGCCGTCCGCGCATTCGTCAAAGGCGGCGGCGGTTACCTCGGCATATGCGGCGGGGCGTACCTGGCGACCAGCAAGTACAAGTGGGGGCTGAAGATAATCGACGCCCGCACCGTTGACAGCAAGCACTGGAAGCGAGGCGTCGGCAAGGTGAAGATGGAGTTCACGAAGCTCGGGACAGAAATACTCGGCGGGCCGGGCAAGACAGTGGGAGTCCATTACGCCAACGGACCGCTGCTGGGACCCTGCAACCGCAAGGATATCGACGATTACCGGGTGCTGGCCCATTTTCGAGGCGAGATCAACAAGAACAACGCACCCAAAGGCGTGATGATGAACTCGCCGGCGATGATCCTTGGCCGATTCGGCTCCGGAAAGGTCATCCTGTTCAGCCCGCACCCGGAGAAAAGCGCGGCTCTGGAAGGCGCGGTCGGTCGTGCGGTCGGGCACGTATCCGGGCAACGGCCTTGGCCACAGAGAGCACAGAGAAAGGTAACGGCTGCGGCTTTGCTGCGTCAACGTCAACGGCCTTCGCCACAAAGGACACAAAGGTCACAAAGAACGGCGACATCTATGTTACGGCAACGGCGACGCGGCAAGTCTACGGCAAGAACACAGAGATAGGCAATGGCGTCCGTCCTCGTCTCAGGGCTTGGTTCAATGCCGTTGACGTAGCATCTTAAACGCCGTTGTCATTCGTCGTCCTTTGTGACCTTTGTGTCCTTTGTGGCAAATGCCGTTGGCCTTTGGTGTTCTGACTTCGCATTCCCCCCGAATCCCGTCGGGCCGGGCTTGACTTGTTTAGTCGATGTCGATAAACTTTGCGGCTCAGACGCCCGATAGTAACCTTCAGGCGCCGCAGACCCGCCGACGTAGCTCAACGGTAGAGCACAGCTTTCGTAAAGCTGAGGTTGTGGGTTCGATTCCCACCGTCGGCCTTTTTCATGCGCCCGCGAGTATGCAACCAAGCGGTCATAAAGACTGCGGCGTGGGCGGCCGAGCGTGAGTTCAACTTCAAGTACGCCGAACTGTCGAATGCGAAACTGTTCATTACGCTGCCGGACGATCTTGCGGGAGTATCCCTGCTGGACCGGAACCGGCATCTTCCGGGTATTCCACTCGACCTCTCGGCTACGCTTCCCGGTATGTAACGCTTGTGTCAACGCTATCGGCAGGGCCTCGGGGTGGAAAGCGGCCCGGGCGGCCGGGTCGCGACTTACGAATTATCATATCGAGATAGTGCGCGATTGATATGAGCTTCGCAGTTCACAGGCGTGTGAAGCATCATTCCCACCCGCCGGCCGGGGCTGAAGAGGCGGGGACGCCTGGCCAACGCGCATGGGCCTGTGGCGGTAACAGGCTTGCATCCAGCGAGTTACGCCGCCATACCACCGCTCGAAATACTTGAGTAGTAAAAGTAGTACGACTTATAGAGATTCACCTTCACAGCTATGAAGCTGAGAAGGTGTTGCGAAGGTCGCAGCCCTAATCGCCCTTGGGGAAATCCAGATTGAACAGTGAGGTTATGGCGTCGTTCTCTGAGCCTCTGAGGCTCCGTGTCGCACACTCATCCGCCCCCTTCGCGCGGCGGAGCTTGACACTCGAAGACTGCTTGCGTATCCTCCAAAGTCTTTCCGGCGGCGGTTTCGGGTCCGTCGGGATATGCGGTCTTTCCGTTGACGACGCAGTCGGGCGGACCCGGCAAACCAGACTGGATGGACTTAGTGCGATGAGACTACGACGTGCAGGCAGGACGGGACTTCCCGGGCACGCAGGCGGCTGGCTGCGGGCGCTGTGCCTTGCCGCGTCGATGACGGCCGGATGCATGAATCCCCTGCAGTATTTCAAGCAGGCCGACGACGAGACCTACGGCATCATCGACGAGAAGTGGGGTCCCGAACTCGGGCCGAAGGTTGACTTCACGCTGGAGGCTCCCGACGCGGCCAAAGCGCCTCCCGTCACCGGTCGAGTCAGCCTCGCCCGCGCGGTGGCGATCGCCACGAAGCGAAACCGCGGCTATCAGCGCCAGAAGGAGCTGCTCTACTCCCGCGCGCTGGAGCTGACATTGGAGCGTCACCGGTTCGCCAGGCGATGGGCGGCGACGTTCGGGGGCGAGTACAATCGCGACGCCGACGGCGAGTCCGTTGGCGGATCGGCCGCCGCGGCGGTCAACCAGACACTGGCCGACGGGGCGCAGGTCGGTGTGAACATAGCGATGAACTGGCTGGAGTTCCTCACCGGCGATCCGGGCAGTTCGCTGGCGACTGTCCTGGGCGCCAGCGTGACCCAGCCCCTTCTGCGAGGCTTCGGCCGCAAAGTCGTCCAGGAGAATCTCACCCAGGCCGAGCGGGACACGTTCTACCAGATCCGCTCGTTCAACCGCTTTCGCAAGACGTTCGTCGTCTCGATCGTCACCGACTACTTCGGAGTTCTGCAGGCCCTGGACCGGGTGGAGAACGACAAGCTCAACTACGAGAACCTGCTGGCCAACCAGCGCCGCGTCGAGATGATGGCCGACACCGGACGCGTCCCGCGATTCCAGGCCGGCGAGGTCCGCCAATCGGTCCTGCAGTCGCAGGAACGATACAACCGCTCCCGCCAGGCGCACCAGGCGGCGCTCGACCAGTTCAAGGTTCGCCTGGCCCTGCCCGCCGACGCCGACATTACGCTGGACGGAGCCGAGCTCAAGGCGCTCGAGACCCGGGGGGTCGCCGAGCCGAAGATCGTGCTCGCGTCGGCTGTTGACGCCGGGCTGAAGCTCCGCCTGGACCTGAGCAACACGCGCGACGCGGTGGACGACGCCGACCGCAAGGTCGCCGTGGCCGCCGACGCCCTGCGAGCCGAACTGAACCTCGCCGCCCGTGCGGAGATCCCCTCGACGGACCCAAGAGATTTCGCCCGCATGAGGTGGGGCAAAGGGATGTACGGCGTGGGGCTCGAGGCGGACCTGCCGCTGGATCGCAAGAGCGAACGGAACGTCTACCGCCAGTCGATCATCACGCTGGTCGACAGCAAGAGGAAGTACGAAGAGCACGCCGACAAGGTGCGCCTCGACGTTCGCCAGGCCCACCGCGACCTGCTCGAGGCGCACAAGAGCTACAAGATCCAGCAGACCAGCCTGAAACTCGCCGAAAAACGCGTGGACATGCAGTTGATCCTGCTCCAGGAGGGTCGGGCCACAACGCGAAACTACCTTGACGCCCAGGAGGACCTGCTGGAGGCCCAGAACGCCAAGACCGACGCGCTGGTGGAGTTTACGCTGGCCTCGTTGCGATTCCACCGCGACATAGGTATGCTGAGTGTTCGCCCCGACGGCATGTGGCGAACATCCGGCGCCAAGGCCCTGCGGCGTGCGGCTGACGAAGCCGAATCGCCGACGCCGACAACCCGGCCGGCGGAGAATGAACTAAGTAAGGACTGATCGCCCCCAGCGGGCTCAAAGAAGCATTATGGCAAGGAAAGGCGGCATATTCCGGAGTAAGCCGGTCATGATAGTCGTCGGCGTTGTCCTGGTCGGCGGCTTGGCGGCTGTGTCGATATGGGGCTGGGGGTTGACCGGCTCCGAGGACAACGGAGCCGAGACGCGTGCGGTCTACGTCGTCCAGCGGCGCGACCTGCCGATCAGCGTCATCCAGGCCGGCGAGATCCAGGCCCGGTCCTATACCGATTACGTCTGCGAAGTCGAGGGCAGGCCCTCGATTGTGGAGATAGTCCGTGAGGGGACGTACATCTCGCCCGAGGACGTGAAGAAAGGCCGCATCCTGGTCCAACTCGACACGTCGGAACTGCAGGAGTACTACACCAAGCAGAAGATCACATTCGCCGCCGCCGAGGCCGAATTCACCGGAGCGACCGAGGCCCTGGCGATCCAGAAGAACCAGAACGAGTCGGACGTTCAGGCGGCCCTGCTGTCGGTGAAATTCGCCCGGATGGATCTCGCCAAGTACCTCTCGGAGGAACTGGCGGGCGATCTGATCAAGCGCGCCGAGGACTCCCCCGGCAAAGTCGAGCAACTCCTGGTCGACTTCGTCAGAGAGTTGGTCAAGGACCCCGACAGCCCCAAGTGGGGCGGGGCGGCTCTGCAGGCCAAGCGCGTGCTCGAGTCCAATATCAAACTCGCCAAGGGCATGCTCAAGAGGGACGACAACCGCCTGCGCGGCACGAAGCGACTGCACGACAAGGAATACGTCGCGTCCTCGGAACTCGAGAGCGACGAACTGTCCCGACAGCGATCCGAGATAGACGTCCAGCAGGCCGAGACCGCCATGGCGCTGTTCATGCGGTACGACCTGGCCAAGGAGATCGAGAAACTCTTCAGTGAGTGCCAGGAGGCCAATCGGGCGCTCGATCGGACCCGTGCGAGCGTTCGATCGAAGCTGGCCCAGGCCCAGGCCACGCTCGACAGCGCCAAGGCCACCTACGCGCTTCAGAAGGAACAGCTCGAGAAGCTCGAGGCCCAACTGGCCGCGTGCACCATACGCGCAACGACTGCGGGGCTGGTGATCTACAGCACGAGCATGAACTATGAGGCCCGGGAGCGCGATCCGATCGAAATCGGCGATATCGTCCACAAGGGCCAGAAGATGATCACCATCCCGAATTCCAGCGAGGTCGCCGGCGTGGTGCGGGTCCACGAGTCGTGGATCGAAAAAGTTCACCCGGGCCTGACGGTTCGCGTGACGGCCGATCCGTTCCCCGACAGCGTGTTCTCCGGCAAGGTGGAGACTGTTTCGCCGCTGCCCGACGCCCAGAGTCGCTGGGCCAACACCGGCCTGAAAGTCTACACGACTCACGTGTCGATCGACGGACGCGACCACGTTCTGAGGCCGGGCATGTCGGCAAAGATCGAGATCGTCATCGACGAACTGGATGACGTCCTGTGCGTTCCGCTGCAGTCGGTCGCCAGCCGCAACGGCTCGAAGACCTGCTACCTCGTGACCCCTTCGGGTCTGGAGGAGCGATTTGTCGAGACCGGTCAGTACAATGACAGTTTCGTGGAGATCAAGTCCGGACTGTCCGAGGGCGAAGTGGTGTCTCTGATCCCGCCGAGACTCGACGAGGTGATGGACGACGAAGCCGACGAGGCCGACAAATCGTCCGAGCCGTCGGAATCCAAGCCCCTGGCCAAGGGTAAGGACACGAAGAAGCCAGCCGGGAAGCCCGCGGGCAAGCCGGCCAACGAATCATGACCATTCCCGATTCCGCGCAATCCTCCGGTTTGACAAGCGCCCCGCCCGCCGTTGCGGATGGGGCGATAGTGCGGACCGAGAGTCTCTGCAAGACCTACCGGATGGGCCCGTCGGAACTGACGGTCCTGCGCGACGTGAGCGTCTCGATCCGACAGGGCGAGTACATCGCGATCATGGGTCCCAGCGGATCGGGCAAGAGTACGCTGCTGAATCTTCTGGGATGCCTCGACAGGCCGACAACCGGCAAGTACTTTCTCGGCGGTCAGGACGTCTCTCTGGTGGACGACGACGAACTGTCGGCCATCCGCGGGGCGAAGATCGGCTTTATCTTCCAGTCGTATAATCTGATCCACCAGTTGAATATCATCGAGAACATCGAAGTGCCGATGATCTACCAGAACTTTTCCGAGTCGGCCAGCGAAGCCCGCGCCCGCGAACTGGCCGAGACTGTCGGCCTGAGCGACCGGCTGGGCCACCGCACGACGGAACTCAGCGGCGGCCAGCAGCAGCGCGTCGCCGTCGCCCGGGCGCTGGCTAATGACCCGCTGATTATCCTGGGCGACGAACCGACGGGCAATCTTGACTCGAAAAGCGGCAAGGAGATTCTCGACCTGCTCGACGATCTCCACCGGCGGGGCAAGACGCTGGTGATCGTCACGCACGACGACGACGTCAGCCGTCGCGCCCAACGCGTTTTTCACGTACTCGACGGCCGGATCGAACGAATCGAAGTCCACGACCACTAACTGCCGGCTACTGTGACGAATGTTCCTGCTTAGACTGAAAAGAACGGTTAAGCTCGGGGCCAAGAGCCTCTGGATGCATCGGTTGCGGTCGACGCTGACGGCGCTGGGCATCGTCTTCGGAGTCTGTTCGGTGGTGGCTATGCTCGCCATCGGCGAGGGGGCCGGACAGGATGCACAAGAGCAGATCGCCCGCCTCGGATCCCAGAACATCATCATCAAGAGCATAAGACCCGCCCAGACCGGCACGGCTCAGACCAATACCAACAGGTATTTCACGTACGGCCTGAACTATACAGACGTGAAACGCATTCGCGACACTGTTCCGCACGTCGTGGAGGTTGTCCCCAAGCGTTTGATAACGCTCCAGACGACGTACCGCAACCGCGCGGTGACCGCCCAGGTGATCGGCACCGCCCCCTGGTACGGCCAGGCCCATCCCACGCACCTGATCCTGGGGCGGTTCCTTGCGGCTATGGACGAAAAGCGGCAGCAGAAGGTTGCTGTCGTCGATCAGCAGGTCGTCGACCAACTGTTCGCCGTCGACTATCCGCTGGACACGAATATTAAGCTCAAGGGCGAATACTTCACCGTCGTCGGGCTTGTCACCGCCTCGGACCCATCGGGTCCCGCCGGCCGGGACGCCGCACGCATGAAGCCCAAAGGCGGCGCCGGCGACGCGGCGGTTGGAAACATCTACGTTCCCCTGTCGACGTTCAAGACCTGCTTCGAGAGCAGTCGCGAGCGCGTGGAGCTGGAGGAGGTCACCGTCAAGGTCGACTCCACCGAATCGGTTCTGCTCATCCGCGACGCGCTGGACGCTCTGCTGCGCCGCTTCCACAAGAAGAAGGACTACCAGATTATTGTTCCCCTGGAGCTGCTGCGCCAGGCGGCGAGGACAAAGCGGATATTCAACATAGTCCTCGGCTCGATAGCGGCGATCTCCCTGCTGGTCGGCGGCATTGGCATCATGAACATCATGTTGGCCACAGTCAGCGAGCGGACGCGCGAGATCGGCATCCGCCGGGCGCTGGGCGCGCGGCGGCGCGACATCATCATCCAGTTCCTCTCCGAGACGCTCCTGCTGACGTTGACCGGAGGCCTGCTGGGCATCGCCCTGGGCCTGATCGTGCCTGTCATGGTCACCCGCTTTGGAGACATGCCCACTGTCATCACCGGCCAATCGCTGATAATGGCCTTCGGCATCAGCGCCGCAGTCGGGATCACGTTCGGCCTGTATCCGGCGTATCGAGCAGCTCACATGGACCCCATCGAGTCTCTGCGGCATGAATAGCAGTTTGCGAAATACCCGTGCGCCCTACGACACCACCGCAGGGAGACATACAAATTCAAAGGACTACAGAGACATGGATAACGACATGTGTGTTCTGGAGTGCGGCGAGCTCTCGCCGCTATCACTTGTCGCGGAGCGACGGTTTCGCCGTTTGTCGTCTGTCGTTCTTGCCGTTATTCTCCTGGCGTTGACGAATCCCGCCCGCGCCGCAGACGGCGTTTATGTTCGCTTCAAGCTAACCGAGCCGGCGAAGACCGTCTGGTTCGTTCGACTCGGCGGATACATCCACAAGTCCCCGTGGTATCTGCCCAAGGCCGTCTGGCCGGCGGGGGCGGATAAGGATAAGTCGCTGCGAATCGCCTCCGGCAAGTTCTCACCGTGGTTTGATTTCGCCAGGTTCGCCGGCAAGCGTTTTCACGGGCGGATGAATCGCTCCGGCGGCGTGGCCGAGTTCCCAAACGCGACGGTCGACTTTCTGAGCGATGCGCCGTCAGGCAAGCGCAGCGTTGTGATCGAGATCGCGACGAAACCATCGGTCGATGCCATCGTCAAGCGACTTACCGAATCGTACACCGGCTCGCTGACGAGCTTTCTGATCTCGCCGGATCCCAAGGCCGACGCCGACAGCTACGAGACCGCCTCGCAGATGACCAACCGCCGCCTGGCCTGGGCGAAAAAAGCCACCGGCGGAAAACGTTTCTCGCCGAAGAATCACATCATCCAGACCAGTTTCTGGTTGCCGCAAAGGCCCGAACTGAATCTCAAGGAGGCCGAGGTCCTCTGGCTGCTGGGGTTCAACGTAGTCGGCAATCAGCGGCCGGAAGTGAGCGAGAAGTTCGCACTGCGGAGACCGGCCCACACGCATCGAGTCCTGCTGGGACCGGCGGCTTCGCGCCAGCAGATCAACGAGTCGATAAAGAACCAGGCCCAGCGCAGCAAGGAGAAATTCGCCCCTGGCGTTCCGTTCGGTTTCTCTGACGAAATCGTCTGCCGCCCGCGGATCGAAAACAACTCCCAGGCGTTGGCGCATTTTCACAAATGGCTTTCGATCAAAAACATATCGCCGAAGATCCTCGGCGTAAGCAAGCTTGGCGAGGTTGTTCCGCTCGAAACGCCGCAGGCGCTGGCCGCGGCGATGAAGGTCAACGAGCCCGCCGCACGTCGCCTGTTTTACTTCACGTCCCGCTTCCGACAGCAGGCGGCGACCGAGCGGTTGAAATGGAACTCCGACGCGGTCCACAAGCACTTCGGAAAGGATCTTCTGACCTCGACGCTCGTGGCGGACCATCCGTATTTCTCCGGCACAGGGCTCGGCATGGGCATGACGCCGAACCCGACCTGGGGCGGCAATCCGCTGGCTACCGACTGGTTCGACATCGCTCGCAGCGCCGCGGTCGATCTGATCGGGATCGAAGACTGGATGGGCCTGCAGTACATGTTCGGCCCAAACGCGACCTGGGAGGGTTTCCAACTGATGGGCTTCCAGGCCGCGATTTTCCGCAGCGGCAGTCGCGCACGACACGAGGCGATTCCGACGATCGCGTGGATCACGCCCAGCGACGAGACGAACCTCAGGCTCAAGAGCGCTTCGGCTCTGTGCCAGGGCGCGAAACATTTCTTCTACTGGACCTACGGCCCGACGGCCACCAGCACCGAAAACTACTGGTCCGATCTCCGCAGCGCCTACGACGGAGTGGCGAAAGTCACGCGTCAACTGGCTGACGCCGAACACATAATCGCTCCCGGCTCCCAGCGCCGCACGAAAGCGGCGCTGCTGTACAGCATTTCGTCGGACCTGTGGCAGCCTTTCGGATACATCCACATGCTCGAGCGGCGCGTGACGTACCTTTCGCTGATCCACGATCAGTATCTCGTGGACATGCTCACCGAAGAGGACATCGCCGCCGGTCGGCTGGCTGAGTATGACGTGCTCTACGTGACCGATCCGTGCGTAAGCAGCGCCGCGGTCGAGAGGATCAAGGGCTGGGTCGTCGGCGGCGGGAGCCTTTACGGTTCATGCGCCGCCGGCAGTCGAAACGAATTCGGCGAGCCGGTCGAAGGGCTCTCGAAGGTCTTCGGCATTGCGCCAAGCGGCAAAATGACCGTGCAGCCGGGGCGATATCACATCCGCGGCGCCCTGAACGCTCTGAAGTTCATCGACAACGTGCAAACCGATTCGAAGGTTTCGTTCGGCGCCATCGGCGTGAAGATACCCGTCCGTCCGGGTCCGACTACGAAGGTCACCGGCAAGTTCGCAGACGGTTCGCCGGCGGTCGTGCGGGGGTTCTTCGGACGCGGCAAAGCGATCTACACCGCCACGTGCCCGGCGATATCGTACGCCAAAGACGCGAGATTCGTTCCCGCCGAACTCAAGGAAAGCTGGCCCGCCGCCCAGCGAAAGTTCATCAACAGCGCAGCGGTCGATGCGAAGGCTCCGCAGTTGGTCGAGCTCTCGCATCCGGTAGTCGAAGCCGGTCTCTACGACGCCAGGGCCGGTACGGCGCTCGTCCTGGCGAACTTCACGTACAAGCCGATCAAGGGGCTCAAAGTGACTGTGCGGATCCCGAATCCGCGCAAGCCGGTGAGCGTAAAGTCGGTCGAGTCCGGACCGCTGAAGTTCGCCTCCGCCGCTGCGGGCTCCGCTTCGTCGCTGCGGCAGTATCCCCACACAGTCACGTTCTCGGTTGACCTTGGTCTTACCGACATCATCCTGATAGAATAGACGTTTGGCCGCTATTCAGGAGATTCGTATGAACCGCACTCGGTGATGATGGCCAAGCCCATGTGGATTTGGGAGCGGCTCCGCAAGGAAAACCCCGACATCCTGGCCCGCTGCTTCAAGGCCAGGCGAAGGCTTGCCGATCCGAAGAAAATCAAACGCCGCACCGCCCGCGAATCAGTGGCGGTCCTGAGCGCAGCGGCGGAGCGGGACCTGTCCAAATGATTCCGGTCACTCGACATTTCCGTCGAGCGAGCCAAAGCTGCAATTGCCGTCCCGCGCAACAAGTAGACCGCGGCGGCTCCAGGCGTTCGCATCAGACGAAACAGTCGGATTGGCGACGATTCTTACTAGAATTGACGAAAAAAACGGGATAGTTAATTATCAGAGATGTGGGGTTGGTCGATGCATACTACGTGAACTTCGCAGGACATGGAAAACAGGGCCGGCATGGGGGCGCCATGATTCTGGACGCATTGACCGTAACCCGGCGTCGAGTCGGCGGATTTGCACTCCTTATGGTGCTGATGTTGATTGCCGCCGCTTCGGTGGTTGGGATAAGCTACATCTACGGCACCCAGGTCAAGACGGCTTCCACGGGCAATCTCATGCTAGCCTCGAAGGCGCGATATCTCGCAGAATCGGGTCTGCAGCACGGGCTGTGTGCTCTTCAGACCGGCGCTTTGCCGCTGGGCTCAGCCGCGGCTCCTAACGGCCCATACCACATTGACGCCGGGGATGGAGGGTACGTGTTCCACATCACGCCAACGCCGACTCCGAACGACTACAAGATCGTCGCAACCGGCACGGAGGGCGGCATTTCGCAGACTGTAGCGATGACTGTCAGGCTGACCAGCGACTATGCACAAAAGATGATCGATGATATCGCTCCGACGTATTGGTGGCGCCTGGGGGATTCGGGATTGACTGCGGTCGACGCCCGGGGGCTGCACAATGGAACCTATGTAAACGGCGTGACGCGAGAGGTCGACGGAGCGTTATTGGGAGACGTCGACACTGCCGCCGAATTCAACGGGAACAATGATTACGTTAATCTCGGAGAGATTGGCGATTTGAGCGGTGCCCGCCTTACGTTCGGCTGCTGGGCCCGGGCCGACGGGTGGGCCGATTCAAACCCCAGGCTGATATCACGCTCGTCGGGGACCGACATCTACGAAAGGCGCTGGCAACTGAGCTGTACGGACGCCCGCAAGTTGCGGTTCGACCTGAAGTTGAAGAATACACTGACGACAGTCACTGGCGATACGCCGGTGCAATTGGGGCAGTGGTTCTTTGTCGTATGCGTGTATAACAGAGACACCCATAGAATGCGGATCTACCTCAATGGCGAACTGGACGGGACGTTGGAGAACGTTCTTAATGAAGACATCAATGACGCCGCAAACGTTGAGGTCTGGATTGGCGACTGCCCATACATACCAGGCCAGCGTCAATGGTCCGGAGCCGTCGACGAGGCCTTCATCATGAAGAACAGAGCCCTGACGCCGACCAAAATAAGGGAACTGTTTGACGCTCGCATACCGAAAACTGAAGTGATTTCATGGGACGACTAGTGCGATAGAGGTCTGCTTCGGTTCAGTCAGGCCGGTGCGGGCGCCGGGGGCGTCAATTCAAGCTGGAATACCTTCGTTTGTCGAGCGCCATGGAGGTTCCAATTCCGAACACGGATTCCGTTTACCCGAGGCTTCTCGTAGGATATAATCCATCCAAGGGCTGCGTCAGTTGGCGGAGGTCCCATACGCCCATTAACATATAGGAGCAGAAACATGCGATCTTATTTGTTCATCATGTCAGTTACGTTGGTATTGTCCGCATATCTTTCGCCCGTTGCGGTCGGAATGACCCCTGACGAATACGCCGCGACCGACTTCGACGTGCTTCAGAGCAACATCAAGAACGTGGGGAGATTCACCGGTCGGATCGCCGAGGAGGTCTTCAACGAATCGGCTCTGATCCTCAAGAGCGACAAGACGCCGATCGACGTTATCCTGCGGCGCACGCGCAAACTCGCCGAAGCGATCCAGGCGATGAAGAACGGTCCGAAGCTCGACTCGGAACTGAAGGAATTGGCGGCGTTCGAGGCGGGCGACAAGGCCGGGAAATTCGCCGACGACGCGAAGAAGCACTTCCGCGCGATCGCCGCACTGCGGCGCAGGATCGCCTTCAAGAACCCGCTGCTTAACTTCGACAAGCTGGTGTTCCTCAAGCAGAACATGTCGACCTACGGGCACATGTGCGATCAGTATTTCGGACACAAGAACAAACCCGGACAGGGTCTGTATCTCCTGGAGAACGTTTTTTCCGATTCGGCGAAGGAGACTCCGCTGCTGAAGGGCGTGAAGGTCAAGGGCGGCCATCTCGACGGCAAGGAGCTAAGCGGAGCCATGATCTCGCTGGATGTGGGATACGACGCCAAGCAGATGCTCTTTGCGATGTCCGAGGCCGGGCGCAAGGGCTGGAGCCCCGAGGGCGTGTTCCATATCTTCAAGTGCGACATCGACCCGAACAATGCGTCAGCGGGGATAAGGAATCTCACGCAGTTGACCACCGGGGTTTGGAACGACTTCGATCCGTGCTTCATGCCCAACGGGCGCATCCTGTTTATCTCCGAGCGGATCGGCGGGCTCGGTCGCTGCCACGGACGCCGGGTGCCGACGTACACGCTCCACACCATGCTGCCGAACGGCGAGGACATTATCCCGATCAGCTACTTCGAGACAAACGAGTGGCACCCGAGCATCGACAACAACGGGATGATCATCTACACGCGCTGGGACTACGTCGACCGCGACACGAACGTGGCCCATCACATCTGGCACACGTACCCCGACGGACGCGACCCGCGCAGCTATCACGGCAACTATCCGATCCGGCGAAACGATCGGCCTTGGATGGAAATGTCGAACCGCGCAGTTCCCGGTTCGCACAAGTACATTTCAGTTGCAGCGGGGCATCACGATCGTGCGTACGGCTCGCTGGTCATGATCGACATCCGCAAGAAGGACGACCGGAAGATGTCGCAGCTCAAGCGCATCACGCCGGAGAACCCGTTCCCCGAGGCCGAGGGCGGCAAGAAGATCTACGCCACGCCCTGGCCGTTGAGCGAGGACTTCTACATCACCGTTTACAAACCGGGCGCCAAGCAACTCGGAATTTACCTGCTCGACGCGTTCGGCAACAAGATATACCTCCATGAAGCCAAGGGCATCTCCTGCCTCGACCCGATTCCGCTGATCGCCCGCAAGCGCCCGCCGATCATCCCGTCGCGAACGCGCCAGGCCCGCGAAGACATCAAGCTGATGGGTCCGCCGGCCGATCCGAAATGGGGGACTGTAACCGTCAACAACGTCTACGAAGCCGAATTCCCGTTCGAAAAGGGCACGAAGATCACCCACCTTCGTCTGATCAGCATATTCCCCAAATCCACGCAGAACGCCGACAGGCCGAGAATCGGCATCGGCAGGCAGTCTCTGGCTCGCGGAGTGCTGGGAACCGTTCCGGTCGAAAAAGACGGCAGCGCCCACTTCAAGGTTCCCGTGGGAGTCAACTTCTACATGCAGGCGCTCGACGATCGCGGACTGTGCATCCAGACCATGCGAAGCGCCACTTACGTTCACCCCGGCGAGACGCTCAGTTGCATAGGCTGTCACGAAGAGAAGAACACCATGTCGTCCAGGAAATCCAGCCCCAGCGCCGCGATCGCCCTGAAACGAGGTCCGTCTGAGATCACTCGCGGCGTGACCGGTTCGTATCCGCTGTCGTTCATTCGGCTGGTCCAGCCGGTGCTCGACAAGAAGTGCACCCCGTGCCACAAGAAGGAGAACAAAGCGCCCTCGCTGGAAGGCTCTACCGAAACCAAATTCTCACCGGCGTACAACACGCTCGGCAAATACGCCTGGACGCGGCACGGCGGCAACGGCGGCATTCGCCTGAACAAGATCAGCTACTCGCTGCCGGGCAAGAACGGGGCGCTGGCCTCGAAGCTCTACAAGCACCTGACCACCGACGAAAAGCACAAGAAGGAAGTCAAGCTGACGAAGGAGGAAATGGGCCGCATAACGCTCTGGCTCGACGGCAACAGCGTCTACTGGGGCGCCGACACCGAGTTGGACAAGCAGGCCAAGGGTCTGCCGACAAAACCGGTCTGGGGAATCCCGCCTGGGTTCAAGTTCGAAGAACTGGTAAGGTGACGGATAACCACTGACGATCGAATATGTCAACGGCTAACGGCGACGGCTTTTTTTCTAACCACGGAAAGCACGGAAGACACGGAAATCTAACGGCAACGGCGACAACGGCAAACGGCGGCGGTTCTGTTACGGCTACGGCTTGAGCCTGGTTATTGGAAGGTGTGTGAATGTCCGAATTGATTCTTGCTGATGAGAGTTATGCTGTGCGGGGGGCCGTGTTCGAGGTCTATCGTGAGATGGGATCGGGGTTTCTTGAAGCTGTGTACCAGGAGTGTCTGGAGAAGGAACTGGCCAAACGCGGTATTCCTTTTGAGGCCCAGAAGAATCTGGCGCTTGCGTACAAAGGCGAATCTCTCGGGCAGGTCTACAAAGCGGATATATTGTGTTACGACAAGATCATTGTAGAACTGAAGGCCGTGAAGAAGACCACCGCCGAACATAGCGCTCAGCTAATAAACTACCTGAAAGCCGCCAATCTTCAACTTGGCCTCTTAGTAAACTTCGGAGCCTATCCCAAAGCAACAATCCAAAGACTAGTACTATAAGAATCCCCACGCGAGCCGTTGTCGTCGCCGTAACTAGATCCGCCGCCGTTTGCCGTTGTCGTCGTTGCCGTTAGATTTCCGTGTCTTCCGTGCTTTCCGTGGTTAAAAAAGGCCGTCGCTGTTAGCCGTTGCCGTAACTGAATTCGCGCCTTCCGTGGTGGCGGAGACTGCCGTTGTTTTGCAAGGAATGAATCAATGAGAACTCGTATTGCGTTTGTGATCGCCATGGCCGTTGTGTTGTCGGTTGGCCTCTGGGCATATGCCGAAAAGAAATCACCCGCGGTGAAACACGCCTACATCTTCAGCGATATTGGCGCCAAGCGTGTTTTCAAGATGTCGGTCGACGGGAAGATCACCTGGGAGTACCCCGCCGATCAGTGCACCGACATCTGGATGCTGAAGAATGGGAACATCCTGATGAGCTTCACCGGCAAGAAGCGCGGCGTGCGCGAGGTGTCGCCGGACAAGAAGGTTGTCTGGGAGTATCTGACCAAGAGCGAGGTATGGGGCTGCCAGCGTCTGCCAAATGGCGATACGATGATTGGCGAAGGTTCGGCCAGGCGGATCATTGAAGTCAATCGCGAAGGGAAGATCGTAAAGACCGTCGCTATTCCGTCAGGCGGGAACAAGCACATGGGAATGCGGCATGCCCGCAAGACGGACGCCGGGACGTATCTCGTCGGCCTGCTTGCCGACAAGGCCGTTCGCGAGTACGACGCATCGGGCAAGATGATCCGCGAGATCAAGGTCCCAAACATGGCCTACAGCATGGTGCGTTTGAAGAACGGCAACACCGTTATCGGTTACCGTGACGGCGTGATCGAGGTTGACCCGAAAGACGAGGTCGTCTGGCATCTGACCCAGAGGGACATCCCTGACGTCAAGCTGCACTGGATATGCTGTATTCAGCGGCTGCCCAACGGCAACACAGTCGTCAACAACTGGTTCATGCACAAGCGCCGCCCGAACGACGTTCCGTTCTTCGAGATTACGCCTGACAAGAAAATCGTCTGGAAAGCGGAAATGCACGAGCGGATGTACGACCCGACCGCGATCCAGATACTCGACGTGAAGGACATTTCACTGCGCTAGTCGATCCCCGGAGATTCACCATGAGAAAGCTCGTATCCATTACACTGCTGGCGGGGGCGGTTTCAATTGCGGCCGGATCGCTCGACGCCGCCGAATCTCGCGATCCGGGTCGGGCTGATGCGATTACTCTCCATGTCGCCCCGGACGGTGACGACAGTTGGTCCGGGCGTTCGGCTCGAGCCAACGCCAAGCGCACTGACGGGCCGCTGGCTTCGTTGGACGGAGCGCGGAAGGCTGTGCGGCGGCTCAAAGCCGCAGGACCGGTGCGCGTGATTTTCGCCGACGGGACGTATCGGCTGACCAGGCCGGTGGTCTTCACGCCGGCCGACAGCGGAACGGCGAAGGCTCCGATCACATACCAGGCCTCGAAGGGCGCCGAACCCGTGATTTCCGGCGGGCGCAGGATCACGGGTTTTCGCGCGGGATCCGACGGCGTGTGGCGTGCGAAGACCAAATTGAAGTTCGAGCAACTGTACGTAAACAACCGCTGGGCGCAACAGAACCGGAGCCCCGACATATTCTACCATTACACACTCCGGAAGGTCGGGCACCGCCGCGATCCCGTTACAGGCAAGACGGTGAATCTGTCGAACCGCGCGTTCATTGCGCGACCGGCCGAGATCAAGGTCCTGGCGACTCTGACGCCGCAGCAACTCGGCGAGGTGATGCTTGTGCTGTATCACTCGTGGGCGATTTCACGGCACAGGATAGCTTATGTTGACGCCGAAACTCGGCGCATTGTCCTGACAGCCGACGCACACTGGCCCCTGATGCAATGGGGGCCGTCGCAGCGTTATCACTTGGAGAACCTGCCCCAAACGCCGCTGGCGCCGGGGCGGTGGCGCCTGGGGGCCGACGGTGTGTTGAGCTACAAGCCGCTGGAGGGTCAGAAGCTCGAAGCGACCGAAATAGCGGCGCCTGTCGCAGAGGCGTTCATCCGCATTGTCGGGGACGCCAAAGCCGAGCGTTACGTCAGCCACATCACGTTCGAAGGTCTGGCGTTTCGACACGCCGGATACCGCCTGCCGAGGCGCGGGCACAGCGACGCACAGGCCGCGGCGCGCATGGAGGGCGTAATCCAGGCCGACGGAGCGAGGAACGTCACGATCCGAAACTGCGAGATCGGATGCGTTGGGAGGTACGGAGTCTGGTTTCACGCCGCCTCGCGCAACTGCCGCGTCGAAAAAACGCTCATCCACGACATGGGCTGCGGCGGGGTGAGAATCGGGCACGGCTGGGAAAACGACAATCCGTCGGCCCGCGATCGGACCGGCGGCGTCACTGTCGACAACTGCATCATCCGCCGCGGCGGCAGATTGTTCTACGGCGCCGTCGGCGTGTGGATTGGGCACAGCGGCGACAATGTCGTCACGCACAACGACATCTCCGACTTGTTCTACACCGCCGTCTCGGTCGGATGGCGCTGGGGATACGCCCCGAGCATCGCCAAACGGAACACCATCCGCTTCAACCGCCTGCACCATCTCGGCCAGGGCGTATTGAGCGATATGGGCGGCGTCTACACCCTTGGAGCCTCCGAGGGGACGGTCGTCAGCGACAACGTAATCCACGACGTCTATTCATTCTCATACGGCGGATGGGGGCTCTACACCGATGAGGGATCCGCCGCGATCGTCATGGAGAACAACCTGGTCTACAACGTGAAGACCGGCGGATTCCACCAGCATTACGGCAAGGATAACCTCATTCGCAACAACATCCTGGCCTTCAGCATGAAAGGGCAGATCCAGCGGACCCGCGTCGAGCCGCATCGATCGTTTGGGTTCACCAACAACATCGTGTACTGGAACGGCGGGCCGCTGCTGTCGAGCAACTGGTCCGGCGACAAGTTCACGATCGACAGCAACATCTACTGGAACGCCTCGGGCCAGGCGGTGACGTTCGCCGGAAAGGACATCGCAGCATGGCGAGCCCGCGGCCACGATAGGAAATCGCTCATCGTCGATCCTAAGTTCGTTAACGCCGAGAAATTCGATTTCCGCCTGCAAGCCGATTCGCCTGCGAAGAAGATCGGCTTCAAGCCGTTCGATTTCACAAAAGCCGGCGTCTACGGCGATTCGGCGTGGCGGGATTTGGCGGCCTCGGCGAAATACCCGCCAATGAAGTTCGCTCCTCCCTCGCCGCCTGGCCCTCCTCTGACATTCAGTGACGATTTCGAAGCCCTGCCCGCAGGCTCGCCGCCGCAGCGGGTGAAGATCTACGCGGACCGGCGGCGTGATGCGGTAATCACCGTCGCCGACGGTGACGGCAAGTGTCTGCGAATCCTCGATTCACCGACGCACAAACACGCCTACAACCCGCACTTCTACTACACGCCTGACCACACCGGCGGGTTCAGCACGTTCGCCTTCGACCTGCGTGTCGCCGACGATACGCGCATGTATCACGAATGGCGCGGGAAGGGACATCCGTATCGCACCGGGCCGAGCGTTACGTTCGAAGGCCTGAAGGTCAAAGTCGGCGGGAAGGTCCTGGCCGAATTGCACGCAGGCAAATGGGTCCGCATCACGATCACCGCCGGTGTGGGAACCGCCTCGGACGGAACCTGGGATCTGACTGTTACGCCGCGAGGCGGCAAGGCCAAAACGTTCAAGCGTTTGCCTGTCGTCCACAAGACCTGGCGTCAGCTTCATTGGATGGGTTTCAGCAGCACCAGCACGTCCGGATCGACCTTCAGTCTCGACAATCTGTCGCTGACCAATGAAGCGTCGCGAAAGAGGAAATAAACGATGAGCAATGGCCCCATATTCACCCGCCCGGCCGCCCTGGGCGGTTGGATCGTGATGATCGGCGCATGGGTCGGTCCCGCCGCCGCCGGTCCGACAGCCGGACAGTTCAGCGGGATGAGCTTCATCGACAACGGCCAGATCCGACTCGGCGTGAATTTAGATATCGCCTGATGACATACGTCGGGGACGGGAAGTACCGAACGTATGTCGTGGACTTGAGCCCATCGCTGAAATACCACGGTGTTGTCACGCAGCTCCGCTTCGAGCCCTGATCTCCAAACGGCTCTGAAATCCGATTACCGTTTGCCCCGGCACTGGACCGCGCCGTTCCTGAGGACTATGTAAATCCTTCCGTTTGCGGCGATCAGTCCGTCGAAGACCGGCGGGGCGGGCAGGTCGATCTTCTTGGTCATCACGCCGTCGGCTCTGGAGAAGCTCGCGAAGAGCCCGCCGGATTCGCCGGCCAGCGCCGCGTCCTGCTTTTTCATCGCCGCCAGGGTCTCGGGGCTTTCATCGCGTATTCCGGGCTTCGTTTCGTCCAGAACATCGGGGGTTCCCGCCGCGTACAACGCATCACCGGCCAGGACCAGCGCCTCGACGAGCATGTCGGGAGACGGTTTGTCCCAGATCATGGCCTTGTTGTGGTGTCCGGTCTTGGCGCGGGCGAACAGGCGGTACTCCATCGGAGTCGTCCAGTTGAAGTATTTCTGCTGTCGCCCGAAGCCGTATACGTTCTTGTCGTCTACTACGAGGATGCGACCGGCCGGGGAGCGCGTGCCGGTCATCCCGTAGTTGTGCCTGTGGCTGCAGACGGGGCTGTAGACCCAGTAGGACCGATGGAACCACGAGTCGTCCAGGAACCCGTACGACGAGAACAGGTGGGCTTTGGCGAAGCCTTTGATTCGAGTTTTGGCCGGTCTCTTGCCGCCGCCGGGGTAGCGAATTACTTTGCCGGCGGGAAGCAGATCTTTGGTCATCCTGTCGCCTTCGATCCTGATCACGCCGGCCCGCATGAACACAAACTCGCCGTCGGTCGACAGTACGTCCGACAGTCCGGCGAGCCTCTTTTCCTCGGCCCCGGTCAATACGCCTCCGTCGGGCGCCTTTCCGTTGAACGTAGCCCGTGAGATCACCTCGCCGGTTTCAGGCTTCAGGCGGAACATCTGCAGCCCGCCGTCGAGGAACTCCGAGCGACCGGCGACGAACAGGACTTCCCCGTTTCGCACCAGCACGCTTCCATGCACCGGCCAGGCCGATTCGATCTGCTCCAAAGCCATCACTCGGCGGTCGGTCGCCACCGCGCGGAACCGCCATACCAATGCGCCGTCGGAAGCCCGCAGGCAGTATGCGCAGCCGTCCCTGCTGCCGAATATCGCCATGCCCCTGAAGATCGTCGGCGGAGAGTCGATTCGCCCGCCGGTGGTGAAACTCCAGAGTTTCCCGCCGGTCCCGGCGTCCAACACGTGCAGCGTGTGCCGGTCGACCGCCGCGACGTACAACCTTCCGCCGGCGACAACCGGAGCGGTCAGCTTACCGCCGATCTCGGTCTCCCAGACGGTCTTCAAATCGCCGCCGACCGCGCACGACGCTACGCCGCTTCGGCCCGGATCGTGGCGGAACGTAGGCCAATCCGCCGATTTGGGATTTGGGACCCGCCTGCCGGTAGGCAAGGTTCGGGATTTGGGATTTGAAACTTTTGCAAAGGCGGGACCCTTTTCCAGGATGTGTTTCGTCACGTCGATCTTCGAACCTTTGCGGGCTCTGGCTCCGGCGACTGCGTTGAAGCCGTTGAGCTTCATGTCCGCCGAACATGCACACGGGTGCATCGGCGCGTAGGTCAGGCCGTTTGCGGGCATGATCCCGTAGATGCAGGCTCCGCGAATCCAGTGGTTGATCCTCCACTTGCGGGTCTTGAGGTCGACGAACTCGATCCCCTCCTTGCTCATCAGCAGATAGTCTTCAGTCGCCTTGGACGGGTGGCAGCGGTGGTGAATGAACCACACCGGGTCGGTCACGTCCGGCTTCGAGTCGTATAGAATCCTCCCGGTCTTCAGATCGGCTCCGAGCACGTTGTTGTTCTTGGCGTCTTTGCCCTTGAGCCACGTGGCGAACGGCGAGAGAACAGTGTTTCCCGCCGCCAGCAGATCCTCAGGCGACTGGTAGCCCGACGTGTAGTGCGGGGCGTCCCAGAGGATCTTCCCGTCTTTGGCGCTCAGGGCGATCATCTTGTCGGTCTTGCCGCGCATGTGCTGGCCGTAGTCCTTGCCGCCTGCGACTACGATCACTCCGCTCCTGACGATCATCGACGGCATGAACCCGTGGGGGATTCCCTTTTTTATGTCGATGATCTCGACCGGAGCGGATTTCCATTTCTCCTTGCCGGTCTTGGCGTCGACCGCGGTCACGCCAACGCCGTTGTGGAGGAAGATCGTCCCCGCTTCAGCGGTCAGAGTTCCCGGCAGGATAATAGACGAGATTTTCCACGCGGGTTTTTCACCGTCCCCGTCGGCGTTGAACGCCAGCAGCTTGCGGTCCCATCCGGTCCAGGGCTTGTTGGTCGGATTGCCCGGCGTGCGGGCCTTTTCGAACATTCGCTTCAGCGTCTCCTCCTCTTCGGCGCGTTTCGAACCGCTCACGGCGCAGAGCAGGCCGTCGTGTAAAATAATCTCCCACGTGTTCTCGGTTCCTTTGTATGTTTTCAGCGTCTTTCCGCTTACCGCATCGATCTGCGAGACAGGCGCGTGGAGTCCGAGCGTTGTGTAGACCTTGTCGCCGACGGCGACCAGGCGGCGGGGGAGTTGGGCCGGGCCGCTCTTGAGCGGGGTGAACCGCGTCCACCATCGGTGGATCGGTTTCTTCCATAGCACCACGCCGCTGAACGCGTCGCGTGCGATCAGTTTCCACTTCGACGGCAGCATGATCGACTTGGTCGAGCCCTCGTCGAAGATGTAGAATATCCGGCCTCCCGCCGAGACCAGCGCGCTCATAGAGTTCATGTGATCGTGATGTCTGCACCAGCGCGGACCGCCTGTCCACTGCAGGTGCTCGGGCGGACTGACGAGCTTGTCCTTGCTGACGGGGTTGCCCGAAGCGTCGTACATGTAGTGCGTCCACTGGTCGATCTCCGCGGGGCGGGGTTTGATCGTCTTTTCCCACCTGTCGCCGCTGCGGATATACGCCGCGCCCTCAGGCGCCAGCACGCGAAGCATCTCCTTGCGATCCGGCGCGGCTCCGGCATCGACCACAAGCAGATTGACCAGATTGTCGACGTACGGCAGCTCGGCGCCTTGCAGGCGATCAATCGCCACCTTTCCGTAGAGTCCGAGGCCTTGTACGCGTTTGCGTGCGGCCGCCACGTTCTCGGAGGACTTGTCCAGTCCGCAGACTAAGAACGCCCCGGCTTTGCCGAGATCGGCGGTAAGCTTGCCGTCTCCGCAGCCGATATGGACGATCAGACCGCCGGTCACCCCGGTGGCCTTGAGGATGCTCTCGGCGGTTTCGGCGCGTGCTCCGCCGGTCGTCAATAGGCTTACAGCGACGGCGGTCATCAACATGATTCTTCGTAGTCTGCGCATGGCGGTCTATTCCTTTCCGCGGGTGCGGTTTTGGAGGCGGTGTTCTCAGTGATTAACGTGCGATTGTAGACCCTATTGGCGTCGTTCGGCAAGCTGTGTCAAAGAATTGGGTTTGTCCCCCCACCCCTCCCAGCTTCTTCGGGATTCCGACCTCATAAGAAAGGGGGCTCCGGGGCGGAACTGGTTTCCGCGCCGGAGCCCCGTAAGATTCAGCAGTTGCCGTCGGCTATTCGATGCCGAGTTTCCTGGACATCTCCTCAAGCGTTATTCCCTTGGTCTCGGGGACCATGACCTTGACCCACAGGAGCTGCAGGACCATCATGAAGCAGAAGAATCCGAAGATGTACCCGGTGGAGACCACCGCGGCTACCATCGGGTAGAGTGTGGCCATGCCGGCGGCGAAGACCCAGTGGGTCGAACTTCCCAGCGCCTGGCCGGCGGCTCGGTGATCGTTGGGGAATATCTCGGAGATAAAGACCCATATCACCGCGCCCTGGCCGATGGCGTGTGCGGCTATGAAGCCGATCAGGCAGACCAGGACCAGCGGACTCAGCAGTCCGAGCTTGTCGGCTGCGGCGGCCTTGGTGTCGTCGGCGATCTTCTTTACCGCCGCTTCGTCAGCGGTTTCGGGTATTGCGACAGGTTCGCCGTCGAAGCCCTCGTTTTGCGAGGCCGCGATCAGCGCCGACTTGGCGTCGGCGTACTTCTTGTACGTCTCGGCCCTGTCGGCTTCGGTCATATACGTCTCGCCTTCCCTGGCGGTTATCGCCGCGCCGGCCTTATTGGACAGCTCTATGGAGCTGGAGACAACGTCGAAGGCGGGGTTTGACAGGAACGCGAACGCGCAGAATCCCAGCGACAGGATGTATCCGAACGATCCGATGTACAGCAGCGAGCGACGTCCGATCTTGTCGATCAGCCACAGACCAACGAAGGTGAAGATCAGGTTAGTGGCGCCCAGCGAGACCGCCGACAGCGTTGCGTTCTCCAGGCCGGCCAGAGCCAGCAGACGCGGCGCGAAGTAAAAGACAATGTTGATGCCCGACAGTTGGTTGAACATGGCGATAAGGAACGCCAGCATAATCGGCAGGCGAAGCCGCGAGCTGAAGAAGCTGCTGGTCTTTTCCGTGCCGACCTTGGTCAGTTCAACTTCGGCGACCAGTGTCTCGATCCGCTCTTCGCTGAATTCGGGATTGATCAGGCGGAATACCGCTGCGCCCTCTTCACGTTTCCCGGCGTGTGTTATCAGCCATCGCGGGCTTTCGGGCAGCGTGAAGGACAGGATCGTGTAAATCGCCGCGGGGATGGCTTCAGCTCCCAGCATCCACCGCCAGGCTATCGCTTCGCTCAGTGTCTCCTTTAAGATTGTGTTCGACACCAGTGCGATCAGGATGCCGAAGACGATGTTGAACTGGAACATGCCGGCGAGTTTCCCGCGACTTTCGGCCGGTGATATCTCCGAGATGAACATCGGGGCGGCGACTGTCGAGGCTCCCACGCCCAGACCGCCGATGAATCGTGCGATCATGAACGTGTAGACGTCATTGGCCATGCCCGAACCTACGGCCGACACGAAGTACAGCACGCCGACCCAGATCAGCGTCTTCTTACGACCGAACCTGGCGGTGGGAATGCCGCCGAAGATGGCTCCGAGCACCGTTCCCCACAGCGCCGCGCCCACGGCCCAGCCGTGAAGCGTGCCGCTGAGTTTCCAGAGGTTCTGGATCTGCCGTTCGGCCCCCGATATTACGATCGTGTCGAAGCCGAACAGGAAACCCGCCAGCGCGGCGGTTATCGACCAGAAAACCAGACGTTGATGTTTCATGCTAATCCTTTCTTATTCCGTTAGAGACGCCGGCAGAGGCGGCACTGCGCCGTGTTTGGTGCAAACGTAAGCGGCCAATGCGTTGGCCGATTGGTTAATCCCGTTCAGCGGCTTGTCGGCGAGGTAGCCCATTATCATCGACGCGGTGAACGAATCGCCGGCGCCGACGGTGTTTATCACGTTCGCAGCTTCCGGCGCGGCGAAGCTTGATTCTGTCGGCGTGACCATCAAGGCGCCTTTTTCACCCATCGTCAAGGCCACGAGCTCCAGGTCGAACTGGCTGATAATCGCCATGATGATCTCTTCGTCCGATCCTTCGGCTCCGACAAGCCTGGCCACTATCGGCAGCTCCTCGTCGTTGAGTTTAAGAACGTTCGACATTTCGAGGGAATTGCGGATTATCTCATCGCTATAGAAATGCTGGCGGATGTTGATGTCGAACACCCGCAGGCAATCGCGACTCGTGGCGGCAAGGAATTTCTCGATCGTACCGCGCGAGACGGAATTACGCTGGCAAAGCGATCCGAAGCAGACTGCGTCGAGCCGCGGCGCCAGGGCGGTCATTGCGCCCGTCAGCGGGATGTTGTCCCAGGCGACGCCCTCCTTGATCTCGTAATCGGGCTTGCCCTCGTCGTCGAGCGTTACGATCACCACGCCGGTTTCGTGTTCGGAGCTTTCGGCCAGGCACGAGGTGTCGACCCCGTGGTTGTCCAGGAATTCCCGGGCAGTCTTGCCGCGATCGTCCCGACCGATGCAGCTTACGACATACGCTTCGGCCCCGAGGGAATGACAGTGGCAAGTGAAGTTCGCCGGGGCTCCGCCGAATTTCTCGCCTTCGGGGAATGCGTCCCACAACACTTCTCCGACGCCGCAAATCCTGTAGGCGGGTGTTTTCTCGATCATATAGACGCCTCGCTGGGGACCGCCGACGGGCGATCAGATATATACAGTTGGCTCGAGTTTATCCTTAATTCAGCGATTATGATGGCATTCCGATCCGCTGAGGTCAACAGGATTAATGTCTGCCGCCGGGTTTATCGGCCCCGTACTTGCGGCCGCAGATTCCCGGGCGCCATCCCCATTTTGGTTTCATCATACGGAATAACGATTTGCATCAAGCCGAATTACGCTTCTTGCGCCGATGAATTGACAATCACGCTCCGCGTCGTCGCCGAAGGATCGCCAGGCATCCGACCCCCAGGATCGTTGCGGTCATCGGTTCGGGGATCATGCTCATCGATCCGCCCCAGCTTGCCCGCGGCGTCGAACCGCTCTGGGTCAGTGAGATTCGCATATTGGCTGGTGACGGCTCGAACGCCGCCAGCAGACCGTTTGGGTTGGGTGCGAAGACGCCTGTCAGTTGAAACGCGAGGAAACCGTTGGCGGCCGACGGGTCGGTATTGAGAAACGAAGTCGTCGTCCAGCTTCCCAGATCGCTGGTGAACGTCCAGGCCGTCGGATCGGTGATGTCCAGCGGATCGGTGATTGCGGGGACAACGTCCAGACCGGCGAAGTCTCCGTCTCCTCCGGCCAGGGTCATGGTTCCCGATGTGAAGATCGTGGGAGTGAACACCGCGGCGTCTGATATGTCCGGTTCGTCCATATCGGCCCACAGGGCGCTGATGACGATCGACCCTTCGATCATGTCGCCCCGGGCGGCTTGGCCGGGCAGTGCGAACGTCAGGGTCAGCGCAAATACTGTTATTGTGCCGGTCAGTTTCATCTTGACCTCCGTTATTCCTCTGGCGGAATTCTTCTCGAACAGGAAGCTGCGATCGAAACGCCCGGCAATGCGAGCATAGCTCCCATAAAGATCTCCTGATTAACGTCGGCGTCCGATCGGGGCGTCTTTAGCTAAGAATGCTCCCCGAAAACAGTTATCGCTGTGATCGCCGGCGAGGCGCATGAAAAAGACCCCGCCGCCGTGAGGCGACGGGGTTTGAACGTTCGTGGAGGTCGGGTGGAGTTAGTTCCGGCGTCTTCGCTTAAGCAGCACCACACCGCCGAGTCCGAGGATGGACATCGTCATCGGTTCGGGGATGATCGGGCCGGTCATGACCATCGTGCTGGTCCATCCAACCGACGTGCCGCTCTGGTTCATCTGGATGCGCAGTTCGCCCGCCGCCGGAGCTAAACCTGCATCCGCAAGCGTTCCTTTCGGGGTGAACTCGCCGATCAGCAATATGTCGAGAAAATCGCTGCTTGACGTTATGATCGAGCCGCTGGTGGTGACCCAGTCTCCTTCGTCGCTGGTGAATGCGAACGACGTGAAGTCGGCCGGCAGCAGCGCGGTTGTCGTGATCAGGGTGAATGGCAGTCCCGCGAAATCATCGCTCCCGTCGAACATGGTGAGCCTGTCGTCGGTGAAAATGGGTACTGTAGTCCAGCCTGTTATTGCGTACGGGTGAAATTCCGTGCTCAAGTCCAGGGTTGCCGCGTCCTGCGTGGCGCCGTGGGCGCCGAGAGTGATCGAGCCGTCGACCGGGACGGGGACCGCCTGGGCTGTCTGACCGACCAGGGCGAGCGAGACGACGAGAGCCAACGCGCAAGCGATGCGTCTGCGCACGATATTACGAGCAGTTTTCATAACGACCTCCATCATTCCTAATTTGAATGAGTTGTCCTAAGCAACTAATTGTGAGCCATGAGCTACAAGCAATACGAACACGATTGGCGGAGCACTCCTTCCAATCGAATATATATAATACACAGGAACCCTCATATTGCCAAGAGAATTCTGATATTTATGTCATATTTATATTGACTTCTTGCCAAAAACCACGCCGCCGACCGTTCGGATAGGACCGCTGACCGGGGCATGATCGAGCCGCCATCCGAATCCCGCCTTACTTGCCGAGCATCTTCTTCAGCTCCGGCATGATCGCTTCGGCCCAGATTTCGTGTCCCTTTTCGCTGGGGTGGGTCGTGTCGGGCATCATCTCTTGCGACAGGTAACCCTTGTCGTCAAGGAGCTTAGGTCCGATGTCCATGAATTTGACGTTTTTGATCCCCTTCAGCAGACCCGGCAGGTATCCGTTCAGTTCGATGATCTGCTTGCGGTGCGGATGGTCGATCTTCCGCCTTCGCGGGAAGACGCCAAGGACCAGGATCTTCATTTCGGGATAGATTTCGTTAAGCCTTTTCGCAATCGCCTGCACGCCTTCTGCGGCCTGTTTGGGCTTGTCGCTTCCCCAGCAGATGTTGTTCGTGCCGATCATGACCACGGCGCCCCTGGGGGCCTTTTTCAGTACGGGCAGATGATTGATTCGCCACAGCGCGTGCTCGGTGCGGTCGCCGCCAAACCCCAGATTGATCGCCTTGAGCGGTACGAAATATTTCTCCCATACTTTGAGGCCGACTTTTTCGTTTTCGAAATTGTGCGTGATCGAGTCGCCGACCATGAGCAGGTCGATGTCGCCTTTGGCCATCAGCCCGATTTTCTCGGCATGACGGGCGAACCACCACTCGCTGATCCGAGGCGCCGGAATGACGGCGCGGTTCGGCTTGGCCTGGGCGGTTTTGGCCTTGGCGCCTTGGACGTTGGGAATCGCAACAGTTGCGAATAATCCCGCCAGCACGATCGCCGCAAGAGCGACCGTCAGCTTGCGTGAGCGGGGGGCGGTGACAGCGGAGTCATGATTCTTCATGGTCTTGGCCTCGTCTTCTCAGGATGTTGGAGATTAAACGCCTTATGGAAAGCCGAACACACGAAATAGTATCGCCGCACCGCCGACCGGGTCAAGCACCGAACTGAAAAGTAATTCCGGCTGCACCAGTACAGCGTCGCTGTCAATCCCGAGTTCTTCAAGGCGTTTGCGAAATGGCGAAGGAAAGGCTCTAATTCCAATATGAGCCCGACTGCAATTTCATATACTGCGGAACGTTCGCAACGCCGACAGGCATCTGCAGAATCACCCGCACCCTCGACACGGAAAAACTCCGCAAGACCATGCTAAAGGCAAGCAGCGAGAACGAGCAGGTTGATCGCTCACCTGTTTTCCGTTGAATGTTCGCGTTGCCGGGTCGGGTGAATTGTCTTATCATCTGATGCGGCGCGGTTCGGATAGGCGCCGGGAGTACGCCTGCGTCACCAGAAGCCGGAAAGAAGGTCACCTATGAACAGACGAGCTTTTCTAAAATACACCGCATGTGCGACCGTCGGCGGCGCCGGAGCACTGATGTCAAACGGGTGATCGAACAGTTGAAGAAGAACGGGAAATTGGACAACACCCTGGTGCTGTTCCTCTCGGACAACGGGGGCAACTGGGAAGGCGGTCCGTGGGGATGGGACTGGGGCAAGGGCAAGCCCGGACGCGGAAGCAACTTCTGGTGCACCTACGGACAGTCGTGGGGCAACCTTAGCAACACTCCGTTTAGACTCTACAAACACTGGGTACACGAGGGAGGCGTCTCGACCCCACTTGTCGCTCACTGGCCAAAGGTGGTCAAGCAGGCCGGAAAACTGACCGATCAGACCGGTCATATCATAGACATAATGGCCACCTGCTGCGATGTCGCCGGCGCCGAATATCCCGCGACCTTCAAGGACAAGAAGCTCACGCCGCTGGAAGGCAAATCACTCCTGCCGATCCTGCAGGGCAAGACCAGACCCGAGCACGACGCCCTGTTCTGGGAGCACGGCGGCAACAAGGCCGTCCGAGCAGGCAAGTGGAAACTCGTTTCGCGCGCCCGCGGCGCGTGGGAGCTTTACGACATGCAGAAGGACCGCACCGAACTGGTTGACCTGGCCGGTAAGAATCCCGCCAAGGTCGCGGAGCTGAAAGCCAAATACGAAGCCTGGGCCAAACGCTCGGGCGTACTGCCCTGGCCGGTGAGAAAGAATAAATGAAAGTAAGGACAGCGGGTTTACAGTTCGGCTTTTAGTTTGCGGAGGAGGTCCAGGGCGTCCATGGGGGTCATGTTGTCCAGGTCGGCTTGCTTGAGGTCGCGTGCTACGCGTGTGGCGGGGTCTGCGAACAGGTCCATCTGGGCGGCCGCCGCCTGGGCTCGCTTGGCCAGTTCGGGCATGTTCAGACCGTTGGCGACATTGGCCTGGAGCTGTGGCAGCAGGGCCTTGGCCCGATCGATCGCCTCCTTCGGCACGCCGGCGAGCCGGGCGACGTGCACGCCGTAGCTCTGGTCGGTGCCGCCGGTTACGATCTTGTGAAGGAAGACGACTTCGTCGGCCCATTCGCGGACGGTTACGTTCAGATTCGTCGTCCCGTCGAGCAGTTCCTCGAGTTGGGTAAGCTCGTGGTAGTGCGTGGCGAACAGCGTTCTGCACTTCAGCCGCAGCGCGATGTACTCGCAGATCGCCCAGGCCAGCGACAGTCCGTCGCAGGTCGAGGTGCCGCGTCCGACTTCGTCGAGGATCACCAGCGAGCGGGCGGTGGCGTTGTTGAGAATGTTGGCGGTTTCGACCATCTCGAGCATGAACGTGCTCAGCCCGCGGGTCAGTTCGTCGGCGGCGCCTACGCGAGTGAAGATCCGGTCGGTCAGGCCGATCGACGCCTCGTCGGCCGGGATGAAGCTGCCGGTCTGGGCCATAAGCACCAGCAGCGCCACCTGGCGGATGTAGGTGCTCTTGCCGGCCATGTTCGGGCCGGTGATGATCAGCAGGCGATCGTTCTTCGCCCGCATTTGAACGTCGTTCGGCACGAACTGCTCGCGCAGTTGCTGGTCGAGCACCGGATGCCTGCCGCCTGCGATGTTCAGCACGTTTTCCTGCGTCATCGTCGGGCGGTTGTATCCGCGTTCGATCGCCAGTTGGGCCAGTCCGCACAGCACGTCCAGTTGCGCCAGGGTGCCGGCGGCGGCCTGGAATTGCGCGATATATTCGCACAGGCCCCGCCTGATCTCCTCGAACAGTTGGGTCTCAAGCGTCTTGGCCCGCTCGGAGGCTCCCAGCACCTCGGTCTCGTATTTCTTCAGTTCGTCGGTGATGTAGCGTTCGGCGTTTTTGAGGGTCTGCTTGCGGTGGTATTCCGGCGGCGCCTTGTCGCGATTGGCGTGGCTCAGTTCGATGTAGTACCCGAAGACGCGGTTGTATCCGACCTTCAGATTCGTCACGCCGAGCGCCTCGGCCTGGCTGGCCTGGTACTGCGACAGCCAGCTCTTGCCTTCCGAGCCGATGTGCCGCAGGCGGTCGAGTTCTTCGTGGTATCCGTCCTTGATCACGCCCCCGTCGCGGAGCAGGTTGGGGCATTCGGGGTCGATCGCCGTCTCGATGATGTCGCCCGGGTCGCCGAGCCCCAGCAGATGCGGGCACGACTGCGAGATCAGCTCCGATGCGCAACCGCCGACGAGTTCGGCGATCTTCGGCAGCATCGCCAGGGTCTGGCCCAACGCCACCAGCTCGCGCGGGCGGACTCGGCACATGCCGATATTCGTCGCGATCCGGTCGATCTGTGCGATCCGGCCGAGCAGTTCGCGAACGTCGGCCAGGCGGCGGCGATCGGTGATAAGCTCTTCTACGGCGTCCTGGCGTGCGACGATATCGCTGTATCGCCTCAGCGGGAACGTCAGCCAGCGCTCCAGCAGGCGGGCGCCCATCCCGGTCGATGTCTTGTCCAGGCACGCCAGCAGCGAGCCGGCTCGGTGATTGGAGCGGAGCGTTCGCGTAACTTCCAGGCATCGCAGCGTGTTGCCGTCGATGACCATGTGCCCGGTCCGATCGAATCTCCGCAGCGAGCTTATGTGTCCCAGTGCGGTCTTCTGCGTCTCGCGGAGGTACTCTATGATCGCCCCGGCCGCCGAGATCGACTCATCCCACCCGTCGAACCCGAACCCCTCAAGCGTCGCCACTTTGAAGTGGTCTTTGAGCGTTTCGTCGGCGGCGTGCGAGTCGAACGCCCAGGGCGGGCGGCTTGCGGCCACCGCTCCGGCGCACTGGGTAAGCGCGTCGCGGAACTCCCGCGTATCGAGCTTCGATCCCTCGGGCACGAGCACTTCCGCCGGTCGTATCCGCACGATCTCGTCCAGCACGTGGTCGGCGGGGGCCGCCATCGCCGAGAAAGCACCGCTCGACAGTTCGACCCATGCGACGCCGGCCTGGGCTTGTCCGCCTTTGGGCGCCTTGCCGATGAAAACGGCCACCAGGTAGTTGCCTTCCCGCTGCTCCAGGAGCGTCTCATCGGTCAGCGTCCCGGGGGTCACCAGGCGGGTTACGTCCCGCTTGACGACGCCTTTGGCCTGCTTGGCGTCTTCGACCTGCTCGCAGATCGCGACCCGATGCCCGGCCCGGATCATGCGCGCAAGATAGCTGTCCAACGCGTGATAGGGGATGCCCGCCAGCGGGATGGCGCTGTCGCCCTTGGAGCGGCTGGTCAGCGCCAGACCCAGCTCCCGCGAGGCGATCTTGGCGTCTTCGTAGAACATCTCGTAGAAGTCGCCCATGCGGAAAAACAGGACGTAGTCGGGGTACTGCTCCTTGAAGGAGCGGTACTGGCGCATCGCCGGAGTCTCATTGGGAGGGGTCTTTGAAGCCACGATGCGACAGATAATACGCAAACCGCCCCGTCCGGGCAAGCCCGGGTGTCCGCGATCCGGCCGAAGCCGTCAAGACCGACCGAGCCGATGGCCAGGGATGGTCCTGCGATCCGAAGACCGGATCTTTCTGCGCCAACACGCCGGGGCACGAGAAACTCTAATCACCCCTCATCATGCCTCAGCCGGTTTACGTCCGAACAGCAGGTATATCGGCACTCCGGCCAGCAGGACGCCCAGGCCGATCAGCGCGCCGGTTTTCGTGTACATGATTGCACTGTACAGCATGTATCCGCACATGTTGACGAAGATGATCACGGTGAACGGATATCCCGGGACGCGGAACGGTCGTTCGCGATCGGGATCCTTATCCCGCAGTATGATCACCGCGGCTCCGACCAGCAGCAGGAATGTCCAGAAGACCGGAGCGGTGTAATCCGCGGCGGCTCTGAATCCGCTGCCGACCAGTTCGCCTATGCCCCATCCGAGTGACGGAAGGATAATCAGCACCGCCGCTATCGAGCTTTGGGCTATCAGTGCGTTGGCGGGCGTCTTGAATCTCTGGTGCCATTTGCCCAGCGGTCGAAACGCCGCATAGTCTTCGCCCAAAGCACATATCGCCCGCGAGCCGGTGAACATGCACCCGTCCATGGCCGCCAGCGCTGAAACGGCCACGAGCACGGTAACAGCCACCGAGCCGCCGTCGGCCCACTGGCCCAGTGCGTTCCTGACGGTGTCAGTAGCCAGCGATTTGGAGTGGCGCATGCCCTCAAAACCGAGCATCCTGAGATACGCCAGATTGATCAGCAGGTAGATTGCGGTTATCAACACTATGGACCCGACCAGCACCCAGATCATGTTCCGCCGCTTACCTTTGAGTTCTCCGGCAATGTACGCCGCCTCATTCCATCCGCCGTAGGTTAGCAGAACGAAGACCATCGCAAGCCCGATTGCTCCCGGGTTGCCTTCGATCGCCGGCGCGGTGGTCGCCGCCTCCGCCGAGGCGTTCGGCGATGCGGTAAGACCGATCGCCGCAATCGCCAGCACGCCGATGACCTTGGCTATAGTCAGCAGGTTTATGATCCACTTCTCCGGGCGCAGGCCTATAACGTTGACGATCGTAAGCACGACCGTGGCGACGATAGCCATAATCATTGGTCCGTACTCGCCCATTTTCAACTCGCCGGCGGCGTAGTTGCCGAACACATAGGCCAGCATGGCGATCGATCCGGTCTGAATCACGGTAGTCCTGGCCCAAACGAATCCGAACCCGGTCATTCTGCCGAACGCCCTGGTTATATAGACGTATTCGCCGCCGATCTTCGGATACGATGTCGCCAGTTCGGCGTAGCACAACGCCCCGCACAGGCAGAAGAAGCCGCCGGCGATCCAGGTCAGCATCATCTCCAGCGGACCGGCGGTGTTCCACGCGACGATCTTGGGCGCCAGGAAGACCAGCGATCCGACTACGATCGCCACGACGACGCAGATTGCGTCTATTATCGACATGTGTCGTGCCGGTGCGTTTGTGTCTGCGGGCATATTGTTCTTTCCTTCCCGACTGCCAACCCCCCTGAATCCCGTACGCCGATTTTCAAGGATACTACTACGGCCCGGGGTATTTTGGAACCATAAGTTTCCCGGGCGCCCGAGCGGATCAGAATCGCATTGCTTTTTAACCGCCCGGGGGTCAATAATGACCCTCGTCGCTCGTTAAACTGCGATAAGAACCGTGAAAGTACAAACGCTGCAATAGTCGATAACTTGCGGTCGTTTGATTTGGTGCGCTCGGTTGGGCTTTTCACGGTCGTTCCCGTAACAAAGAAAGAGTCAATCTTAACTCGGTTTCCGATACCTGGATCCCGGAGGCAATCAATGGCCGACTTGTGCTTCAGACGCTCGCGTGTTGTGTTATCAGTGGTGTTGCTGGCGGTTCTGATCGGGGCGACTCCGATCCAGTCATGGGCCCAGGCCGGCGATCCGGGCCTCGATCTCTACTACAACGCCAACTCCCTGTGCCACCGCCGCTTCTATAAGCAGGCCGTCGACGAGTACAAGAGGTTCCTGACCAAGTACCCCACCCACGCCAAGGTCCCCCTGGCCAAGTGGGGAATGGCGATAAGCTACTACTACCTGACCAAGGCCAAGGAGGCCGAGCCGCTGCTGGCCGAACTGGCCGGCAACAAGCTGATCAAGGCTCAGGGACAACTCCACAACCTGTGGGGATCGTGCCTGCTGGAGCTAAACAAGCCCGACCAGGCCGAAAAGGCGTTTTCGTGGACCATCGGAAATGAAACCGACCCGAAGGCCAAGTCTTCGGTTGACGCACAGGTGGGGCTCGTCCAGGCGTACTATCTCCAGAACAAGTGGACGGATCTGGTCACCTCCTCAGATGCGCTGCTTAAGAACGCACCGACCTCCCGTCACGCCGACACCACCCGTTTCTACGGCGCCGTGGCCCGATCGAAGCTCGAAAACTACGCTGACGCCGCTACGGTCTTCGAGAAATTGATCGCATCGAGCAAGGACACAAGGTTAGTCCACAGGGCGACTTTCAGACTCGCCGAGTGCAAACACCTGACCGGCAAGTACGCCGAAGCCGTCGAGATGTACACGAAAGTAGCCAAGACCAGCAAGGGCGTATACAGCCAGACGGCCCACTACGACCTCGGCGTGGTCCACTTCCTCCAGAAGGACTACAAGAAGGCGATCGAGGAACTGCAGGCGTTCGAGAGAACCTACCGCAACAGCGCATTGCTGCCGAAAGTGCGCCTGTATCTTGGCAGGGCGTATCTCGAAACCAAAGAGTACAACCGCGCGACCGATTACCTCAAGCGGCTCAGCAATCCCAAGCCGAATCAGAACAACGATCTGGCGGCCACCGCGACGCTCTGGCTGGCCAGGACCTACTCGCGCCAGAACTCCAGCGCCACGGTCGTTACGATACTCAGCAAGGTTATCGACAAGTTCGCAGGAACTCCGGAAATGCCCGGAATGCTCAACGAACTGGCCACGGCGCAGATGCGGCTGAAGAAGTACCCCGAGGCGGCGGCTCTGTTCGGCCGGGCTCGCGCGGCGTCCAAAGGCTCCGAAGCAGTCGAGTTTCTGCGGCTCCAGGCGTTCTGCCTGAACCAGGCCAGGCAGTACGCCGAATCGATGAAGCTCACCGAGGATTTTCTGGCCAATAACGCCGCCGACAAGAACGCCCCGGAAGTCTTGTTCATCAAGGGCGAGAATCTCCTGATGCTCAAGAAGCCGACCGAAGCGCTGGCGGTCTTCATGAAATTCCTGGAAATCGCCCCGAAGCACGCTCGCGTGCCGCTGGCGAACTTCCGAGTGGCGCAGATTCACGTCGGAGCCCAGCAGTGGGCTTCGGGCGCAAAGCATCTGGAGCTTCTTCTTGCCGGCGACCACAAATCGAAGATATTCAACCAGGCCGGATTCCTGCTGGGAGACTGCTACTTCCACCTGTCGAAGTGGGACGAATCCATCGCGGCTCTGGAGAACTTCCTTTACGACCAGTATAACGAGCCCAACACCGATACGGCGGTGTACAACCTGTCGCTTGCGTGCGAGAGGAAGAAGCTCAACGCCAAGGCGATAGCCATTCTCCGGGACATGGTCTCCCGCCACCAGTACGTCCGTCGCGACGACAAGGGCCAGGAAATCCCCGCCACTGAGAAGCGGCCCAGGCGCGACCAGAACGTGATGCGGCAGGTTCTCCAGAAGAGCCCTCATCTGCAGAAGGCTCGAGTTCAGTTGGGCAAGCTGCTGTACGAGGCCGGCGTGTACCCAGAGGCCGAATCGCACCTTACCGCTGCGGTGCGGCACAACCAGCAGAAGAAGATCACAGGCGACGGAAACGCCGAATATTATCTCGGCTGGGTCTGTCTCAAGCAGAACAAGCTCAAGGAGGCGGCGAACGCTTTCGGAAGAGTCGCCGCGTTCCCGGATCACCCGTTCGCGCAGGACGCGGCGCTGCAGTGCTCGATCCTGCATATCCGCAACAAGGACGTAAAGAGCGCCGAAGCCGCCCTGAAGAAGATGATGTCGGGTCCCAATCCGATCAAGGCCGACCAGGGCTCCTACTACCTCGGTCTGGCGATGGCGCGCCAGGAGGATTCGGGAAACAAGAGGCAGGACCAGCAGAGATATCTTGCGGCTATGGGACACTTCGACACTGTTTTGACCAAGTTTCCCAACAGCGACAAGGTCGCCAACGCCCTTTACTGGAAGGGCAAGTGCCTCGACAAGCTGCCCGACCACGGCGGACCGGCCAAGGCCGCCGAGATCTTCGCGCAGTTCATCGAAAAGCACCCCAAACACAAGCTGATCCCCGACGTAACGGTCGACATGGGCAGGATACAGTTCGAGGCCAAGAAGTACGACGCGGTCATCGCCGCGATGAAGAAGCTGCTGGACCCCGACGCGGAGAAGAAGGTGACCGGCACGCTGCGGGAAAACGCGCTTTACCTGCTGGGATGGAGCTACTCGAAGACTGGCAAGGCCGAGCTCAGCGCCGCGGCGCTTGAGGAGATGACCGCTCTGCAGGCCAAGAAGGGGCCGGTCAACGCTTCGGCGAGTTTCCAGGCCGGCGAGGCCCGGATGAAGATGGCCGCGTACGAAGAGGCGCTGAAGCACTTCCGGCGTGCGGCGGCGACCGGAAAGGGCGGTCCGACCCAGGCCCCGGCGATGCTCAGGCAGGCCGAGTGCGAAGCACTGACCAACAAGTGGGAGGAGTCGCGCCGGACCTGCACCGAATTCCTCAAGCTGTTCCCCAATTCGCCGCTGGCTCCTCAGGTCACGTTCACCATGGGATGGGCCCTGGAGAATCGCAAGGAGTTTCCCCAGGCCATCGAGCAGTACCGCAAGGTCATCGCCCGCAACAAGAACGACGTGATCAGCGCAAGGGCGCAGTTCCAGATCGGCGAATGCCTGTTCGTAAGCAACAAGCTCGACGAGGCGATCACCGAACTTATCCGCGTGGAGACGAAATACAGTTTCCCCGAATGGTCCGCCAAAGCACTTCTTGAACTGGGGCGAATCCGTGAAGTCCAGAAGGACGAAGACGAGGCGATCAAGCGTTATAACGAAGTGATCGAGAGATTCCCCAAGAGTGCGGCGGCCACTGTCGCCAAGAGCCTCCTCAGAAAACTGCAGTAGCGTTATCAAGCACTGAATCGAAAGGATCCGGAATATGTCGTCAGATACGAAAAGAGCAGTCTGCCAGATTGCCATAGCAATGTTTTTTCTGATCGGCCTGGCGTTCACCGCCGAGGCCCTGGCACAGGGCGGCGCCGCGGCGGAAGCCGCCGAAGTCCAGGGTCCCAAGAATGTTCTCGACCTGATAATGGCCGGCGGATACGTCATGTTCCCGCTGGGCCTGTGTTCCGTGCTGGCCCTCGGGGTCGCCGTCGAGCGCTTCATAAGCCTGACGCGCAACAAGCTGATCCCGCGCGAGTTCAGCGAAGGCCTCAAAGAGAGCTTCGTCGGCGGGCGCAAGGATTTCGGATCGGCGCTGGAGTACTGCGAGCAGACGCCATGTCCGCTGAGCAACATATTCAAAGCCGGCATCAGCCGGGCTCCCCAGGGCGATGAGGCTATGGAAAAGGCGATCGAAGACGCCGGAGTCCGCGAAGTCAACAAGATGAAGCGAAGCCTCAAGCCGCTGTCGGTCATAGCGAGAGTCGCTCCGCTGCTGGGTCTGCTCGGCACGGTCTACGGCATGATCTCGGCGTTCCAGTCGGCCTCTTCAATGGGCGTCGGCAAGGCCGACCGTCTGGCCACCGGCATCTACGAGGCGCTGGTGACCACCGCCACGGGGCTTACCCTGGCGATTCCGGTCGTTATCGTATACGAGATTCTCTGTCACCGCGTCGATGCGATCGTCGACCATATGGACGATGAGGCGATCGAGTTCCTCGAGTACACCGCCTACGGCAAGGGCGATGCTCCGGCGGCTCAGGTCGCCCCGATTCCCGTAGAAACAACCACAGGCGACCAACAGGAATAAATACCATGAGATTTCGACGCGAAGAAAGCGCCGGCGAAGGTATAATCAATCTGGAATCGCTTCTGGATGTGATGTTCATCCTGCTGATCTTCTTCATGGCGACGACCACGTTTAAGGAAGAAGAGTTCGACATGATGGTCAATCTTCCCGATGCACACAAGAAACGCACCGCCCTGAGCAGTGCGTCAAAACTGATAGTAATCAACGTCAGGGGTGAAGATCGCCCCAAGGACGAGGCCCTTTACGTAGTTTCCGGCAGCAGGGTCAATCTGCTGCAGCTTCGCAAGATCGTCGCCGACGGCGTGACGGCCAACAAGAATCAGAAAGTGCTGATTCGCGGCGACAAGCTCGCACTTCACGGCAACGTCGCCAACGCGGTGGCCGCCTGTCGCGACGGCGGAGTCGTCAAAGCGAATATCGGGTACGATTACGTGCCGGTCGAATAGCCTGCCCGGAGCGGTGAATCATGGCTGAAGATCAGAAAGAACGTCCGAACATTCCTCAAAGGCCGCCGCGCCGGCGCAGCGTGCTGCGAATGGTGCTGGTGTGGCTGGTGATACTCCTGCTGGCCGGTCCGGTCGTAGGAGTTATCGCGTTCGCCAACTTCTATCCCGATCAGTGGAAGGCGCTTACCGCCCGCAACGGGTTCCCCGCCAAGAACCGCCAGGGTGTGACCGACACGATGGCGTGGGAGCCTGTCGAGCTGATCGGCGGCGGGGTCAACGAGTTTCCCGACAACACGTCGGCCGGTCTGACCAAAGACGGCAGGACGCTGATCTTCGCCAGGCGCCTCGAGGGCGACGACACCAGATCGAACCTGTACATTTGCCGGCGGAACGAAGACGGAAAGACGTTCACGACCCCCGAGCCGATCGAATCGGTCAACACCGAGAAATTCAACGAGATCGAACCGGCGATAACGCTCGACGGAAAGCACCTGCTGTTCGCCTCGGACCGACCCGACGGATCGGGCGGATACGACATCTGGGTCTCGCCGAAGACCGATTACGGCTGGGGCGTGCCGGTGAACCTCGGGCCGAAGGTCAACAGCGAGTTCAACGAGCGCGGGCCGATGATGAACCCGGCCAAGGACAAGCTCTACATATCCTCGGACCGGCCCAAGACCGAGACCACCGATGGCGAGAGGCGCAGGTTCTGGCAGAACATGAAGGCCGGCAAGATCCCCAGCGACTACGACATCTTCCGCGTCGATCACATGTCGCTGTCGAAACACGCCAACCCGCTCCGCGACAAGAAGTATCGCCAGAGCATTATCGGCGCGCTGGGCGGCACTCCGGAGACCGAGAGAGCCGTCGAGCAGGCCCTCGAGTGGCTGACGCGGACCCAGGAGCCCGACGGACGATGGTCGATGAAGAAGCACAGCGGCGGCAGTTCCCACGACGTGGGCGGAACGGCTATGGCGACGCTGGCGTTCTACGGCTGGGGAGCCCGCCACGATGAAGAGGGACCCTACCAGGAGACTCTCAAGAAGGCCCTCGGATGGCTCGTCGCGCAAGGCGAGAAATACAAGGGCGACTACTCCAGGTCCGCCGGGCAGGGCATGTACGATCACGGCATGGCCGCGATCGCACTGGCCGAGGCTTATTCTATAACCAGGGACAAGGCCCTGCGCGAGCCGCTCAAGGCGGCGATCAGGGTTATCGTCAACGCCCAGAGCCCCCAGCACGGCGGATGGCGATACACCTCCAAGGCGCGCGACGGCGACACGTCGGTGTACGGCTGGCAGATGATGGCGCTGCACTGCGCCCAGGTCGCGGGGATCGAAATACCCGAAAAGACTTTCGAGCGAGCCAAACTCTGGCTCGACAAGGTCGGCGGCGGCGAGCACAAGGGCCTGTACGGCTACACCGGCCCGAACCCCAAAGACGCCATGGTCGCCGAAGGCATGTTCGTCCAGCAGTTGCTGGGCGCCGACCCGTCGGACCCGCGGCAGATCGAATCGGCCAAGTACCTCGTCGGCGACTCCAACCTCAGGGGGCCGCGCAAGAACAAGGGCAACCTGCCAAACGAAAAGAGCCAGACCAACATGTACTACTGGTACTACGGCTTCCTGTCGCTGTACCAGCACCAGTCTCCGTTGTGGCGGAAATGGAACCTGACGGTCCGCGAACTCCTCGTCGATCGCCAGAACAAGGAAGGACCCGACGCGGGAACCTGGGAGCCGGGCAAGTGGAAGGAGGCCGGCAAGGTCGTCTCGACCGCGATGGGCGCGCTGTCGCTGGAGGTATACTACCGCTACCTGCCGATGTACAAGATCGACGGGCGCCAAGCCACCCGGCTGGTCAAGGTCATCGACAAGGACCTCAAGACCGTATGGAAGCCCAAGCCGATCCGAACCACCCAGTCGGTGTTCCTGGGCATCCCGCTGCAGGCAAGATGGATCGAGGCCCTCAGTTCGCCCAGCAGCGAGCAGTCGATCGCCTTCTCCGAAGACGGAAGGTGCGCGTACTTCGCATCCAACCGCGTCGGCGGAAAAGGCGGATACGACATCTACCGCAGCCTGATAATCGACGGCGTGATCCAGACGCCCGAGAACGCCGGCGATCCGATAAACACCAAGTACAGCGAAACCGCGCCCGTGCTGAGCCGGGGCGGATTCGAAATGATCTTCAGCTCCAACCGACCCGCAGAGGGCCGAGAAGGATCGCTGCTGTACCGAACCGACCTGACGCCGGTTTCTGAAGTCCAGAAGGCCTTGACGTTCGTCGAGAGCATCATGTGGTGGCTGATCGGGCTGCTGGCGGGTCTGCTTACGCTGCTGGCGCTGCTGCTGTGGTGGCTCAAGGCCGAAAACCGCCAGCAGGTCGGGCTTCTGATGCGATGCCTGATGGGATCGGCGGCGCTGCACGCGCTGATCCTGATCATGATGAGCCTGTGGATGATAACCGCGGCGATGATCGAGGCCGGCGGCGATCCGATGGAGATATCCGTCGACGCCGACTCGCTGGCCAGCGAAAAACTGTCGGTCAACATCCGCGAGCAGGTCGCCGAGATCAAGTTCACCCCCGAACTGGTCCGGGTCGAATCGAACCGCGAGCCGATGCTCCTTCCGACAATTAATCCGATCGAGGTCGCCCCGCACAAGATGGTGACCTCGGACTTCCAGCTCGAGCGCACCGAACTGCAGGTCGAGACTCGGGAGACTCCGACCCAGGAGACCCAGACCCACGCGAACCCCGACGTGACGATGGTCCAGCGCGTCGAGTTCGAAACGCAGATCGAACTGGAAACCAAGCCCGAACCGGCCGATAAGATCGAGAAGACCGACCTGGCCGAACCGTCGACCGAGTTCCGGGTCGCACAAGCCGCTCCGGCTATGACCGCCTCGGCCGACACCGCCGTCGAAAAGCCGTCGGACCCGGCGAGAACCACTCCGATCGAACCGTCCGAAGTCGCCTTCGAGGCCACCGAAGCCAAGGTCGAAACCACCGACACCGTCAAGCAGAAGGATATGCCCAAACCCGACGTTACGGCGATAGGCCCGGTGAGGTTCGGCTCGCCGGAGCACAAGCTCGAACAGCGCGCCGAAGGGGCCAAGCAGGCCGCCAGCGGAACCGCCAAGGTCACCAACACGATGAAGCTCGCCGGCGGGACTCCGGCGATGAGCAACATGATCGGCAAGCCTCTGGGCGGTGCGCCCGCCCCCGCCAGAGCCGCGCCGAAGAGATCGACCGGAACCGGCGACATGACGATCACGCCCCTGTACGCCGAGAAGGGGCTGACCGACACTGTCGGGGCTCCGCGCCTGATCGGTCCGGGAGATCTGCTCAGCCGCAAGACTCCGCGTCTGGAGGTCGGCGAGATCACCGATCTGGCGGCCCCGGCCGACAGGAAATCGAACTACGAACTGCGAAATCCGCTCAACCGCAACCGAGTGCTCAAGAGACTCGGCGGAAGCGATGAGACCGAAAAAGCGATCCGGCTTTCCCTGGACTGGTTCACCCGCACCCAGGAGCCTGAAGGATTCTGGGACACCAAGAAGCACGGCGGGGCGTCGGGACACGAGAATGCGTCGACCGGTTTCGCGATGCTGTGCTACTTTGGTTGGGGCGCCAGGCACACCGAAAAGGGTCCGTACCAGAAGCCCATGAAGAAGGCGGTTCAGTGGCTGATCAGCCGCGTCGGCGAAGACGGCGACCTGACCGCCGGCAACGGTCAGGGGATGTACGACCAGGGCATAGCGACTATGGCTCTGGCCGAGGCGTACGGAATGACGAAGGACCCGGCGCTGCTCGATCCGCTGAGGCGAGCCGTCGGATTCATCATCCGCGCGCAAAATGACAAAGGCGGATGGCGCTACAAGTACAACTCCCGGGACAGCGACACTTCCGTCGTCGGCTGGCAGGTCATGGCGCTTACAAGCGCTCGGATGTCGGGCCTGCGGGTGCCCGAGGATCCGTTTATCATGGCCGGCAAGTACCTCGACAGCGTCTCCAGCGGCGCCAACGGAGGACGCTACAGCTACCAGGGCAATAAGAACCCGACGGAGACGATGACCGCCGAGGCGATGTTCTGCCGGCAGATCATGGGCGTCCGACCGAATGCTCCTATGATGGGCGACTCGGTGTCGATGATAAAGATCAACCTGCCCCAGGCCCGGAAGGTCAACTACTACTACTGGTACTACGCGTGCCTGGCGATGTTCCAGCACCAGGGTCCGGCGTGGGAGCTGTGGAACAAGCAGATGAAGAAGACTCTGCTCGAGATGCAGATCAAGAAAGCCGATCACGTCGGCAGTTGGCCCCCCAGGGGTCAGTGGGCCTCCAACAAGGGCGGACGCGTGATGTCCACCGCGATGGCGACGCTGTCGCTGGAGGTCTACTACCGCTACTTGCCGATGTTCTCGCGTCCGAAAATAAAGGCGCCGGAAACCCCCGAGACCAGGAAGACGCAGAACTGACGGCGCTGACGCCGGATTACATTCTTGCCTGCCGACCATTTCGATGGTAACACTATATCCATGCGCTGTGGACACATGTACGAATAACGCCGAAAGGAGCCGAATATGAAGAGTTTCGCCTTGAGTATGCTGATCGCCGCGGTGTCGTTTGCGGTGTGCCTTTCCGGTTGCGGCCGAGGCGATGACGACCAGGCCCAGAAGACCATCGGATTTTCCGTGCTGACGATGAAGAACCCGTTCTTCAAGGATCTCGCCGACGACGTCACCGCAGCGGCCGAGAAACACGGCTATCGCGTGCTCATCGTCAACGCCGAGATGAACGCGGCCACTCAGGACAACCAGATCCTCGATTTCATCTCCAGCAAGGTCAACGCGATCATACTCAATCCGGTCAACTCCAAGTCCGTAGGCGCGTCGATCAAGCGAGCCAACAAGGCCGGCATACCCGTGTTCACCTGCGACATCAAGTCGCTCGATCCGGAAGCCGAAGTCGTTTGCCACGTCGCCACCGACAACTACTCCGGCGGTCGTCTGGCGGCCAAAGCCGTGATGGAGGCGATCGACAACAAGGGCAAAGTCGCGATTGTGGACTACCCTGAAGTCGAGTCGGTTATCCTGCGCGTCAAGGGCTTCAAGGACGAACTCGCGGAGGCCGGCAGTCCGATAGAGATCGTCAAGATTCTCCCCGCCGGCGGCGATCGGGCCGAGAGCTTCCGTGTCACCAGGGACATCCTGACGTCCGTGCCGGACCTGGCGGCGATTTTCGCGATAAACGACCCGACCGGACTTGGCGCCTACGCCGCGCTCAAGGCCGAGGGAAGGGAAAAGGACGTCAAGATAATCGCCTTCGACGGTATGCCCGAAGGGAAATACGCGATCCAGCAGGGACATATCTACGCCGATCCGGTCCAGTCGACCCGGCTGATCGGCGAGGGCGTTGTAGAGGCCGTAATCAAGCACTCTGAAGGCGAAGAGGTCCCCAAGGAGAAGCTGATCCCCACGACGCTATACCGCAAGGCCGATGCCGACAAGGATCCGACCCTTCGCGGGTACAAGGCTCCGACGGCGACGACTCAACCGGCGGCCAGGTAGGGGCGCGGTGTGGTCGGCAACCCAGGCAATGACGCCGAGCCGCTGCTGGAGATGCGCGGGATCGACAAATCCTTCGCCGGAGTCCATGCGCTCAAAGGCGTTGACCTGACCCTGCAGAAGGGCCAGGTCCTGGCTCTGCTGGGAGAAAACGGAGCCGGCAAGAGTACGCTCATCAAAGTCCTCGGCGGGGCTCACCTGGCCGATTCCGGTTCCATAGCCATCGAAGGGCGCGCCGCTCGCATCAGCGACCCGCACGCCTCACAGGCCGCCGGAATATCGATCATATACCAGGAGTTCAACCTCATACCCGCTCTGAGCGTAAGGGAGAACATCTTCCTCGGGCGGGAAAACGCCAACTTCGGGTTCGTTCGCAAGAGCGGCGAATACGAACAATCGAAGGAGCTGTTCGCCCGCATCGGCCTGGACATTGACCCCGACGCCAGGTGCGAGGAGTTGACGGTGGCCCAGCAGCAGACCGTCGAGATCGCCAAGGCCCTCTCGGTCAGAGCCCGCATTATCGTAATGGACGAACCGTCGGCGGCCCTGACCGGACAGGAAGTCGAGAAGCTCTTCGAGATCGTTCGGGATCTGAAGGCCCAGGGGATCGGGATCATCTACATCTCCCACCGGCTCGAAGAGATATTCCGGATCGCCGATCGTGTGATGGTCCTTCGCGACGGCGAGCAAGTCGGCACGCGCGATATCGGAGACATCGACCACGATAAGCTTGTCGAGATGATGGTCGGGCGGAAACTCGAAAACGAATTCCCCGCCCGAACGCCGGAACTCGGCGACGTGCGGCTGGAGGCCGATCGGCTCAATCGCGGCCGGGCGGTGAGGGACGTGTCATTTTCAGTGCGAGCCGGGGAGATCCTGGCCCTTACCGGGCTTGTCGGAGCCGGGCGCACCGAAACCGCTCGCCTGATATTCGG
>Ga0180436_10000404_pt1 | contig 45182 bp, 34 predicted proteins | sample SS_ome_2_FD_132434 | JGI IMG/M metagenome (GOLD analysis project Ga0180436, IMG submission 132434) | Hypersaline lake sediment archaeal communities from the Salton Sea, California, USA - SS_3_S_2 metaG | ecosystem: Environmental > Aquatic > Non-marine Saline and Alkaline > Hypersaline >...
CCGCACGCCGGCTTCCACATGGCGAGCGTGGCCGACGCCGTGCGCCTCGCGAAGGAGAGCGGCCGCGACAATGTCGGCGTCACCTTCAACCTCTGTCACTGGCTCAAGGAAGGCCGGCCGGACAAGATGCTCGAGGACATCCGGCTGGCCGCGCCGCGCCTGTTCGTCGTCACCATCAATGGCGCCGACCGCGACGCCAGGGACTGGAAGCGGCTGATCCAGCCCCTCGACCGGGGCGACTTCGACGTCGGCTCGTTCCTGGCGGCCCTGCGCGAGGCCGGCTTTCGCGGCCCGGTCGGGTTCCAGGGCTACGGCATCGGCGGCAATCCGCGCGACAACCTGCGCCGCACCATCGCCGCGTGGCGCAAACTCGCCGGCCGCGGCAAAGACCCGTAGGAGCTGCCCGCAGCGAGAACCGACAAATCGAAACCTGATGAGGCAAGCCTCGGACCGGGATGCAGGATGCAGGATTCAAGATACAGGATGCAGGATGCAGGATGCAGGGAACAGGGCTGCATCCTGGATCTTGCCTCCTGCATCATTGGCAGGACAACGTTGCTTCCGGACGACTCAACTCATCTGTAACGAGTCCTCGATTCCACTCACTCCATACCCACAATCGACATGATCCCACCCACCAGCGCCAGCGTCCCGAGACGCACCTTCCTCAAGCAATCCGCCGCGGCGGCGGCCCCGATGATCCTTGCCCCGCGGGTGTTCGGCGCCCCCGGCGGGACGGCGCCCAACGACCGGATCCGCCTCGCGATGATCGGCACCGGGCGGCAGGTCTTCCACGCCAACCTTCCGCTCTTCCTCGGCCCGAAGGAGGTCGAGGTGGTGGCGGTGTGCGACGTCGACGCGTGGCGCCTCGACCAGGCCAAGAAGAGAGTCGAGCAACACTACGCCCACCACAAGTCCGGCACATGGAAGGGCTGCACGACCCATCGCGACTTCCGCGAAGTGCTCGCCCGCAAGGACATCGACGCCGTGATGATCTCAACCCCGGACCACTGGCACGCCTACATGGCAGTCGAGGCCGCCAAGGCCGGCAAGGACATCGCGCTCGAAAAACCGATCTCGCTCAGCGTCGCGGAAGGCCGCGCCATCGCCGAGGCCGTGAAGAAGCACGAACGCGTCTTCCGCACCGACACCGAGGTGCGCGGCAACCGCAACTTCCAGCGGCTTTGCCAGGTGGTGCGCAACGGCCGCATCGGCAAGGTGCAACGGGTGCTGGCGGGCGTGCCCAAGGACCAGCCGCCGAGGAAACTCGCCTCCGCCCCGCCGATGCCGGTGCCGCCCGACCTTGACTACGACATGTGGCTGGGCGGCGCGCCGAAGCGGCCCTACACCCTCCAGCGCGTGCATCACCCGAAGGGGGGCCTCAACTACGCGGGCAAGTTCCCGGGATGGATGCAGATCACCGACTACAGCCTCGGCGTGTTCCTCAACTGGGGCACCCACATCATCGACATCGTCCAGTGGGCGCTCGACACCGAGCGCACCGGCCCGGTCGAGGTCGAGGCCAGCGCCGACTTCCCCGGGAAGGAGTTCCTCTGGGACGTCCCGACCCGCATCGAGGCCCGCTACCGCTACGCCAACGGCATCGAACTGACCTACTCGGCTGCCGGTCGCCCGTTCGTCCGCGTCGAGGGCGCCGACGGCTGGATCGAGAACACCTGGTTCCAGTCGACCGGCTTCAAGGCGAGCGACCCGGAGCTTCTGAAGTGGCAGCCCGGCCCCGACGAGATCCAACTCCCGCTGCTCAGCGAGAAGACCGACTTCATCCAGTGCGTGCGCAGCCGCAAGGAAACCCTCATACCCGCCGAGGCCGGCCACCGCACCGCCACCATCTGCCAGATCGGCTACATCGCCGCCACCCTCGGACGGAAGCTCAAGTGGGATCCCGTCGCCGAGAAGTTCCCCGCCGACGACGAAGCCAACCGCCTCCTCACCCGCCCGACGCGCAAGCCGTGGAGGATCCAGGTTTGAGAGTTGCGGTCAACCATGCATGCTATCGCCGTTCCGCCCGACAGCACTGCCACTCTCGGTCTGCCGGCCAATGAATGACAGGGATCGTATTCGTGCAGGCGGCAGGCCGCTCTCAAGGGATGAGGGGGCGCACGCAGGCCAACGTCTGAACGTGCTTCATCCACACCGACGAACTGCTCGATCCCATGACCTACCCGCGGGCGTGCGCCTTGAGCGAAGTCGCCTCGTCTCCCAGATCAAAACGGAGTTTCGAGCGGTTCTCAGCACGTCTGCCCATGCATCTGGAGCGTTTGGATCAGCCGAAGGTGAACTACTATATTGAGCCCACCAAACGGACCGGACGCCGAGATCCCAAGACCTCCCTGCGGGCTGCCGGCCGGACAGCTCTCACGCCCCCAACGGCCTCGTGCCGCCAAAGGGTGACAGGCGCTTCACGCCCCCAACGGCCTCGTGCCGCCAAAGGGTGACAGGCGCTTCACGCCCCCAACGGCCTCGTACCGCCAAAGGGTGACAGGCGCTTCACGCCCCCAACGGCCTCGTGCCGTTGGAGCGCATGGTCAATCAGCTACAGCACCCGAGCCCCCCCGAAACCAGCCCGTGGGAAGAGCGTTCGCACCCCCCACGGACCGGGTGAGTGGGGCGGCCTCTCCAGCAGACTGACCATTGGCGCCCACGACGCAAGGTCGCGGGGGGCCTTGTGGACACTCACCCAAGCCGGTTGCGTGGCGCCGCCAGACAGAACGTCGATATCCAAAATGGCCCCGGTGACGTCCAGCCGATCGGCGTCGGCTCCGTTCAGCTCGCCCCGGCAGGTTCCCGCCGGGCTGAAGTCGCCGGTGACGGTCAGGGTGACGACAACTCCAGTGCTCGACTGGACCTGCCTCAGCCGGTAGGTTTTTATGCCGCGAATCGACGGAGAAGGAAGACCACAACGACCGGGAATGTCAAAAGTTTAATGCTGACCCCTTTTTCACGGCCCACCGGTCCGGAGCCTGGGGAACCGCCCCTGCAAAGCAAGGGCCGGGCACCCACCATTCCATCTTGCCGCGCCCCCCCCTCAGGAGAACCAGCGGGGAAACGGAGCCGGGTCAATCCGGCCGATGGGCCTTGAGCGCTCTGAGAACGTCCGGGCTGACCTCGAAGGCGGTTCCGTGGCGCACCCCCTTGGGGAAGCTGATCTCTCCCGAGATGTCTTCCCACGTCTTGAAATCACGGGTCCGCATGGCCCCGAAGCGCTTCTCCCGGTAGCAGTCGAAATAGACGTGCCAGAACTCGCCGACCTTCAGGAGGGACGGGCCCTCGACCCACAGCCCCTTGGGGGTGAAGGCGGTCTCGGCGGTCTTCCACGGGCCGGTCATCCTGGGAGCCGTCGCCACCCGCAGGTTCTTGGCCGGCGGATGGCGGGTCTCGTCCTTCAGGATCATCACGAATCGGCCGCCCTCGTGGATGATGGTCGAGTCAATCACGTTGAACCCCGGCTCGTAGAAGAGCCGGGTCTTGGTGAAATCCTTGAAATCGGTGGTTGTCGTCGCGTACATCCGGTGATTGTAGCTGTCGTCCCCACCCTTGTCGGTCTCCGGGAACCGCCCCGGGATGGTGGAAGCCCAGTAGACGTAGAACTTCTTCCCCAGCGGGTCCCAGGTCGTCTCCGGCGCCCACGAGTTTCTCGCCCCGGGTTCATGCTTCATCACCGGCACGAACTTCTGCTCGGACCAGTTGATGAGATCCTTCGAGCTTGCGGTGCCGATTCCCTGATCGTTCCAACTGGTGGTCCACACCATGCGGAAGGCGCCGTCCCCGTCCTGCACGACGCAGGGGTCGCGCATCAGGCGGCCGCCCACCTCGGGCTTCAGGAAGGAGCGGCCTTCGTTGAGCGTGTTCCACTCCAGTCCGTCGTGACTGCAGGCGAGACGGAGGCCGTCCTGACCGTTGTCCGTGAAGTAGGAGAAAAGGTAGCACGAAGATGAGTCTTCCCCGGCGCTTGCCATGGCGCATTCCCCCGCCAGGAGGGTTGCCGCGATGACCGTGATGTTTACGTGTTTCGGCATTCGATATGACAACGAGTTTGATTCATGGTGTGAAGGCGATCGCGCTTGGGCAGCGGATCCCTGGCTCCGGCCATCAGGAGGAGGGCTTCCTCAACGGCGCACCTGCCTCGGAGAGAACCTTGGACATCGTTTCCCCGCGGTCGGGTGAGAAATAGAGGCCATCGGTGTAGACGAACCACCACTTTTCACCTTCCTGCAGTTCCCCGGTGGTCGCGATCAGCCCGCCCTTGGGAACGTCGCCCTTGATGTCCACCCAATGCCATGTTCGTCCAAAGGACTTCATGGAGCGGGAGATGCGGCCCGGTTCCTCCGGGTCCAGGGCACGGGTGAGCGTCACCCCGTTTTGTCCCTTCTCCTGCGGGATTCTGCTGCCGTGGATGGCGGTGATGGGGCGCATCCACTCTATCTTCTTATAGGAAGGGAAACCATACAGGTTGTGGCCGTAATTGTGCTTCAGACCGTGAGCCGTGGCGATGCGCCAGTTCTGGGGATGGTTCATCATCTTGGAGAACGACAAGTTGTAGAAGCCATCGAGACTGCTGAAGTGATAGGTGTGCATCTGCTTCCGGTGCTTGTCAAGGGTCAAGGTCCGGCTGTCCTCCTTCCCGGTCAATTGCACCGGCTTGCCCCGCCCAAGGTATTCCATGAAGGAGTCGCCACAGATCGTCGCAGACACACTGTAGCGCCAGGGCGAGACGACGACGGAGGTGTAGCGCCCCCCCCTCTTTGGTCCGCCGGTGCTCCCAACTCTCTCCCCCATCTTCGCTCATGAAGAACCCCTTGGACTCGGTCCCCGCGAAGATCCGGTCGTCATCTTCCCGGTCGAACGCCAGCACTTCCCCACAGAGGGCCGATGGGCCAATACGGCCAGCGCAGGTCCATCATGATGATGTCGGCGCCGGACTCCATGACCTCCTCATACCAGGTGGCTTGCGACCGCTGAGGGGCCATGCTCAGGCACAGGACAGCACCTTCATCGCAAGCGTTCGGATGGGCGGCATGTGCAGGTATTCTCGATTGGACATGGAAAGATGGTTCAGGTCTGGAGAATGACAACGCCGTCGATGAAGCTCTTGGTCACTGCTTCGGGAACACCGAAGGGGGCAAGCCCCCCGGAATTGTTGGCGACACCTCTCTCCGTTGCTCACCATTACAGCAATGGGAGGCCGGTTCTTCTTGCGGATATGCGACTATCTTCATTACGGAATTGCGCCCAAATTGAACCGTCTGCACGACCTCACCAAGAACGGACAACATCTTCGAGCCGGCGTCAGGAGGATCCTGCGTTCGTATCACGGAGTCACCGTTACGCGGGCATAGGTCGTGCACGCGTCACCCGGGCGATCATCGAAGAACCTTCACCTCCTTCCCCTTCAGGAAGGCGGCCACCTTGACCGCTTCGGCCTCGGTGTCGATCACCAGGGTGACTTCCCCGGAGAGCTTCGGGGTGATCTTCGCCCCGGCAAGGTGGACCGCCGGGAGCTTCTCTATCCAGACCGTCTTCCAGATCCCCGAGAGCGGGGTGTACCAGATGCCACGGGGCGTGGAGACCTGCTTGCCGTGAAGCTGGTAGCCCGTGTCGGTCGCATCGATGACCTTGACGGTGAGCGTGTTGGCGCCCGGCTTGACCGCCTCACTCACCTCGAAGCGGAAGGGCAGGTTTCCCCCGGTGTGGGATCCCAGCGTGAAGAACTGCCGCTGCTGATCGGCGGGTCGTTGTCGGTCTGCAACAAATCGCCCACCCGGAAGGTTCGCTCGATCACGGGGGCGGGCGAGGCGCCGGTGAGTTCCGTTTCAAGATCGGAAAAACGGAAGGTGAAACTGCGGAGAAGGTCGTCCTTGGGTTCCCGGACCTGCCCCGCGAGGAGATCGACCTTGAAGTCCGGAAGTCGTCACAAATGAGTCAAGTTTTCCGGCAGCAAGGTTGCCCTGCCTGATGCAGGGTGCAAGATTCAGGATGCAGTCCCGTGTGCCCTGCATCCTGCATCCTGGTCCGAGGCTTGCCTCGCTGGTTTTCATCAAATGCAACGGCCTGCCCCCGGCAACCGGCCCGATCCGAGCTGGATGTCAGACCGCCAGCGCCGGAGTGCGCGGGCGGTGCAGGAGTTGGAAGTCGCTGCAAACAGACAACCGAATGCCTTACTCGCTGGCCGTGAGGCGTCCGAAGAGCTTGCCTCCCTCTGCCTCGGACGCGGCGATGGTCGCAACCACCGCGTTGGCTGGAGTGCCCGGAGTGACCACGTAGGTCACGCCATTGTCCGCCGTTGCATTGGTGGCATCAGGGACCTCGTTGACGGTCGCCGTCCAGCCGTCGCCGACGCCGAGGTCGCTGCTGTGCTCGATCCGCAGTTCCGCCGTGCCGCGGTCAGCCGTGGGCAGGCAGTTGAAGGCAAGCACGAGGCCACCCGCACCGTCTTCACTGGCGGTCGGCAGGGAGCCCTTGGCGTCGTCGTCGGGATTGGGCACGCCGAGCAGGAAGGCGATGCCGTCCTGCACGCCGTCCCCGTTGGTGTCGCCTTCGAAGGTGACGGGGCCCAGCGTGCCGGTGGCCGCCCAAGTGTCAAAGGGCGAGTCACCGCCCGTGCTGACGAGCTTGATCTCACCCGAGGTGCTGTAATCGACGCCATAGCCGGCAGGAAGTGTCCCTTCGTCGAAGAACTGCGTGCCGGTCAGGCTGCCGGTGTAGGTCAGGAAGGTGTAGCTGGTTTGGTCGGCGCCGAGACCGGTCTCCACGATGCTGAGGGTGGCAGCGCTGATGTCGACATCACCATCGACGGCGAGGACGTCCACGGTGGCGCCGTCAACCTCGATTTTCAGCGTCCCGGAGATGGTGGCCGTGTCGGAGACGCTGAGGGTGCCGACCGAGGTCCCGGGGGCGACGGCGCCGCTGGCGCCGACGTTGAGCGTACCCGCAATCGTACCGGTGCCACCGAGGGTTCCCCCGTTGACGGCCACCGAGTTGCTGGCGGCGAGTGAGCCATCCACGAGCAGGGTGCCCGCGGCGACCGTCGTGCTGCCCGTGTAGGTGTTCGCGCCGTCGAGAGTGAGAGTGCCCGCGCCGTTCTTGGTCAGTCCGCCGCCCCCGCCGCCGTCGACCAGGTCCTGGGCGATACCGATGTCGTTGCCGTCGGTGTCGATGATGGCGCCGCCGGCCTCGACGTTGGCGGCGCTCAGCCCGGACATGAAGTCGGGCTCGCTGGTGCGGGCCTTCAAAGTGCCGCCGTTGAAATTGAAGGTGCTGGTGCCGGTGGAGAGGGCCCGAAAGCGGTTGGCGGCCAAGGTGCCGCCGTCGAGGTTGAAGGCGCCGTTGGCGTTGCCGCTGTGGCCGAGGTCGACAACCGCGAGGTTGGCCTCGGCGGTGCCGGAGAGTGTCCAGATGCCGGTGCCGCCGCCAGTCTGCTCGCCGAGCCAGGTGTCGCGGACGGTGTTGTTGAAAACCCCGCCGCTCTGATCGATTTCACCAACGCCGCCGGTGGTGTTTCCCGTGCCCAGCGTCAATTGGTTGCCGCCCTGCTTGGTGAACGTGCCGCCGGTCATCGTCAGCTTGCCGTTGCTGCCATTGCGGCCGATCGCGACCCAACTGTTTTTCCTTCTCTACCACCTCCTCCAGAGTCCCGACAAAACGCCGCCGGTCCCGGTTGTCCGGAACGATGTCACCCCTCCGATTCCAACGCGCCATGGCATGGCAAATGGCCCCCTGCATCCTCCACTCGATGCTCCCGCAGTAGGGAGGAGAGAAAACAGAGTCGGGACACATGTCAAATTGTTTGGACTGACCCCTGCTCCCTCGCAAGGCTGGGATGAAATCAGGCCTTCGGCCTTGCCGCAGTCCCTTTCCTGCCTGATCACCGACATCGCCGTTTCGACCCACGTTGTCCGCGCGGTATTCCGGCGCCCCCTTCAAGGGACTTGGCTGGCAGGAACAGACGGAGGCTTCCCGGTTCCACCGGCATGAAGCCGAAGCGGGAGTAGAACTCCGCAGCCTGCTTGTGCGCGGCGTCCACCACCAGGCCGATCCCGCCTGTCCGCGTGATGGTCTCGTGTGCCAGTTGCCGGGCGGTGGCGAGCAGCATCGATCCGATGCCTTTGCCATGGTGGTCGCTTGCCACCGCGAGGCGCCCGAGCAAGACGGCCGGAACCGGCTGCTTCGGCAGGCCCTTCGGGGCGCCGGGCCATGGCCTCGCCTCGACGAGGATGCCCGACAAGGTGAAGTATCCGAGGACGGGCTTGGGTGCGGAAGCATCCGCTTGAACGAGAACCCGGGTGATGCTCACGCCCTTTTCGAGATGTCCGCGGGCGGTCTCCTTGAAATAGCGGTCGACCGATTCGAGGCCGCTGCGGAAACCCGCGCGGTCGTGTGCTGCGGAGAGAAGCTCAATCGCGAATGTGGACATGGCGCGACGCGAGCTTGGCTGCCTCCAGCATCTTCCGGGTGGGTTTCGGTGGCTTTGCGAGCAACCCGGCAACCGCCGCCGCCTCGTCGCGGGTGAGCTGCCAACGCGACTCGGCCTCGATGACCTGGTCGGCCCGCTCCGCCACCGCCTCCTGGATGAATGAGGCAATCGCGACGCCCCGCAGGGCCGCCGCATACTCGATCTTTTCCGCCAGAGCCTCCGGGAAGCGGGTGTTGATCCGCTTTTTGGCAGGCCCGGCCGGCCGGCCTCTCTTCGACTTCTTTGTGGAGCCTTTCGTCGCCATGGTGGCAGCCTGCATCATCCGCTCGATCCCGGCAACATTTTTCGGTGCCGGAAAGGCACTGGTTTTCGGCTCCAATGGCGCGCCGAAGGCGCAGGGTCATCTTTGGCACGAGAATCCGGCTGGGGAAGTCAATTGATCAATCCCTTGATCTTGGGCCTTGATCGTGCTCCTTGATCAAGCCCCTGATTCACCGGGGAAAGATGATCATCGTGCAGGATGACGGGGACCGATGAGTCAGTTCCTTCTGACGGTCCCCTTTTCGGAAGAGATCAGCCAGGTCGATTGACTCGGAGCAGGGCGCCTGCGATCCTCTCTCGGCCCGAAATCGCTTCGTGGATGCGTTCGGCCTGGGCGGCGAAATTGCGGTCAAACGTGCAGACGATGATCCCTGCGTGGTTGGGCTGATGGCGATGCAGCGTGATGAAGTGACGCCGGTTCAAGCTGAGAACCGTGCGGTTTTCCGAGGTGGCGAATCGAAGAACTTCCTCGTCGGAAATCTCTTGATCGGACAGACCGGCCTCTTCGGTGGTCAGCACGTCGTGGCCCAGCTCGCGCAAGCGCTCAACCACCGGAAAGGGGAATTCTCGTTGGAATAGAGCCGCGCCATCAATCCGCTTCGTTTTCCTGGATCTGGTCTTCGATCTCGTTGCGGTGCATGCGGACGTAAGCCCACGCGTTGACCAGATCCTCGGCTCGCAGAGTTGGAAACGCGGAGAGTATCTCAGCCTCAGTCATTCCTTGGCGCCTCGCGGCTTCCAAGGTCCAAACCGGCACCCGGGTTCTCGAGATTCGGGCGTCGCCTCCGCAAATGGCAGGATCGAAAGCGATTCCGGGAAACGCGCCTCCAAGATCCACGGCGACCAGGGCGAGAAGTCGCGCCTTCTCCGGTGCCGGCAGCGCCGCCACGGCATCACGAATCTCGTCGAAGGTCGCGTTCATGCTCCGATCCGATCCTCTTCCCGGCTTTCACGTTGGTCAACGGGTTTTCTACCAGGAAGTCGTCGACTTCCTTGCACGGCGAGCGCCCCGAGCGACAGTTCACCTCAGCTTGCCGATCTTGTCCACAATCTCGGGGTGCTCCTCCCGGATCTCGGCCCGCTCCCGCTTGGCTTGCGTCAGGAAGCTCTCTTCCTCCAACTCGTCGGGATTTCTGCTCAGTTTCTCGAACAGACCTGCCGGGGTCGGATCCTCATCCGTGTTGAAGATCTTCGCATCCTCGCCGATCGAGGTATGGATCATGAACATCTTGTTGGTCGCGATCTGCCGCACGTTGTTGTGATCCTGGCCCTGCTCCGTCGGGAAGAAGTTGAACAGATAGAGGTCATCAAACACCTTCGTTCCGATGCGGTTGATGCGGCCGACGCGCTGAATAACGCGCGTCGGATTCCAGGGTATATCGTAGTTGATCACCAACCCGGCGCGGTTCAGATCCAGGCCCTCGGACATCTTGTCCGTTGCGAGCATCACCTTGTACTGATCCTGCTGTAAACCGGGATTGCACGCGGCATCGAAGTTCCTGCGAACCGTCTTTGCAACCGCTTTGCTCAAAGAACGGATCGTCAGGACATCATTCGGAAACTTCTTGTCGAGATACCCCTTGAGATGGTCCACCGTGTGCCTCGACTTGGGCCTCATGGGCCTCGTCATGGGCCCCGCCTTCAGGCGTTGCCACCTTCGCGCTAGAATGCACGAGCAAGCGGACGAGGTAATAGGTTCGGTCCTCGTCGGTCTCAAACTCCGGGGCAGGCGACCCGTTGGCCTCCATGTTGCGCAGGATCTTCGGAATCCCGGTCGAGCGGCCCTCTGTCAGATTCAACTCTTTCAGAAACTCACCGATCCGCCGGTTCCGGTAGCGGCGGCTCACGGCGCGGCCGGCCCTCAAATCCTCCATGCGAATCGAACGAGCCGGCCCAGGAAAGCTCAACACCACCAGATCTTCCGGTGTGACCCGCACCTCCACCGGCTCCCGGATCTCGTACAACCGGTGATAGACCGCGTTCACCACCGCCTCCTCAATGGCCGCATATCCGGCACGTACCAGACGTATTCTCCTTTGTTTACGGCGGTGTAGCGATCTACATCCTCTCGTCCACCATGTAGTTCACGATCTCACGCGGGGTGTAGAACGAGCCCGTTGCTTTGCGTGCCTGCACGTTGGTCTCGGGGTTGTAGGCAGCGAGCAGATTTTCGAACACCTTGCCCAGCAACTCCGGGTCGAGCGCTACTTCTTCGTCACCAGGGGAGTTTTCCTCCACGGTGAAGTTGTACTGTCGCAGCAGTGGAATCAGGCCATCGTCTTGATCGAAGAACAGGCGGTTCGGAACGGTCAACGATCAAGCGAGGCGCCCCTCGTCCTCCGCTCTCGTCGCCGTTCTCGTTCACCGAAATGGCGGCCTGCAAAAACTTGCTTCAATTACAGCAACTTTTGGGTTTCAGATACTCCAGTGGCCGGGGCGATTGGACCGTGCTGTTGCGGCGATCGGTATTGTGATAGCCGGGCGGCCCGGAAGGCGTAGCGAAGACAATGATGAACATGAAGCGTCTCGGGATGGTTGGGCTGGCGGTGATCGCCGGGATGTGCGGCATGTCCTTGCGGGCGGGCACGGCCTCGAACGGCATGCTTCGCTCCGGGAAGCTGGGCTTCCGGAAGATCGTGGCCGCCGAGCGCCACCACATCCGTTCCAGTCATGTCTACACCTACCACCAGGAGGGGCTGCGTCCCGGCGGCGGCCTGTGGGTCTGCGACCACTCCGGGCCCGAGGTTCGGTTGGAGAAGATTCTCGACGGGAGCGAGGGCGTGATTCTCGACGCGAACCTGCATTACGACGGGCGCACCCTGCTGTTCAGCTGGAAGCGGACGATGCGGGACTTCTTCCAGCTCTACACGATCGACCTCGCGAGCGGGGCGCTGAAGGAGATTACCACCCACGAATCGAACAACTTCAACGCCTGCTGGCTGCCGGACGGGGGGATCGCGTTCCTTTCGGACCGCAAACCGGCTTATGCCTACTGCTGGAAGACGACCACCCCGATCCTCTGGCGCTGCGAGGCCGACGGCAGCAAGGAGACGCGCCTGAGCGCCAACTACCTGAACGACTTCACCCCGGCGGTCTTCTCGGACGGAAAGATCGTCTACAGCCGGTGGGAGTATGTCGACCGTCCCGCCATCCCGATCCAGAGCCTCTGGGCGATCAATCCCGACGGAACCGGCCTGACGGGGGTGTTCGGCAACCGGACCCTGAGTCCCGCCACCTTCATGGACGCCCGTGAGATCCCGGGCAGCGGGGGGAAGATCCTCTGCGTTCTCACGGCCCACAACGGGCCCTGCCGCGGGGCGATCGGGATCGTCGACCCGAAGCGCGGAGCCAACGCCCAGGCCGCCATCCGCAACCTCACCCCCGAGATCAACATCGGAAAGGTCGACCGCGGCGACGGCAACCGGGTCCGCGGACCTTACCTGAACCCCTTCCCGCTCGACGGCGACTTCTACCTCGTGTCGAAGGACGGAACGATCGAACTGCGCGACTACGACGGCAAACACGTCAGCCCGCTTCTTCCAAAGGACGGTCACCTCGGGTTCTACGCCCCCCAACCGGTCCGGAAGCGGGAGCGCGAGCGGCTGATCGCCCCCTCCGTGGCCGACTCGCCCGACGAACACCCGCAATGGGCCACCTTGTGCATGCAGGACGTCCGCATCGGCCTCGGCGACAAGGTGGCGTCCGGCGAAATCAAGCATCTTGCGGTGGTCCAGGAGGTCGAGAAGCCGCTGGGGATCGATCCCGGGAAGCGCGCGTTCGGATTCCAGTTTCCGGTGGTGAGCGCGGGGGCCACCTACGCCCCGAAGAAGATCTGGGGTTACGCGAAGGTCGAGAAGGACGGTTCGGCCCATTTCAAGGCGCCGGCCCGGGAGCCCATCTACTTCCTTCCGCTCGACGAGGAGGGACGGGCGGTGCAGAGGATGCGGACCTTCACGCACTTGATGCCCGGCGAAGTGCAGGGGTGCGTCGGGTGCCACGCGGACCGCAACTCGGTGACGCCCTCACGGGGCGCCGGAAACCGCCCGCTTGCCATGCAGCGCCCGGCCCAGGATCTCCAAACACCGGAATGGGGCGTCACCGGGTTCAGCTACGCCAGAATCGTGCAGCCCGTATTCGACGCCCATTGCGTCGAGTGCCATTCGTGGAAGGAGAAAGCGGGCGGCATCGAACTGACCGGCGACAAGACGGACTTCTTCAACGTCTCCTACGAATACCTCGTGAGGCGGCGACCGGGGGGAGGCGAGACGAACAACGGCTCCGAGATGACGAAGTGGATTCCGACCTACAACGGGCGGGAGGCCAACATCCTGCAGATCGAGCCCGGACAATGGGGCGCCAAGGCGTCCATCCTCGGCCGGCTCATTGCCAGCGGCCATCCGGACGAGGACGGCAAGCCCCGCGTGAAGCTGGCGGCGGCGGAGAAGCACCGGGTTTACGCATGGATGGACCTCAATGTCCCCTACTACCGGAGCAGTGACTCGGCCTACCGGGACAACCGCGGTTGCCGCCGGATCCTGCCGGAAGCGTTGAAACCAGTGTTCGCGGACGTGGCGGCCCGCCGTTGCGCGTCCTGCCACACGGGGATGAAGGATTACTTCCGGACGCCGGACAAGGACTCGTTCTTCCTGCGCCTCGACCATCCCGAGCGCAACAGTTTCCTCGCCGCCCCGCTGGCAAAAAGCGCCGGCGGAACGGAAGCGTGCGGAAAACCCGTCTTCACAAACACCCGCGACCCGGATTATCGGAAGCTGCTCGACACCTTCAAGGAGACGGCCGCCTTGCTCGACGACACGCCCCGGATGGACATGCTCTCCCTCGCGGAAGCCGCCGGGGAGAAGCCGAAAACACAGTAAAGACCAGGCAAGATCATGAGAACTCCAGTGCCGCCCCGCAAATCAGCACAACCGTCGCCCGGCGTGACCCGGCGGCGGTTCGTGAAGACGGCCGGCGGTTCCGCCGCCGCCCTCGCCATCCCCGCCATCATTCCCGCCTCGGCCCTCGGGCGGAATGGCGCCACCCCCCCCAGCGAGCGGATCGTCCTCGGGGCAATCGGCGTCGGTGGCCGCGGATGGGCCGACCTGCGCGCCCTCACGAGCCAGAAGGACGTGCAGGCCGTCGCGGTGTGCGATGTCCGCGCCAACCGCCGCGCCTCCGCAAAAGGGCTCGTCGACTCCGCGAACCGGAACAAGGACTGCGCGACGTTCATCGACATGCAGGAGATGCTCGCCAAACGCCGGGATCTCGACGCCGTCCTGATCGCCACCGGGGACCGCTGGCACGCCCGGGCGTCGATCCTCGCCATGGAGGCCGGCCTCGATGTCTACTGCGAGAAACCGGGGACGATGACCATCGCCGAGGGACAGGACCTCGTGAAGGCGGCCGCCACCTTCGGGCGCGTCTTCCAGACCGGCGCCCAGCGGCTCAGCGAACCGAACTTCGTCTTCGCCACCGAACTGGCCCGCTCGGGACGGCTCGGCAGGATCGAAACGGTGCGCGCCCACCTCTGGAACCACGTGCGGGACGTCACCCACAACGCCTGGCTGCCGGAACAACCGCTGCCCGACCCCGCCGAGCTGGACTGGAACCGCTGGCTGGGACCGGTCCCCTACCGCCCCTACAACAAGGAATACCTCGGCGGATGCGGGGCGTGGGGCATCTACTGGGACCTTGCCGCCGGGGTGGCCGGCTGGGGGTCCCACACCATCATCCAGTGCCAGGCCGCAATCCGGTCCGAGCACGCCGCCCCCGTGAGCTACGGGTACCCTGGTAACAAGTCCGGCGACGGCCTCGAGGCGGCCTTCGCCGACGGAGTGAAGCTCGTGATGCAACTCAGCGGCTGGCGGGGCTCCTGCGGGGTGCGCTTCGAGGGAACCGACGGCTGGGTCTCGATCGCGGACGGTTACCGGCGGCCCGATGCCTCCCACCCGGCCCTCCTCGACGAGTTCGAGACCGTCGTCAACCGCTACCGCGAGCAGACCGGGCGGTCGCTCAGCCACCTCCGCGACTTCCTCGACTGCGTGCGATCGCGGCGCACCCCGATGGCGGGACCGCAGTTCACCCACGCTTCGATGACCGCCAACCACGCCATGAACCTCTGCCTCTATCTCGAGCGCGACCTCGAATGGGACCCGAAAACGGAGACCTTCGCGGGCGACGACGAGGCCAACCGAATGCGCGCGCGCGCCGCCCGTTCATACCTCAAGGCCTGACCGCACAGACAGAAACCCCTTGATCCCATGAGTGCCCCGATGAGATGCGTGCTGCTGATCACGCTCGGTGCCGCGGCGTCCGTCCTTGCGGCGGACGAGCCGGCCGCGGTCCTCGCCTCCGACGCGCCGCTTGAGAAGAAGTTCGCGGCCTTTCGCCAGCTCAGCCTCCGCGGCGGCGCCGCGGAGGTTTCCGTTGCCGCGGGGTTCCTTGACGACGACAACCTCGCCCACATGGCCCGCTTCGCCCTCGAACGCATTCCCGGGAAGGCGGCCGGAGAGGCGCTCTCCGCCGCGGCAGGCCGCCTCGACGGCGTCCACTTGGCGGGCGTGGCCGACTCGATCGGCCGCCGGGGTGATCCCGGCGCCCACCGCACCCTCGCCCCGCTGCTCGATCGTGACGATGCCGTCGTGGCCGCCTCCGCGGCCCGGGCGCTGGCACAGCTCGGCACGAAAGAAGCCGCCGAGACCCTCGCCAAGGCGCTGCAGGGCGGCAAGAACGAGTCCCGGCGGATCGCGCTCGCCACGGCGCTTCTCCGTTGCGCCTCGGCATTGCAGCGGCAGGACGGCCACGGAGTGGCGGCGCCGTTTTTCCAATCGGTTGCCAGACAGTCTGGCCTGCCGCAGCACCTCATCCTCGCCGCGACCCGCGGCGAGGTCGCGTCAGGCGGCGAAGGAGGCGCCGGCAGGGTGGTGGAATGGCTCCGCGCGCCCGACGAGGATCGCTTCCAACTCGGGCTCGACCTCGCCCAGCAACTGCCCGGGCGCGAGTTGACCGCGGCCCTCGCAAGGGAGGTCGGGGAACTCCCCCCGCCGCGGGCCGCCGCGCTCGCCAACGCCTTGGCGTTCCGGGGCGATCCCGCCGCCGTCAAGCCGCTCCTCGGCCTCGCTTCGCGGGTTGACCCGCCCGCCCGGGAGGCAGCCATCCGCGCCGTCGGCAGGCTGGGAGACGCCCACGCCGCCGCTCCCCTCTTCCGCCTTGCGGAAGAAGGCGGCCATGAGTTCCTCCCCGCCGTGCGTGCCGCGCTCGTCATGCTTCCCGGCGAGGCGACGGACAAACTGCTCTGCGCCTCCATCGATGCCGGCCGGCCGCCGGAAATCCAGCGCCTTGCCCTCGAAGTGGCCGCCGGGCGCGGAGCGCTCCAGGCCGCTCCGCCCGCGGCCGGTCTGCTCGAAAGCCCGGACCCCGCGACCCGCACTACCGCCCTCGCCACCCTCGAGAAGCTGGGCGACCACCGCCAACTCCCCGCCGTCCTCGCGTTCCTCGCCGATCCGGAGAACGCCCCGCTGCACCAGCAAGCTCAGAAAACCATCGTCGAGATCTACCGGCGCCACCACACCGACGACGCGGCCTGCGAGGCGGCCCTCCGCGCCGCATGGAAGGCCGACGCCGCGAAGCTGCGCGGCCCCCTGCTCCGCATCCTGCCGGTCATCGGGTCGCCCGGAGCGCTCGAAGCGGTGCGAGCCATGCTCGCCGGCAACGATCCGGCCCTCCGCACCGCCGCGCGCAACGCCCTCCTCGCGTGGCGCAGCCCCATCGCCGTCCCGGACCTGCTGGCCCTCTTCCGTCGTTCCGCGGGCGATCCCGACCTGCGCGCGAAGGCGCTCAAGGCCTGCCTGCAACTGGCCGGCAAGGGTCCCGCCCCGCCGGTGGTCCGGGCCGAACAATGCCGCCTGTTGAAGGAGGCCGCCACCTCCGACGACGAACGCCGCGAGATCCAGGGCCTGCTGGACAAACTCCTCAAGCAGGCCGGTCCCGCGACGGAAGACGAAGCGGGCTTCCGCCCCATCTTCGACGGCGCCACCCTCGACGGCTGGGAGGGCAAACCCGGATGGTGGAGCGTCGAGAACGGCGCCATCACCTCGATCAGCACTCCCGACAAGCCGGTCAAGAACGCCCACTACCTCTTCTGGACCGGCGGCCGGCCCTCGGACTTCGAACTACGCTTCTCGTACCAGCTCGCCGGCGGCAACTCGGGGGTCCAGTTCCGGAGCAGGAAACTCCCCGGCTGGGACGCCTTCGGGTACCAGGCCGACATCGAGGCCGGCGACAAGTGGACCGGCGCCATCTTCGCCCACCAGCGCGGCGGAGTGGCCTTGCGCGGCCAGTCCGTCGACATCGACGAGAGCGGCAAGCGCGTCGTCCTCCCGTTCGCCGACCCGGCCGGCCTCAAGGCCTTCGTCCGAAAGGACGGTTGGAACGACTACCGCATCGTCGCCCAAGGCTCCGAGATGGCCCTCTTCATCAACGGCCACCTGATGTGCCATGCCAACGATCGCGACCGCCAGCGCGCCCTCAACGAGGGCTGGATCGGCCTCCAGATGCATCCCGGCCCCCCCATGACGGTTCGCTTCAAGAACCTCCGGCTCCGCGAGCTTCCACCCCGCAAGAAGTAACGCGGCCGGCCTGAGGAAGACCTCCGGTCAGGATCCTGCGCGAGGGCGAACCATGCCTTCACCTCGACCGCGCCACCTTGCGGACGAAGCGGTCCATTTCGGGTTCGAGTTCCTCGATGCACTCGACGAGCCGGAGCTGGGTGCGGGTGCGGTCGAGGTTCTGGCCTTCGCGGTGGACGCGGAAGTAGCGGTCGCCGTTGAGGTGGTCGGCGAGGAAGCGCATCGCGAGTTCGAGCGTGATGAGGCGGCCTGAGAAGGCCATCTGGGCGATCTCGGCCTCCTTGAGGACGCCGCCGGCCGCGGCAAGGTAGCCTTCCGCCAGCGCCTCGAAGATCGCAAGACGCATCTCCACCTTGTCGAGGTCGCGTTCATCCTCTTCCGCCGGGTTGGTGGCCGTCCGCACAAGGTCCCCGAAATCATAAAGGCTCAGCCCCGGCATCACCGTGTCAAGGTCGATCACGCACACCGCCTCGTCCGACTGCACATCGAACATGACATTGTTGATCTTGGTGTCGTTGTGCGTGATGCGAACCGGAAGATCCCCCGAGGCCTGAAGATCAAGAAGCCGGTCGACAATGCCTTCGCGCTCGCGGATGAACCCGATCTCCCGCTGCACGCCGGACAATCGCCCGGCACGGTCTTCCGCCGCGGCCTCCATCAGGGCCTCGAAGCGCTTCCGCGTATGGTGAAAGTTCGGGATGGTCTCGACGATCTCCTCGGCGGGCAAGTCGCTGACAAGGTCCTGGAAGGCGCCGAAGGCGTGCCCCGCTTCGTAGGCCTGCCGCGTGTTCTCGACCACATCGTAGGTCTGACAGTCCTCGAAATAGTTGTAACACCGCCAGAGGCCTCCGCCGTCGTCGTGGACGTAGAACCTGCCGGTCTTGTGCGGGTAGAGGCTCAAGGTCTGCCCGCCGAGGTTCTTCTTGGCCCGCAGAACCTTCCAGTTGATGTGGCTGGTCACGCACTCGACATTCCGCATCACGGCCAGCGGATCCTTGAAGACGTTCTCGTTGATCCGCTGCAGGATGTAGCTCCGCTGGGCGCCGTCCGACAACTCATACGTGATCCGGTAAGTCGAGTTGATGTGACCGCTCGCGACTTCCTCGCCGAGCACGAACTCTCCCTCGATGGCAAACTGGTCGCCGATGGCGCGAACGCAGCTTTGCACTTCCGACGAAAGGGGACGAATGGGGGTGGCAGTGGCAGACATGGCTCAATGGGGATGATGAACAGCCGCCAAGGCCTGCCAGAAATCCGGCCCAAACTCAACCCCCGAAATCCCCCGATGGCGCATTTCAGTTGTTCAAACGTTCCATTTGTGGAACCTTCAAGCTCACCTTCGGCCGATCATGGTTCCCGTCGAGCTTTCCGTCATTCCCGGATCCGTTCCTCCCCCGCGGTCCGGCAATGTTGCATACCTCGCCAATCTGAGCCGCTTGTTCTTCGAGAACGAGGAACTCACCGCCCGGTTGCGGGAGACGGTTCAGACCCTCGAATCCTACGGGGGCCGCCTCCTGCCCATCCTGTGCCTGCTCTGGGACGGCGAGCGCAGCATCCTCGCCATCGAACGCCGCCCGTGGCCGGATCTCGAGACCTACTTCCGGCACGATCTCCGCCTGCGGCTTCCGCGCCTCTTCACCTACGATCCGAACCATCCATGGTCGGGAGACCTCCCCGCCGAAATCCGGAAAACGCCCCACTGCCACCTCGACGGCTTCGTCACCGACCATCACCTCGCGGAGCTCGCCGCCCGGACCGGAGCCCGCCTCGCCGGCTCCGTCAGCGGCAGCCGCCAAGGCAACAACAAGGTCCTCCTGCGCCGCTTCCTCGAACAGCACGGAGAACTGGTTTTCGACGGCTTCGAAGCCGCTTCCCCGAGGGACGTCCGCCGCGCCGCCCGCTCCCTGTCGCAACTCGGCTACCGGACCGCGGTGGCCAAGGCCGCCGTCGGGGCCTCCGGCATCGGTCTGGCGCGATTCGAAACCTCCCGCCCCCCCGAGATTCCCGAAAGTTACTTCCTCGAGGGCCCCTGCCTCGTCGAGGGATGGCTCGACCGAAGCTTCCCCGGCATCAAGAGCGTCGCCTCCCCCAGCGTCCAGATGGTGATCACCGAATCGCGAATCTTCCTTTACGACATCACCGATCAGATCCTCAGCCCCGACAGCATCCATGAGGGCAACACCGCCCCGCCCGAATCGTTCTCCGATCCCGCTGTCACGGAGGAACTGCTGCGCCTCGCCGGCGTCGCGGCCCGATGGCTCCACACCCGGGAATACCGGGGGACCGCCAGCGCCGACTTCCACCTCGCCCGGCGCGACTCGGACCCCCCCGAAATCCGGATCTGCGAGTTGAACGCCCGCGTTACCGGGGCCACCTACCCTTCCCTCATGGCCCGGCACTTCCTCCCGAAGGGGGCATGGCTCATGCGCAACCTCCATTTCCCCGACCCCGACAAGGGGCCGAAAATCCTGCACGACTTGCTCCAGAGCAATCTCCTCTTCCGCCCGGGAGCGTCCTCCGGAGTCCTCCCCTTCAACCTCAACACCGATGACCGGGGCCGCATCCACAAGGGACAGTTTCTCTTTCTCGCCTCCGGCCCGCAACGCGTCCGCTCCCTCCTCGATCGCACCGTCGCCAAGGAACATCTCTCGTTTACAAGAGACTGAAATCGCGCCACGGGTGAGCTTTGGCAATCGCCGCCTGCGCTTTCCCTCGTCTCGATCTTCATCCCGATCGCCGTCGATCAAATCTTCATCCCGATCCTCGTCAGCAAGATCTTCATCTTGTTCCTCCTCCCAGCCCTTTCCGGTCTCGATCAAGGAGTCTTGCGCAGAATCCTTGGGTGCATTTGATCTCTTGCAGAATCCGTCGAGGAACAGTCTCACCGGACCGCGAGAACCCGGCACATGGTCCAGGTGGCGTAAACACCGGACCCATCACCAAACAGCGATTCGTAGAGACGCATCATCCGCCTCATGCCGCCCAACGAAGTCCTCCGTGGCGCCACCGCCCCCGTCCCATGCAGGCTCTTCCACAACGCCCGGGCCGAGCCATACCGATGTTTCCGGGTCCGATGCTCAATACGCAGAATCCGAAAACCCGCCCGCTCGAACAAGGACCTCCATTCCGACGGGTCGCGCCAGCAAACCGGACCGCCGTCCGGCAGAACCTGCTCCATTTCGCACAGCGACGGCGCCACGAACAGTCCCGCCAGCATCCGCCCCTCCGGCCTCAGCACCCGCCTCCAACACCGAAGCGTCTCCAGCGGCGACGGTGACCATTGCAGCAGACTCGAAGAGGCCACAAGATCCCACCCCGCTCCGCAGGGCGACAACTCCCATGCATCCCTCCGGCGATGATCGAGCGCAGGAAACCGGCGCCGGCAGGCCTCCACCATCGCCCCCTCCACATCGCTCGCCTCGACCACCGCAAAACGCCCCTGCAGGCGCCTCGTCAGGAGACCCGTTCCCGCGCCCAATTCAAGACAGGAATGAATGGCGCCGCTTTCGGGAAGAAGCTCCGCCAGCCAATCCGCGGCCACCCGCTGGACCTCCGCGTGGCGGTCGTAGCTTTCCGCTCGTCGACCGAACCACCCCTTGCCCGCGCCCTCGCCGCTCTCCCGGGGCGATTCGGCTGGCGCTCGGAGCGCAATTTGCGGGGGGGGCGGATGCAAGGCGCGTCATTCTGGTCCGGTCCCCTCCGACTTGCAAGGCCTCCGGCCGCAACTCCGGGTTCTCCGGGACTCCGCCCTCTCAGCGGAATTTCACGTCGCTGATGTAATCCCTCGCGTTGTTGCCCGTGTAAATCTGGCGCGGCCGGGCAATCCGATCCTCGGGGTCCTGATTCTGCTCCCACCAGTGCGCAATCCACCCCGGAAGACGCCCGATCGCAAACATGACGGTGAACATGTTGACCGGTATGCCGATCGCCCGAAGAATGATGCCGCTGTAAAAGTCGACGTTCGGATAGAGCTTGCGCTCGATGAAATACGGATCGTTCAGCGCGATGTCCTCAAGCCGCCGGGCGATGTCGAGCAGCGGATCGGTGACCCCAAGATGCTCGAGCAGCCTCTCCGCCACCGAACCGAGCATCTTGGCCCGCGGGTCGAAGTTCTTGTAGACCCGGTGGCCAAAGCCCATCAGGCGCACCTCGTTCTCCGGATCCTTCGCCAGCTTCACATAGTCCTCCGCCGTCATGTTACCGGCGTGGATCTCGCCCAGCATCCGGATCACCTCCACGTTCGCCCCGCCGTGCCGGGGACCCCACAGCGCGCAGACGCCCGCCGCGCACGACGCAAAGAGATTGGCCTGGCTCGACCCGACCATCCGCACCGTCGAGGTGGAACAGTTCTGTTCGTGGTCGGCATGCAGGATCAGCAGCAGATTCATGGCGTGCCGCACCATCGGGTCGCTCACATACTGCTGATACGGCAACGAGAACATCATGTGCAGAAAGTTCCCCACGTAGCGCAGATTCGGGTCCGGATAAATGTGCGGCAATCCCGTCGAGTGCCGGTAGGCATAGGCCGCAATGGTTCGCACCTTGCTGATCAGGCGCGCCGCGGCGTCCGTCAGGTGGTCCCGGTCCTCGAGTTCCAGAAACTCGGGATGAAAGCACGACAGGGCGTTGATCATCGCCGAAAGAATCGCCATCGGAGGAGCCGAACGCGGAAAACCCTCGAAATGATGCTTCATCCCCTCGTGGAGGTTGGCGCTCTCCTTCAGGTCTTCCGCGAAGATCTTGTACTCCTGCTGGTTCGGCAACTTGCCGAAGATCAAAAGCCAGCAAACCTCAACGAAGTTCGGATTCTCCTTGAATTGCTCGATCGGAATCCCCCGGTAGCGCAGAATCCCCTGCTCGCCGTCGATGAAGGTGATGGCGCTCTGGCAACTGCCGGTGTTGCCGTAGCCGGGATCATAGGTGATGTGCCCGGTCGTGGACCTCAGTTTTCGAATGTCAATGGCGCGCTCGTCCTCGGTGCCAACGAGAATGGGCAACTCCAGACGATCGGACCCCAGTTGGAGAATGGCGGAATCAGGCATGGTCGTGTCGCAAGTCAGGCGGACTCTAGCGCATCGATCCGGCCTGAATAGGGAAATCTCCGCCTTCCTGCAAAGCAGGCCGAATGCAAGGCCGCACCCCTCCCCGGGCCGCCGTCCGCCCGGCCCGGACGCCCCGCTGCACGCCTGTTCATTCGTGGGCAACGGCCCGCGGCCGCACGCAAACCGCCCCCTGAACAGAGCCAAACCGCCTGCCGCGCCACATATCCCCGAAAATCCGCGGCCGCCTCCCGAGAAATGACTTGATTTGCAGCAGGTCCGCGCTAGCCTCCGCGCCCCATGGCTCGCGTCGGAGGAAAAGCGAAGACCCGCAAGGCGGTCGCAAAACGGTTCAAGGCGACTGGCACCGGCAAGTTGTTGCGCCGAAAACAAGGCAAGCGCCACCTCCTGCAATGCAAGAACCGCAAGCGCAAGCGCCACCTCCGCAAAGTGGCCCTCGTCTCTTCCGCTGACCTCGCCAACGTAAGGGCCGGCCTCCCCTTCAGTTAGCTCCCGTATTCCCGAAAGGAGATCGCATGCCTCGCACCAGAAACAGCGCCGCCAGCCGCAGAAGGAGAAAACGCATCCTGAGACGTGCCAAGGGGTTCCGCGGGTTCCGCTCGAAGCTCTTCCGATACGCCAAGGACGCCGTCACCAAGGCGCGCCAATACGAGTATCGCGACCGCAAGAAACGGAAAGGCCAGTTCCGCCGGCTCTGGATCCAGCGCATCAGCGCCGCCACGCGCGAGCGCGGCCTCACCTACAGCCGGTTCATCGAGGGCCTCAACGCCGCCGGAGTCGAAATCGACCGCAAGGTTCTCGCCGACCTCGCGGTGCGCGACCCCGACGCATTCGACGCCGTCTTCGCCAAGGCAAGGACGGCCCTCGAAAGCAAGGCGGCGGCCTGACACTCGCATCCGGCGACAATCCATGCTTTCAAGGGCCGCGGCACGCGGCCCTTTTTTGTGTCCGCCGCCGCCGCCATCCCAGCCATGAAGGAAGAGATCCAAAGCATCCAGTCCGACGCCCTCGAAGCCATCCGGGCCGCCCGGGACGATCAATCGCTCGACAAGGCCCGGGTCGCCTTTCTCGGCCGGAAAGGCCGCCTGACCTCCGCCTCGGCCGGCATGAAAAACCTGCCGCCCGCAGACAAACCGGTCGTCGGCCAGCTCCTCAACGCCGCCCGCGCCGCCATCACCGAAGCGCTCGAAGCCAAACGCGCCGCCCTCGAGGACCAGGCCGATCGCGCCGCGCTCGAAGGCCTCGACCCCACCCTTCCCGGCCGCCCGCTCCACCGGGGTTCCGTCCACCCCCTCACCCTCCTCAAGGACCAATCCGTCCGGATCCTGCGGCGGCTCGGGTTCTCCCTCGCCGAAGGACCCGAGATCGAGACCGAATTCCACTGTTTCGACGCCCTCAACACCCCGCCCGAGCACCCCGCCCGCAACGAGAAGGACACCTTTTACTTCGACTCCGGCAAGCTCCTTCGCACCCACACCTCGACCGTCCAGATCCGCACCATGGAGTCCCGGCCGCCGCCGGTCCGCGTCATCGCGCCCGGCTCCGCATACCGCCGCGACGAGATCGACGCCACCCACCTCTCGGTCTTCAATCAGCTCGAGGGACTCTACGTCGACCGGGATGTGCGGATCGCCGACCTCAAGGGAGTCCTCGAATTCTTCTACCGCGCCCTCTTCGGCGAGGACACCGAAGTGCGCTTCCGTCCGCACTTCTTCCCGTTCACCGAGCCCAGCTTCGAGATCGACATCAAGCTCCACCTCCGGGACCGGGAACCGAAATGGATCGAGATCGCCGGCTGCGGAATGGTCGATCCCGCCGTCTTCGAAGCCATCTGCCGGTCCCGCGGCGACCGCGCATACCACCCCGACGACGTCACCGGCTTCGCCTTCGGCATGGGCCTCGACCGCCTCGCCATGATCCAGTGGGGAATCAAGGACATCCGGTTGCTCGTCGAGAACGATGCGAGGTTCCTCGAACAGTTTGTTTGAGCGTGGTGCGGTATGCGATATGCGATATGCGATATGCTCTCCGAACTCCTCGACCACCTCTCCCGAAAGCTCCACCGCTTCATTGCCCCGGTGGAGTCCCAACACAACCGCCTCGCCGAAGACCCCCTCGACTACCAAGTCTAACCGCGCCCACCCCGCACCCCGCACCCCGCACCACCCCATGCTCATCTCCCTCTCCTGGCTTCGGACCCATATCGACCTTTCGGACCTCTCCAGCTCCGACCTCGCGCATATCCTGACCTTCGGCGGCGTCGAGGTCGAGGGGATCGCGGAGAGGGGCGTCCGCACCGGCCTCGTGGTGGTGGCCGAGGTCAAGCAGTCCGATCCCCATCCGAGTGCCGACCGCCTCAGCGTCTGCCGGGTGGACGCCGGCGAAGGCGCCCTCCGTCAGATCGTGTGCGGCGCGAAGAACTACCGGGTCGGCGACAAGGTTCCCTGCGCCCTGCCCGGCGCCGCCCTGCCGGCCGGCTTCACGATCGGCGAGGCGAAGATGCGCGGCGTCGAGTCCCGCGGGATGCTCTGCTCGGCCGTCGAGCTTGGCCTCGGAAGCGACGCGAGCGGCCTCATGATCCTGCCCGCCGACTGGCAGACGGGCCGCCCGCTTCACGAGTTTGTCGAGCCCGACGCCATCTTCGAGATCGAGGTCACCCCGAACCGCCCCGATCTTCTGAGCCATTTTGGGATGGCGCGCGAGGTGGCCGCCCTCACCGGGCGCGCCCTTAGGCCGCCCCGCGTCCCCGCCGCTGCCTCCGGGCCCGCGGGCGACGCCGTCGGCCTCGACGGCCAGGACACCTGCCCGTTCTACACCGCGGTCCGCATCGAGGACGTCAAGGTCGCCGAAAGCCCCGAGTGGCTCCGCCTCCGGCTCGAAGCGATCGGCCTCCGCCCGATCAACAACGTGGTCGATATCACCAACCATGTCCTGCACGACCTCGGGCAGCCCCTCCATGCTTTCGACGCCGCCGGGGTCACGGGCGGAATCCGGGTCCGCTTCGCCGCCGAAGGCGAGCAATTCCACGCTCTCGACGAAGAAACATATCAACTCGAACCAACCGATTGCGTCATCTCGGACGAGTCCGGGGCGGCCCTCGCGCTCGCCGGCGTCATGGGCGGCCTCGACTCCGGCGTCACCGGGTCCACCACCGCCCTCATCCTCGAATCGGCATGGTTCGTGCCGCCCCGCATCCGTCGCACCGCCCGGCGCCTCGCCCTCCATTCCGATTCCTCATACCGCTTCGAGCGCGGGGTCGACCCGGAAGGCGTCCTGCCGGCCTCCCACGTTGCGGCCCGTCTCATTGTCGAGCTTGCCGGGGGGACCATCACCGGCCCCACCCTCGCCGCCGGGTCCCCGCCCTCCCTGACGGGCACGGTGCGGCTCGACCCAGCGAGGCTGCAACAACTCGTCGGCGGCGCCATCGCTCCCGGGGCGGCCGCCGACACCCTGCGCCGCCTCGGGCTCACCGACAAGGGCGGCGGACACTGGCTCGTTCCCAGCCACCGCCTCGACCTCCAGCGCCACATCGACCTCGCCGAGGAGGTGGTGCGAGTCGCGGGCCTCGACGCCATCCCCTCCCGGAACCTCGCCACCGCCGATCCTCCAAGCCCCGTCGATTTCCAATACGACCTCGAACTCGACCTCAAAAACCAGCTCGCGGCCCTCGGTTTTCACGAAGCCCAGACGATCAAGCTCATCTCCGGCGCCCAAGTCCGCGACGCCCTCCCGCTGAAACCCCTCCATGACGGCGACCTGATCCGCGTCAGTCTCCCGCTCAGCGAGGACCACAGCGTGATGCGGCCCAGCCTCGCCCCCGGCCTGCTCGCCGCCGCCGCCCGCAACGCCCGGCACGGCGCCAACCCGGTCCGTTTCTACGAGACCGGGCGTATCTTTCGCAACGCCGGCGGCGGCAGGGCCGCCGATCTCGAGATTCCGGCCCTCGGGATCCTCTGTGGCGGCGAATCCCGCCCGCCCGCGTGGGACCGATCCGCACCGCCCCCCGTCGACCTCTTCGACCTGAAGGGGATCCTCGCGGCCCTCCTGACCGGCACGCGCCTCCAACTCGATCCCGCCGAACCGGAAGGCTTCCTCCTCCGGTGCCGCATCCTCACGGACGACAAACCGATCGGAGTGCTGGCCCAGCTCGCCCCCTCCCGCGCCCGGGAACTCGACCTCGACTTCCCGGTCTTCCTTGCCGAACTCGATCTCGCCAAGGTTCTCGATCTGCGCGGCGCCGCCTCCTGCGTCGAGGACCTCCCCCAGTTCCCCGGCTCCTCCCGCGACGCCGCCATGGAAACCCCCGCCAGCCTTCCCAACGCCGAAATAGAGAAGGCCATCCGCAAGCTCGACGCGCCCCTCCTCGCCGGCTTCCACTGCTTCGACGTCTTCCGCGACCCCGACGGCCGGAAACTGCCCGCCGACCGCCGCTCGATCGCCTACTCCTTCCTCTACCGCGCTCCCGACCGCACCCTCACCAGCGAGGAAGTCGACACCGCCCACCGGAACCTCCTCGACCACCTCGCCAAGTCGCTGCCCGTCAAGTTCCGCTGAAGAAGCCCAGCCCCCCCGGCGGGCTCACGGCGGTGGACCGCCCCCGGCGGGTTCACCCCGCCGGAGCGGCAGACTGGCCGGCTACAAGCGCCCGCCCCCAAAAAACGCCCCCGGCGGGTTCACCCCGCCGGAGCGGCAGACTGGCCGGCTACAAGCGCCCGCCCCCCAAAAACGCCCCCGGCGGGTTCACCCCGCCGGAGCGGCAGACTGGCCGGCTACAAGCGCCCGCCCCCCCTCCCCGCGGAAAGACCGCGGGCCCAGCGCGCGTAAGGAAGGCATCCCACGAAAACAAGAATACCAACTCGCCATGAAACCGAACCATGCCCGATCCAAATCCGTCCTCGTTCTGGCCGCGGCCATGACGATGGCGGCCGCCCTGACCGCCAAGGCCGACAAATGGGAGAACCGGCAGCCGCCGAAGGTCAAGGAACAGACCTTGAAGGACATCAAAGCCGCGCTCCCCGGAAACGCTGCCGCCAAGCCGAAAAAACCGCGCCGCCTCCTCGTCTTCTGGCGCTGCGACGGATTCTTCCACGGCAGCGGCATCGCCGGCGGAAACGAAGCCATCCGCCTCATGGGCGAGAAAACCGGCGCCTACGAAACCGATTTCAGCGCCGTCTACGACGTCTTCACCCCCGGGAAGCTCGCCAAATACGATGCCATCGTCTTCAACAACACCACCCGCCTGAATCCGAACCCCGAACAGCGGAAGGCCATCCTCGACTTCGTGCGCGGCGGCAAGGGAATCGTGGGCACCCACGGCGCCACCGACAACTTCTACCAGTGGCCCGAAGGCGCCAAAATGATGGGCGGCCTGTTCGACGGCCACCCATGGGGCGCCAACGGAACATGGGCCGTCAAGATCGACGCCCCCGACAACGCCGTCACAAAACCCTTCAACGGCGAGACCTTCAAGATCAAGGACGAGATCTATCAGCTCAAGGACCCCTACACGCGCGACGACCGGCGCGTCCTCCTGAGCCTCGACCTCACCGACCCCGTCACCGGCAAGACGAAGGGCAAGCGCGAAGACAAGGATTACGCCATCGCATGGATCAAGAAGGAAGGCAAGGGCCGCGTCTTCTACTCAAGCCTCGGACACGCCGAAAACGTCTTCACCATCCCCGACGTCCTCGAATTCCTGCTCAACGGAATCCAATACGCCCTCGGCGACCTCCCCGCCGACGATTCGCCCGAAAAGTAACAGCTCCCGCCGGCCCGACAACCTCCCGGGGGGGCGGTGGCAGCCCCCCAACGGAGCGTCGACACCGCTTCGAGCGGCATGGAGAAATCCTTCCATCGCCGGCCGCCGCCGGCCTCGAAAGCGGTGTCTCGCTCCTCCGCCTCTTCCCTCCCCGCTGCACTTCGCCGGGACATCCTGCCTCCGCACCCCAAAACATGAATTGCTTCCACACGGCAACCTGTCGGTGATCGCCCAAGGCGACGGCCATGCCATCGGACGCCATTCGAGGGACGCCCTGCAACCGGGAAGTCAGGACCGTCGGTCTGCCCCTCCGGACCTCGCTCCAGCGAGCCTCTGCTCCACCCCCCCCTTGAAAGGGAAAAGGCGTCCCGAGAGCAGGATATGCGCAATTCGGGACATTTTATGCGTAGCCTTTTGCTCCCGGAAGACGTGTAATATGGCCGGTTGGGCGAGTGCCGGCGCGTCAAGTCTGTTCCGGCGCCGCTTGGCCTTGAACCCTTGCTTGGAGAACAGCCATGAACATTCATTTTGCCGCGAGGCGACGAGGCAGCGGGAGTTGCTGGACATTCTTGCGTCGCCTCCTCCCGATTGGATTGCTTGCCGGTCCGCTGGCCGTTGCGCAAGAACTGACGATCGCCGATCTTGAAGTCGACGAGGCGTCCGGGATGGCGGAACTCACCGTGTCGTTATCTCAAACCGGCACCGCGTCGGTGAGCGTCGACTGGGAGACGGTCGACGGCACGGCGGTCGGGGGGCTCCGATTTCACCGCGTCGGAGGATACCCTGATCATCCCGGCGGAAACGGCGTCCGCCACCTTGAGCGTGCCGATCATTGATGACCCGGACGGCGAATTTGCCGAGCACTTTCAGGTGGTCCTCTCGAACCCGGTCAATGCCGCCATTGCCGACGGGGAGGCGACCGTGACGATCCTCGAAAGCGACATCACGAACCTCGTCTGGGATGACGGCTCAACCGAGGCCGGTAGCGAGATCTACGCCCACCCGGACACTGACCCCGGCAACTACGTGTTTCGTATCACCGCCGCCGCCACCACCGTCGGCGCCTGGCGCACGGTGCTCGAAGTCACCGCCGGCAACGCCGACCTCTATCTGAAGCGCGGCACGATCCCGACCACCTCGTCGTTCGACCACAAGTCCGACAACGCCGGTTCCGACGGCCTGATGCTCCGCCCGGACCAGTTCAGCGCCAGCGAGGTCTGGTATATCCTCGTGCAGGCGCAGGCCGGCGCGTCGTGGAGCCTTGTCACCGGCGAGGCCTTCGTCCACGACCTCGGCGAACTCGGCTACACCGACAGCAACTCGGACGGCAACTACGACATCGGCGAGCCGATCGTTCCAACCGGCACCGGCACGGTGGCGATCGGGCCCACCGGGATCCGGTTCTTCCGGATCGACGTTCCCGCCGGCGCCCCGGCGTGGAGTTTGTGGCTCAACGGCGACGGCCGCGACATCGCGTTGCGCAAGAACGTCGTTCCGTTCCACGATCCGGCGCTCTATCACGACAAGAAGCAGGCCGGCCGGATGCTGGTCGTGCCGGACTACCTCGGGTCGGACCTCACCACCTTCTTCGTCAGCGTCCTGGGCGATGAGGCCGATACCGTACGCCTCGACGCCCGCATCCAGCAGATCGACGACCTCGCCCACGAGGGCAGCGTCGGGCCGGTGTCGGTGACCGGCGTGCCCTACCGCGTCTACCGCGTGCAGGTTCCGGTCGAACAGATCGCGTGGAACGTCACTCTGACGCGGGTGTCCGGCGATCCGAACGTCGCGGTCCGCCGCAGCACGGTGCCGAACGAGTTCGCCAACGACGGCTATTCGGCGGCGGCCGGCGCGGTTGACGACAGCCTCACCCTGGTGCCGCCGTCGCTGGTGGACGGGACCTGGTTCATCACCGTCCACGGCGACGCTCCGTTCGAGTTCTCCCTTGCCAACGGCGACCCGGTCATCACGCCGATCGACTTCGAGGACGTGGTGGTCAATGACTTGACCAGCAAGTCCGGCTGGCGCTACTACAGCGTGACCGACATCCAGTCGCAGATTGGCGCGCTCGGCTGGGAGCTGCTGCTATCCGGCCAGGTTGCGGGCACCGAGATCGCGATCCGCCGCAACGCCGTGCCGGGGCGCTGGAACTACCGGACCTCCGGGGACGATCCCGATTACGACGAGGAAACCGCGGGTCACGTCGATGAGAGCGACCTGACCGGCTGGCTCCAGCAACCGGGCCACGAGGCCGACATCTGGTACGTCGGCGTCTATACTTCCGGCGCCGCGCTCGGGGCGTTCACCCTGACCACGCAGGAGATCACCCCGCCGGTCGCGGGGTTCTCCAACTCCACGACCCCGGTGAGCAGCCAGCCCGAGGGCAAATGGCAGTTCTATCAGTTCACGGCGCCCGTCGGCGTGCTGGGCTGGGATGTGTGGGTCAAAACCGCGACCACCGGCAACCCGCGGCTGGTGGTGCGGCGGGACAGCCTGCCCACCGCGGTCTCGATCGGCCCGACATGGGACAACCCCGAGTCGGAGACGGACTGGTCGAGCGGCAGTTACTGGGCCGAGCCGTATGATTGGACGGGGTACTCGCCCCGCTACCGCCGCCTCGTGACCGCCATGGGCCGCCCCCTCGAAGCGGGAACCTACTTCGTCGGCATCTACAACGAACCCGGCAGCGGAGCGGCCGCGTACTCGCTCGTCAGCCGCGGGATCGGCGCGCACGGCTCCGGAGAACCGCTCGAAGCCGAGCCGCTCGCCTTCACCAACGGCAGCGCCGCCATCACGGCCCTCGAACCCCGCGACGGACGCTTCTTCCACGTCACCGTGCCGTCCGGCGTCCGCGGTTGGCAGGTCAAGCTCAACCAAACAAGCGGCGAGATGCTGCTGCTCGCCCGCAAGGACACCGTGCCCAACATCGTCTGGCGCGAAGACACGTCGATCGATGGAACAAGCGGCTCGGTCGGGATGAATAAGGCCGACGACGAGATCTTCCAGCTCCTGCCGGAGGACGGCGCTTCATTTCTCGATGAGGGCGATTACTACCTCGCCGCCGTCAGCCTCGGCCAGAACCCGGACGGCGGTACAATCGGCACCGGCACTGCAAGCGCCACCATCGAGAGCATCGGCGAGATGCCGATCATCGACCTCGGCATCGCCTCGGAGACGACCATCACCCAGACCGTGAGCCTCGCGGCCGGCGAGATCAAACTCTATCAGGTCGCGGTGCCCGCCAACACCGCGGTCCTCGAAGTGGTCGCCGCCAGCCGCAGCGGCAACCCGCGCGTCTCGGTGGTCGCCGGACCCGCACCGACGAAACCAAACGGGCGCTTCTCTACCGGCCACAACCGCACCGACCACTACGGCTGGGACCACGGCCAGACCACCGGCCGCTTCTTCAGCGAGGAATACGGCACCGCCGGCAACCCGGACGTCGCGACCGTCCCCGCCCCGCCGGCCGGAACCTACACCATCGCGGTCCGTGCCAACCCGGTCGACGGATCGGACACCGAACCCGATCCCGCCACCTGCGACCTCGAAATCACCGCTGTCGGGCCGACCGAACTCGACTTCGCCGGCGACTCGGTGGCGGTGAGCGGGCAACTCGAGGCCGGCTGGCAGTTCTTCGAAGTCGAGGTGCCCGCCGGAGCACTCGGACTGGATGTCTGGGCGAAGGACGTCTCGAGCGGCAACCCGCAGGTCGTCGTGCGCCGCGATGCCTTGCCGACCACGGTCGGGACGAGCCCGGCGCCATGGAGTTATCCCTACAAAATGACCACCTGGCCGAGCGGCAATTATTGGTCCCCGACGGACGACTGGAGCGGCTACTACCGGGATCCGGACGGCTCCGACACCCGCAACCGGCGCCTGGTCGCGGCGGTCGGGCGCCCGCTCGAGCCGGGAACCTACTTCATCGGGGTTTACAACGAGGGCGGCAGCGGCGCGGCCTCCTACACGCTGCTGAGCCGCGGCATCGGCGCCGACGGCTCGGGCTGCGACCTCGAAGCCGAGCCGCTCGCCTTCACCGGCGGCAACGCCGCCATCACCGGCCTCGATGCCCGTGACGGCCGGTTCTTCAAGGTGACCGTGCCCGCCGGCGTGCGCAGTTGGCAGGTCAAGGTCAGCCAATCCGCCGGCGAACTGTGCCTGCTGGCCCGCAAGGGAACCGTGCCCAACATCGAGTGGGACGAAGGCGCCTCGGTCGATGACACCAGCCACGGGTCCGTCGGCATGTCGAAGGAAGACGACGAGATCTATCACCTGTTCCCGCAGGACGGATCAGGATTCCTCGAAGCAGGCGATTACTATCTCGCCGTCGTGAGCCAGGGGGTCAACCCCGGGCAACCGCTTTCAACCTCCATCGGTACCGGCGCCTCGACCGGAACGATCGCGAGCGTGGGCGAGATGACCGCCACCAACCTCGGCACCGCCTCGGCAACCACCATCAGCGAGACCGTCAGCCTCGCGGCCGGCGAGATCAAGCTCTATCAGTCCACGGTGCCCGCCGACACTGCGGTGCTCGAGGTCGTAGCGACGAACCGTAGTGGCAACCCGCGGGTTTCGGCGGTGATGAGCCCGGCAGCGCCCGAGCCGAACGGACGCTTTACAGATGGCTACTCCCGCACGGACAAGTATGGGTGGGATTACGGTCAAACCACCGGCTGCTTCCGCAACGATGAATACGGCACCGGCGCCAACCCGGACGTGGTGACCGTCCAAAGCCCCCCGGCCGGCCTCTACACGGTGGCGGTGCGCGCCAACCCGGTGGACGGGTCCGACCGGGAACCCGATCCCGCCGCCTGCGACCTCGAAATCACCGCCGTCCCGATCGTGGACTTTGACTTCGCCGAGGACAGCGCCGCCGTGACCGGGCAGCTTGAAGCGGCATGGCGCTACTTTCGCGTCGTGGTGCCCGCCGGCGCGCTCGGTCTTGACGTCTGGGTGAAGGACGTCACCAGCGGCAACCCGCAGCTCGTGGTGCGCCGCGACGAACTGCCGACCGCCGTCGAAACCGAAACCTGGAACAGCGGCAACGGCTACACCTACTGGCCGAGCGGCAATCGTTGGACCGAGATCAATGACTGGAGCGGCTACCTTGTTGACCCCGACGGCTCCTACATCCGTTACCGCCGCCTCGTCGCCCCGATGGGCCGGCCGCTCGAACCCGGCACCTACTACGTGGGCGTCTACAACGAGCCCGGCGACGGAACCGCCGCCTACACCCTCCTGAGCCGCGGGATAGGCGCCGCCGGTTCTGGGTGCGGCCACGAGGTGCCGGCGCTCGCCTTCACCGGGGGCAGCGCCACCGTCACCAATCTCGTGCCGCGCGACGGCCGCTTCTTCAAGGTCACCGTGCCGCCCGACACCCGCAGCTGGCAGGTGCGGCTCACCCAGACCACCGGCGAATGCTGCCTGATCGCCCGCAAGGCCGTGATCCCGGGGATCAAGTGGTCCGAAAGCACGTCCATCGACAATACCACCACCTACGCCGGGGTCGGCATGCACAAGGCGGGCGATGAGATCTATCAGCTCCTGCCGAAGGATGGGGAGGGGTTCATCGAGGAGGGCGACTACTTCCTCGCGGTGGTCGGCCAGGGCGTGAACCCGGGCCAGCCCGCTTACAACTACATCGGCGCCGGCACCTCGACCGCCACCATCGAGAGCATGGGCGCCATCCCGGTGGCCGACCTCGGGACCGCCTCGGCCACCCCGATCGTCAGCGCCGAGTCGCTCGCCGCCGGGGAGGTCAAACTCTACCAGTTCGAGGTGCCGGCCGGCGCGGAGGTGCTCGAAGTGATGGCCGACAACCGGGTCGGCAACCCGCGGGTCTCGCTGGCCCCCGGTCCGGCCGCCCCCGAGCCGAACGGACGGTTCGCGGCGTCAACCAGTCAGACCGACCAATACGGCTGGGATTACGGCCAGACCAGCGGGCGGCTGCGCAATGACAGTTCCGCCACCGGCAACAACCCGGATGTCCTGACCGTCCCTAACCCCGCCGCCGGCCTCTACACGATTGCTCTGCGCGCCAACCCGGTCGATTCCTCAGACACCGAACCCGATCCCGCGACCTGCAACCTGAAGGTGCGAACGAGGCCGGTGGCCCCGCTGAACTTCGACGCCGTGCTCAACGGCGGAGGCGGCTCGCACATCGCGACCTCGCAGCTCGTCAAGGACCAGGCCGACTTCTACTCGGTGACCGTTCCCTCCGACCTCCTCGGCGAGGAAATCATCGGCTGGCGGCTGACCTTCAGCCACGCCCTCGGCGACACCCATTTCCTGGTCTCGAACGACTTCGCCGACTGGAGCGACGCCGTGAGCGTCACCGGCAACAGCGCCGTCATCGTGCCGCCGTTCCTCGATTCCGGCGAGACGTTCTACGTCAAGGTCATCGGCGACGGCGCCGCCGAATACACGATCACCAGCTCGACGGTCGCCCTCGTCCTCGACGCATGGACGATGCCCGCGGGCTACAACACCGAGTTCGGCGACTCGGGCGCGGGCCTCGGCGGCGACCAGGGCCGCGACCTCGCCGGCGACAACTGGCACTTCTACGCGGTCGATGTGCCCGACGGCAACGGCGGCCTCCTGCGCACCACCCTCGAAGCCCTCAACGGCGACCCGGACCTCTACCTCCGCGAGGACGGACTCCCGACCAACGACCACAAAAGCGAAGGCGCCACCGGCGGCAACCTCTACGACCGTTTCATGACCGATGACGGCACGCAATACGGCAACTGGGTCCCCCTCAACGGCAGGACCGAGCACCAGCTCGCCCCCGGCCGCTGGTACCTCGGCGTCAAGGCCACCGGCGGGTCGAACGCCCGCTACCGGCTGCGCGTCTCAAACGGCGTCGTCACCGACCTCGCCCTCGACGGGGCGAACCTCACCAACCAGCAACTCGCCGGCACCGACTGGAGGTTCTACCGCTTCCAGGTGCCCGAAGACGCGCCGGTCGAATGGTCCGCGACGTTCTCGCAGCAACAGGGCGACGTGGTGATGCACATCCGGGACACCATGCCGCCGGGCTGTGACAACGACGTCACGGAGTACTCGGAGTCCGCCTACCGGAACGCCTACGACGACGGCAAGAACCAGGGACCCTACCTGAACTCCGGCTACGACGCCGCCGGAACCCACGCCTTCACCACGCCGTGGCTGCGGCCGGGGACCACCTGTTTCCTCGGGTTCCATGCCAAGAACGACGCCACCTTCTCGCTGAGCACCGCCACCGCCGGTGGCACGATCGGGGTGTTGCCCGAACTGGCCTATGCCGACGGCACGGTGGACACCACCCTCGCGGTTGGCGAAAACCTGACCTGCCTGGTGCGTGTCCCCGCCAATGCCACCCGGTGGAAGCACACCTCGACCCGCTCCGCCAACGTCGAGATCCGCATCGAGCAGGGGACCCTGCCGCTGCTGACCGGCTACGACGTGCACTACCGCAGCAGCGTGGCCAACAGCTCGCTCGACGAGGAACTCGACGGTTGGCCGTGGGTGCCCGGGCAACTCTATTACGTCAGCTTCGTCAACACAGGTGGTTCCCCCGAACCGCTGCTCTTCGAGATGAACGGCAAGACCGTCGCCACCGAGGACGAGGACGGGGACGGACTCCCCGACCACTGGGAACTGGAGTATTTCCCCAGCATCCACACATGGGGGCCCATGGACGCGCCGGGAGGAGACGGCGTTTCCAACCTCATGAAACTCGCCTGCAACCTCGACCCGACCACCTGGGATCGCACCATCCTGACACCCGCCACCGGAACGCGCGGCCTGCCATCGATCCAATTCATCAATGCCGGCGGCGAAGCCATGTTCCGCGTTGAATACGTCCGCCGCAAGGACCTCGACGGCGTGATCAGTTGCACCACCGAAACCAGCCCCGGAATAACCCGCGATTGGTCCCCCGCCACCGGATCCGAAACCGTCACCGGCATCCCCGGCCACGACGACTGGGAACGCGTCGTCGTCGAGATCCCCGCCGACCCCAACCTCGAACCAGAGATCTTCTGCCGCGTCAGGACAATTTCCCTGCTGGATGGCTGATCCTCCGGCCGCCGCCGGAGCCGGGCCGGCTGAACCTCACCAAATACGGTTGCGCTCCCCGCCGGGAGCTGCCATCCTCCGGCCGCTGCAGCCCGGGGCTGCCATCATCATGGAGCATCGCGGGTGCAGCGAATTCGTGCCCAGGAATTCGTTTCTCCATGAAAGACCATCCACTCAACAAGATCCGCAACTTCGCTGTCGTCGGCCATAACTCGTCCGGAAAAACCATGCTGTGCGAGGCCATGCTGGCCTCCGCCGGGCGCATCAACCGCATGGGAAGTATCGCCCAGGGCACGACCACCTCCGACTACCACGAAGACGAGCGCGAACACCAGTTTTCCATGCATTGCTCCCTTCTCCGGGCCGAATGGAGCGACACCGAGTTCAATATCCTCGACGCCCCGGGATTCCCGGATTTCATCGGCGACGCCTTCGGCGCCCTGCAGGTCGCCGACTTCGCCGTCATCGTGATCCACTCCATCGAAGGAGTCGGTTTCGGAACCGAGCGCATGTGGCAAACCGCCGCCAAATTGGGCATCCCGAAGTTCCTCGTCATCAACGGCGTCGATCGTGAGAACTCCGCCGCGGAAAACGTCCTCGCCCAGATCCGCGAAACCTTCGAGGGAAATATCTTCCCCATGTCCCTCCCCCTCGACGAGGGACCCGGATGCTCCCGCTTCCTCGATGTCATGCGATCCAAGGTCGTCAAATATCTCACCGACCAGAGCGGGAGATTCGAGGAACTCCCAGCCGAGGGCGCCGACCTCGAACGGGTCCAGGATCTCCACCAGCAACTCATCGAGTTCGTCGCCGAATCCGACGACAGCCTGCTCGAGAAGTTCTTCGAACAAGGGGGCCTCTCGGAGGACGAGCTCCGGACCTACCTCCACCAGGCCGTCCAGGCCCAGTCGTTTGTTCCCGTCTATTGCACCGCCGCGGAATCCGGCGCCGGCGTGGCGCGCCTGATGGATTTCATCGCCCAATTCGGATCGTCCCCCGTCGACCGCAAGATGATTTCCTGCCAGACACCTGACGGCAAGCCGGCCGAGATCGACGTCGAGGGCGAGGAACCCGTCATCTTCGTCTTCAAGACGCTGGTCGAGGAACACGTCGGCGCCCTCTCGTTCTTCCGAATCTATTCCGGCGAACTCAAGACCGGCGCCACCCTCGAAAACACCGTCCGCCGAGGCTCGGAACGCATCGGCCAGATCCTCCTGCCCAACGGCAAGGACCGCGAAACCTCCGATCACCTCCGCTCGGGCGAACTCGGCGCCCTCGTCAAACTGAAGGATACCCATACCAACGACACCCTCTGCAGCCCCAAGCGCAAGGTGCGCCTCCCAGAAATCGAGTATCCCCCCCCCAACATCCATGCCGCCCTCGTCATCCAATCCCGCGGCGACGAGGAAAAGGTCGCGGAAGGCCTCGCCCTCATCCACGAGGAAGACCCCGCCTTCCAGTTCCGGGTCGACCCCGAACTCAAGCAGACCATCCTTTCCGGCCAGGGCGAACAACACCTCCGCGCCGTCATGGAAACCCTCAAGCGACGATACAACGTCGAAATCGCCCTCGCCCCGCCGCGCATCCCCTACCGCGAAACCATCCGCCGCAAGGCCGAATCCAAATACCGCCACAAAAAACAAACCGGCGGCGCCGGCCAGTTCGCCGAAGTCTGGATGCGCATCGAACCCGGCCCGAGGGACAGCGGCGTCGAGTTCGGCAACTCGCTCGTCGGCAACAACGTCGACCGCGTCTTCGTCCCCTCGGTCGAGAAGGGCGTCCGAAGCGCCGAGATGGAGGGGATCCTCGCCGGATATCATGTCTACGACCTCAAGGTCGATTTCTACGACGGCAAACAACATCCCGTCGACTCGAAGGACATCGCCTTCCAGATCGCCGGCAAGAGCGCCTTCCGCGAGGCCTTCATGAACGCCGATCCCCACCTCCTCGAGCCAATCCTCAAGGTGACCATCCGCGTGCCCGACGATTCGCTCGGCAACATTCTCGGCGATCTTTCAACCCGGGGCGGCCGCGTCCTCGGAACCGACACCGAGGGACATTTCCAGATTGTCACCGCCGAGGTCCCGCAGCGCGTCATGCACGCCTACGCCACCGACCTCCGCTCGCTCACCGGCGGCCGCGGCCAGCACTCGGAAGAGTTCTCACACTACGAGGATATGCCCCGCGACGAGGAACAGAAAGTCATCGCGGCCTCCAAGAAGACGGCCGAAGCCTCCTGATCAACGCCGCCCGATTCCCAGCTTCTTCATGCGCGAGCGAAGCGTGTTCGGATGCAGGCCCAAAATTCCGGCCGCCCCCCGGTCTCCGCTGACCCGCCCCCCGGTCCGCTCAAGGATCCGCTCGATGTAGCGCCGCTCAAGTTCAGCAAGCGGCGGCGAGCCGTCCTCCAGTTCCACGAAAACCCCGCCCCGTCCGTTTCCGTCACGCTCCGCGGTCTGCCGGCCCGCCGGCTCGCGCGCCCTTTCGAGTTCCAACTGCAGGCTGCGGTTTTCCTCGGCCAGTCGCATCCCCCGCTCCCGCGCCTCCGCCAGTTCCGTCACCAGCCCCCCGGACAACTCCCGGACCGGCACTTCCCCGGTGAGATCCACCCCGATGCCCGCCACACCCCGAACCTCCCCGCGAGCGTCCCGCACAGGCACCGCCGACCACAAAACCCGGGGCGCCGTCTCTCCGAACGTCAGAAGACGCGCCACGACCCCTCCCCCCGGCGAACTCCCCTCCGCAACGTCCCGCAACAGGTTGCTCAAGGCATTGCGCTCCTCGACATGCACCAGATACGGCAAACTCGTCCCAGTAATCTCCGAATCCGTCATCCCGCGGGCCTCACACAGCCGGTCGTTCGCAAACTGAATCAATCCCCGCTTGTCGGTCTCCGCCACCAGAAGCTGCGAACTCTCCCGAACCCCTGCCCACAACCGGCTGTCCCGCTCGCCATTCCCTCCTCTCCCCTCACCACCCCACGACCCCAACCACCGGCCCCTCCCGCCTCCCACCGAACTCTTCCAAACAAAAACCGCCCCCGCCCCGAGAGCCATACCTGAAATAACCAGCAAAATCCCGTCCCAATACTCCATGAATCCCACGCCTGACGATATCTCGGTGGCTTGTTATCCCTGATTTCACGATATTTCGCAATCCTTAATTGAATCGGCGCCTCTTTTCCCCATCTTCCGCCGTCACCGCCCTCCCACAGGCCCCCCACCGGTGGAGGCAATGCTCAACGGACCAACCGCGACGAGCCCAAAGATAAACGTTCGTCGGAAGCACGAACCTTCCCACGGTCCGCTCATGCCCACGACCCGGTGACGACGGGGGGCCTGCCACACCCCGACGCCCCGGTTCCATGGCATTGCCATGGCCGCCGCGAGTCCAGCGATGCTCTTCCCGCGCCGCCGCCGGCCTTCAGGTATCGTCAAAGGGCCGCCTTGAGCTTCTCGAACCGCCGCTCGAGCGCATCCAGATCAGCCTTCTTCGCTGCGATCTCGTCGTGGATCTTCGACAGTTGCGACAGGACCTGCGCCCTTCCGCCGGCGGTTCGCGTTCCACGGGCCGCTTTTCGGGCTCCCGGGCGCGATTTTTTCCCGGCCGGCTTGATCACCGCTCCGCCGGCCGCGGCAGCATCCTTCATCCACTTGCTCACGGTAAGAGCCGTGATGCCGAACTTCTTGGTCGCGGCGGCCACCCCGCCCCGGCCCTTTTCGGCGTTCACCGAGTTCACGAAGTCAACCACCTTCTGCTTGTGCGCCGGACTATATCTTCTGCCTTTGGCCGCGGTTTTTGCGGCCCCTTTCTTCGTAGCCATGCCGCAGTCTAGGGAGTTTCCCGATCGCGTGACAAGCTATTACTTTCAAAAACAACATAAATATTACAGGGTCAAAAAGCGCCCGCCAGCCGCGGTTTGCTCCCTCGGGGTGAGTTGTTAGGATATCCCGCCGGGGGGTCCGCATCCCGGGCGCGCTTTGGAGCGGCCGGCCGCCGCCGCGCTTTTCCATCTGTTAGATACCCCTCCGCGCCGGCGTCGCGGACGGTCTCATGCAAGGCACCTCCGGCGCAGATACGCGAACACCTCGGGGGCGGATCTCACCTCGCCGGCATCCGTGCCGATCACCAGCGGCTGCTCGCCGGGAGGCGCCTCGTCCCGCCCGTGAGAGCCCTTGACCAGCCGGGGGTCGAGGGGCACCACCTCCAGCAACCCCCGAAATCCCAGCTTTTTCCCGAGCAGGAACCACCCCGCCTTCAGGAAGGGAAACCGCAGGGCCGGATCAATGAACAATTCCACCGGATCATAGCCCGGCTTTCGATGGATATCGACCGTCCGGGCGAAGTCCGGCGCCATGTCATCATCCTCCCAATAGTAATAGGTGAACCACGCCCCGGGCGCCGCGACGGCCACAAGGTCGCCCGCCCGCTGCGCGCCGGCGCCCGTTCCGAATACCCCTTCCCGCACGCTTTCCACGCCTTCGGTTTCTTCCAGGGCCGCCCGCACCTCGTTGCGAAGGCCGTCGTCATTGAGGTAAACGTGCGCCACCTGGTGGTCGGCCACCGCGAAGGCCCGGCAAGCTCCGCAGTCCAGCATCTCGCGCCCCAATTCGTTTTTGATCTGCAGCCAGCCCCGCCGCCGGAAGAGGCGATTCAGATGCACCGGCCGGCGCACGGCCGAGATTCCGTATTCCGACACCACCACCACTTCCACCCCCCTCCGCTCGAAAAACGCGACGAGGTCGCCCGCCACCTCGTCGATGGCCGCCAGTTCCGCCGGGATCTCCGCCGCTCCCGGCCCGAATCGCTGCAGTCCGTAGTCGAGGTGCGGCAGGTAGACGAGACTCAGGTCCGGCCCATGGCGCTCTTCGATCCACTTCGCGGACGCCGCGATCCACTCCGACGACGCGATCCCGGCCCGCGGCCCCCAGAAGCCCGGAAAGGGAAACTCCCCGAGATCACGCTTGATCTCATCCCGCACCCCCGGCGGATGGGCGTATATGTCGAAAACCTTGCGCCCGTCCGCGGGATACATCGGACGCGGCGTGATCGAGTAGTCGGCGCTGGAATACATGTTATGCCACCAGAAGAGTTTCGCGCATCGAAATCCCGTGCGGTCCCGCCTCAGGCGCTCCCAGAGTTTCTCCCCGCGCACCAGGTGATTGCTCTGTTTCCAGAATTTCACCTCGGCCGCTTCCCGGTCGTACCATCCGTTCCCGACAATTCCGTGCCTGCCGGGAGGCGTCCCGGTCAGGTAGGTGGACTGGGCGGTGGTGGTGACTGCGGGGAAGGCTGGCCGGAAGGACGCCGTTTGCATGCGCGAGGCAAAGCGCGCAAGGCGCGGCGTATCCTCGCCAAGAAGGTCCGTGGTCAGCCCCACCACGTCGAGGACCGCAAGCCGGCTCATGAGAATCCCCCGGTCCGGCGGGCCTCAGGCCGCCGCCACCGGCCGCGCCTCCGCCCTCAATTCGCACAAACACTGCTCGAAGCGGTCCGCGTCCAACTCATGCACGTCGAACCCTTCGCCGATGGCCCGCAACATCAGGATGGTGAGTTCCCCGCCCAAATGCTCGCGGAACTCCTCGAGCCCCGCGACCACTTCAAGCCTGTTCTCCGCATCGCGTCGCCCGATGGCCTCGTGCCAAACCGGCAGCCGCAAACGTTTCAGAAGCCTGATCACACGGAGAGCATCCCCGGATGCAAGCCATCCGGACCTCGCCGAATACAGGGTGTCGGCTGCCACTCCCACCGACACCGCCTCCGCGTGACTCAACTCGAAGCCGGTCAGTTGCTCCATCTTGTGCGCCGACCAGTGGCCGAAGTCCAGCGGACGGCTGCTTCCGGTCTCGAAGGGGTCGCCCCCCTCCGCGATGTGGCGGGCGTGGAGAACCGCCGAGCGCTCCACGGCCTCCTCCATCACCGCCGGTTCCAGTTCGCCGAGGCGGCCGGCGTGTTCCTCGAGCCAGCCGAACAACGCCGCATCCTTCACCAGCGCCACCTTCACCACCTCCGCCAAACCTCCCCGCCTTGTCTCCTCCGGCTGCGAATCCAGAAAGCGGAAATCATTCACGACGGCGTACGGCACCGCAAAGGTCCCGATGAAGTTCTTCTTCCCGAAGGCATTGATGCCGTTCTTCACCCCCACCCCGCTGTCATCCTGCGAAAGGGTGGTGGTCGGAAACCTCACCAGCCGGACTCCCCGGTGCGCCGTCGCCGCCGCCAAACCCACCATGTCCAGAAAGGCGCCCCCCCCGATGGCAAACACAAACGAGTGCCGGTCAATCCCGTTCCGCTCGATCGGCCGCATCGCCTGCATGATCTGCCACTTGCCCACCTTGCATTCCTCCCCGCCGGGCAGCGTCAGAATCTCCGTCAAGACGGCGTTCCCGGCTTCCTCCAGATACTCCGTGATCTCGCCTTCGAGTGCCGGGAAGTGACGCAATACTTCCGTCTCGACCAACACCAGCACCTTCACGCCCCGCCGGTCGCCAAGCAGATCCCGCACCACCGGGTTGCCACCGTCAAAGGCCCTCTTGGTGAACCGAATCCGGTGCCGGAACGTCACCGGTATGTCGAAGTCATATGCAGACATCGCTCCGCAACAGTTACCCTCATATACGACGCCCGGCCAGCCGTTATTAGCAGCGATTTCAAACGCCCGGAACATCATCCTTGCAGGAAGAAACAAATCTGCGAAAAAACCCCGGCTGGTGCACGACTTCTCACAGGAGGCCCGCTTCTCGGGAACCGCCCGGCTCTACGGAACCGCCGCCGCAAAACGCTTTCGCAACTGCCGCCTCGCGGTCGTCGGAATCGGTGGAGTCGGATCGTGGGCCGCCGAGGCCTTCGCCCGCAGCGGAATCGGCGCCCTCACCCTCGTGGACCTCGACGAGATCTGCCTCACCAACGTCAATCGCCAGATCCACGCCCTCGACGGACAGATCGGACGCCCGAAAGTCGAGGCCATGGCGGACCGCATCCGCTCCATCAATCCCGGCTGCGTCGTCCGCCCCCTGCAACGGTTCTTCCACCAACAATCCGCGGACGAGATCCTCGACGGCGGCTTCGACGGCGTCATCGACGCCATCGACATCGTCCGCCCGAAATGCCATCTGCTGGCAAGATGCCGGGAGCAGGGAATCCCGGTCGTGACGTGCGGCGCGGCCGGCGGACGCCGGGACGCCTCCTCCATCCGCATCGCGGACCTTTCCCGCACCTTCAACGATGCCCTGCTCCACCAGGTTCGCAAGAACCTGCGCGGCAATTACGGCTTTCCCGCCGGAGAGAAACCTCGCTCCTTTGCCGTCCCGGCCGTCTTTTCGCCGGAGCCCCCGGCGTTTCCTCAAGCCGATGGGAGCGTGGGGCCAACGCGGTCCGTGACGACGCCCTCCGGCCGGCGATGCGATGCCGGCTACGGCACCGCGGCGCACATCACTGCCGCTTTCGGCTTCTTCGCGGCTGGTGAATTGCTCCGACTGCTCGCCGAACCCGGCCCGTCAAACCCCCATGCCGGCTTCTGATATCCCCGCGTTCCCCGTCCCCGGCTCACTTCACGCCCTTCTTGGAGAGCTTGGTGCCGCGCGTGGCGCCCTGCCGCGCCTTGAACTTCGGGTTGCTCTTGTTGATCACGTACAGGGTCCCCCTGCGCTTCACGACCTGGCATCCGGCGTGACGGCGTTTCAACGAGGCAAGCGACGAGAGCACCTTCATGGGAGGCGCACTCTACGCGCCGCCCTCCCGCTGTAAAGCCGTTTCTCGCCAAATCCGCCTGTCATTCCGGTTCGATCTGTGATTCTGTCGCGCCGCGATATGCCGGAGAATTTCTACCAGGAAGCCACCGAGGCGCCCCGGACATCGTTCGACATTTCCCTGCGGCCGCCCGCCTTCAAGGAGTTCCACGGCCAGGAAAAGGTCAAGGAGCGGCTCATGCTGATGGTCGAGGCCGCCCGCCAACGGCACGACGTCCTCGAACACATCCTCCTCTCCGGGCCCCCGGGACTCGGCAAGACCACCCTCGCCAACATCATCGCCGGCGCCGTCGGCTCCCGCATCCACACCACCTCCGGCCCCCAGATCGAAAAGGCCGGAGACCTCGCCGGAGTCCTCACCAACCTCGAAAAGGCCGACGTCCTCTTCATCGACGAAATCCACCGCCTCCATCCCGCCATCGAGGAATACCTCTACCCCGCGATGGAGGACTACCGCCTCGACATCATCATCGACTCCGGCCCCTCGGCCCGCTCCATCCAGCTCAATCTCCCGAAATTCACCCTCGTCGGCGCCACCACCCGCGCCGGAATGCTCACCGCCCCCCTGCGATCCCGCTTCGGCCTCGTCAACCGCCTCGACTACTACAGCCTCGAAGAACTCCGCACCATCATCGAACGCTCCGCAGGACTCCTCGACATCACGATCGACCCCGAGGGCGCCCGCGAAATCGCCGCCCGCTCGCGCGGCACCCCCCGCGTCGCCAACAACCTCCTCCGCTGGGTCCGCGATTTCGCCCAGGTCCGCGCCGCCGGCCGCATCGACGCCGAAACCGCTTCCCGGGCCCTCGCCATGATCGAGATCGACGAGGACGGCCTCGACGAGATGGACAAACGACTCCTCGAAACAATCATCTACAAGTTCAACGGGGGACCGGTCGGCCTTTCCTCCCTCGCAGTCGCCCTCTCCGAGGACGCCACCACCCTCGAAGAAGTCAACGAGCCCTTCCTCATCATGCAGGGCTTCCTGAAACGCACCCCCCGCGGCCGCGTGGCCCTCCCCTCGGCCTATCGCAAGATCGGCGCCCCCCCGCCCGCCGAAGGCGCCCAGGGGAGTCTTTTCTAGTGGTTCGTCAAGATTGAGATGATGGGTAGGCGCGCCGGAGGATGGAGGGCTGGCAAGGCGGCGAAGCGGAGTGAATCCGTAGATTCTCGATGCTTCGCCAA
>Ga0180436_10000411_pt1 | contig 44705 bp, 44 predicted proteins | sample SS_ome_2_FD_132434 | JGI IMG/M metagenome (GOLD analysis project Ga0180436, IMG submission 132434) | Hypersaline lake sediment archaeal communities from the Salton Sea, California, USA - SS_3_S_2 metaG | ecosystem: Environmental > Aquatic > Non-marine Saline and Alkaline > Hypersaline >...
CGCGGCATTGCTGGATCAGGCTTTCGCCCATTGTCCAATATTCCCCACTGCTGCCTCCCGTAGGAGTCTGGGCCGTGTCTCAGTCCCAGTGTGGCTGATCGTCCTCTCAGACCAGCTACCGATCGCTGCCTTGGTGAGCCATTACCTCACCAACAAGCTAATCGGACGCGGGCTCATCTAGTAGTGGCCGAAGCCTTTCCCCCGAAGGGCGTATGCGGTATTAGCCCGAGTTTCCCCGGGTTGTCCCCCGCTACTAGGTAGATTCCCACGCGTTACTCACCCGTCCGCCACTCGTCAGCGCAAAAGCAAGCTCTTGCCTGTTACCGTTCGACTTGCATGTGTTAAGCATGCCGCCAGCGTTCAATCTGAGCCAGGATCAAACTCTTCAGTTTATAGTCTTCGTCCACCGAAGCGGACAAACTGATGTTTGACGAGTCTCTTTCGACACTAACGTTTCGAAAGGCTCATCAGGGTCTCTGATGACGCCTTACCAATCCGTCAGCGCCCACACAAATTACTTGGTTGGACAAATTTTTAAAGAGCTTCCCGGGGCACTCACCCCGTGAGAGAGCGCGCATTATACGCCGGCATTCGCAGTCGTCAACACTCTCGAGCAAATTATTTCGGCGAGATGAAAACCCTGCCAAAACAAACAATTACTGCCGCATCGAAGCGAAAACCCCGGGATACTCGCGAAAAAATTTCGCGCAATCGGTTTCAGAAGACCCGAACGCGAGCGAAGCGACGTTTGCCCACCTGCAGCACTATGTCCGTCCCGGCACGAAGCGTGAGATCCAAGTCTGACACGCGCTCCTGGTCTACTTTCACCGCTCCCTGCTTGATCATCCTGCGTGCCTCCGACGTGCTGGCCGTGAGGCCGGCATCCTTGATGATAGTGACGAGCGGAACTGATTCCCCTGCGCCAGCAGCGATTTCGAAGACCGGAATGTCTTGCGGCACTGCACCATGCGAGAACTGCTCGATGAAGCCGCGCTGGGCCGCCTCGGCACTGGCGGCATCGTGGAACCGGGCGACGATCTCCCGTGCCAGCTCAAACTTGACGTCACGCGGATTGCGGCCGTTGGCGACCGCGCGGCGCAGAGCCTCGATCTCGCCGAGCGCGCGAAAACTCAGGAGCTCGAAGTAGCGCCACATGAGATCGTCGGAAATGCGCATCAGTTTGCCGAACATGTCCTTGGGCGATTCGGTAATCCCGATGTAGTTGTTGAGGGACTTCGACATCTTCTGCACGCCATCCAGCCCCTCGAGCAGCGGCATCGTCAGAACCGTCTGAGGCCTCTGACCGTACGCCTGCTGCAGCTGTCGTCCGACCAGCAGATTGAATTTCTGATCGGTCCCGCCGAGTTCAACGTCCGCCTCGAGGGCGACGGAGTCGTAGCCCTGCACTAGCGGATACAGGAATTCGTGAATGGCGATGGCACGCTCATTGTCGTAGCGCTTCCTGAAGTCGTCGCGTTCCAGCATCCGCGCGACCGTATGTTGCGCAGCGAGCCGGATCATGTCGGCAGCACTCATGCCGGCCATCCATTCCGAATTAAAGCGAATGACCGTGCGTTCCCGGTCGAGGATCCTGAACACCTGCGCCTCGTAGGTACGCGCGTTGTCGGCGACTTCCTCTGGCGTGAGTGGCGGCCGGGTCGCGTTCTTGCCCGTCGGATCGCCGATCAGCCCCGTGAAATCCCCGATCAGGAACACGACTTGGTGTCCGAGTTCCTGGAACTGGCGCATCTTGTTCAGCAGTACCGTGTGACCCAGATGCAGATCCGGAGCAGTCGGATCGAAGCCGGCTTTCACCCGCATCGGCCGACCAGAGGCGAGACGTTGGGCGATTTCCGGTTCGAGCAAAATCTCGACGGCGCCGCGTCTGATGACTTCGAGTTGCTCGGCAATACTCTTGCTCACGTTTGGTCCTCACTCCGCGGCGGGAGACTCCGTCACGGATTTGTTAATTTCATTGACGCCGCTATCTGATGCCGTTATTTTCGGCAACAACCACCCGCATCCTCGACACTTAGAATGTATTTATGAAGCACCTTGGGAGTCCAGGGACGCGGCATGTGCGTCGCTCAAATCGTCGCCGCGCACAGCTCTTGAGCTCCGCCGCCGTCGTCACCCTCGCTGCCATCGCGCTCGTCAACCGAGGCCCGGGAGAGGCCAAACCAATCGCGCCAGGAGGCGACGAGCGAACCGCAGCCTTCGCGGTCACCCTGCCAGCGCAGCCTCAGCAAACGGCAGTGCCTTTGGCGGTGACCGACAACGGACAGCGATTGCCGTTCGAGCCGCTCGTCGCTCGCATGCAACGTGCCGAGGCGCCGCTTGAGAAGCAGGAGGATAAGTGGGTCAACGTGACCGTCGCACCGGGCGACAATCTATCGTTGATCTTTTCACGCCTCAAGCTGTCCAAACGCGACCTGCACGAAATCGTCACGCTCGATGCCAAGGATCGCAACCTGCGCAATCTAAGGCCGGGTCAGCTCATTCGCCTGTTGGTCAAGCAGGATCGGCTAGATGGCCTGGTACTCGAACTCGATCACCTCAACTCACTGCATTTCACGCGCCACGACGATCGTTTCGAGCTGTCGCTCGAGACCTCCACTCCCGAGATACAGGTCACTGCCGCAACGACCGAGATTACGCGCTCACTGTTTCTCGATGGTCAGAAAGCCGGCCTGGCGGATGGCACCATCATGCAGCTGACAGAGATCTTCGGTTGGGACATCGACTTTGCACTCGACATCCGCGCGCACGATCGTTTCAGCGTGATCTACGAGGAGATTTACAAGGACGGCAAGTACATCAAGCCGGGGCGTATACTCGCCGCAGAGTTCATGAACAAAGGCAAGAGCCATCGCGCCGTGCTGTTCGAAAACGCGGCCGGAGAGACGGCCTACTATTCCGAAGACGGCAAAGCGATGCGCAAAGCTTTCCTGCGCACGCCGGTCAATTTCACGCGCATCAGCTCGAAGTTCAACCTGCAGCGGCGCCACCCCATACTGAACACCATCCGTGCCCATCGTGGCGTGGATTACGCCGCGCCACACGGAACTCCCGTGCGCGCGACAGCGAACGGTTCGATCCGCTCCGTCGGCACCAAGGGGGGCTACGGACTGGCGGTCGAGCTGCAGCACGGCAAGGCTTACCGCACGCTCTACGCGCACTTGTCCCGGTTCGCCAAGGGTATCAAGCGCGGAAGCTCGGTACGCCAGGGACAGGTCATCGGCTATGTCGGCAAGAGCGGCCTTGCGACCGGGCCGCACCTGCACTACGAGTTTCGGGTCAACGGCGTACACCGCAACCCTCTTACGATCGAACTGCCGAAGTCTGAACCACTCGACGCGCGTTACGCCGCCGACTTTCGCCGCCAGGCCTCCCCATTACTGGACCAGCTCGATGAACTCTACGCGCGCTTCGACGTCGAGAAGTCTACCGTGGTGGCACAACTCGATCTCGCGAGCCTGGGTATCGGCGAGCACGGCCGCGCCGCTAACTGACGGCGTCGCCAGCTGGACGCCAAGATGTCTGAGGCGCTGTTCCTGGGGTTGATCTCGGGGACCAGCATGGATGGCGTCGACGCGGCGCTGGCGCGCTTCGGCGCACATGAACCGGTCGAGACCGTTCGCTGCAGGACGTTCCCTTACCCGGAAGACCTGCGGGCACGACTACTCGCGGCGATTGCACCGGCGGCCCGTCTGACACTGCACGAACTCGGCACGCTCGATGTCGATGTCGGGCGTCACTTTGCCGATGCCGCACTCGCGCTGCTCCGCGAAGCGAACGTGGCATCTCGGACAGTCAACGCGATCGGCAGTCACGGTCAGACCATACGCCATCACCCGTTGCCACCGACGCCGTACAGTCTGCAAATCGGCTGCGGCGCGACGATCGCCGCGCGCACGGGCATCGTGACAGTCGCGGATTTTCGTCGCCTGGATATCGCCTGTGGCGGCGAGGGCGCACCACTGGTACCGCCATTTCATGCTGCGTGCATGGGCAGTGCGGACGAGGATCGTATCGTCGTCAACATCGGAGGCATCACGAACCTGTCGTTGATACCGAAGGCTTGTGACACCGCAACCCTGGGCTTCGATACCGGTCCCGGCAATTGCCTCATGGACGAATGGGTTGCACGTCATCGCGGCACCGGTTTCGACGAAGGCGGTGCCTGGGCGGCTTCAGGGCGGGTAGTGCCGGCGCTGCTCGATGCGCTGCTCGCGCAAGCCTATTTCGCGCAGACACCGCCGAAGAGCACCGGCCGCGAACTGTTCAACCTGGCGTTGGTCGAGCGCGCTCTCGCGGATCTGCAACAACCCGCCACCACGCTCGACCCCGCCGATGTGCAATCGACGTTGTGCGAACTGACGGTGGAGTCGCTCGCCTGCAGCATCGAAGCCCACGTACCCGGACGTGGCACGGACATCTACGTCTGCGGCGGCGGAGCGCGGAACAAGGAACTGATGACGCGCCTGGCGCGGCGACTTACACCTCGCGCCGTGCTCGATACGGATGCACTGGGCATCGATGCCGGCTTCATCGAGGCCCTTGCCTTCGCATGGTACGCACGACGAAGAATGTCCAACGTGCCGACCCGCCTCACGACCAGCGATACGCCGCACGCCATCTGTCTGGGGGCTGTGCATGCCCCCTGTAGCGTAGCGGAAACCTGAATCGGGTGCGCGACGCCGGTCGGGTCCGGCGCGGCACCATGGCGCTGCGCGCAGCTCGGAGGGGAAGTAGCGGCGTCAGGATGGTCGGGCGCCGCGCGCCGACACCGCAGGTGAGTCGGGGAGCAGCATTACCGGTTGCGCGTTCAGACCGAGAAAGACGAACCGCAGCCGCAGGTCGTCTGCGCGTTGGGATTGCGGATGACGAACTGAGAGCCCTCGAGCCCCTCCGTGTAATCAATCTCAGCCCCCATCAGGTACTGCACACTCATCGGGTCGACGAGCAGCTTCACGCCCTGATTGATCACGGCGACGTCGCCGTCGTTCTCGCTCTGGTCGAACGTGAAACCGTACTGAAAACCCGAACAGCCGCCGCCAGAGATGAACACCCGCAGCATCAGGGATTCGTCGCCTTCTTCGTCGATGAGCTCGCGCACCTTGAGCGCCGCAGAATCGGTGAATACGAGGGTTTGTTCAGAAGTTTCCATCAGCGTGGCATCCTGCGATCAGTTACGTAGAACATAAGGGCGCACCCGGGCGAGTTCAACCTGCAGGACTTCAGGGTTTTTCCGCATCCTCGAAGCCGGCATCGTGGTCGAGGGCGAGCGGCGGGCGGCTCTCCTCGACGATACGCACGAGTTTCCCGTTGACCTCCGCACCCATGGCCATTTCTATCAGGGCATAATAAACATTACCTTCGACTCGCGCGCTCGAGGCGAGTTCCACGTGCTCGTTGGCATAGACGTCTCCCTTCACCACCCCGTTGAGGATGATGTAGGGCACGCGTACCTCGCCCTCGATCGTGCCGCGGTCACTCACCGTCAGCGTGGCACGCTCGTCGCCTTCGGCGCTGACGTTGCCTTTGATGGTGCCATCGACGTGCAACCCGCCGCCGAAACGGATGTCGCCCAGCACACGCGATTGCTGCCCGATCAGCGAATCGACCCGTGTCGGCTTGCGCTTCTTTGCCTTACCCAACATCGAATAAAACCCCTCAGTTCAGGACCGACGCCCAGTCGTAGGTCTCGGAGTACCCCCCCTCCGAGCGACCGCGGCCGCGTACAGCGACCTCGATCTGCCTGGGCACGAAGCCCTCGGGCATCCGTATCGTACCCTCGAAAAGGCGAAAGTGTTTGAATTTAAAAGACAATTTTTCGGGCCCCGATTCCACCAGCTCGCCCAGGCGCAACGCCTTGCGCTGTCCCTCGTACTCGCCCTGCAAAGCGACGTGGAGTGACCCTTCGGCGACGCGGTCATCCTTGTTGACGTGCGTCATGACGAGCTTGTAGCCGTAGCGCCCGGCGCCTTCCAGCGGCTTGACCTGGATGCCACCGATCCGCGGCCCGTTGCCGACCTCCGCCGAACCGATGACATCGCGAAAAAACTGCGTTTCGCGCTTCAGCGCGGCGATTTCCGCCTGTGCCTCGACGAGCAGCCCGTGATTCTCCTCGCGTGCCGAGCGATGAATTTCCTCGGTACGGCGCAGCCGTGCGAGATCGAAGCGCAAGCGCTCGTTCTCACGACGCAGCGTCACGGCCTCATTGAGCAAGGAGCGCTTCTCCCCGGTCGAGACCATCGCACCTGCAATCGCACGCCAATGGCCGTAATCGAGTGCGACCATGACAGCGAACAGCACAGCGAGCGTCAACCCGACCGCGATCAGGGCCTTACGCACCGGCCGATGCGGCGTGATGACGAGTTTCATGCCCTGCCGGGCATCCGGGCGCGACCCGAGCCCGCGCACGTCGTTTTTGTCCTGGCTGCGGCCAGGCGATCGTTTTTCGTTCGGCGAACCTGTTTGAGCATCACCTGTCCGTACACTCGTCTGCCCCGCGCAACGCTCCGGGCCCGGCGCGTCGTGGTGACCGGACATTAGCGGCAAGGCGTAGGATCGTCAATAACTTACGCGCTGTGCTCTGAGACGGACGCGCGTCCGCGCCAGGCGGCCACAGGGTAGACTTCCCGGCTGACGCAGCGGCCCGTGGCGCCGCTGCGTTCGCCAGGTCCCGCTTCGCGCTACGTGTCGACCTGGCGCGGCGAAAGCCGGCGAGCGTCGCGTCGCGCTGCGGCGAGTGCCGCGATGACTGGCCGGCCTTGCACCCGCTCCAAGGCGCGGGTTCAATGCAGCGAAGAAGGCACCGTCCGTGCCGGGGAGCAGATTATGGGTATCGAGTTGACTTCCACCATGGCGCTGGCTGCCGGTGCCGCCTGGGCAAGCGGGATCAATCTTTACGCCGCGCTCCTCATGATCGGGATTCTCGGCGGTTCGGGCGCGCTCGCGTTGCCGCCGGATCTCGAGATCCTCACCCATCCGCTGGTGATCGCCGCCTCCGGCTTCATGTACTGCGTCGAATTCTTCGCCGACAAGACGCCCGGCGTCGACTCGGCGTGGGATGTCCTGCATACCTTCATCCGCATCCCGGCCGGCGCCGTGCTAGCGGCCGCCGCGGTCGGCGAACTCGATCCGGCCATCCAGCTCGCGGCGTTCATCATCGGCGGCACGCTGGCCGCGGGATCACACGCAGCCAAGGCAGGGTCGCGGGCGGTCATCAACACCTCGCCCGAACCGGTCACCAACTGGACCGCATCGGTCGGCGAGGACCTCATGGTCGTGGCCGGCCTGTGGACGGCGTTCAATCACCCCGTGGTGTTCTTCGCCCTGCTGGCCATTTTCCTCGTGCTGATCGCCTGGCTGCTGCCGAAGCTGCTGCGCACGCTCAAGGATATCTATCGGCGGGTGCGCGCCTATTTCGGTGCCGAAGACAGCGCAGCACCCGCGACCGCCGCGCCCGCACTGCCGGCAGAACGCCTCGAACTGGAAGACCGGCGCCAGTGATCGCGTATCTTTGGATCAAGGCTTTTCATCTCGTTTTCGTCGTCACCTGGTTTGCGGGGCTGTTCTACCTGCCGCGGCTGTTCGTCTACCACGCGATGTGCGACGACACCATCAGCGAGGCGCGTTTCAGGATCATGGAGCGCAAGCTCTACTACGGCATCATGATGCCGAGCATCGCGCTCACCATCGGTCTCGGACTCTGGCTGGTCGCGCTGCGCGGCCACGCATGGCTCACACAAACGACATGGCTGCACGTCAAGCTGGCGATCGTCGTCGCGCTCGTCGCCTATCATTTCTATCTCGGCCAGCTGCGCAAGGCTTTCGCCGCCGGCCGCAATCGGCACGGCCACGTGTTCTACCGCTGGTTGAACGAAGCCCCCGTACTCGCGCTGATCGCCGTGGTCGTGCTCGCCGTAGTCAAACCCTGGACGGTATGAGGCCAGGCCAGCTGCCGTGACTCGCTGACGTTGCGATTGACAGTCTCGCACCGGACAATGCGAAATCTTCGGGGCGCGTCTTCGCGCGCGGCCTCGGGTCAATGTGACACCAATCCCAAGAGCACCGCATGACGACAGAATCCGAGAGACTATTCGCCGCTGCCCTGCGCGTGATGCCGGGCGGCGTCAACTCCCCCGTACGCGCATTCAACGGCGTCGGCGGTACGCCGGTCTACTTCACTCATGGTAAAGGCGCGCGGCTCACCGATGCCGACGGTCGACACTACATCGATTACATTGGCAGCTGGGGCCCGATGATCGTCGGCCATGGCCATCCGGCGGTGCGTGAGGCGCTGGCCGCGCAACTCGAGCGCGGACTCAGCTTCGGCGCGCCTTGCGAGCTCGAAACCCTGCTCGCCGAGCGCATCGTCGCACTCGTGCCGTCGGCCGAGAAGGTCCGCATGGTCAGTTCGGGCACGGAAGCGGCAATGAGCGCCATCCGACTCGCCCGCGGCGTGACCGGTCGCGATCGCATCATCAAGTTCGAAGGCTGCTACCACGGCCACGCCGATTCGCTGTTGGTCAAGGCGGGCTCCGGCGCACTGACCATGGGCGTGCCGAACTCCCCGGGCGTGCCGGCGGCGCTGGCCGAGCTGACGACGACACTGGCGTACAACGATACCCAGCAGGCCGCCGACGCCTTCGCGCGATTCGGCGACGACATCGCCGCAGTGATCGTCGAGCCTGTTGCCGGCAACATGAATTGCATCCCGCCACAGCCCGGGTTCCTCGAGGCGCTGCGCGAACTCACTGCACGACACGGCAGCCTGCTCATCTTCGACGAAGTCATGACGGGATTCCGCGTGCACGCCGGCGGCGCGCAGGCGCTGTACGACATCCGTCCCGATCTGACCGTGCTCGGCAAAGTGATTGGCGGCGGCATGCCCGTCGGGGCGATCGCGGGGCCAGCGACGATCATCGACCACTTCGCACCGTCCGGTCCGGTCTACCAGGCAGGTACGCTATCGGGGAACCCGCTCGCCATGGCGAGCGGTATCGCGACACTCGACCTGATTCGCGAGGACGGTTTCCATACCCGCCTGCTCGAGCAGACCCGCCAGCTGTGCGAGGGTCTCGAACGCGCCGCGGCCGAAGCCGGAGTGGCGCTCACCACCAACCATGTCTGCGGAATGTTCGGGGTCTTCTTCACCGCCGACGCGCCGGTGTCGCGCTTCTCACAGGTCATGGCCTGCGATGTCGATCGCTTCAAGCGTTTTTTCCATCTCATGCTCGATGGCGGCATCAACCTGGCCCCGTCAGCCTTCGAAGCCGGCTTCGTCTCGGCGGCTCACGGCCCGGCGGAGATCGAACAGACCGTGGCCGCGGCGCGCCGCGCGTTCGCCGCTCTCGGCGAAGCAACGTGAAACGACCTCGCCGCTCGCGCTGGATGACGTCGCTGGCAAGCCTGGCGGCAGTGCTATGGGCGACGCTCGTCGCTGCGGACCAGACGGCACCGCGGCTCGACGAGCTGTTCACACAACTCGCCAATGCGCCGGGGGACCGCCAGGCCGCGGCAATCGAACAGCGCATCTGGCAGGCCTGGTTCGAACACGAGGATCCGGCCGCGGCCAGCCTCCTGACGCGGGCGCGCGAGGCAGCCCAGGCCGGCAACGCGGCCAGCGCCGAGGCACTGTTCGACGAACTCGTGGGGACTCACCCGGCCTATGCCGAGGCCTGGAATCAGCGCGCCATCCTGCGCTACCTACAGGGTAACCTGGACGGTTCGCTGGCAGACATCGCCCAGGCGCTGGCACTGGAACCGCGCCATTTCGGTGCCCTGTCCGGTCGTGGTCAGTGCCTGTTCCGCCAGGAGCGTTACCGCGAGGCGGCCGACGCGTTTCGAGATGCGCTGTCGATCAACCCCTGGCTGGACTCGGTGCGCATGCAGCTCGACATGCTCGAGGCGCTGCTCAACGAACGGGCACAACCCATTTGAGAGACGCTGCCGCGGCCGATGCGGTGTCGCCCGGGCAAGCCTGTCGGACTTGAGCAATCGTAGCGAGCATGGTGGGGAAGGTGAGTCCAGATGAACACGATTTCGACGCGCATGGTCGTTCTATGTAACGCGAAGTCGGGTCGATTCGGGACGCCTTCCCTGCAGCGCAGTAGATTGTTCGCAAGGAACCTCTGAATAAGACCGGGCCGAGTAGTTCGAGTCCGCGCTGTTTGAGTTCAAGGCGCGAATCGCACGTAATAGCCGGCTATTGCGAAGATTCGTCGCGCCGAAATCGCACAGCACGGGCGCACGGGTGCCGGATCGCGGCTTGTTCGAAGGTTCCCTGAATCCGACCGGCTGCTAGAGTTGCTCTTCGGTGAACAAGCCGACGCGCAGGCTGCTGCCCTCGTAGATCTTCTCGCCGTCGACTTCCATCGTCGCGTCCGCGATACCCATCACCAGCGAACGGGAGATGATGCGGCGAACGTCGACCGTGTAGCGCACCAGCTTCTTGTCCGGCGTGACCTGACCGGTGAACTGGATCTCCGCGCCCCCGAGCGCGCGCCCGCGCCCGAGCCCGCCGCGCCAGGCAAGGAAGAAGCCGACCAGTTGCCACATGGCGTCCAGTCCGAGACAGCCGGGCATGACCGGGTCGTTGTCGAAATGGCACTGGAAAAACCAGAGGTCCGGGGTGATGTCGAGTTCGGCCTGCACCTGACCGCGCTGGTACTTCCCGCCACTGTCGTCGATCTGGGTGATGCGATCGAACATCAGCATGGGCGGCAGCGGCAGCTGCGCATTGCCGGGGCCGAACAGCTCACCATGACCGCACGCGATCAGCTCGTCGTACGTATAGGCGCTGCTTTGACGGCCGGCGACGATGATCGGCGCATCGGCGTTGAGAGGACTGGCTGGGGAGGACATCGGATAACCGCTCACTGGGGGCCGCATTGTAGCAGAGCACCGTATCCGCACTGCGGGCAGGAGCGGCAGATTCTCGCGACCGCGCCGCACGCGTGTCTTCAAGTCCAGCTGATGCTCACACGGGCCTCCGTGCCGTCGGCCGTACTGCGCAGGACGAAGCGTCCACCGTAGACGTTCTCGACCATTTCGCGAACCACGGCGAGGCCGATCCCCTGGCCTTCGACCGATTCGTCGAGCCGTGCCCCGCGTTGCAGGATATGCTCGAGCTGTCCCGCCGGGATCCCGGGCCCGTCGTCGCGCACCGTGAGGACGAATGCATCGCCAGCTTGCCCATCGGTGACCGCGACGTGAACCCGCGAGCGCGCCCATTTGCAGGCGTTGTCCGCCAGGTTGCCGACGATCTCCATCAGGTCCCCTTCGTCGCCAGCGAAACGCGCCGCTTCGTCGACCGAGCATTCAATGCTCAGGCGCCGCTCGGCATAGACCTTGCGCAGCGTCGCGACGAGCCGCTCGATGACCGGACCGGCCGGCCGCGCCGGCGCCATCAGTGAACGGCCGGCAGTGGCGGCGCGCTGCAAATGATAGTGCACAGTGCGGTCGATGCGCTCGATCTGCTCGTGGGCGACGGCGAGATCGGCGCCCTGCGCGGCATCGCGATCGAATTCGCTGCGCAGCACCGCCAACGGCGTCTTGATCGCGTGGGCGAGATCGCCGAGCGCGTTGCGGTAGCGCTGCAGATGATTGCGATTGTGGTGGAGCAACTTGTTGAGATTGCCGGTCAGTGCGCTCAGTTCGGCCGGATACTCCCCAACGATCTGCTCCTGGCGCCCCAGTTCGATGGCGCGTACTTCGTCGCCGACGTCGCCGAGCGGACGCAAGCCGCGCGTGAGACTGAACCCCTGCACGAGCAACAGGGCGGCGCTGAGCCCGCCGAACCAACCCCACAGGCTGCGCCGGAAACGCGTCACCATGCTCTCGTAAAGCGCTCCGTCCTCGTAAGCCTGTAAGGTGAAGCGGCGCGGCTCGCGCTCGCCGCCACCTTCCCAGGAAATACCGTAAGAGAGGGCAAACAAGGCCTGGCCGGACGGCGCACGTACGCGACGCAGATCCCACTGACCGAGCGCGCTCGCGGGCGCGGGCGGCAACTCGGTACCGAGCGCTGAACGGGACAGCCACGTCGTTCCGCTCGCGACATCGACGATGCGGGCGTAGTTGCCGGATCCCGGCGTCGCCAGGGCCGGGTCGGGCAGCGAACCGATCATCGTCGCGGTGTCATCGGCGTCGAAGTCAGCGGCGCCGATGAGCATGAACACGCGCCCTCGCAAACGATCCTCGACGCTGTTCAACGCGCTGTCGCGAAACGCGCGATCGAGCAAGATGCCGGCGCAGCCCAGAAACACGGCCAGCACCAGGCTCGCGGTGAGGAGGATCCGGCCGCGCAGCGAGCGCATCGGGCAAGTGCGGCGCACGCGCGCGGCGGCGCTCAGCCCTCCTCGCTCATCCGCGCGAGGCGCAACCGATAGCCGCGGCCACGTATCGTCTCGATCGGGTTCAACTCGCGCGCCGGATCGAGCTTGCGGCGCAGGCGCCCGATGATGACCTCGAGTACGTTGCTGTCCCGCTCGCTGTCGTCTTCGTAGATGTGCTCGGTGAGGTCGGATTTTGAAAGCACGTTCCCCGCGTGCAGCATCAGGTATTCGAGCACTTTGTACTCGAGCGCGGTCAGCTCGAGTTCACGTCCATCCACGCTGACCCGCTTGGCGCCGAGTTCGAGCAAGAGCGGACCACACGCGATCCGCGACTGCGAGAAGCCGGCCGCGCGTCGCAGCAGTGCGCGCAGGCGCGCCAACAGCTCCTCGCTGTGGAAGGGCTTGACGAGATAGTCATCGGCGCCGATCTCAAGTCCCGCGACCTTGTCCTCCCAGCGCCCGCGGGCGGTCAGGATGAGCACCGGAAACGCTTTCTGCGCGGCGCGCCAGGCGCCGATGACGCTGCTGCCGGACTTGTCCGGCAGGCCGAGATCGACGATAGCCGCGTCGATCGGGTACTCGAGACCGATGTGCTCGCCGTCCTCGCCATTCGGGGCGCAGTCGACCGCGTAGCCGGCGGCGCGCAACCGTTCGGCGAGTTGTTCGCGCAGGGCGTCCTCGTCCTCGACGACGAGAATCCGCATCAGCGGCTTCCGCCGCCCGCGCCCTTGCCGTCGACGCGCACGACCCGCACCCGGCCATCGTCGAGCAGGACCTTGACCTCGTAGACGATCTGACCGGCGCGGTTCGTGGTGCGCACGTCGAGCACGCGTCCGCCGGTCATCGCCGCTGCCTGGCGCGCGGCGTCGGCGCCGTCCGTCGCGGCAGCATGCGCGCCCGCGACCGCACCGCCGGCGAGGGCCAGCATGAGCAGGGCGGCAAAAAGAGGGCGGCGAATCATCGTTTCATCATAACCGAGCAGGGCCTCGGCGCACGCGTGCCGGGCGGAACTGGACCCGGGCTGGCAGCCGGTTGCGACGTGAGGTGTTGACTGTCATGGAAAGCCGCCAGGGACTGAGCAGGCCGGCAGTGTAGCGAATGCGACTGAACCGGGCCTGAATTTCGGTACGCGGCGAAGCGCGTCGCTCACCCGGCCTCGACGCTGAAGTGGCGGTCGTGGTTCAGGGCCGGGATCATCGCACGCACCTCGCCGACCCGCGCCGGCTCGATGCGCGCGGTGATGAAACCGACGTCGTCACCACCGTCGGCCAGCACTTCGCCCCAAGGATCGACAATCAGCGAGTGGCCGTAGGTCCGGCGCCCCCAGGACCGCACGCCGCACTGGCCCGGCGCAAAAACGAAGCAGCCCGTTTCAATGGCCCGTGCGCGCAACAGCGCGTGCCAGTGCGCGGCGCCGGTCTTGGCGGTGAAGGCGGCGGGCACGGCGAGAAACTCGGCACCCGCGTGAGCGAGCTCGCGATAGAGGCCGGCAAAGCGCAGGTCGTAGCAGATGCTCAGGCCGAGCCGTCCCCACGGCAACGCAGCCACCACGGCACGCTCACCCGGCACCACGCTGCTAGATTCGCGGTATTGCTGTCCATCGCGGATGGCAACGTCGAACAGGTGAATCTTGTCATAGCGTGCGGCCACCTCGCCCCCAGGCGCGATCAGCAGTGCGCGATTGCGCACCTTGCCGCCGATGTCACGCACGGGAATCGAACCGAGCAGCAACCAGCGGCCGAGGTCACGCGCCAGTCCGCAGCCATGAGCGAGTGCCGGATGTGCGGCTTCCTCGTAGCCATGCTCGTAGTAGGCGCCGTCGCGCGGCTCGAGCAGGCAGTAGAACTCGGGCAGGCAGATCAGATCGGCGCCCGCAGCCGCCGCGCCCCGAACCAGCTCTTCGACGCCACGCAGATTGGCGTCGAGATCATCGCTCGCGCAGTTCTGCACGCAGGCGACGGTAAACGGCCCGGGGCTGCTCATCACGCGTTCAGTCGAGGCGCCCGTCGGCCACGACGACGCCATCGGCATCGGCGTAGAGATACTCGCCGGGCTTGATCGTGACCTCGCCAAAACGCAGCTCCACGTCCCGCTCACCGACGCCCTTCTTGACGCTCTTGCGTGGATTGGTCGCGATAGCCTTGACGCCGATCGCGAGGGCGCCGATGGGTTCCGCATCGCGGATACAGCCATAGACGACGATGCCGGCCCAGCCATTGTCGAGGCCGATTTCGGCAAGGTTGTCGCCAACCAGCGCACAACGCAGGGACCCCCCACCATCGACCACCAGTACGCGCCCTTCGCCGGGCTCTTCGAGCGTACTGCGCACGAGGCTGTTGTCCTCGTGCACCTTGAGGGTGACGACCGGGCCTTCGAAGGTACGTTTACCGCCGAAGTCGCGGAAGATCGGGGCCAGTACGCGCAGCGTCTCACCGTGCGCATCGTACAAGTCTGCGGTGGCAACCATGTTGTCGTCCTGTCGTTGCTGGGCCGGCCGGAAGACGGTTCCGCCGGTGGTTATTTCTTCTCGGTGCTGGCGTTGTCCTTGCGCGGACGCTCCCAGCCGCTGATCGTCTTCTGACGGACGCGGCTGATCACCAGGCGCCCGGCCTCGACGTCCTCGGTGACGGTGGTGCCGGCGCCGATGGTCACGCCGCGACCCACGCGCACCGGCGCGACGAGCTGCGTATCGGATCCGACGAAGACGTCGTCTTCGAGAACGGTCTTGTGCTTGAACGCGCCGTCGTAGTTGCAGGTGATGGTCCCCGCGCCCACGTTGACGCGTTCACCGATCTCGGCATCGCCGACGTAGGCGAGATGGTTGACCTTGCTGCCGGCGGCGATGTCCGATTTCTTGATTTCGACGAAATTCCCGATGTGCACCGCGCGGCCCAGCGTCGTCTCCGGCCGCAGGCGCGCAAAGGGACCGATGCGAGAGGATGCGCCGATCGTAACCGATTCGATCACGCAGTTCGGCAGAATCTCGACACCGTCATCGATGCGCGCATCGCGAATGACGTTGTTGGGCCCGACGTGCACGCCGTCACCCAGCGTGACGTCCCCTTCGATAACCACATTGACGTCGATGACGACGTCGCGCCCGCACACGAGCGTGCCGCGGACATCGAGGCGCGAGGGGTCGAGCAGCGTCACGCCCTGCTCGAGCAGCGCATCGGCAAGGCGGGCCTGGTAGAGACGTTCGACCTCGGCCAGCTGACGGCGATTGTTGACGCCCATCGCCTCGGCCGCGTCGGCAAGCGTGGCGCTACCAACGGCGACGCCCTCGGCGACCGCCATCGCCACGCAGTCGGTCAGATAGTACTCGCCCTGGGCATTGTCGTTGCCGAGCGCTGGGATCCACTTGTGCAGCAGCGCGCCGCGCACGGCCATGATGCCTGTGTTGATCTCATCGATCCGGAGCTCATCCTCCGATGCGTCCTTGTGTTCCACTATGCGCAACAGGCTGCCGTCGGTGCCGCGCACGATGCGCCCGTAACCGCTCGGGTCGGACATGCGTGCGGTGAGCACGGCGAACCCGCTCGCCGCCGCGTCGAGCAGGTCGGCAAGCGCGCGGGACGTGAGCAGGGGCACGTCACCGTAGAGGATGAGCACGGTGTCTTCGGCTGGTATCTGGTCGAGCGTCTGCGCGACGGCGTGCCCGGTACCGAGTTGTTCGCGCTGCTCGGCCCAGGTGACCCCGCGATGGGCAAGGCCCGCGACGAGACGCTCGCCGCCATGGCCGTGAACCACTACAGGGGTGCGGTCACTGACCGCCGCGGCACTGTCGAGCACGTGCTCGATCATGGGCTTGCCGGCTACCCGGTGCAGAACCTTGGGCAGGTCCGAATGCATGCGTTTACCCTGGCCCGCGGCCAGTACGACGACGGTGACGCTCATATGTCTCCCTGCTTTGCGGTCGGGGTCCGCGCAATCCGCGCGCTATGATAGAGGGCGCGCGAGGTGCGGACAAACATGCTCGGAGCCCGCGGCCAGAGACGAAAACGCCGGCACGAGGCCGGCGTTTTCGGGAACGGGGCGCGCTCCTCAGCGGCCCATCCGGCGCCGCAGGCGCTGGATGGTCTGGAGCTGGGCGGCAGCCTCGGCCAGTTCGGACAACGCCGCGGCGTAGTCCATCTTGGCGTTGCCTTCCGAGAGCAGCCGCTCGGCATCTTCCTTCGCCTTCAGTGCCGCGGCTTCGTCGAGATCCTCGGCGCGCTGCGCAGTGTCGGAGAGGATGGTGACGACACGCGGTTGCACCTCCAGCATCCCGCCGGAGACGTAAAACCCTTGGTGCTTGTTTTCCCCCAGGCTGAGACGCACCTCGCCCGGCCCGAGACGGGTCAGCAGCGGCGTGTGCCCCGGGGCGATGCCGACTTCACCCAGGATCGCCGGGGCGAAAATCATTTCCGCCAGCCCCGAGAAGATCTCCCGCTCGGCACTGACGATGTCGACGTGGACGGTCATGGCCATGATTCGCAGTGACTCCCGGGCTTAAATTTTCTTCGCCTTCTCGACCGCTTCCTCGATCGAGCCGACCATATAGAAGGCCTGCTCCGGCAGGTCATCATGCTCGCCGGCCACGATCGCCTTGAAGCCGGTAATCGTGTCCTTGAGCGACACGTACTTGCCCGGCGTGCCGGTGAAGACCTCGGCAACCGAGAACGGCTGCGACAGGAAGCGCTGGATCTTACGCGCGCGGGCGACGGTGAGCTTATCCTGCTCGGAAAGCTCGTCCATGCCGAGAATCGCGATGATATCGCGCAGCTCCTTGTAACGCTGCAGGGTGTTCTGCACCGCACGCGCCGTGTCGTAGTGATCCTGACCAACCACCAGCGGGTCGAGCTGACGGCTGGTGGAGTCGAGCGGGTCGACGGCCGGGTAGATACCGAGCTCGGCGATCTGACGCGAGAGCACGACCGTCGCATCGAGGTGAGCGAAGGTCGTCGCCGGGCTCGGATCGGTGAGATCGTCGGCAGGCACGTAGACGGCCTGAATCGAGGTGATGGAGCCTGTCTTCGTCGAGGTGATTCGCTCCTGCAAGCGGCCCATTTCCTCGGCCAGCGTCGGCTGGTAACCCACCGCTGACGGCATGCGGCCGAGCAGCGCGGAGACCTCGGTACCGGCCAGGGTGTAGCGGTAGATATTGTCGATGAACAGCAGCACGTCGCGGCCTTCGTCACGGAACTTCTCGGCCATCGTCAGGCCGGTCAGCGCGACGCGCAGTCGGTTGCCGGGCGGCTCGTTCATCTGGCCGTAGACCATCGCCACTTTGGACTTCTCGAACTCGTCTACGTTGACGACGCCAGCTTCCTGCATCTCGTGGTAGAAGTCGTTGCCCTCGCGGGTACGCTCACCGACACCGGTGAACACCGACAAGCCCGAATGCTCGGTGGCGATGTTGTTGATGAGCTCCATCATGTTGACGGTCTTGCCGACGCCGGCGCCGCCGAACAGGCCAACCTTGCCGCCCTTGGCAAACGGACAAATAAGGTCGATGACCTTGATGCCGGTCTCGAGCAGCTCAGTGGCCGGGGAGAGTTCGACGAACTTGGGCGCATTGCGGTGAATGACCATGCGCTCTTCTTCGCCGATCGGCCCACACTCGTCGATCGGATCGCCGAGCACGTTCATGATGCGGCCAAGCGTCTTGGTACCGACCGGGACCTTGATGCCCTCGCCGGTATTGTTGGCGTTCATGCCGCGCCGCAGGCCGTCGGTCGAACCGAGCGCGATCGTGCGCACGATGCCGTCGCCCAGCTGCTGCTGCACTTCCAGCGTGATTTCACTGTTGTCGATCTTCAACGCGTCGTAGATCTTGGGCACTTCCGCGGTCGGGAATTGCACGTCGACAACAGCACCAATGACTTGTACCACCTCTCCAGAACTCATGCTCGAAGTTCCTCTCAATCGCCTAATTCGTAAGTTACTCGGTATTCCTGCTCGTCACGCTCAGACCGCGGCGGCACCGCCGACGATCTCCGACAATTCCTGCGTGATGGCTGCCTGACGCGCCTTGTTGTAGACGAGCTGCAGTTCTTCGATAAGTTTGCCGGCATTGTCTGCCGCGGCCTTCATCGCGACCATGCGCGCCGACTGTTCGCAAGCAATGTTCTCGACCACACCCTGGTAAACCAGCGATTCGATGTAGCGCGAGAACAGCTGCTCCATGACATCACGAGCCTCGGGCTCGTAGATGTAGTCCCAGTGGTGCCGCAGCTCGTCGGTGTCTCCCGGGACCAGCGGCAGCAGCTGCTCGAAGTTCGGCTTCTGCGTCATCCGGTTGACGAACTCGTTCGACACCATGAAGACCTGATCGACGCGGTTCTCGAGGAAGCTGTCGAGCATCACCTTGATCGTGCCGATGAGATCCTCGAGTTTTGGCGCGTCACCGAGCGAGCTGGCCTGGCCGACGACCCGGCCGCCGAGGCGCGAGAAGAAGCCGAGACCCTTGTTGCCGATCACGCACAGGTCGATCTCCTTGCCCTCCTTCTCCCAGGCCTGGAACTGCCGCAGGGACTGGCGGAAGAGGTTGGCATTGAGACCGCCGCACAGCCCGCGGTCGGTCGTCACCACGATGACACCGATACGCTTGACCTCACGCTCGATGAGGAAAGGGTGTCGGTACTCGGTGTTGGCATGCGCGATGTGCGCGACCACGTTGCGCATCTTGTCCGCGTAGGGTCGGGCCGCCGTCATGCGATCCTGCGCCTTGCGCATCTTGCTCGCCGCGACCATTTCCATGGCCTTGGTGATCTTCTGCGTGTTCTTGACGCTCGCGATCTTGGTGCGGATTTCTTTGGCTGCTGCCATTGCTTTCGGCCTTGCGCTCGGGGCTTACCAGGAATGGTTCGCTTTGAATTCTTCGATCGCCGACTTGAGTGCGCCTTCGATCTCGTCGTTGTAGTCACCGCTGGCGTTGACCTGGTCGATCAACTGCTTGTGCGACGAGTTCATGAAGTCGTGCAGGGCGGTTTCGAAGTCGCCGATCTTGTCGATCTCGATGTCATCGAGGAATCCGCCCTCGGCCGCGTACAGGGACACCGCCATGTGCGCTACCGACAGGGGCGAGTACTGCTTCTGCTTCATCAGCTCCATCACGCGCTGGCCGCGCTCGAGCTGCTTGCGGGTGGCCTCGTCGAGGTCTGACGCGAACTGCGAGAAGGCTGCCAGCTCACGATACTGCGCCAATGCGAGGCGGATACCACCGCCGAGCTTCTTGATGATCTTGGTCTGCGCCGCACCACCCACGCGCGAGACCGAGAGGCCGGCGTTGATGGCCGGGCGGAAGCCCGAGTTGAACAGGTCGGTCTCGAGATAAATCTGACCGTCGGTGATCGAGATCACGTTGGTCGGTACGAAGGCAGAGACGTCACCGGCCTGGGTCTCGATGATCGGCAGTGCGGTCAGCGATCCGGTCTTGCCCTTCACTTCGCCGTTGGTGATCCTCTCGACGTGCTCGGCATTGATTCGCGCAGCCCGCTCGAGGAGACGGGAGTGCAGGTAGAAGACGTCGCCCGGGTAGGCTTCGCGGCCTGGCGGACGGCGCAGCAGGAGTGATACCTGGCGATAGGCCCAGGCCTGCTTGGTGAGATCGTCGTAGATGATGAGCGCGTCTTCGCCACGGTCACGGAAATACTCGCCCATGGCACAGCCGGCGTACGGCGCGATGTACTGCATGGCGGCCGAATCGGAAGCGGTCGCGGCTACGATGATCGTGTGGCCGAGCGCATCGTGCTCTTCGAGCTTGCGGATGACACTGTTGATCGACGACGCCTTCTGGCCGATGGCGACGTAGATACATTTGATGCCGGTACCCTTCTGATTGATGATCGCGTCGATGGCGACCGCGGTCTTGCCGGTCTGGCGGTCACCGATGATCAGCTCGCGCTGGCCGCGGCCGACGGGCACCATGGCGTCGATCGACTTCAGGCCGGTCTGCACCGGCTGCGAGACCGACTGACGCGCGATGACGCCGGGCGCAATCTTCTCGATGGGTTCGGAGCGGACCGCGTCGATGTCACCCTTGCCGTCGATCGCACGGCCCAGGGAATCGACCACGCGGCCGAGCAGGGCCTCGCCCACGGGCACTTCGAGAATACGTCCCGTGCAGCGGCACGTGTCGCCTTCCGTCAGGTGCTCGTACTGGCCCAGGATCACAGCGCCGACCGAGTCCTGCTCCAGGTTGAGCGCGAGACCGTAAACGCCGCCAGGGAACTCGATCATCTCGCCCTGCATGACATCGGCCAGACCGTGAATGCGGCAGATGCCGTCGGTCAGGCTGACGATGGTGCCCTCGGTGCGGCCCTCGGTCTCGAGCTTCAGGCCCTCGATTTTCTTCTTGATCAGTTCACTGATCTCAGTTGCGCTGATGCTCATGGCAATCCTCTGCGACTAATGCTTCAAATTTCGAAAACGGTTAACTGCCGGCCTCAACCGAGCTGCTGCTCGAGAGCTGCGAGGCGTCCGCGCAGCGACAGATCGATGACCGAATCACCGATCTTGATCACGGCCCCTCCGATGAGCGCCGAGTCGACGTGCGCGTCGACTTCGCAATCGCTACCGAGACGGCCGCGCACGGCCTGCTCGATACGCTCGCGCTCGGACGCGCTCAGTTCGAACGCAGATGAAACCTCGACGTGCACGACGCCCGCGGCCTTGGCCCGGCGCCGCTCGAACACTTCGGCGATCTGCGGCGCAACCTCGAGGCGTTCGGCCTCGACGAGCGCGCGGAGGAAGTTCCGCCGGCTATCGCTCAGGCGATCCCCAAGCACGTCCCCGAGCAAATCGAGGAGGTTGGCATTGGAAACCTTGGGATGCCCGATGTAGCGCGCGAGCAGCGGGTCGGAGACCGCGGCCGCCAGCACCTCGAGCATCGCCGACCACTGCTCGACCTCTCCGTGCTCGTCGGCGTACGCATAGGCAGCGGCAGCATAGGGTCTGGCGATCGTGAGTTTCTCTTGCATGGCGTGACCTACAGGTTGGCGGCGAGCTTGTCGAGCACCTCGCGATGCGCCTTCTCGTCGACTTCACGCATCAGGATCTGCTCGGCACCCGAGACCGCGAGACGCGCCACCTGGGCGCGCAGTTCGTCGCGTGCCTGGTTGCGGTTCTGCTCGATCTCGGCGCCCGCGGCAGCCTTGATCCGGTCGGCCTCTTCGCGGGCGGTGACCTTGGCAGCTTCGACGATCTCATCGGCGCGCTTCTGCGCCTGGGTGATGAAATCCTGCGCCTTGTCCTTCCCGTCGCGGATGACGTCGCCCGCGCGCTGCTCGGCCAGCTCCAGCTCGTGCTTGCCACGCTCGGCGGCGGCAAGGCCGTCGGCGATGCGTGACTCACGCTCTTCGAGTGCTTTGAGGACCGGCGGCCACACATACTTGAGACAGAACCAGACGAAAATCGCGAACGATATCGCCTGACCGATCAAAGTCAGATTCATATTCATGACGGCTGGCCTACCAGAGTTTCAGTTGCTTATCCGACCTGTCCGAGGAACGGGTTAGCGAACATGAGCAGGGCAGCGAACGCGATGGCGATAATCGGCACGGCGTCGGTCAGACCGAGCATGAGGAACATGCGTGCCTGCAGCATCGGAACGAGTTCCGGCTGACGCGCGGCACCTTCCAGGAACTTGCTGCCCAGAATGCCGATACCCACACCGGCGCCGAGCGCCCCCAGACCGATCATGATGCCGGCAGCGAGTGCTGAAAAGGCAACAACAGACTCCATAACTACTTCTCCTCTGGTTTTCTCGGATTAATGAGAATCGTGACTTTCGTGCGACTGACTGAGGTACACAATCGTCAACATCATGAAAATGTATGCCTGCAGGGTGATGACGAGAATGTGGAAGATTGCCCACGGCACCGACAATGCCCACTGCAGCCAGAACGGGACCAGCGCGGCAATCAGCACGAACACCAGCTCACCGGCGAACATGTTGCCGAACAGTCGCAGAGACAGCGAGAGCGGCTTGGCGATGAGCGACACGGTCTCGAGCACCAGGTTGACCGGTAGCAGCGCCTTGCCGAAAGGATGGAAAGCCAGTTCACCGAGAAAACCGCCCGGGCCCTTGACCTTGATCCCGTAGTAAATCATGAGTGCGAAGACCGACAGGGACATGCCGAACGTTGCATTGACGTCGGTCGTCGGCACCATCTTCATGTACTCGATTCCGACCAGGTGGCTGACGTAGGGAACGAAATCCACCGGCACCAGGTCCATCAGGTTCATCAGGAAGATCCACACGAAGATCGTCAGCGCGAGCGGGCCGATAATCTTGTTATGGCCGTGGAAGGCGTCGCGCACGCTGCCGACCACCATCTCGAAGACCAGTTCCACGCAGTGCTGCCAGCGCGACGGCTTCTCGACCGAAGCACTCACCGCGACCTTGCGGAACAGCCAGCAGAAGACCACGCCGGTCAGCAACGACCAGAACATGGTGTCGACGTTGATCGCCACGAAACCCATCTCGGCCGCTTCCTGCGGACCGTGGGCGAAGCCCCAGGTACCATCGGGGTGCTTGCCCCAGGTCAGGTTCTGGATGTGGTGGCTGATGTACTCAGCGGGTGATCCGGCTGCCATGACTTATCCGTTTTCTCTGCTCGTTCTCTTACCGCGGTGCCGCGCCCTCAAGGCTTGATGGCACTCCTTTCGCGCGGCGCCTCGCCGAGGTCCACGAAAAGGAATGCCAGCCAGTTCACCGCGACGGTCGCGATGTAGGTCAGCACCACGATCAGGAAATTCACGTTCAGCAGCTTGATGGCGATGACGAACATCGCCGCCGTGAACGTAATCTTTATCAGTTCCCCAACATATATTTGATGTAACGCCTGCTCCGGCGTTGCGCCCCGCTGTCGCCGCACCAGGCGCCGCGCGAGATAGTAATTCGGTAGCACGCCGACCAGTCCACCGACCAGGGCCGCGTAGGCCCCATTGCTGCCCATGACCACCGCCAGCACCGCCGCGATGAGCACGACGACGCCAATCTGGCCGGCAACGAGCGACAACATCGTCCGTCGCGACCGCTCCTGGAGCGTAGGACGCGCGCCATGACGCGCGGACAACTGGGTAAGCACACCAAAGTCTGCAAGCGTAAACCGCGCGATTCTAGCCGTTTTTGCCGCAGCGCGGCAAGCCTTCCCGGCAAGGAATCTCGAAATCGTGTGCGCGCCCCGCCGCCGGGCGGGTCACCAGGCCCCGGAGCCGTGCTCATTTGATGTGTTCGAGGATCCCGTCGAGTTCGTCGAGCGAGGTGTAGCGGATGGTCAGCGTGCCGCGCCCGCCGGCACCATGGCGGATCGCGACGTTGGCGCCGAGTTTCTCGGCCAGGCTCTGTTCGAGACGCGTGATGTCCGGATCGGCCCGCTTCTCTGCGCGCGGCTTGTTCGGCTCGCCGCCCTCGCGCAGGCGCCGCACCAGGGCCTCCGCTTCGCGCACGCTCAGCCCGCGCGCTGCGATGTGGCGCGCGCTCTCGACCTGCTGCTCGCCGCTGAGACCGAGCAGGGCCCGAGCGTGGCCCATCTCGAGCTTGCGCTGCTCGACCAGTTCGCGCGTGACCTGCTCGAGCTCGAGCAGGCGCATCAGGTTGCTGACACCCGCGCGCGATCGGCCGACGGCCTCGGCGACCTGCTGGTGGGTCATGTCGAACTCGCGCACCAGCCGGTCGAGCGCGAAGGCTTCTTCCATCGGGTTGAGCTGCTCGCGCTGGATGTTCTCGATAAGCGCGATGCTCATCGCGTCCGCATCGGCGACGCGCTTGATGATCGCCGGGATCGCACCCAGGCCGGCCAGTTGCGCGGCGCGCCAGCGACGCTCGCCCGCGATCAGCTCGTAGCGGCCCGCGTCGCCGAGCGGCCGGATGACGACCGGCTGCACCACGCCCTGGGCGCGGATCGATTCGGCGAGGTCCTGGAGCGTCTCGTTGTCGATGTCCATGCGCGGCTGGTACTGGCCGCGCTGGATGAGATCGACCGGCACCACCTTGAGCTGGTCGCCGTTGGCCTCCTCGATGGCCACCTGGTCGGCGCCGATGCCGAGCAGCGCATCGAGACCACGGCCGAGTCCGCGTTTCTTGCTAGTCATGTCGATTCGTCGTTCCAGCAGGGAAGTACGGGCGCCGCGTCGAGCGACGGAGAGCTTGCGCGGCTTCGCGCCCGGATCGGCCCGCTCACTGCCCCCAAGACTCCATCGGCGCGCCCCGTCACGCCGTCAGTGCCGCTTCGCGTCGCAGCATCTCGCCGGCCAGCGCGAGGTAGGCGACCGCGCCGCTGGAGGACTTGTCGTACATCAGCGCTGGCAGGCCGTGACTGGGGGCCTCGGCCAGGCGCACGTTGCGCGGGATGATGGTGCGGTAGACCTTGTCGCCGAAATGATCGAGAAGCTGGCGCGAGACTTCGTTGGCGAGATTGTTACGGGGGTCGAACATGGTGCGCAGCAGCCCCTCCACGCGCAGCCCCGGGTTGAGAAAGCGGCGGATCTTGTCGATCGTCTCGAGCAGCGCGGAAAGACCCTCGAGCGCGTAGTACTCGCACTGGGTCGGGATGACCACCGCGTCGGCCGCCACCAATGCGTTGATCGTGAGCATGTTCAGCGACGGCGGGCAGTCGATGATGATGTAGGCGTAGTGCTCGCGAACCGGTTCCAGTGCGTGGCGCAGGCGCAGCTCGCGACCGAGTTCCTCGAGCAGGCCGACCTCGGCGCCGGTCAGGTCGCCGTTGGCCGGCAGCAGGTCGTAACCGGCCGCGACGCCCTTCACCATGCAGGCGTCGAGCGAGCGATCACCCATCAGCATGTCGTAGCTGGAAGCCTCGAGCTCGCGCTTGTCGACCCCACTGCCCATCGTCGCGTTGCCCTGCGGGTCGAGGTCGACGAGCAACGTGCGCCGCTTGGTCGCAGCCAGCGACGCGGTCAGGTTGACGCTCGTCGTGGTCTTGCCGACGCCCCCCTTCTGGTTCGCTATGGCGAGAACGCGTGACATGCTGGTGGGCTGCTGGGTACCTGTCGCTGGGAGCACGCGAACGTCGGCGCGCGCGTCGGAACGGCGAATTATGGCACAAGTTCCCCGTCCTGCAGCCGCCCCAGGGCGCTTGCCCGTCAGGTTCCGGTGAACACCACCAGGTGCCGATCGCGAAACCCGGGCACGCGCAGCGGCACCACCCGCGCCGGGCCGGCGAGCTCTTCCGCCCGCGCGCGGTCGCCGGCATCGACGCGCCCTTTCATGGCGAGGATCCGCCCGCCCGGCGCGCGATGCGGCAGGGCCAGCACAACGAAATCGGCCAGCGCACTGAAGGCCCGGCTGATGACGACGTGGTACGCCGCCGCGGCGGGCAGCGCCTCGATGCGCGCGCTGACCACCTCGACGTTGTCGAGCCCCAGTTCGATCTTCACCTGGGTCAGGAAACGCGCGCGGCGCTGGCGCGGCTCCAGCAGGGTGACCGCGAGCGCAGGGCGCGCCACCGCCAGCACCACCCCCGGCAGGCCCGCCCCGCTGCCGACGTCGAGCACCGCACCGCCATCGAGGTGGGGCACGACCGAGAGGCTGTCGACCAGATGCTCGCGCGCGAAAGCCGCGGTACTGCGCGCGCCGGTCAGATTGGTCACCTGGCGCCACCTGTCGACCAGCTCCGCGTAGCGCGTCAGCTGCGACAGTTGCGTCTCGTCGAGCGTGATACCGAGCGCCGGCGCGGCCGACGCGAGCACCTCGGCGACGACCGCGTCGCCGCGCGGCGGCGCGGCGCTCACGCCGATTGCGCGAGGCGTCCGCGGTGCCGGCGCAGCGCGACCAGCAGCAGCGCGATGGCCGCCGGCGTGACGCCGGCGATGCGGCCGGCCTGGCCGACGGTGCACGGGCGGTGCTCGCTCAGCTTCTGTGCCACTTCGCTGGACAGGCCGCGGATGGCGGCAAAGTCGAAATCGGCCGGAATCGGCATGTCTTCGACCTCGCGGGTGCGCGCGACCTGCTCCTGCTGACGCGCGATATAACCGCTGTAGCGCGCCGCGATCTCGACCTGCGCGACGACCTCCGCATCCTCGATCCCGGGCCCGGCGCCGGGCAGGCGCATCAGCGCCGCGTAGTCGAGCCCGGGGCGTCGCAGCAGCTCGTCGAGCCGCTGCTCCTTGCGCAGCGGCTGGCCGAGCACCGCGCGGGCCGCCGCCTCGGGCACGCGGGCCGGCGACAGCCAGGTGGTGGCGAGGCGCTGCTGCTCGCGGGCGAGCGCCTCGCGCTTGGCCTGGAAACGCACCCAGCGAGCGTCGTCGACCAGGCCGAGTTCCCGCGCGACCGGGGTCAGGCGCAGGTCGGCATTGTCCTCGCGCAGCTGCAGGCGGTACTCGGCACGGCTGGTGAACATGCGGTACGGCTCGCTGGTACCGCGCGTGACCAGGTCGTCGACGAGCACGCCCAGGTAGGCTTCGTCGCGACGCGGGTACCACGGCGCCGCCCCGCGCACGCGTAAGGCGGCGTTGATGCCGGCCAGCAGGCCCTGCGCGGCGGCTTCTTCGTAGCCGGTCGTGCCGTTGATCTGGCCGGCGAAGAACAAGCCGTCGATGACGCGGGTTTCGAGCCAGGGCGCGAGATCGCGCGGATCGAAGTAGTCGTATTCGATGGCGTAACCGGGCCGCGTGATGTGGGCTTGCTCGAAGCCGCGGATGGAGCGCACCAGGGCCAGCTGGACGTCGAACGGCAGGCTGGTCGAAATGCCGTTGGGATAGACCTCGTCGACCTCCAGACCCTCCGGTTCGACGAAGATCTGGTGGCTCTCGCGCGCGGCGAAGCGTACGACCTTGTCCTCGATCGAGGGGCAATAGCGCGGCCCCACGCCTTCGATCGCACCACTGAACATGGGCGAGCGATCGAGTCCGTCGCGGATCAGGGCGTGGGTGCGTTCATTGGTATGAGTAATGTGGCAGCAGACCTGTGCCGGGTGCTCGTCGCGTGAGCCCATCAACGAAAACACCGGCCGCGGTTCGTCGCCCGGCTGCGCTTCGAGGACGCTGAAATCGATGCTGCGGCGCGCGATCCGCGGCGGTGTCCCGGTCTTCAGCCGCCCGACGCGGAACGCGCCGTCGCGCAGGCGCGCGGCGAGCGCGTTCGACGGTGCGTCGCCCGCGCGCCCGCCGCTGTAATTCGCTTCGCCGACATGGATCCGCCCACCCAGGAAGGTGCCCACGGTCAGCACCACGACCGGAGCGCGGAAACGCAGGCCCATCTGCGTGACCACGCCAACCAGCGCATCGCCCTCGAGCCAGAGGTCGTCGACGGCCTGCTGGAACAGGGTCAGGCCGGCCGCGCCCTCGAGCGCGTGCCGCGCGGCGCGGCGGTACAGGCCGCGGTCGATCTGCGCGCGGGTTGCACGTACCGCCGGGCCCTTGCTCGCATTGAGCGTGCGGAAGTGGATGCCGCAGGCATCCGCGCCACGTGCCATGAACCCGCCCATGGCATCGATCTCGCGCACCAGGTGGCCCTTGCCGATGCCGCCGATGGCGGGATTGCAGGACATCTGGCCGAGCGTTTCGATGTTGTGCGTGAGCAACAGGGTGCGGGCACCCATGCGGGCGCTGGCAAGCGCCGCCTCGGTGCCGGCGTGGCCGCCGCCAACGACGATGACATCGAACGATTCAGGGAATTGCACGGGCCCGATACCCCAGGCGAAGAGAGGGCGGGAAAGGATAGGGCAAGGTCCTGGCGATGAGAAGTACGGGCGCCGTGGCTCAGGCTCGAGCGGTAACGGCCCGGGTATCGCGAAACGCCAGGTTCGAGGCGAAGACCGCCGTGGCGTGTTCCCACGCGTAGCCGCGGGCGAACTCGGCACAGGCCGCGCGCTCCAGCCCGCGCGCGCGCTCGATGGCCCGGCCGAGGTCCTCGTCGAGCGCGCCCACGGCCGCGTCGGTGACCACGTCCAGCGGGCCGGTCACCGGGTAGGCGGCCACCGGCACGCCGCAGGCGAGTGCTTCGAGCAGGACCAGGCCGAAGGTGTCGGTACGGCTCGGGAACACGAACACATCCGCGCCGGCGAGGTGGCGTGCCAGCTCACGGCCGAACTTCGCGCCGAGAAACCGCGCCCGCGGCCAGCGCGCGCGCAGGCGCGCGAGGTCGGGGCCGTCACCGATCACGAGCTGGCTGCCCGGCAGCGGCAGGGCCAGGAAGGCCTCGATGTTCTTCTCCACCGCCACGCGCCCCATGTAGACATGGATCGGCCGCGGCAGGCCGGCGTAGTCGAAGGCCTCGCCCGGATGAAAAATGTCGGTGTCGACGCCGCGCTGCCATAAGCACAGGTTGGTGAAACCCCGCGCGGCGAGGCGTTCGCGCTGCGACGCCGTCGGTACCAGGGTCCGCGCGGCGGCCGCGTGGAAGCGTCGCAGCCAGGCGTAGCTGACCGCCAGCGGCAGCGGTACGCGCAGACGGATGTACTCGGGAAACTGGGTGTGAAACGAGGTCGTGAAGCGGCGTCCCCGCGCGCGACACCAGCGCCGCGCCGCCTGCCCGAGCGGCCCCTCGGTGGCGATGTGCACCGCGTCGGGGTCGAAATCGTCGAGCATCGCGGCGACGCGCCGGCCCGGCCACAGCGCGAGTCGGATCTCGGGGTAGGTCGGGCACGGCACGGTATGGAAGGCCGCCGGGGTCACGAAGCGCACCTCGAAGCCGCTGCGCTCGAGATAGCGCCCGGTTGTCTCCAGTGTGCGCACGACACCGTTGACCTGGGGATGCCAGGCGTCGGTCACGATGATTACGCGCATCGTCGTCTCACGCCGCCGCGGCCGGCGTACCGGGCGCGGCCCGTTCCACCTGCCATTCGACGAGCTCGATGCGACCGTCGCGCTGCTCGATCAGCGCCGTGCAGCTTTCCACCCAGTCGCCGCAATTGTGATAGGCGATGCCACCGATGGTGGCGATCTCCGGCCGGTGGATGTGGCCGCAGACGACCCCGTGCACCCCCTCGCGAGCCGCGGCCTCGGCGACCACGGTCTCGAAGCGGCTGATGTACTTCACCGCGTTGTTGACCTTGTGCTTCAGAAAGCCGGCCAGGGACCAGTAGGGAAATCCACAGCGGCGCCGCACCGCGTTGACCGCGACATTCGCCACCAGCAACAGGCCATAGGCGCGCGCGCCAAGCATGCCCAGCCAGCGCGAGGAAGCGACCGCGGCGTCGAACTGGTCACCGTGAACCACCAGCAGCCGTAAGCCGTTCGCGCACTCGTGGACGGCGCGTTCGCGGATGGCGATGTTGCCGAAATCGTGGTTGACGTAGCCGCGCAGGGCCTCGTCATGGTTACCCGGGACGTAGACGACCCGGGTGCCATCGCGCGCTTTGCCGAGAATCGCCCGCACCACATCGTTGTGCGCTTGCGGCCAGAACGGACGCCGCCGTATCTGCCACAGGTCGACGATGTCGCCGACCAGGTAGAGCGTCTCGCATTCCACCGTGCGCAGGAATTCCAGCAGGTAGTCGGCGCGCGCGGCGTGGTAGCCGAGGTGAACGTCCGAAATCCATACCGTGCGTACGCGTCGGCTGGCGCCGTGCCGGGCAAGCTTGTGCATGCGCGCTCCTGTCGGGTCGGCCGCGCGTAGACTGGGCTACACGCATGACGGGCCGATGACCGTGGCGCGACGATTGCGTGACACGCCGCGCAACGCCGGGGAAACCCGCGCGCGTTCTCTTGGTCAGGAGCTTTGTTGACGCTTTCGCCGACGATGTGGAACACTCTGCCGCCCGTCGTCCCGCGGCAGCGCATGGCTCGCGCGGCGATCGCCTTCGACGCCAGCCGTGGCTACGCGAGCACGGTCGACACTACCTTTCGAGTCCGCATTGCGCAGCAGGCCTGCGGCTGCCCGGGGTGCCGGCCCGCGACGCGCCCGGCACCCGAACACGACGCGAAGAAACACAGAGAGACTGGATCGATGGAGACCCTGATCGAAGTCACCGGGCTCAGCAAGAGCTTCGGCACGTTACAGGCGGTGGACAATGTTTCGCTCACCGTCCGGCGCGGCGAGGTGTTGGGCTTCCTGGGGCCGAACGGCGCCGGCAAGTCGACCACCATGAAGATGATCACCGGCTTTCTCGCGCCGAGCGCGGGACGCATCTCGGTCGCCGGCTTCGACATCGAACGTGACCCGATCGCCGCCAAGGCCCGCATCGGCTACCTGCCGGAGGGTGCGCCCGCCTACGGCGAGATGACGGCCGCGACCTTCCTCGACTTCATCGCCGACATCCGTGGCCTGCCGCGCGCGACCCGCGCCGAACGTATTCGCGAAGTGGTTGCGCAGATCCACCTCGAGAATGTGCTCGACCAGCGCATCGAGACCCTGTCCAAGGGCTTCAAACGCCGCGTCGGACTCGCCCAGGCGGTCCTCCACGACCCCGAAATCCTGATCATGGACGAACCCACCGACGGTCTCGATCCCAACCAGAAGCACGAGGTGCGCAGCCTCATCCAGGCGATGGCGCCGCACAAGGCGATACTCATTTCGACCCATATCCTCGAAGAGGTCGATGCCGTGTGCACGCGCGCGGTGATCATCGCGCGCGGCCGGCTGATCTTCTCGGGCACGCCGCGCGAACTCGCCGCACGCTCGCGCTACCACAACGCGGTGACCGCGATCGTTGCCACCGGCGAGGCCGCACAGGCCACAGCGGTGCTCGCCAGGCTCGGCGAGGTCGAGACGCGCGAACTGGCCGACGAGACACGCCTCACCCTGCTTGCGGGTGATGGCGCGAACGCCGCCGCGACGGTACAGGATCGCCTGCGCGAAGCCGGCCTCGCGCCGCGCGAGCTGTTCATCGAACATGGTCACCTCGACGAAGTCTTCCGCACCATCACCCTCGGCGCCCGCGACGGGGAGGTCCATCGCACATGAAAGGTCTCGGCACGATTTTCAGGCGCGAGCTGATGGCGTACTTCGCCACGCCCGTAGCCTACGTCTTCATCGTCATCTTCCTGGTCCTGAACGGTATCTTCACGTTCTATGTGGGCGGCTTCTACGAGCGCGCCCAGGCCGACCTCGAGCCGTTCTTCCAGTTCCACCCGTGGCTGTACATGTTCCTCATCCCGGCCATTTCGATGCGGCTGTGGTCCGAGGAACGCAAGGCCGGCACGCTCGAACTGCTGCTCACCCTGCCGGTCTCGCTGGCGGCGAGCGTGCTGGGCAAGTTCCTCGCCGCGTGGGTCTTTACCGCCGTCGCGCTCGCCGGCACCTTTCCCATCTGGCTGACCGTCAACTACCTCGGTGATCCCGACAACACGGTCATCGTCGCGGGCTACCTCGGCAGCCTGCTGATGGCGGGGGGCTTCCTGGCGATCGGTTCGTGCATCTCGGCGCTGACCCGCAACCAGGTCATCGCCTTCGTGATCAGCTTCGTTATCTGCTTCGCGTTCAACCTGAGCGGCTTCCCGATGGTCATCGACGTGTTCAGCGCCTGGGCACCCCAGATCATCGTCGACACCATCAGCTCGTTCAGTTTTCTCACCCACTTCAACTCGATTCTGAAGGGGGTGATCGACATCCGCGATCTCATCTTCTTCACCACCCTGATCGCGTTCTGGCTCTATGCCAACGTGCTCGCGATCGAAGTGAACAAGAGCAACTGATGGCCATGAACAGGAATCTCGTCACCGGCACCGGTCTCGTCATCGCGCTCGCGCTGTTCCTCGGCGTCAACGTCATCAGCAACCAGGTCCTGACCTCGTGGCGCCTGGACGTGACCGAGAACGCGCTCTACACGCTCTCCGACGGCACGCTGAACATCCTCGACGGCCTCGAGGAGCCGGTCACCGTCCGGCTCTATTACTCGGCCCAGCAGTTCGCCGGCGTGCCGCGTCTGCTCACCTACGGCAAGCGCGTGCGCGACATGCTCGAGGAGTACGCCGCCGAGAGCCGCGGCATGGTCAGGCTGCAGGTCATCGATCCCGAGCCGTTCTCCGAGGCCGAGGACGAGGCCGTCGCCTACGGCGTGCGCCAGCTCGCGCTCAGCGCGGCTGGTGATACCGGTTACCTGGGCGTGGTCGGTACCAATACCACCGACGATGTCGAGGTGCTGCCGCTGCTCAGCCCCGAGCGCGAAGATGCGCTGGAATACGAGCTGACCAAGATGATCTACTCGCTCGGCGAGCCGCAGAAGCGCGTCATCGGCGTGATCTCGGGGCTGCCGGTATTTGCACCGCCGCCCGACCCCATGACCGGCCAGGCCGCTGGCCAGGACTGGGCCGCATTCGTGCTATTGCGCGAGCTCTACGAGGTGCGCGAGCTGTCGTTCGAGACGACCGCGATCGACGACGACGTCGACACCCTCATCGTCGTTCACCCCAAGGGGCTCTCGCGCGAGACCGCCTACGCCATCGACCAGTTCGTGCTCGGCGGCGGCAAGGCGATGGTCTTCGTCGACCCCATGGCCGAGCAGGACGCCGCCGCACCCGATCCGGAGCGCCCGGGCGTGCTGCCGGAACTCGGCTCCGACCTGCCCGCGCTGCTCGAGCAGTGGGGCCTCGAGCTGACAGCCGACAAAGTCGTCGGCGATCCCGCCTCGGCCGTGCGCGTCAGCTTCCGCTCGCCGCGCGGACCGCGCGAGGTCGAATACCTGCCGTGGCTGCAGCTTCAGGGCGATACGCTCAACCGCGACGACTTCATCACCAACGAACTGAACGTCGTCAACGTCGGCACGGCCGGTGCTCTCGACAGCCGCGAAGGCAACACGCTGACCCACGTGCCGCTCATCGAGACCGGTAAGGGCTCGGGCCTGATCGAGCGCGACGCGGTCATCTTCGTCAAGGATCCGGCCGGCCTGCTCGACAATTTCACCGCCGACGATGCCACCCATGCCGTCGCCGTGCGCGTCTCGGGCAAGGCCACGACCGCCTTCCCCGACGGACGCCCGCTCGGCACCGACGAGAAGCGCGCGCCGGCTGACGAGCAGTTCCTGAGCGAATCGACCGGCGCAATCAATGTCATCGTCGTCGCCGACACCGACATTCTCGCCGATCGCTTCTGGGTGCGCTTCAACAACTTCGCCGGCATGCGCATCCCCGAACCGTTCGCCAACAACGCCGACTTCCTGATCAACGCGGTCGACAACCTCGGCGGCAACGATGACCTCATCGGCCTGCGCAGCCGCGGCCAGTACACGCGCCCGTTCGAAGTCGTGCAACGCATCCAGCGCGAGGCCGAGGCCAAGTTCCGCGACCGTGAACAAGCCCTGCAGCAGAAGCTCGCCGAAGCCGAACAGAAGCTCGCCGCGCTGCAGAGCGAGGAAAGTGGCGGCGAGCTGCTGCTGTCACCCGAGCAGCGCGCCGAGATCGAGCGCTTCCGCGCCGAGCAGGTCAAGACGCGCAAGGAGCTGCGCAACGTCCAGCACGAGCTGCGCAGCAACATCGAACGGCTCGGTTCGCTGCTGACGTTCGTCAACACCGGCCTGGTACCGCTGATTATCGCGCTCATCGCCATCGTCATGAGCATCGTCAACGCGCGCTCACGCAAGCGCGCCTGAGCATCCGGAGGGCTTACCCGTGAAAGGCAGGACCCTGGGCCTCGCGCTCCTCACCCTGGTCGTCATCGTCGTCGCCTGGAAAGTCAGCGAGGACAAGGCGCCGCAGACCGAGGTGTCACGCAGCCAGCTCTACCCCGGCCTGCTCGACCGCCTCAACGAGGTCGAGCGCGTGCGGCTGCGCAGCGGTGACGACGCGAGCGTGCTGGTGCGCGACGGCGAGCGCTGGCTGATGGCCAACAAGGATGCCTTCCCGGCCGACGGCGCGGCCGTCCGTCGCACGGTACTGCAGGTCGCGAGCCTGCGCGTGGTCGAGCCCAAGACCGCGAACCCGGAGAGGTATGCGCGCCTCGGCGTACAGGATGCCGACGCCGAAGACGCCGACAGCACCCTGGTCGAACTGCTCGGCGAGGACGACGCGGCGCTCGCGCGCCTGCTCGTCGGCCACGCCAGCGACAACACGAGCGCGCCGCGTCACTACGTTCGCCGCGCCGGCGAGGAGCAGTCGTGGCTGGTCGAAGGCGAACTCGACGTACCTGCGGACCCGGTGCCCTGGCTCGACGCGGGAATCGTCGACATCGACACCGCACGGGTCGCCGAGGTACGCATCGAGCGCGATGGGGCCACGCCGGTCGTGATCCGCAAGCGCGAAGCGGACGACAACTTCTTCGCACTGATGAACGTGCCTGACGGTTTCGAGGCCAAGTCGAAGGCTACTGTTTCGAGCGGCGGGGCGCTGCTGCTCGACCTGCGCTTCAACGACGTTGGCGGTGCCGACGCCGTGGCCGGCGCAACACCGCTACGTACCGTCACCGTACGCACCTTCGACGGCCTGCTCGCGACCTTGCAGGACTACGAACTGGACGAGCGCACCGTCACCGCGTTCGAATTCGCCACGGTCGAACCGGAGACGACGGGCGACGCGACGGACGCGACCGGGGCGAGCCAGACACCGGACACCACCGGAGAAGACATGACCGAGACCGACGCCGGCAACGAAGCTGCCGATGACGCTGCTCAGGATCCCGCGGACGGCGAGACCGTCACGCAACGGGCCGCGCGTCTCAACGCTCGCACCAACGGCTGGGTCTACGTGCTGCCGGACTACAAGCGGCGCATGATCGAGCGCGATTTCGACAGCCTCGTGCAGCCGGTCGAAGAGACGACCGCCGGCGAAGACGAGTAGTCGGCGGCAGCGCACTGGCGGCGCGCGCTCGCAAGCCTGGCCAGAATGCTCCGGTCAGGATCTTTCGGGAATCTCTGAGTAAGCCTGGGCCGCACAGATTGTGTCCGCGCGGTTCGCGTTCAAGGCGCGAAGCGCACGTCATGGCCGGCTATCGGGAAGATTCGCAACGCCGGCATCGGACGCCGTGGGCGCAAGATGCCGGGTCAGGACTTGTTCAGAGGGCCCTCAGTGCACGCGCGCGCTGGTCGAGCAGGAAGCGGGCAGGCTGGGGGTCAGCGCGCGCAGCACGCGCCACCCGTGCGCGCTGCCGAGGTCGTGCCACAGATGGAAGGCGTTGAGACCATCGATGCACGGCTCGCCGCTCTGCAGCGCGCGCAGCGTCTGCAGCACGTCCATCGCGACGACGAACTCCTCGGCCAGCTGCTCGTAGAGCGGCAGACGATGCTTGGAGGCGTACTCGCGGTAGGCGTTGCGCCCGACCTCCACGAAGTAGGAGACCGGCAGCCCCTTGCGGATGGCATGCTCGGGCAGCAGCCCGGCGAACAACAGGCATTGGTCGCCCACCACGCACGGTTTGCTGGTATCGGCGTGCAGCAGCCGATCGAGCCGATCGAGCAGGCCGTGTTCGATGTCCACCGGCGAGATGTCCGCGCCGACGTGCCGATAGAGCAACGCGACGAGGTGTTCCTCGACCGCCCGGGACATGTGCAGACCGCCCGCGTTCTGCGCATGGGTGAGCAGCGCGCGCCAGCCGGTCGTCTGGGGAATGTGCAAATCCTGGTTGGGCATCGGCATGGTCCTCGTCGTGGCTCAGGATGGCGGCCCCGGCCCGCCGATCTTTAGTTGCCGGGCCTGTCGATGGGGGCCGCCGCGGCATACTCAAGCCTCCACCCAGCGGCTATACTGCGCGCCCCGGAAACGCCCGTCCCCGACCCCCAGCCGATGACCGAGCAAGCTTCCCCGCCGGCCACATTCCAGGCCCTGATTTTCTCCCTGCAACGCTACTGGAGCGGCTACGGCTGCGTCATCGCGCAGCCCTACGACATGGAGATGGGCGCCGGTACCTTCCATCCGGCGACGTTCCTGCGCGCGATTGGCCCCGAGCCCTGGCGCACCGCCTACGTGCAGCCCTCGCGCCGCCCGACCGACGGCCGCTACGGCGACAATCCCAACCGCCTGCAGCACTACTACCAGTTCCAGGTCCTGCTCAAACCCTCGCCGGACGAGCTCCAGGCGCTCTACCTCGGCTCGCTCGCCGCGCTCGGCCTCGATCTGAGCGTGCATGACGTGCGTTTCGTCGAGGACAACTGGGAGTCCCCCACCCTCGGCGCCTGGGGCCTGGGCTGGGAGGTGTGGCTGAACGGCATGGAGATCACCCAGTTCACCTATTTCCAGCAGGTAGGTGGCCTCGACTGCCGGCCGGTCTCCGGCGAGATCACCTACGGACTCGAGCGCATCGCGATGTACCTGCAGGGCGTCGACTCGGTGTTCGACGTGGTGTGGGCCGAGCATGCGGGCGAAGTCGTCACCTACGGCGACGTCTACCATCAGAACGAGGTCGAAATGTCGGCCTATAACTTCGAGCACGCCGACACCGCGGCGCTGTTCGCCTGGTTCGACCAGTGCGAGCAGGAGGCCACGCGTCTGATCGCGTTGAGCCTGCCGCTGCCGGCCTACGAGCAGATGGTCAAGGCGTCGCACACCTTCAACCTGCTCGACGCCAGGCGCGCCATCTCGGTGACCGAGCGGCAGCGTTACATCCTGCGCGTGCGCACGCTCGCCCGCGCCATCGCCGAGGCCTACTATGCCACGCGTGAAGCGCTCGGCTTTCCGCTGGCGCGGCGCGAGGTGCAGGCGTCATGAGCGAGACACTGCTGATCGAGATAGGAACCGAGGAACTGCCGCCCAAGGCGCTGCCACGCCTGTCGGCGGCCTTCGCCGCGGCTTTCGACAAGGGTCTCGCCGACGCCGGTCTCGCCCATGACGGCATCGTCGCCTACTGCGCCCCGCGGCGCCTCGCCCTGAGCGTCTCCGGCCTCGCCGAGCGCCAACCCGATCGCGTCGAGAACCGGCGCGGCCCGGCGCTGGCCGCCGCCTTCGACGGTGACGGCCAGCCGACCAAGGCGGCGCTGGGCTTCGCGCGCTCGTGCGGCGTCGAGGTCGCCGATCTCGGTCGCGTTAAGAACGGCGACAACGAGTGGCTGGCGTTCGAACGCCACGTCGCCGGCCGACACATCAACGAGCTGGTCGACGAAATCACCCACCAGGCGCTGGCCGCGCTGCCGATCCCCAAGCGCATGCGCTGGGGCGCGGGCGAGGTCGAGTTCGTGCGCCCGGTGCACTGGGTCGTCGCGCTCTACGGCAGCGCCGTGCTCGAGTGCGAAATCCTGGGCATCGCGGCCGGGCGCTCGACGCGCGGCCATCGCTTCCACCACGGTGGCGAGCTGCCGCTCGCGAGCGCCGACGACTACGCCGAAACGCTCGAGCAACAGGGGCACGTGATCGCCGACTTCGACGCACGCCGCGCGCGCATCATCGCCCAGGTCGAGGCCCTGTGCGACGAGACCGGCGGCCAGGCGGTCATGGACGAGGCGCTGGTCGACGAAGTCACCGCGCTGGTCGAATGGCCTGCGGCCATCGGCGGCAGCTTCGATACCGAGTTCCTCGAACTGCCCGAGGAAGCCCTCATCGCGAGCATGCAGGGACACCAGAAGTATTTCCCCGTACGCGACGCCGATGGCCGCCTGCTCAATCGCTTCGTGACCATCGCCAACCTCGACAGCAAGCAGCCGGACGTCGTGCGCGACGGCAACGAGCGCGTGATCCGCCCGCGCCTCGCCGACGCGCGCTTCTTCTACCGCAGCGACCGCGCCGAACCGCTGGAGACGCGCCGCGCGGGGCTCGCCGACATGCTGTTCGAGAAGCGCCTGGGCTCGCTCGACGCCAAGACCACGCGCGTCGAACGCCTGGCCGCGCGCCTCGCCGCGGCCTGCGGCGCCGAGGCCCCGCTGGTCACTCGCGCCGCCGCGCTGTCGCGCTGCGACCTGCTCTCGGCCATGGTCGGCGAATTCCCCGAACTGCAGGGCACGATGGGGCGCTACTACGCGCTCGCCGACGGCGAGCCGGCGGCGGTCGCCGCCGCCCTGGACGAGTTCTACCAGCCGCGCTTCGCCGGCGACGCGATCCCGGCCAGCGCGGTGGGACGCTGCGTGGCACTGGCCGACAAGCTCGACACGCTGGTCGGCATCTTCGGCATCGGCATGGCGCCCACGGGCGACAAGGATCCCTACGCACTCAGGCGCGCCGCGCTCGGCTGCCTGCGCATCCTGGTCGAGGGCGAAATCGATGTCGATCTCGCCGAGGTCATCGCCACCGCCTGCGCCATCTACGGTGAGCTGCCGCTTGCCGCAGACACCGCCGAACAGGTCTACGCGTTCATGCGCGAGCGCCTGCGCGGGTACTACCTCGAACGCGGCGTCGCCGCCGACGTCTGCGCCGCCGTGCTCGCCAACGACATCACCGCGCCGCGCGAGATCGCGCGCCGCATCGACGCCGTGTCGCGCTTCCGCGCGCACGCCGCCGCCGGCGCGCTGGCCGCAGCCAACAAGCGCATCGGCAACATCCTCAAGAAACTCGACCGCCCGGCACCCGCGAGCTGGTCGCGCGAACGCCTGGTCGACGCTGCCGAGCAGCGCCTCGCCGACGATCTCGACAGCGTCGCCAGCGAGGCCGGCGCCCTGTTCGAGGCGCGCGACTACGCCGGCTACCTGGCCTGCCTGGCCGGCTTGCGCGAGAGCGTCGACGCCTTCTTCGACGAAGTGATGGTGATGTGCGAGGACGCCGCGCTGCGCGACAACCGCCTGGCACTGCTCGCGCACCTGCATCGCCTGTTCGGACGGGTCGCGGACATCAGCCGCCTGAGCGAAAGCTGAGCACCGCGACGTGCGCACGCTGCTGCTCGACCGCGACGGCGTCATCAACCAGGACTCGCCGGATTTCATCCGCACGCCGGGTGAGTTCCGGCCGCTGCCTGGGGCGCTCGAGGCCGTCGTGCGCGCCCAGCGTGCCGGCTACCGCGTGATCATCGTCAGCAACCAGTCGGGACTCGCCCGCGGCCTGTTCGCGATGCGCGATCTGAACGCGATCCATCGCCGCCTGCAGGACGAACTCGAACGCCTGGGCGGACGCGTCGAGGCCTTCTTCTTCTGTCCGCACGGACCCGACGACGGCTGCGACTGCCGCAAGCCGGCCGGCGGCCTGCTGCGCGCACTCGCGACGCGGCTGGGCGTCGAACTCGGCAACGTGCCGTTCATCGGCGATCGCATCAGCGATGCGCGCGCCGCGCAGAGCGTTGGCGCGCGCCCGCTGCTGGTCCGTACCGGCCTGCAGCCCCTCGGCGCGGCTGCGCTCACGGCGCTCGGCCCGGTCGAAGTCTTCGACGACCTGCCCGCCGCGGTGGAGGCGCTGCTGTCGTGCTGACCGGGCTGCGATCGTGGTCGTTCTATCTCGGCCTCGCACCGCTGACCGTGGTGTTCAGCCTGATCGGCATTGCCATCCTGCCGCTGCCGCGCACGCTGCGCTACGCGGTCATCACGCGCTGGTCGATCGTCACCATCTGGTGGCTGCGTGTGAGCTGCGGGCTCGGCTACGCGGTCGAGGGGCGCGAGAACATTCCCGCTGCGCCCGGCGTCATCGTCTGCAAACACCAGTCGGCGTGGGAGACCATCACCCTGCAATTGATCTTCCCGCGCCAGTGCCAGGTGCTCAAACGCGAGCTGTTGCGCGTGCCCTTCTTCGGCTGGGGCCTGGCCAGCCTCAATCCGATCGCCATCGACCGCAAGGCCGGCGCGCGCGCGCTGAAGACCGTGCTCGCGCGCGGTGTCGAGCGTATTCGAGACGGCTGGTGGGTGCTGCTGTTCCCGGAGGGGACGCGCGTACCGGCGGGCACGCGTGGGCGCTATACCTCGACCGGCGCGGCGCTCGCGATCGAGGCCGGCTGCCCGCTGGTGCCGGTCGCCCACAACGCCGGCGTGTTCTGGGCGCGCAACGCGGTGACCAAGCACCCCGGTACGATTCGCGTTGTCATCGGCCCGCCCATCGAGACGGCGGGCAAGAGCGCCAAGGCGGTGATACGCGAGGCGGAGGAATGGATCGAGGCGACCTGCGCACGCCTGCCGCTGCAGCCCGATGCCTGAGCCGTCGTAGCGCGGCACGGCGCGCATGCTTGATTTATGATGGCGGCCGTCCTCAACCTGTGCCGTGAGCCCGCCAATGCCCGAGCTGCCCCCGACCCGCTTTCCCGCCACGCGCCCACGTCGCAATCGTTCCGACGACTTCGTGCGCCGGCTGGTGCGTGAGAACGTTCTCAGCGTCGACGACCTCATCGCACCGATGTTCGTACTCGACGGCGACAACCGCCGCGAAGCGGTAACGAGCATGCCGGGCGTCGAACGCCTGAGCATCGACCTGACGGTCGCCGAAGCGCGTCGCCTGCACACGCTGGGCGTGCCTGCCGTGACACTGTTCCCGGTCACGCCGGCGGCGGCCAAGAGCGACGATGGTCGCGAGGCGCACAATCCGGATGCCATCGCGCAGCGCGCGATCGCCGCGATCAAGGATGCCGTACCCGAACTGGGCGTAATCACCGACGTCGCGCTCGACCCGTTCACCACCCACGGCCACGACGGCGTGCTCGACGACGCCGGTCGCATTCTCAACGACGAGACCGTCGAGGTCCTGGTGCGCCAGGCACTGTCGCAGGCCCGCGCTGGCGTCGACATCGTCGCGCCGTCGGACATGATGGACGGTCGCGTGGGCGCAATCCGCGCGGCGCTCGAAAGCGAGGGCTACCGCGACGTCAAGATCCTCGCTTACTCGGCCAAGTACGCCTCGTCCTTCTACGGACCATTCCGTGACGCTGTCGGCTCGGGCGCGAACCTCGGTAAAGGTGGCAAGCAGACCTACCAGATGGACGCCGGCAACAGTGACGAAGCGCTGCGCGAAGTCGCGCTCGACATCGCCGAAGGCGCGGACATGGTGATGGTCAAGCCGGGCATGCCGTATCTGGACGTCGTGCAGCGCGTCAAGTCGACCTTCCGCATGCCGACCTTCGTCTACCAGGTCAGCGGCGAGTACGCCATGCTCAAGGCCGCGGCGCAGGCCGGCTGGCTCGACGAGCGCGGCGTCGCACTCGAAGCGTTGCTCGCCTTCAAGCGCGCCGGCGCGGATGGCGTGCTGACCTATTTTGCCGGCGCTGCCGCCACCTGGCTGACCGAATAAGGCCGCCGCCCACGCGTCCGTGCGCGGCTCACACGTCGAGATCGAGTTCCTTGATCTTACGCGTCAGGGTATTGCGTCCCCAGCCGAGCAGCTTGGCCGCCTCCTGGCGGCGCCCGTGGGTGCTGTTGAGCGCGACGTGGATCATGGTCGACTCGAAGCGTGGCAGGGCTTCGTCGAGGATCGGCTCGTGGCTCTGGCGCAGGCGACGCTCCGCCCAACGCCTGAGCGCCCCTTCCCAGTCTTCCTCACCGCTGGTCTCGCGCTCGCCGCCGAGCAGCAGCTCGGCCGGCAGATCGTCGACGTCGATCTCGCGTGAAGGTGCCATGATCATGACCCGCCGGCACACGTTCTCGAGCTGGCGCACATTGCCCGGCCAGTCGTAGGCACGCATCGCGGCCAATGCGCGGGGCGTCAACCGCTTGACCTCGCCGCCCAGTTCGGCGGCAGTGGTGCGTAGAAAATGGTCGGCCAGCGCTTCGATGTCGTCGGGCCGCTCGCGCAGTGACGGCAGCTCGAGACGAATGACGTTGAGACGGTGAAACAGGTCCTCGCGGAAACTGCCCTCACGCACGCGCTCCTCGAGATGCTGATGGGTGGCGGCGATGACGCGGACATCGACACGAACCGGTTCGGTGCCGCCGACGCGGTAAAACTCACCGTCGGCCAGCACGCGGAGCAGACGCGTCTGCAGCTCCGCCGGCATGTCGCCGATCTCGTCGAGGAACAAGGTGCCGCCGTTGGCCTGCTCGAAGCGGCCGATGCGTTGGCCCGCGGCGCCGGTGAACGAGCCTTTCTCGTGCCCGAACAGTTCCGACTCGAGCAGGTCGCGTGGAATCGCCGCAGTGTTGAGTGCGATCAACGGCTGCTGCGCGCGCGGACTGTGGCGATGCAACGCGCGCGCAACGAGCTCCTTGCCGGTACCCGACTCGCCGGTCAGCAGCACCGTCATGTTGGAGTTGGCCAGCCGCCCGATGGCGCGGAAGACCTCCTGCATGGCTGGGGAGGAACCGATGATCTCGGGGACTTCGGCCAGCGCCTCCTGGTCCTCCACCGGCGCCGGCGCTTCCTGCGCCTTGCGCACTGCACGGCGCACGATCGCGATGACGTCGTCGACATCGAAGGGCTTGGGCAGGTACTCGAAAGCGCCACCACGGAAGGCGGCTACCGCGCGATCGAGATCGGCGTACGCGGTCATGATGATGATCGGCAGGTCGGGATGCTGAGCCTGCATGTGGCGCAACAAGGTGAGGCCATCGGTACCCGGCATGCGGATATCGGTGATGATCACGTCGGGTTCGAACTTGTCGAGGCGGCTCAGGACCTTGTCGGCGCTGTCGAAACTGCGCGTGGCGATGTGCTCGCGCTCGAGCGCTCGCTCGAGCACCCAACGGATCGAGCGATCGTCATCGACGATCCAGACTTCGTGCTGCTTATTCATGGTTCTTCTCCGAGCGGGAGCCACACCGAGAACTCGGTGTGGCCGGGCTCACTTTCGAATCCGATAAACCCGCCCTGGCGCTGGATCAGCGACTGCGCGATCGGCAGTCCCAGGCCCGATCCTTCTGCGCGGCCGGACACGAGCGGGAAAAAGATGCTGGCACCGAGTTCGGGATCGACGCCGGGTCCGGTATCGATCACCTGCACGCGCACGACCAGCCGGTGCAGGGTCGAACCGATGGTGAACTTGCGCTGGATCCGCGTGCGCAGCGTCACCGTGCCTTCGGCGCCGCCAACGGCCTGAACGGCATTGCGCAACAGGTTCATGAACGCCTGCACGAGCTGGTCCCGATCGGCACTGATCTCAGGCAGACTGGGGTCGTAGTCTCGTTCGATGACGGCATCGCCCACGCGCTCGGCTTCGACCACCATGCGCACGTGCTCGAGCACGTCGTGAATGTTGAGAACCTGCTTGTTGGAGGCGCCGCGCGGGCCGAGCATGCGGTCGACCAGGGTACGCAGACGATCGGCTTCACCGATGATGATCTGCGTGTACTCGGCCTGGCGCTGGTCCTCGAGCTCGCGCTCGAGCAGTTGCGCGGCGCCGCGGATGCCGCCCAGCGGGTTCTTGATCTCGTGCGCGAGACCACGCAGCAACGCGCTCGAGACATGGTTCTGCATCAGCAGGTTGCCTTCGTGCTGGATGCGCTGGCGGCGTTCCACGTTGGTCATCTCGATGACCACGAAAGCCGGGTCGGGATGCTGGCGCCACAGCGGCGTGACCGAGCAGTCGACCAGGGTCGTGGTGAGCTTGCCGAGACGCAGGTCGAGGCCATGTTCGGCGAACGAACGGCCTTCGAGCAGCGCACGCTGCGCGGCATGCACCAGCTCGTCGGCTCCGGGCAGGGCGTGCGCCAGCAGGTTGTCGCGCAGGCGGGTCTCGCTCGTCTCGATCAGCGCCAGCGCCGCGGCATTGGCTTTCAGCACGCGCAGGTCACGATCGAGCAGCAGCACGGCCGTGGCGAGCGCCTCGACCAGGTCGGTGTCCGGAGGGATGTGTGCGGTCGGCATCGGCATTAGTCTGCACTAACTTGGTGCAATCATGGATCCAACATGATTAGCGGGTCCGGTGCGAGCAGATCGCACCACGGAATATCAGGGGCTTAAGCAGTCTCGCCGGGCCACGGAACGGGTCCGGTGTAGCAGGGAGCGGCCCCGTTCAAAAAAGGGGCAAGAATCGGACCAATCAGGAACCGGCGGGCGCGCGCCGCGCCGGCGAGGGGTTGAGCACCGATTGCTGGTGCACATAGATGGTGAGCGTGTCGGCACGGCGCAGCGTATCGCCGGCGGCATCGATTACCGCCGCCCCAAGCTGGTGCGTACCGCGTTCGAGCGGCTGCACCACGACAGCCGTGCCGGCGACGGGTTCGGCGTAGGGCTCGCCGTCGAAGTAGAACTGCACCCGATGGCCCGCACCGATATCCAGCGCCGGTTCCACATTCACGCGGACGTCGAGCTTCTGCTGGTTGCGGATCGTCGCCTCGTCGGCCGGTGCGGTGATGCGCACGGCCGTGTAGGTCTCGCCGGCCTTCGTCGCGGACGCCTCGCTCCCGCCACCCTGTGGCGGCGGCACGCGCTGCGCAGGCACCGTCGAGACTTCACCGATTTCGATCTGCTCGGCGCCCTCGCGCGGCACGTCGGAGAAGATCACGTTGCCGTCTTCGTCGGTCCAGCGGTAGACCTCGGTGGCGGCGCACCAGCCTCCCGGCAACAGCGTCAGGCAGAGCACGAGAGCGGAGCAAATTCGCATGGCGGGACGACCGGGAGGATTGTACGTCTGCGGCCAGTGTATCCGCCGGCCCGGGAATGTCCAACGCGCGCAAGCGATCGGGATAGGGGCGGTCAGGGTATCTGACCGAGCCCCTCCCACACCACCCGGCATGCGGGTCCGCACCGGGCGGTTCGAGAAGGTGAGGTCATGACAGA